>Ga0299912_10005562_pt1 | contig 10361 bp, 7 predicted proteins | sample RVTome_2_FD_207667 | JGI IMG/M metagenome (GOLD analysis project Ga0299912, IMG submission 207667) | Soil microbial communities from uranium-contaminated site in the Upper Colorado River Basin, Wyoming, United States - RVT95D214 (version 2) ... | reverse complement strand
TAATTGCCTCAATTTCATGAACCCTTTCACAAATAAGCTAGTTTCTATCATAAGGTGATTAAATCTCCAACTTGATTAAGATTCCTCTTAAATTAAAGAAGGCTTCACGATACATCAAAATCCAACACCTACTAAAAGCAAACCATGTTAATCCCATCACTCTGATCTGAAAAGATTTTGGCAGATGGATTATTATTTGACTTGGATTATTGTCTTTCGTAACTTTATCATAATTAATACCCCAAATGGCAATCTGGTCTGCTGAAATAAAAGAGCTGGAGAGACTCTATGAATCCCTCAAAGATCATTTTCCTGAACTTGAGAAGGAACTGGGACAACTCATTGAGACTAAGGATGCGAATGTTGTCATGCTCTATTCAAGGAGATGTCTGGAGGTTATTATAGCCGATTTGTGCGAATGTGAATTAAAACGACCACGTAAAACAGAACCTTTGCAAGGGATTATCGATAAACTGAACAAGGAAGAAAAAGTTCCATCACACATAGTTGCTTCGATGCATGGACTGAATGAATTATCAACATTTGGCACGCATCCTAAAGAATATGATCCAGAACAGGTACGGCCAACATTAATAAACCTGGAAACCGTTCTCAAATGGTACATGAAATTTAAAAATATTCAAATTCTTCCAGTATCAGAGACAAGGGAACTTGTAATTGATGAGCCGGTTAAGGGAAAGGGAATTAAACCTAAACTAAAGGGACAGAATGAAAAAGGCGAAACGAAAAAACAAAAAAAATTCTCCAGGAGCATCCCAATTATTGTAATAATTCCAATCATTTTCATTCTTGGATTTGTTGGCACCAGACTTTACTTAAACCAAAATAAGCGCCATTATGCTCGATATGAACTTATACCGCAGATTCAAAAAATGGTGGAAGAGAATTTCACTCCTCCCTGTAGGGCATTTGAACTGGCATCTGAAGCTGAAAAATATATATCCAACGATTCAGTATTAATCCAACTTTGGCCAAAAATTTCCGCTACACGTTCATTGCAAACTCAACCAGAAGGAGCAAAAGTATTTTGGAAGGACTATGATCGGCCAAATGATTCCTGGAATTTTCTTGGAATAACTCCTCTTAAAAACTTTCGGATACCACTTGCATATAAAAGGATTATGATTGAGAAGGATGGATTTGACACAGTTCTCTTTACCTCTTTAAGTTTGTATGGCCCGGGCCCGGATAGATTAATTAAGTTAGATAGTGCAGATATACTGCCCGATAATATGGTTCGTATCCCATCAATAATTTCACCAATGTATATCTTAGACCTTGAGAAATACGGAGGGAAACTCGTAGGAGAATTTCTTGTCGATCGATTTGAGGTTACCAATAAAGAATACAAACGGTTTGTAGATGCCGGAGGATATCGTAACAAGAGCTATTGGAATTTCCCAATTTATATTGAGGGGAGAGAAATATCATGGGAATCGGCTATTGATAGATTTGTAGATAAGACTGGAAAACAGGGACCTGCTAGCTGGGAAGTAGGGAAATATCCTAATGGACAGGACGATTTTCCGGTAGCTGGTATCTCCTGGTATGAAGCAACTGCTTATGCTGCTTTTGCTGGGAAAAAACTTCCTACTGTTTACCATTGGGGTGCAATTACAGAGACTTCACGAAGTATGAATATCATCCCACTTAGTAATTTCAATGGGAAATCGACTGTTTCAGTTGGAAGTATGGAAGGCATAAGTTCTTTTGGAATTTATGATCTCGCAGGGAATGTCAGAGAATGGTGTTATAATGGAAATGGAGAAAAGGGCGAATCATTTGTTTTAGGTGGAGGATGGAATGATCCTCCATACGCTTTTAATTGTTCAGTAACTCAACCCTCCATTGACAGATCTTTATCGAACGGCTTTCGCTGCATTAAGGAATTAGAGGGTGACACTACTCTTAGCTATTTATCAGTTCCTGTTAGAAGTTCATTCCGTGATTTTACCATCGAAAAACCTATTGATGATAAAACCTTCAATATATTCTTAAGACAATATGCGTATGACAAAACACCTCTTAATGCAAAAATAACAGCTGTTGAAGATTCTGGTGATTGGAAGTTAGAAAAAGTTACGATAGATGCAGGGTATAATAATGAACGGTTAGATATCTGGATCTGTTTGCCAAAAGATGCTCAACCTCCATACCAACCTGTTATTTTTTTCCCTTACTCTAATGTTATCTTTTGGGATGTTTTTAAAAGTACTGATATTTTGATCGGTATGGATTTCATTGTTAAAAGTGGGCGTGTTCTGGTTTCCCCAATTTTAAAAGGAACCTATGAACGAAGAGATAGATTAGGATCTGATCGTCCAGAAGAGACTGTACTTTATAAAGATCATGTAATTATGTGGAGAAAAGATATTGGGCGCACTATTGATTACCTGGAAACAAGGAGTGATATACTCAGTGACAAAATAGGATATTTTGGCTGGAGTTGGGGTGGTTTTATGGGCGGAATCATCCCTGCTGTGGAAACTCGTCTGAAAGCAGTAGTCCTACATGTGGGAGGTATGTTTTTAACAAAAACCCTTCCGGAAGTTGACCAAATTAATTTTCTTCCAAGAATCTATCAACCTATCCTGATGCTTAATGGAAAATACGATCCATATTTCCCGGTTGAGACCTCTCAAAAACCTATGTTCAATTTATTGGGCACTCCGGAAAAGGATAAGAATTTAATAATTTATAATACAGGCCACCTAGTGCCTAGGACAGATTTAATAAAAGAAACTCTTGCATGGTATGATAAGTACCTTGGGTCCGTAAAATAAAAAATCTATTATCGATCTTCATCTCGAAGCAGCAAAAAAGGCTGTTGCTAATCAAAGGAATATTTAATCCAGATACCTATTCGGATACATTCTAAATGCTCATGGCTGTATCATGCTCATTTGTTGGCTGTTAATATAATAGGTTCGATTCCCCTAATCTCCAGCATGAAGTTGATTCCTATATACGATCAGAATAATCTTTGCATGGCTTTAATTTTTTGATGAACTTTGAATAAACCATGGTTCAGAAGTATTAATTTAAAATTTTATCTTATGAAAGCACTAAAGTGGATTGCATACATTTCTGCTGATATTGGAGCAATAATGCTCTTATTAGCAGCAATTTCATTAATTGCAGGAAGAGCCATTATTGTGGAAAATATCATTAATTATTTCCATGCTGCTAATACCTTTTTCCTTATGACAATTGTGATTTTTCTTTATATTAAATTGGAACAACCTAAAAAAGAATAAGTCATTCTTAAACCGATATTTGAATTATACCTGTCAATAAAAAATTAGTCGCAAGAACTGATCCGGGAACTTACTACGCTGTATCTCCTGATGATTCTGATTTCGGAATAGGATTAATTATTCTTCTGCCCGGCAAAAGCCTTCTTTGATGCTTTGAGTTGGAGATATATAACGTGATCATAGATTGGCTTTTTAGGTTCAAATCAGAGTTTCTTTCGGAATAACACCTATAATAACTAATATCCAAAGTATTACTCCTATTATCAATAGAAAAATTTGTCTTTTGCTGAATGCATTTTGTTCAATTACCGTGAAGCCTTCGCAGTAATCTACTGCAAAATTTAAAGCCTTAAATGGAGGAATTATAAATACGAAGGAAGTAATTGCAGTTAAAAAGTATGGGGTTGGCAATAGCACAAGAAAATTTGCAATAAGGAATCCCACAAATAAAAATACTGATACATAATTATGTTTGTAACCATTATTTTTAGCAAGATTTAGAATTTTATTAAACAACGGGATTAAATAGAAAATACTAAGTACTGTTCTTATGGCAGGCATTATATCCGATTTTTCCTTATCCTGAAAGAAACGCCATGATTTATAAATCCACCATAATTCATATAGTCCTAATGTAACTATTGACAAAATGACAAATTTATTTACACTTAATTTATTTATCTCAATTTTATCAACCTCAATACTATCAGGAATAATATTCGTTTCCATGTTTTCCATAATTCTTATTTTAATTATAAATTAATCTTTTCCCCTTCAATTTTGAAAATCCGATAGAACCAATCCAGAAAGCGTGGCATTATGTAGTTTAGTAAACCAACCAAGAAAAAGACAGAAGGTACAATTACTATTGCTTTATTCCTTTTAATTCCTCTGATAATGGCTTTGGCGACTTTTTCAGAAGGCATCTTCTGTGATATCCTGGGCACTTTAATATTTTCAATCATTGGAGTGTCAACCCGACCCGGAAATATTGATGTAATATGTATCCCATAATTTTTATTTTCCTGACGTAATACATCTCCAAATCCATCCAGTGCAGCCTTTGCAGAAACATAAGGGCCATCACCTACGATGCCTTTTTTTGCATCTAAACTATTTATTATTACTATATGACCGTTTTTTTGACGCTTCATTTCCGGAAGGACACTTTTGATAATATTCAGCGTGCCAAAGAAATTTAAATCAAGTGACTGTTTATAGGATTCAATATCTATTCCCTTACTTAGGTCCTGAACATACTTTCCGGCACATGTAATCAAAATGTCAATTTTCTCCCATTTTAAAATAGTTTCATTTACCAACCTGCAAGTATCTTCAGGTGAGCATATATCAGTCTTAATCAATAATGCTTTTCCACCTTTTGACTGGATTTCATCTTTTATTGTGTTTAGTTTGGTTTCGTTTCTTGACGCCAATACTACTTTTGAATTTAATTGTGATAAAATCAAAGCAGTAGCCCGTCCTATCCCACCGGATGCTCCGCATACAATGATAACTTTTCCCTTAAAGAAATTCTTTGAAGTCATTCTTAAAGTATTTAATGTCTTTATTTATTTTATTGTTTCTGAATGGATAGTGTGTTAAAATTATTCTATTGTTCATTTATCAATAAAGATAGGAATTACTCTTTGAACCTATTTCAGCCAGTCCAGTATTTCATTATTTTTGAATTGAATAATTAAGTTAATATAGTTTGATAAGAATTTAAGCAATTCAACGCTTTTTCTCTTATGTGGTTTGGGATATTCCCAAACCTGCAAGGGTACTATTGTTCGTGTAATTGATGGTGATACATTCGTTTTCCAAACTACAGATGGTTCTTTCACTATTAGGATGTTTGGTACAGACGCACCAGAAAGAGATCAGCCATTCAGTTAAGAATCTGCCGATTTTCTGAAACAATATTTGAACAAAGAAGCAAATTTCAAAGCAAATGGGGCTGATAGGTATGGGAGGACATCAGGGATCATCTTTATTGAAAGTCAGGATATAAATCTACTTTCAATAAAAGGTTGCTATTCCTGGCATTTCAAAAGGTATTCTTCAGACCAACAATACGAAGATGCTGAAGCATATGCAAGAGAAAACAATCCAGGCCTGTTGAGGTTACCAAATCCAGTTCCTCCGTGTGAGTGGAGGAAAGGCAATTGACAAACTATCTTTAATAACCTTGCAGTAAAAAATAAACCTATCAGTGTGAATGTCAACAAATTATCAGATTCAGGTGCTTTTTGTATTCTTTTGATCAGACCCCACTGATCAAACCCCTCTTGATTTTGTGATCAGGACAGAATAATTTTCCCTGATATTTTTTTATTTCTTCCTGAAAAAAAAACATAAGTATTTAGCAAATAAATTATGTTTTTAGTTGCATAACTAATTATTTCGTTATATCTTTGATAAGAAATAACAAAAACCGGGAGTCAGTATATTCAAATAACCTTTAATAAAAAATGACATGGAAAGAGAACCGGACAGAATACCAAGTTTCGATGACATTGTTTTCGAGAACAGGAACAAGGAGTACGGAGCTTACAAACTGCGTAAGAAGTACAATCGTAATGTAATTATTGCCCTCTTAATAGGTCTTGTATTAATGAGTACTGCTATAATTACACCCTATTTAAATGCAAAGGCTGCGGAAAACAAGGCGAAACGTACTGAAAGACAAGTTGAAATCAAGATGGAGAACCTTGATCAGCCGACAGAAACGGTTGCTCCGCCTCTACCACCTCCACCTCCTCCAGAGGATGTGGTTCAACAGGCAAGATATGTACCGCCTGTTGTTGTCGACTCCGTTAAGCCGGAAGAAACTGTACAGCTTATGACAGCAGATCAGGCCCAGGTTGAAGTCCAGAACGAAGAAGTAGTTGAAGAAGTACAGGTAGTGGCAGAAGAGGTCCAGGAAGATGTGGATGAAGCAGAACCTTTCTATATCGTCGAGGAGATGCCCATGTTTCCGGGCGGAGATGTAGCGATACAGAAGTATATTGGGGATAATGTGATATATCCGGAGGTTGCAAAGGAAAATAATATACAGGGCAGAGTAATTGTCAAGTTCTGTGTTACCCCAACAGGCGGGGTCGATCAGGTCAGTGTTCTTAAAGGTGTTGATCCCGAACTCGATGCTGAAGTTGTAAGGGTGGTAAAAACACTTCCTAAATTCAAGCCGGGGAAACAGGGTGGTAAACCGGTTCCGGTATGGTACACCATACCAATTAATTTTCAGCTAAAATAAAAACACTGAAAACAGGACAGAGAAAGAGGCTGTCTCAAAAGCAGGATTTCGGATGATTTACTCCTTGTACGACTTTGTATCGTACTTTTTGATCCCTTGTGATTCAATGATTTATTTAATCTCAAAGTTACACAACCCCTGTACCCGGGATCATAAGGGGCCACATGTGATTTTTGATGCAGCCCTTGGAAATCAGCTCCGGGGGCTTATGTTATTCAATTTTATTCAGAATTATATTATAATTTCCCCGATATTTGATCTCATCGGCATTTGCTTCCTTAAGCCCGTCACAAAGGTTTAATGTATCAGGATTGTCTTGACAACCTCCTATAGGAAATGCCGCTTTTTATTTGCTCTTTGTCAAAGACTTTCCTAACTTTATCACAATGAACTACTCATCAAATGGCAATCTGGTCTTATGAAATAAGAGAACTTGAGAAGCTTTATGAATCTCTTGGAGGTAGGCTTCCTGAGCTGGAAAAGGAATTGTTGTCCCTGATCAATACCGGCGATGAGAACGTTGCCTTGCTCTATTCAAGGAGATGCCTTGAGGTAATTATTACCGACCTCTGCGAATGTGAGCTTAAAAAATCGAGAGGGACAGAGCCTCTGAAAGGCCTCATTGATAAGCTTCAGAAGGAAGAGAAAGTCCCTTACAATATCATCGCTTCAATGCACGGTCTTAACACTCTGTCGACTTTTGGCACACACCCGAAGGATTTTGATCCGGAACAGGTAAAACCAGTTCTGAGTAATCTGGCAATAATCTTAAAGTGGTATTTAAGATATAAGGGAATACAGGTCGCGGGTAAGGATGAACCAGAACAGGGTAAGTCAACAATAGACCAAAATGAGATTCGAACTAAAGTTCCGGTTAAACCAAAGAAAAGGCTTGTAGTGTTACTGACAGGGCTCACTCTTTTGATTATTTCTATTGTGGTTTTAGACCTTTTCAACGTCATAAATATAAGGACAGGAAGTGCTGCAATTACAAACCTTGAGAAGTCAGTTGCCTTAATGCCATTTAAAAATCTTACCGGTGATGTTTCAAATGATTATCTGACTGACATGCACCATGAGGCTTCATATCAGGAGTTAGGAAAAATAAGCCAGGTAAAACCATTAAGGATTGTAGGTTCGCGTACAACTTTCGCAATAGAAAATGACAGGATGTCATTATCCAAAATAGCAAGGGAAGCCAGGGTGGATTACCTGATAGAAGGATCAATATTAGGTTCGGGAGACCTGGAGGAAATTATGATCAGACTGATCCAGATATTTCCTGAAGAAAAACCTATCCTGGCGAATAATTATTCCATCAATCGCACAAACATTCATTTGGTGCATAAAACCATTGCAGAGCAGATCGCCCAGAAAATAGGTATTGATTTATTGCCTCAGGAGCTGATAAAACTATCTAAGCCACGCCTGGTTAATCCGCAATCGTACGAAGCATACTCCCGGGGAATGTCTGAAATAGAAAAAACGACGAAAGAAGGAAACATAAAAGGATTGGAATATCTTCATGAAGCTGTAAGGATCGCTCCTGAAGATGCATTTGCAAATGCGGGGCTTGCACTGGGTTATCTGACAATTGCTCATAGTTCTCTGGATCCCGGAGATGCACTTGCCAAAGGAGAAGAATATGCCTTTAAAGCAATTATGCTTGACTCTGCAATTGCTGAAGTTCATGCTGCCCTGGCTATAGCATACCTCTATAAATCCTGGAAATTTACGGAATCAGAAAAACATTTTAAACAGGCTCTGAAATTAAATCCGAACCTGGATATGGCCCATTATCATTATGCCTGGGGCCTTTATCTCTGGGGCCGGATGGAAGAAGCTATTGCAGAGCATAAGCTTGCACAGAAGTATGATCCGTACAATCCCTTGCACACAGCATGGCTGGGAGGCTTATATAATGCTGCCGGCAGAAATGAAGAAGCGATTCAGGAAGCCCTTAAATCACTCGAAATTCAAAAGGATTATCCTATTGGATATCTTGTACAGGGCCAGTCGTATCTGGATATGGGCAGAAATGAAGAAGCAATTAAAATACATCAGAAACTAGCAGAGCTTTATCCAAACCAGCTAAGTGCCCTTTGCCTGACATACATTGCTACCGATCACCGTGAGGAAGCAGAAAAGATCCTGATTGAGATCGAAAAAAGGGAAGTAACCCCGATAAACGCATTTAACCGGGCGAGGATTAATGCAGCACTAGGAAGAAAAGATGAAGCCTTCAAATGGCTTAATTATGAACCACACCATGGCTTTGTAGCATGGGCGGCTGTAATTAAAGATTTTGAATCTCTCCATGGTGATCCACGTTGGAATGAATTTCTGAAAAGGCTTAATCTGCCGAATAAATAATTAGCTACTGTTTTCATTCCCCTGGCAAGCAGATCCGGATCTCTTGAAAGGAGATAAACAAAAATTAATACTGCAATTCTATTACAGTAGTGTTAACAGCTCCAAAACCGATTATTAAAACTTTACCATTAATTATCTTTCCTATTGCAGTAACATTCATGGCTTCACTCTGAGGATTATATTTCTTTTGATTGAAAGTCGCCCATGCGTCATTTGTCAGAAATATATCACCATAAGGTAAGAATCCAATTTCATAATGCTGTCCAATTCCAATACATCTGCTTTCACTCAGGAAGAGAAAATTATGTGCACTTTCAGGAACAGTGAAGGCTATATTCCCTGCCGACAAATCAACAAAAACATTGGCACGGCACTTTGCATAAGATCTTGATTCTGCAAAATATACTTTTCCCAAATGGTCGTTTGTATTTGACAGTATTGATTGCCATGTTTTGCCACCGTCGACAGTTTTAAAATATTTTCCATTATCGGAAGTAGCGTATCCTTCAACGGCATTTTTAAAACTTACATCATTAATATTTTCTGAAACGGCACCCATTACTTCCGACCAGGTTCGTCCTCCATCAGTGGTTTTCCTGAATAGTTTTTTCCCTGAAATAAATCCAGTAGTATTATTCAGAAAGAACATACCTGTTGGCCTATCTTTGCCTGGAGTGTCCAAATTATTTAACTGCCATGTTTGTCCTGCATCAACTGTTTTCAACAGATAGCCTCCTGTAGTATCACCACCAATGATGTAACCAGTTTGACTATCAGTAAATTGAATCCTATTCAGAAAAAAATTAACATGAGATGATAATTGTTCCCAGTTAAAACCGCCATCCGTTGTTTTTATGATGGCTCCAAAATTAGAAACTGCAAATCCTGTTGTTTCATTAATGAAAGTAAGGTCAGTATAAAGTCCGTCAGGAATATTTGTTTGTATTATTTTAAGACTGTCAATTGATAAGTCCGTAAATTCCTCTGGTATGCCACTATCCTTCTCACAGGAGGCCAAAAGGAAAAGAGGACTGAAAACGGCAATTAATATTTTTCGTGCTTTCATATTCAAACAATTAGTCAAAGCTCCACACTAAAAAGAAATAATTCCCCATAAATAAATATTTTTAACATAAACTCGGTTACATTTAATAACCATATCAAATTTAAGGTGTTATCCATAAATAAACCGGATCCAATTTACAAATTGTCCATCCGGATCAACAAATGATATATTTCTTGTCCAGTTTAGTATTAAGCAACTGGTAAATGGAAATAAAAGCTTTGTTTGTCTTTGGTATAATGATATATCCGGCTATAATTGGATTAATGGAATTTCGCCTGGTAAATTTCAAAGTACTGATTATTAAAATTAATCGTCAGGTTTTCAAGACTATTTACTGGAATAAAACCCACTTCTTGTAAATCTGACAAGGTAATTGTAAATTTGT
>Ga0299912_10005561_pt1 | contig 10362 bp, 7 predicted proteins | sample RVTome_2_FD_207667 | JGI IMG/M metagenome (GOLD analysis project Ga0299912, IMG submission 207667) | Soil microbial communities from uranium-contaminated site in the Upper Colorado River Basin, Wyoming, United States - RVT95D214 (version 2) ... | reverse complement strand
AAGGCGAGGGCTGCGACGGCCTGGAAAGCCCAGCGAGCCCGGAGGCTCCAGATCCGGCTGAACGCTTTTCCCCATGAACGGGATTCTTCCTGGCCAACTCTTTCTTCTTCCATGCGCTGGGAAAGTCGGTCCCAATAGCCATTCCAGAAATCCTGGCCGGGCTCGGGGCGGACCCTCTTGTCCATGGTCTTTAGAGTCTCAGTCAGAGCCTTGAACTCGGCGGTGCATGAGGGACAGGAGGCGATGTGATTTTTAAAAAATGTTTTTTGTTCGGGATCGAGGTCTCCGTAGAGCGCTTCGACGAGACGATCCCGGCACTTTTTACAGCCTTTCATCGGACACCTCCATCTGCCCGGGCGCTTCCGGCACGGCGAGCTCCTTCTGGAGCTTCCGGAGGCAGCGGAAGAGGTAGCTCTTCACCGACCCGATGGAAATCTGCATGGTTTCGGCGATCTCATCCAGCATCAGGTCGTTGTAGTGCCGCAACAGGAAGACCGTCCTCTCCCGGGCGGAGACGTTTTGGAGCGCCTTCTCGACCCGGGCGCTGAGGAGACGGCTTTCGGCCGTCCGCGCGGGATCTGCTGAAGCCGGGGACTCGCTGAAACCTGCGCTCGCGGCGTCGAGGATCGCGTCCTCTGCCGGCTCAGGGGCCAGGGATTTCCGGCGCAGGTGGTCGATCGAGGTGTTATAGGCGATACGGTAAAGCCAGGAACTGAGCTTGGCATCCCGTTTGAATGTCTTAAACTTGCGGAAAGCTTTCAAAAAGACCTCCTGGGAGATGTCTTCGGCGTCGGCCGGATCATGCACCATATCAAGAGCGAAGTAATACATTTTCTTCTTGTAGGCGTCGACCAGCTCGCGGAAGGCGGACATGTCGCCCCTGGAGAGCCGGTCGATGAGCTCTTTCTCTTCCGTCACCCAGTATCTCCGGTTTCACACCCTTAAGACGGACGAGGCCGTCTCCGGGTTGGCAAGATCGCGATTTTCTTCGTGTTCCCTTACCCTGAATGATAAACGACCAAAGCTTTCATCTTAAACGACTTTGATTCCGATCTTTTTTTCCTTGAGCTCATTTTTGCGGGTTAGCAGTTCACCGGCTGCGATCTTATCCAATACATAGACAAGATGACCGCCCCTTTTGGCATACACCTGTCCGTATGAGATGGGAACATCCGGAGTGACTTCTCCCAGGAGGGATTCAGCAACGGGTCTGGCTTTTCTCTCGCCGTTTGCCAGCACTACCACTACTCTTGCCTGGTAGACGAGCTCTGCCCCCATGCTCAGCGCATAATGGGGGGCTTCTTTTATTGATGAGAAGTGGCCATCGGCAACGGCACTTGCGACCGTGTTATGATCGAGTTTTACCAGGAGCATCTGGCTATTTTTGAAGGGAATGCCGGATTCGTGGAAGGCCACGTGGCCTCTTCCGCCTACGCCGACAATCTGGAGGTCAATCCCTCCAGCGCGCCCGATCTTGCGCCTGTAGCCGTCGAGGATGATCGTTTTTATCCAGGCGAGGTATGGAGACGCCGGCTGAGGTTTGATCACGATCGATCGCCCCGCTTTTCTGCCCCACTCCTCCCAGTCCTCAGGATAAGCCTTAAGCTCTTTGATCAACTGCTTCTGATCGATCAGGGTCCCATAAGGTACGCTTGTTTCGACGAATTTCTTTTCCAGGAGGCTGAAAAACTCTTGAATCATGAAGTAACAGTAGCTCTCCGGATGCATCACCCGCTGCTGCGTGTTTTCTCCAGGGAGCCCCACATATTCGTCGAGGTTGAAACTCCTGATCCGTCCGCTGTCAAACTCTCCCTCGTTGGCTGCCCTGGCGAGGTGCTTATACAGACCGGCAGGCGAGCTGCCTGTGGCCAGTCCCAGGACAAATTCCTTCTTTTTGCGGGTTGTCTGGACAATATTTTTTTTGACGATCCCCGAAGCCACCTCGCTCATATGCTCGAAATCGCGAGTGATCAATATAGCGATTGGCATGAGCCCACCCCTTTTCTTTGTGTATTATGCTCCAACGAGATCAGCGGCTTTCCTTTGCCTCAAATTTACTGACGGCCATTGGACGATGGCGATGGATCTTTTGTATCGAACCCTGCGGTTAGCCAATCGCCTTCTTTATGATGTCGGCAATCTGCTGGCAATACGTCTCGGTGAGCTCCCGGGTCGGCCCCTCCACCATGACCCGGCACATGTTCTGGGTGCCTGAATACCGAACAAGAACCCGGCCATTGTCGCCGAGTTCAGATTCCACCTGCCGGATGGCCTCCCTGACCTTCGGCAATGAGGGAATCTCCGGCTTGCTCTTCACATCCACGTTGATCAGTTTCTGCGGGTAGACCTCCATCATTTTGGCGAGTTCTGACAAGGGTTTGCCCGTCTCGGCCATAGCCGCTATCAGTTGGATGGCGGTAATGATCCCATCCCCTGTTGTGTGGTGCTCGAGGAAAATTATGTGGCCGGCATCCTCTCCGCCTATGATCGCTCCCAACCGGACCATGTCTTCCAAGACATAGCGATCCCCCACTTTGGACTCATGGTGTCTGATCCCGTACTTCTTGCAGGCAACCTTAAGTCCAAGGTTGCTCATGACAGTGCTGACGAGCCAATCGTTCTTCAGCTGTCCCTTTTCCTTGAGCTTGCGGGCGCAGATGATCAGGACCTGATCGCCGGAGATTTCCCGTCCTTTCTCATCCACGGCGATCAGCCGGTCACCGTCACCATCAAAAGCGATTCCAATATCCGCTCTTTCCTCCGCCACCTGTTTCCTGAGATCTTGAGTGTGCTGGGACCCACAATGATCATTGATGTTAAAACCGTTGGGGGTATTGTGGATGACCTCTATGTTGGCCCCCAGCTCAAAGAATGTGTCCGGAGCAATTTTGTATGTGGCCCCGTTGGCCGTATCGATGACCACCTTCATCCCTTCCATTGTTAAGTCGCGCGGGAAAGTATTTTTCAGGAAGTCGATGTAACGGCCATGCACGTCCTCCAAACGGTAAGCCCGCCCCATCTCCCTGGCGGGAGGAACCCTCTCCGACAATTGGCTGCCCAGAATGAGCTTTTCGATCTCTTCTTCCTGTTCATCAGAGAGTTTAAAGCCGTTGCCGGAAAAAACCTTAATTCCATTATCTTGATAGGGGTTATGGGATGCAGAAATCACGACACCGGCGTCCGCTCGCATGCTCTGCGTCACGAAAGCGATGCCCGGTGTGGGAAGCACCCCCACTAGGTAAGCGTATCCTCCCATCGAAGCTATGCCCGCCTCGAGAGCACTTTCCAGCATATAACCGGAAATGCGGGTGTCTTTACCGATAATGATCTTCGTCCTATGACTCGGTCTTTTTAACAAGTAAGGAATCGCTTGACCCACTGAAAAAGCGATGCCGGCATCCATAGGATAACGATTGGCCTCACCTCTTATCCCATCCGTGCCGAATAGCTTCCCCATAAATATTCCTCCTCAGACAAGATGGGAGCGATATTTTTTAAGTATATTCAACGAAGGCAAAGCATTTCCTGCTTGCCCACATATCAGATGAACAATGGCCTCGAGCCATTTCGTGCCCCGGTTGGAGACAGAAGGGAGTAAACTCTGGATCACCTCGATGTGCCCCCCCCCATGTTCCTCCCTGTGCTTCGCCAGTGAATTGAGGAATGGGTCCCGGTATTTCTCGCCAGCCGCCTCAGCTCCGCCAGCGGACAACAGTTCCTCAAGCCATTTGCTTTTTTCATAAAACTCCAGTTGGGCTTTTGCGATTCGCGTTCTGCCTTTTTCTCTTTTAGAGGCTGCGGGCATTTTGGCTGCCATATCCTTGAGCCGCTTAATCCTTTCCTCTTTGGCTGTCCGAAGATTTTCAAGGATAGCGGAAAAAACCAGATGACCAAATTCCAGATGTTCAAAGAACACTCTTCGTACGTGAAGATACCACTGTTCCAGAGCGATCAGATTGGCAATATAAATGATGTTGTTTTCAACCACGCGGGAAAGGCTTGGATAGGCTCTGGGAATGAGGTCAACAACCATTCCGGGGTGACTTTTGCTCACGATCAATTGCCTCTCCATGTCCACATCCTTGCGGAGGATTGACCCGGCAGCGACTACGGTGCCGTAACTCATCCGGAGGGGCCCAATCATGCCTCCCTGTCCCCCGAGGAAAATTGGCGGTTTGTTCAGCATGACACCACGAGGGACGTCACCTATTAGGGAAGCGGTGGTTTTGTCCCCTTCCGGGGTGAAGTTGAAGTGAATATAAGAGCTCCCGACTTCGCTGTGGTCCTTCCGGCTCGTGCCTCCTGCCATGAGACAGTCACAAAAATTGATCAGGCTCCCGAGAGTTACAAAAGGAAACAGAATGGTGTGTTTCAAGCCGACGCAGTGTGCGCCGTTCGCCTGTTCTTCCAGCAGGCAGGCCTCCCGAACATGCCCGCCCAGTCCCATGCTGGCCTTCTCAAGGAAAACGGATTTATTGAAATATCCACCCTTCAACTCGACCTTGGGCCCGAGTTGGCAATTGTCCACGGTTACAGGCGCCTCATAACCCAGCTGGACCCCTGCGGAGATGACCGTCTTTTCCCCATAAATCCGGCAACCCGGGTAGATCTTGACACCATTCCCTGAGATTTGATCGATTTTGATTTCGTCGCCCACATCAACAGTGAATGGAGAAGAAATATTCACCCCCTTTCTGATGAGCTGTTCGATTTTGCTATATTGCCCAGGTTTCAGGTCCACCTTTTCCTCCTTGAAAATGCCGGCGTTTTAGACAACGAATCCTGAATGGCAACTCCAAAATTAAAGAATTATAGCACGATTATTAAGCGGATAGGAGTGAATTTCACTTTGCGGGCAAGCCTTTGGGGATCGCCATCTTCTCCTCCTCTTTCCGGCACTTCTATTCTTATTATACAGGGTTTCTCCCCGCATTTAAATCGTTTCTGTCCTGGTTTATACTTCCCATCAAGTATTCCTATTGATCGTTCATTGGGAATAGTAATAAGGAAAGAGTCCTGGTTCAAGGCGGAAGCTGCAAAAAGAATATTCTAGATGAGAAGAGAGCGCAACTTATCGGGCTCCGCCGTCGGCCGGGCGCAGCGATAGTTGGAGCAGACATAAGCTGTTGCCTTAGCGTCCAGAGCCCTCATCCCCGCCGTGAAGGGGGCCAGCTTCACGATCTCAGGCTCATCCTCCTCTGTTGGCCGGAACAGCACGACCGCATGGGGAAGGAACATCTTGCGAAGGATGTCCAACATGGCCAGCGTATCGGGGGCGCCCGTCCTTCCCGTTATGACCACCTCCCGGCTTGGACCCAGCGCGAAGTCGAGCCCGCAGAGGAACTGCGTGTAGGCTGCCGGGTATTGAGTGATTTTTCCCGAGAACGCCTCGACGAGTCGACCCGCTCTTGCTTCGAACTCCGGCCGGCCAAGGAGCCGGCCGAGGCGCAGCAGGTTCGCTGCCATGACCGAATTGCCCGAGGGCAGGGCGCCGTCATAGACCTCCTTCCGTCTCAACGGGAAGTCTCTGTGGAGGTCGGGCGAAGTGAAAAAGAAACCGCCGTTATCTTCATCCCAGAAACCGCGGATGAGATCCTCGCTGAGCTTGGACGCCCAAGAGAGATGGCCGGGTTCGAAAGTCGCCTGGTAGAGCTCGATGAGCCCCCAGATGAGGAAGGCGTGGTCGTCCAGAAAGGCCGGAATCGTCACTTCTCCTTCGGCCGAGCGATGATGGAGTCTTCCCTCGATCGTCATCCTGTCCCGGATAAACAGGGCGGCTGAGGCCGCCGCTTCAGCATAATCCGCGCGGGCAAAAGCCCTGGACGCCTTGGCCAGCGCGGCGATCATCAGCCCGTTCCAGTCGGCCAGAATTTTCGTATCCTTGAGCGGATGGGGACGCTGCTCGCGCCGGCCCAAAAGCTTGGTTCTGATTGTGGCGATCTGTTCTTGGAGCTCCTCCTCCGAGATCCCGAGTCCGGCTGCGGCGGAGTCCGGCGGCTGGCCGAGATAAAGGATGTTCTTCCCCGAACGGCGGCCTTCCGGCCCGGTGAAGTTGCCCTCCGGCCTCAGGCCGAAGACCTCTCTGGCCAGCCTGGCCTCGGAAGGTGAGAGAACGGCCTCGATCTCGCCGAGTTCCCAGACGTAGAATTTCCCCTCCTCGCCCTCGCTGTCCGCATCCTCGGCGGTGCTGAACGCACCCTCCGGCGATCTCAGGTCGCGGCCGACGTAGGCCAGGACCTCTTCAGCCGTCCGCCGGTATTCATCCCGGCCGGTGAACTGGAAGGCTTCGGTATAAGCTATGGCCAGGAGAGCCTGATCATAGAGCATCTTTTCGAAGTGCGGGACGAGCCAGCTCCGGTCGGTGGAATAGCGGTGAAACCCGAACCCGAGATGATCAAAGATCCCTCCCCGGCGCATGGCCTGGAGGGTTTTCTCGACCATGGCCAGGGCCTTCTCGTCGTTTTTTCGCCGGGCTTGGCGCAGGAGAAAGGTAAGGTGATGAGGCGTGGGAAACTTAGGGGCCGAGCCGAAGCCACCGAATTCGGCATCGAACTGCCCGGCGAGCTCGGACGCGGCCTGCTCGAGGACGTCAACCGACAACTTCTCGCCCTCCGGCACTTCTGAAGACTCTTTCAGCGCGGCCAGGATCCGGCCGGCCGAGCTCAGAAGGTCGGACCGCCGGTGTTTCCAAGCCTCGGCCACCCGGCCGATGACGTCTTTGATCCCGAGGAGACCGAAGCGACTCTCTTTAGGGAAATACGTCCCGGCGAAAAACGGCCTCTTGTCGGGCGTCAGGATCACGGTCAGCGGCCATCCTCCGCCACCGGTCAGGAGCTGGCAGACCGCCATGTAGTGGGCGTCGATGTCCGGCCGCTCCTCCCGGTCGACCTTGATGCAGATGAACGCATCGTTCATCAGGCGGGCGATTTCCTCATCGGCGAAGGATTCCCTCTCCATGACGTGGCACCAGTGGCAGGTCGAGTAGCCGATGGAAAGAAAGACCGGACGGTCCGTTCGTCCGGCCTCCTGGAACGCCTCTTCGCTCCAGGGGAACCAGGAGACCGGGTTGTGGGCGTGCTGGCGGAGGTAGGGGCTCCTTTCCTGGATCAGCCGGTTGGCCGTTTTTCCGGACATGTCCCGTATTCTATCTGACTCCCCCGCCGAAGTCGAGTAATATGATGGGAATAGTAGCCTTTGCATGAGAAAAATGACGGCGGGGGATCGTTCCTAGGATTGTGAGCATTTCCCGGGAGCAGGTCGAGTCCTTCCTGGCCAAGTCGCTGCGCCTCATCGGCGAGGAGGTCTCCTCCAGCCGTGTTCTCCTCGCCCTCCTGGACAGAGACCGGAGGCCGGTCGGAACAAGATCCTGGCCCGGGCTGGACACTGCGTTCGAGGCAGCTTGTTCCGACCTGGCCAGCCGGGCGGCCGAGGAGAAACGGCCTCTCTTTGCCGGGAGCCTGCTCTGCCTGCCCCTGTTAATCGGCGAGGTTCCCGTGGGGGCCCTCTGCTTGGGACGGGAGCCCGGGCAGACGCCCTATTCGGCCGCGGACCTGGAGTCAGTCGTTTTCCTGACGCAGTCATTCCCTGCCGTTATCAAGGAGGGTCTTGATCTTGCCGGTCAGGCGGATTGCCCCATTCAGGCGTCGGGTTCTGACCCGATCATCGGGGAGAGCCGGGCCTTCGCCGTGATCCAGACCCTGATCGAAAGAATCAAAAACTCCGCTGCCCCGGTGTTCATCTATGGGGAGAGCGGCACTGGAAAGGAGCTCGTTGCCCGGGCCATTCACGGGCGGGGCACGCGGCGGGCCGGGCCGTTCGTCGCTGTCAACTGCGGGGCCATACCCGATCATCTCCTGGAGAGCGAGCTGTTCGGCCATGCCCGGGGCTCGTTCACTGGGGCCCTTCGGGACAAGGCGGGACTTCTCGAGGAGGCCAACGGAGGGACCTTCTTTCTGGATGAGATCGGTGACTTGTCTCTGCCCCTTCAGGCGAAACTCCTGCGGCTGCTCCAGGAGAGGGAGATTCGGAGGGTCGGGGAAACCCGGACCCGGCGGATCGATGTCCGCTTTATCTCGGCCACCAACAAAGAGCTCGAGAAAGAGATCGAACAGGGCCGCTTCCGGATGGACCTCTACTACCGGCTGCGCATCCTGACCATCGAGGTCCCGCCCCTGCGGGAGCGGAGGCCGGATCTCCTTCTGTTGATCAATCATTTCGTCGACAAGTACGGCCGGGAGATGGGACGGGAAAAGACTTACGTCTCTCCCGGAGCGCTGGAGATGATGATGAACTACTCCTGGCCCGGGAACATCCGGGAGCTCCAGAACGAGGTCCAGCGATGCCTCGTCCTGGCCGGAGGGGACCGCCTGATCCGGGAAGAGCACCTGTCTTCCAAGATCAATCCGCGGCGCGAGGCGGCCCCCCCGGTCACTTATAACTACTTCCTGGCCAAATCTGAGTTTGAGAAGAGGTTCATCCACCAGGCGCTGGTGCGCTTTGGCCACAACAAAGCGCGGACGGCAAAGGAAGTCGGCCTGACCCGGCAGGGACTTTTTAAGCTGTTGAAAAAACATAAGATCGGAGAGAACCCCGGGAGCTGAGAAAATCCCTCTTCCCAGCCCACTCTTTTTTTGTTAGATTGGGGTCGCCATGAGTGAAGGGAAAACGCAGGCCGGGGTTTTCGAGGTTGTCTGTCCGTGCTGCCAGTCTGTCCTCTGGGTGGATGGGGTCAGCCGGGAGATCGTCAAGACCGAGCGGCATGCGGCCAAAAAAAAGGGGTCATTGGACGACCTCCTGGAAAAAGAGAAGAAGCGCCGGGACGAGTTCGAGCGCAAGTTCGAGGCCACCGCCGAGCTCGAACGCCAGAAGAAAGAAAAAGCCAAGGAGGCTTTTGAAAAGGCTCTGGGAAAGGTCGGAAAAGAGGACTGAGATTCCCACGGCGCAGGCGCCCCGGGATGACAACGAGAGCCCGGCCGAACGTCGTCAGCTGCCGGCCTGGGTTTCGTCTTCCCGCTTCCTCGGGGCCATCGTGAACCCGGTGAAGCCGAAAGCGGCCAGGATCAAGAGGGCCGCCCAGCTGGCAATGGCCCAGGGAAGATAGCTCAGGACCGGCACCCCCAGCGCTCCCGTAATATAAACCCCGGCCATGCTCCAAGGGACAAGCGGCACGATGATGCCGCCGCACTCGTCAATAATCCGCGACAGGTTCTTGGCCGCCAAGCGCTTCTCTCTGAAGGCAGGCCCCAGCAGCTCTCCCGGGATGATGACCGAAAGATAGGAGCTCCCGGTGACGAGCGCCGTCACGACACAGGAGCCGATCGTCACCATGACCAGGCTGCCGACCTTCCTGGCCACTCTCATTATCCGGTCCAGGACGACGCCGAGCATGCCTGTCTTTTGCATGATGCCGCCGAAGCTGAAGGCCGTGAAGGCCACGAGCTGGGTCTCCATCATGCTCATCAGGCCTCCGCGAGTCAGGAGTGTGTCCACCGATTCGACCCCTGTCGCCGCAGGGTAACCGGAATTCACGGCCTGGGCGATCCGGACGATCGACTCCTTCTGGAAGACGACCGCCAGGAACGCGGCCGTGAGCGATGAGAGGAGCATCCCCGGGATCGTCGGCTTCTTGGCGAAGGCCAGATAGAGCACGATAAGCATAGGAAGGAGCAGGAGGAGGTTGAACCGGAAATTCCTGCGGAGTGTGTCCAGGATGAGGTTCGTCGTATCGGTAGAGACCGTCCCCGCATCATACTTGAGCCCGACCACGAAATAGACGGCCAGACTCAGCAGCCACCCCGGAACCGCCGACCACATCATGTGCTTGATGTGGTCGAAGAGGTTGGCCCCCGCCGTCACCGCGGCCAGGTTGGGGATGTCCGAAAAGGGCGACATCTTGTCGCCGAAGTAAGCGCCGGCCACGATGGCGCCCGCGGCGAGCCCCAGAGGCAACCCCAGTCCCATGGCGATCCCGATGAAGGCGACGCCCACGGTCCCGACCGTCCCCCAGGATGTTCCCGTGGCCAAAGCGGTAATGCTGCAGACGAGGCAGGCTGTGACCAGGAAAAATTTGGGTGAGATGAGCTTGAGGCCGTAGTAGATGATCATCGGGATCGTCCCGCTGGCCATCCAGGAGCCGATGAGAACACCCACGGTGAGCATGATCAGGATGGCCGGCATGGCCTTGGTGATGCTCTCAACGATTCCCTTCTGCATGTCCTCCCAGCGGAACTTGAGCAGAACACCGAGACATCCGGTCAGGAAGGCCGCGGCGATGAGCAGCACCTGGGGCCGGATCCCGTAGATGCCATAGCCCACTCCGAGGAGAAGCGCCATGCTGATGAGCGGCAGGAGGGCAAGGCCAAG
>Ga0299912_10005560_pt1 | contig 10363 bp, 8 predicted proteins | sample RVTome_2_FD_207667 | JGI IMG/M metagenome (GOLD analysis project Ga0299912, IMG submission 207667) | Soil microbial communities from uranium-contaminated site in the Upper Colorado River Basin, Wyoming, United States - RVT95D214 (version 2) ... | reverse complement strand
AGATTTGCTCGGTTTATCGCATGACATCATGGCCAGGGTCGATAACCCGAAAACGAAACCCGCAATGGTCCAGGCCATTACCCGGGTTGATTCAGTCGATGTTGTTTACGATCCCATCGCAGGTGGGAAATTTCTAAGAATGGCCGCAGCTCACAGAGAGGCGGACCAAAAAAAGGAGGCTAATATGTTGAAGAAACTATTGGCCGCACTCAAAGAGAAGCGGCCGGATCTGAAAGATCAGATCGAAGCATTAGAGGCTAAGGGAGATGCCATGACCGAGGACGAAGTGATGACCCTGATGGCATCGGCAGTGGTAAAGAAACAGGAAGATGATCCCAAGGGAGAGAAAATCAAGGAGGAAATCACCAATCTGATTGCTTCTCTGAGGGATGTCACCACGAACCAGGCCAAAGAGACCCTGGAAAAGGCCCAGAAGCTTTTTGAGGATACCCAGAGACTTCATGCCTGCGCGAATCTTCTCATCACCGAGATCGGCGAATCGGGACTTCCCGATATCCTCAAGGCCAGGATCCGCAAGCAGTTCGAGGGTAAGGTCTTCGAGGAGGCAGATCTCAAGGCCGCAATCAAAGAGGAAAAGGAGCTTGCCGACAAATTGACCGGATCGGGCGCCCCGACAGGCGCAGGCGGGCTCAGGATGGAAGTGGGCCCGGGCGAGCCGGAGAAATTGCAGGCCGCCCTCGACAAGCTTTTTGTGGTAGACGTGGATGACAAGTTCAAGGATGTGGCGCCTTTCAATTCCCTTCGGGCAGCCTACACAAGGCTGACCGGAGACACGGAGATGAGAGGGATCCCGACGCGCGAAGGATTGAAGCTCGGAGAAGCGTTCATGAGCATGATGCGCCTTCCCGCAGCCTACTCCTCGACCACGTTCTCGTTCGTGCTCGGGAATTCGATGTACCGGAGGCTGATCAAAGAATATAAGGCGGTGGGTTACATGGAAGAGGCTTTGATCAGTTATTACCGCAATGCGGAAAATTTCAAAACCCTCGAGATCATCCAGGTGGGATATCTGGGAGATGTGCCGGATGTCACTCCGGAGACCGTGGACTACCAGGAATTGACTCTGCCCACGGATATCGAGGCGACCTATGTGATCAACCAGAAAGGATGGATCCTCACCGTTACCCGGCGGGTCGTCCTCAATGATGACCTCAAGACGGTCGTACAGCTCGTCGCCAAGATGGGCCGAGCCCACAGAAGGACCCATGCAAGGAGAGCGTGGGCTAAAATTATCAGCAATGCCGATTTCAAAGGCGACTCCACAGCCCTGTTCCACGGAGACCACGGGAACCTGGGCGCCGTTGCCCTGACGAACGATGCGACCGGAGTCGCAACCCTGACTGCTCGTCTCCAGGCCATGTATGCGCAGGCAGAGCAGGATTCGGGCGAAGGCCTGGCCCTTGAGCCTAAGTACCTATGGGTTCCGAGAGCGCTTCTTGAAATCGCCAAGGGGTTGAATTCTGTGTGGCCGCTGGTTGCAGGAGGCAATCCCCATGCAGGGCGGTTTGGAGCCGGTCATGAAAGAATCATCTGCAACCCGCTTTTCGTCGATACGACGGATTGGGGGATGATTGCAGACGGCGGGGAAGTTGAGCTTCTCGAGGCGGCTTATCTTAACGGCCGCAGGGAGCCTGAGTTTTTCGTTGCCGACAATCCGGCGACCGGCCAGATGTTCGTGGCCGATAAAATTCAGTATAAATCGAGGCACGAATATGAATTTGAGATTGCCGACTTCAGAGGCTTCGATAAGAGCGTCGTAGCAGGCGGAACATAAACGCCATATATGACGCCGAGAAATGGAGACGCGGAGACGCGGTGACACAAAGATCTTTCACCGTGTCTCACCTTCTTTCTCTTGCTGTATCTGGACGCTAAAGCACATCGGCGCCAGCTAAATTTAAAGAAAGGAGAGGAATCTATGAAAAAGCTTAGAATCAATGAAATAGTCGTAGTCGGGATGATTATGATCGCTCTCACTGCGGGAGCGGTCTTTGTCGGAAGCCTCCGGCAAGTTGGCAAGGTAGACAGCGATGTTATGGCCGCCATAACCAATCCATCGCCCGGATCCCCTGGCTATATGATGCTCAACCTTGCATTGCCGGGAAGCTATACCGGCAATCAAACGGACAAGGTGCGCTTCAAAATGCCCTGGCCTACGACCCTGCTCGGTTTTTCGGCCATCGTCCAGAACACGGGCAGCTCGGGCGCCATGACGTTTAATCTCAAGGAATCAGGGACCACGGTCTTATCCGCTCCGATAGCGGTCAACGAGACTACTGTGACCGAGGCGACAGTTACAGATTCTTCGATCGCAGACGAAGCCGTAATGACGATCGACGTGGCGGTAACCGCGGGCACCTGGACCGATCCGACCGTGCAGATATTGTTTAAACGGAAATAGATAATAGGCAAGGGGCTATGGGCAAGAGGCAATGGATTTTTCCTATCACCTACCCGCCTTGCCGAGTCGCAGGCGAGGCAGGTAGCCTCACGCCTATCGCCTGATAAGACCATTCGTGTAATTCAAAGAAACGGAGGGAAAGATGAAAAGCCTAAAATTCAGAGAGAAATCACTGCTGGCGTTTATTGTGATCGGCCTCATCGGCCTTGGTTTATTTGTCGGAAGCTTCCGGCAGGTCGCCAGGCTCGATAGCGACGTCATGGCCGCCGTCCAGAACCCGTCGCCCGCTTCGCCCGGATATATCATGAATGTTCTTCCGATTCCCGGTTCCTATACGACGGGAGGTGTTTCGGGAAAAGTCCGGTTCAAGATGCCCTGGCCGGCGACATTGATCGGAATCTCCGGGATCTATCGAAGCGGAGGCATATCGAGCACGATGTCTGTCGATATCACCGTGGGGGGCGTAAGCTGCTTGAGCACTCCCCTGCTGATCAATTCGACATCATGCTCCGAAGGAGTGATCACGGATACGGCGATCGCCGACGAAGCCATGATAAGCATCAACACGCTTGTCTCCGGCACGGGGACATTTGTCGATCCGACCTTGCAGCTGATATTTAAGAGAAAGTAATGCGGTAATATAGTGCTGCGGTGCTGCGGTTCTGCAGTTAATGGCAAAACGGCAGCACAGCAACACGGCAACACTAACTTAATGAACTCAAATAACCTTTAAAAGGGGTTTAAATGACCTACACTTATTTTCAATTTGGGACCAAGGTTTCTGAGATCGTCAGGGATCAGGCTGAAAAGCTCTCGGCCATCGAGCGCGACAATTTCATTCAGGAAGCCATAAAAATATATAGCAAACACCGGCCCCGAAATGTCGTTAAAGATATCACAGGAGCCGGAACATACGACTATCTTATTTCAACGAATCTGACGGCCTGGATCAAAGGATTCTCCATCATCAAGACCATCGAATATCCGGCGGATCAAAGAGAGCCGGTTTATGTTGAAGACGATGATTTCATCATCTATGAAAAGGAAGCAGGACAATACCTTCGATTTTTGAAAGACAGCCCCAAAGCGACAGAGAAGATCAGGGTCATCTATACGGCCCTTCATTTATTAGCAGACAAAACAGTAAGCGGAACGTTTTCATTTTCATCAGCAGACAACTCCATGAACCGGGCGATCGGGAGCTTCATCACCGACGGATTAATTCCTGGCAATAAGATATTCCCTTCATCGGTCAATAACCCGGGCCCCCTTATCATTAATAGCGTGGCTGCGCAGAAGGTGATTTTCTTCGAGACCGTTGCCACAGAAATCGCCGCCGCGATCACGATCAGAGTTGAAATGAACACGATCCCCGAATCCGATCAGGATGCAGTCGGCAATCTCGCCGCAAGCCTTTGCTCTCATGCGCTGGCGAGCTATTACGCCCAGACTTCCGATTCGACCATCGGGGCGGATTCCGTCAATTACCGGACCAAGAGCCAGGAATATACATCGAGGGCGAAGGAGCAAAAAAAGATTTATCTCGATCATATCGGTTTGAAAGAAGGGGATGTGGCACCGGCCAGCGTGGTCAAGGATCTCGATATCGATTATCCGGGAGGCTCGGATAGATTAACGCATCCGAGGAAGTGGCGATAGGAGGAATATTAATGAAAAGATTTCTCTATATTTTGTTGATCATTCTTCTGGCGGGTGTCTGCCCGTGGCTTTACCCCGGGGCGAGCCAGGCTCAGACGACTATCAAGATCACCGAGCTGACGGAAGACACGACTCCGACTCCCGATGATCTGATAATAACCGTCACCGATCCTGCAGGGACACCGGCCAACAGAAAAGTCACGCTTGGGAATCTCGGAAAAGGACTCTCCGGGGTCGATGCCGCAAAGATGGCGGACGGCTCGGTGAGCAATACCGAGTTTCAATATCTCGATGGTCTAACCGGAGATATCCAGGATCAGCTCGATGGCAAGTCCGCATCCACACACAACCATGACGCCACATATTCTCTCCTGGGGCATAATCACTCCGGAGTCTATCAACCATACGACCTCGATCTTGAGACCATTGCCGGCCTTGCCTGCGGTAACGGCCAGATCATGAAGCGAAGCGCAGGCGGCGCGTGGGAATGTGCGGCCGATTCGACAGGCGGCTCTCCGTCGTTCGATACGATCGTAAGCGGCGAAAATACCGCGGCCACAATGACCCTGGGGGCCGGGGGCGTATTGACTTTTACCTCGACGGGCATCGTCAATGCGAGCCGGTTTCAGGGAGTCACCAGTGTCGATGCGACAGAATTCGGTTATCTCGATGGCTTGACCGGCAGCATTCAGACCCAACTCGACGGCAAGGCCCCATCCATTCATCTTCACGATTCGGAATATATCTCCGTGATCACCACGCCCACGGCCGGAAATTTCCCCACGACCACGGCCGGAGGCGAGCTCCAGAATTCATCTTACGGGCCGGCGAGCTTTTCCACGGTCGGTCATACTCATACCTCATCGAATGTCACCGATTTCAACGAAGCATCGCAGGATTCGGTGGGCGGGATCCTCACGGACACGACGACGATCAATTTCACTTATAATGATGCAGGCAACCAGATCACTGCCGACGTCATCACCGATACATCGGTTCAAAAGTTGGATGTCCGCAAGAATACCGGCGGGACGAATGTCGGGTCCAGGCGCAGGTTGAATTTCATCGAGGGATCGAATGTGGTGATTACCGTGTCAGATGATGGCACAGATAATGAAATCGACATCAATATCGCAGCGCCCGGAACCAGCGGTTACACGACCATCCAGGAAGAAGGCACTCCGCTCACACAGCGAACGACTTTTAATTTTGTGGGATCCGGATTTACCGCAGCCGACGATGCGGGAAACACCCGCACCAATGTGACGCTCGATGCGGACCTAAACGCCCTGGCCGATCTTGCGACCACGGGCATTCTTGCCCGCACAGGCGCTGCAACGTACAGCCCCCGCACGATGACGGGCGACACTGAAATCGTCGTAAGCAACGGCGACGGCGTTTCGGGCAATCCCACATTTTCCATCGGGGCGGGCATTACAAGAGACTCGGAATTATCAGCTTATGTTCTCAAATCACTTTACGATGCGCAAAGCATTCTTCAGGCGACGGCGGATGACACTCCGGCAGCCCTTGTCATAGCCGAGCAGAAAGTCGTAGGCAGGGCGACAGGGGGAAACATCGCGGCCCTCGATATCGATTCCGATCTTTCCAGCGTCAGCGGGAATGATGATACCCTTCCCTCGGCAAAGGCGACGAAGACAGCCCTCGATGGCAAATCCAATACCGGCCACGCCCATGCCGCAAGCGATGTGACTTCCGGCGTTTTTGATAACGCCCGGATCAACTGGGCCGCGCCCGGAGCCATCGGAGGGACGACCCCGGGAGCCGGGACGTTTACGACGATGGGCGCCGGTGCGGGCGGATTCTCAGTTGACGCCGATGGCGACATTGTCGGGAAAAGCCTGACCATCACGAAACAATCCGGTGTCGCGGGAGACATCGGTCTCTTCGAGGCAAACTCAACGGATACGGACGCCGCGGGATGGAAAGGCCCTGCAAGTCTTACTTATTCGTACAGGGGTCAATTTCCGAATATCCGGGCCACCTCCGGGAACATGGTCCACGCCTGGACGAATTCAGGAGAGACCGGGACCGGAACGCCTTCCGATCCTTTTGTCCAGCCCGTGAGCTTCGTCGATCTCGATGATTATGCATTGGCCTCCCATAATCATGACGGCGTCTATCAACCGGATGACGTGGACCTCGATTCCCTGGCCGCGGGGATCACCGGCGTGGTCAAAGGTCTGGGAAACGGCAATGGATACGAGGCGGCGACCTACGCCGATTTCGGCAAGATCAACAACATCAGCAGTTTCGGCACTCCGACGACTGACAATCCTTATAGTCTTTCGGCTGCCAACGCCTATAACAGCTCGCTCTGGTACGGAGCCACCGGTGAGATCGATCTTCCGGCCGCTGTCGCCGGGATGAGCATCATCATCTACAACACAGGGGCTTTTACGATCACGATCGATCCGAATTCGACTGACGTGATCGTGAGGGACGGCACAGCGCAATCCGGAGGCGTGAGCATAACGCTTTCGAGCGGGGCAGGGAATTATGTGACCCTGATCTGCGATGTGGCCAACCACTGGGTCACGCTGGGATATAAGGGAACGCTGGCTCAAGGAAGCTAATATGGGAAAAATATTTTTAATCATCTTTCTGTTGATTTTTCCATTTACCGCCTATGCAGGAGTGCCTATACTGGGCGGCGGAGTGGCCGTGGAAGAGGGCTGTGACGACTGTTCTGGCACTCTCATATGGGCATCCCATTTTGAGGGGACGGGCAATTCAGGTCAAACTTTCGATATCACAACAAACTCACCATGTGGATGTTCGGACAATGCCTCTAAGCTGATTACTTATTTTAGTGCTGCTGCCAATTCCAATGATTTTGCCAGTGATGGCAGTTATAGTTTCAAACAGGCCACGGATGCCGACTATGCCACCTCTCCACTTACGGGTGCTTCTGTAAGTGCTGTATCAATTCAGTTTGATTTATATTTTACCACATGGGATGAGTCAACCGAATTAATAAAGTTACGGTACGATGGGAGTAATCTATTTTATTGTGGCATGAGTGGGACAGATGAGATAGCTTGTTCTTGGACGGGAAATGGTACGACAAAAGTAAAGATATCTTCAGACTGGAATTTGGCGACAAGTAATTGGTACACCATAAGGGCACAAGCAAGGGTAGGAACGTCACCTTATATTAGGATGACAAAAAATGGCGGTTCCGCTCAAACCTATACTACGGCAGATAATGTGGCTATGACCAATGCCACAAATGTATTATGGCTTGGAGATGCGTCTACGGATGCCCCTGTTATGTATATAGATAAAGTCTATGCCTGGAGTGATTGGCAAACTGGAGCAGATTGGGGGGATTAATGAAAAAATATCTATTACTGATTTTAATCTTACTAAATTTAGCAAACCCTGTTCATGCAGACTATCTTTATACTCATATCAATTTGGGATGGGTGGTCTACACGACTATTTCCGATATGACATGGTTTGGGCAACATTCAAATATTCTAATGGGTGATCGGGCATATGGAGATTTTACGAATGCCTTGACCGCCAATCCCGATCTTATCTTAACAACTTACGTTTCTGGAAACTCAACCTATAAATTCGGTTTTACCGGTCAGTATGACGCTATTCGTACCTATGCCGATGCAAATGCCCTTGATGCCGAAGATGCATTATTGCATTACGATGAGGATAAAACCTGGTCAACCGGGACGAGAAGCACTACCGTATTGGTTACGGGATATACCGCTGGATTAGTCCCAGGATATGATAGCGGGAGTGCATCGCAGAGATCGGAGACAAGGGTAGTGCATAAGACCTGGGGTGTACCCGTAAGTGCAACGCTGCCAGTAGCCAATCCTGGATTAAGAACAATAGCGGCGATATCAAGGACTTCAGGCGTGGTCACCGTTAGAACTTCAACCAATCACGGATTAGAAAAGGGGGATAGAATTGCCATAGCGGGAGTAACAGACTCAACAAACTTCCCGAACGGGAATTACTTTATCGCTACAAGAGTTGATGCCGATGAATTTACTATCACATGGGCAGGGAGTGATGCTTCAAGCTCAGGGGGAACAACCACTTATAACGCATGGTCGAATTATGCCATTAATTATACGTCAACCATTCTTTCCGCTTATTATAAATCTATGGTTGGGGCAGACTCAGGAGGAAACAAATTCAATGGGAACTTCTATGATGCGATCACAAGCTATATTACCGATACGAGCATGGAGCTTACCAAAACAGCAGAATATAAATCCGTTGATCCTCCTCCAGCAAGTCAAGATGCCTGGCTTATTGATGTTATTACAGATTGGGCAGTAGATGTTAAGAGTCAATGGACAACCTATTTGGCTGGTACAAAAACAGCTTACACGGCAATCAATGGTGATGATTTAGAAAATTTTGTAACCGGCAATAGATTGACGTTTCACCAGGGAGACGGGCCTGATATTATTTTAATAGAGTATGGAATCAATCCTAATGCCAATATCCTTGCCGGGGTAACTGTGACACGATCAAAAAACGTTTGGGAGTTAGAAAATACTTATGGAAAGAAGATGGTTTGGCAGGGATGGAATATAGCGACAACTCCAGTTGGGTATAAGACATGGACTCTTGATAGTGGTGCAATATGGTATGCTGATTTTCCAAGCCAAACAGTTGAACTCGTGGGACCAGGAACAAAAAAGACATCTAAGGTATCAATGACATCGAATTCCTATTATTGGGATTCTGATACAAAACGATTATATGTTTGGCTATCAGATAGTAGTGATCCAAATGCAAGTGCATTGTCCTTTTATGGGTTAGATCAGTCAAGAATGTTCTCTCTTTCTTGGTTTTATTGTTTTGGTCTTCATGCAAATGGTTATTATTTCCCCTGGATAGGAGGAGCCACCTATAGTTTTCAGCCGAATGATCCCAGGCTCTGGTTTGATGCAGTTGGCTATAATATTGGGGTTCCTGCAACCGGGGGATTAAAAAGGGATAATTCTGGAAATTGGAGCATTGGAACCGATGAATGGAGTGAATCCTGTTCAACATCTTCTAAGACATTTGAAATGTGGAGGGGAAACGGGGTTGAGACAGATGATTTAGGATATGCTCTCTCAAGTTCTCACAGATTATATGCAAGGAAACTTACAAACGGATATGCGATTTTTAGATTAAGATCGAGCTATGAGGCTGCCGAGTATGTTGGGACAAGACCTAAGACTTTTACCACTCCATTTGCTTTTAGGAAACTTAATGCAGATGGAAGCATGAGTTCCCCCACAAGCTCATTCACTCTTGCCCAGGGAGAAGGAATTATCTTAGTTACTAATATTGGTTCAGAATATAATTTTTACGGCATCACATCAGCCGGAGCGACATTCAGATGAAAGGAGAGATATGAAAAGATTAGAAACAAGGATTGGGGGGTTGATTGTTCCGGTGAATATTATCTTTCTGGTGATTGGATTGATTTTGTTTTGCCTATCAATTCAAGTATGGGCTGAAGATGATGGTATCTATACTTATGTGGGAGATGTGATTCTTAGTGAGGACAATGTAGGATATAAAAGAATTATATCAAAAGAGGTTTTAACGAACTTTGACTATATCAAAGAATTAGAAATTAAAATCAAAGAACTCGAAAGGAGAATTTATGAACTGGAGAAAAAGAGTAATATTGCCACAGAAGAAGCATTGGAGGGGGATTGGGTATTTGATACAGTGTGGACACATGATTCCTGGACCCTCAAGGATATCTATACTAATGTTATCTTTTTTCTTCGTAATGATTGCATTAACTCTGATTGCACAAGGATTCGTCTTAGCAGGTGACAAAGAAGAACTCCAATGGAAGGCCAAGGCTCTGATTGCCGAATCACAGCTAAGGCAGGAACAACTTAAACAGGCTAATCAGGCTGTGATCGACTTCGTTAAGGAATTGGATCAGAAAGGATTCACTTACAAAGATGGAGTTGTAATTGAAAAACCTAAATCTCAAGAGAAGAAACCTGAGCTTCCTAAATCAGAGAAAAAATAATGGACTCAACTATACCCTTAGTTATTCAAATCTTGGTAGTGGTAATTATCTTTCCACTTTTAGTCTACATCTTCAATAGGGAGAAATCGATTATGTTATCAAAAGAAGAACACGCAAAAATTTGCCAAGCTAACACAAAGGATTTAATGATAAGTGTAAAAGAATTATTAACGGAAAAGGTAGATGATCTTAAAGAATTCATGTCAAAAGATATCAAGATTGCTATTCTTGAAGAGATG
>Ga0299912_10005559_pt1 | contig 10364 bp, 11 predicted proteins | sample RVTome_2_FD_207667 | JGI IMG/M metagenome (GOLD analysis project Ga0299912, IMG submission 207667) | Soil microbial communities from uranium-contaminated site in the Upper Colorado River Basin, Wyoming, United States - RVT95D214 (version 2) ... | reverse complement strand
AAGGTGAATCAAACAAGCTCCCAAAAGTTCTTAGAAATAAGCTGATCATAACGAGGATTTAGATCCTTCGATTGAGTAACGATTTTTGTGATAAACTGCTGTATAATTCGAAATTCTTCCTCGGCCTCAAATTCCCCACTTGATGTCTGACCATAAGTGTCTCTTATTTCCCATTGATAGCCAAAGAAGAATGGTGGACTCAACAGATAGTATTGAGAGGGAAGTATCTCCTCCCCGGTCAGCATGAGCATCACTTTTAAATCTGTTACAGTCGGTGAAGTCATGGCAAAGCCTCCTAATATTCAGGGTTCAATGTTTGAAGAAAATCGTCCTTAGGCAAACTGAAAAAGACTTCTTTCTCCTCGTTGTGTCCTTCCTCGATAATCGAGGTTGAATTCTGAAAAAAATCCTTGAGATCCGTTTCAAGATAAGTATCTATATCTATTATTGATCCTGCCATCTTTTTTCCCTCTGTGGTGACAGAAGCCTTATTGGTAACGTGCATTTGACTCTTATAGCGCCGACCGGGGATAGCAACCCTGACGAGCGTTTCGTTATTCGTGACGGATATATCGTTAATTGAAACGGCGAGCTTTATTTTATCGAAGATATCGAAGTCAAAAAAATTAATATATCTCAAACCTACTCTTTCGACCTCATCGGCAATGCCAAGCCCATGTAGAGTCTCTACCATGCGGTATAAGCGATTAGAGAACACGGACCATCCTTGATATTCCCCGGCCTTACCCAGACCCACTCGTCTTGGACCAATAGCCAGTACGAACCCTCCGTTCCGCAACCGATACCATGGCTGATGGACCAGATTTGGATCTACAAGGCGTATCTGTTCCGGGATATTGAGGACGGGCATTTTTTCAACGTTTGGATACTCTTTTTTAAAGGCGTTGTAAACAATTCCAAAAACAGCACCGGGTTCAACCGAAGTCTGGAATCTTAATTCAATTATAGAGTCTATAATCGGGCACGGCGTAATCTTCTTGGGGATACTCATTGTGACCCTTTAGTTCGTTGATATGAACTCCAATTACATCTATAGCGTAGGTAGTGCCCGGTGTCAAGTTATTAATCATGGTATGCAGACAGAGCATTACCATTTGAAAGAGAGCATCATTAGGGAAGAGAGGTAGGTGCATATTCCAGGAAGAAGGCGAGGAACCTACCTTCCCCTCCCTATATACACCTCCGAATGCCTCTCATGTTCCTCCCAATTCTTTATGTATCGTTCGGCCAATTTTTTTGTCCCTTATCACGAGGAGATTTTCAGCATTGTTCTCTGAATTTCTGTCTTAGGAATAGGGCAATAGATAGAATTTTTATTTGACACACTTTGTTCTATGAGTTAATAATTTCAAGGACATTTGGCGTCGATCTGATAAAAACGCATTAAATAAATTGACATCACCCTCTCCCTAACCCTCCCCCCTTGAGGGGGAGGGGAGGGTGGGGGGATAGGAGGTTAAAACATGTTTGATCTTTCCAAGTTTTCGTTAAAGGGTAAGACAGCCATTGTGACCGGTGGCAGCCGCGGTATCGGCAAGGCTATTGCGCTGGGCTTTGCCAAGGCCGGTGCGAAGGTTGCGGTTACCAGTCGCAAGATGAACGACCTTGAGGCTAACGCGGCAGAAATTAAGGCCTTCGGGGGTGAGGCATTCCCCCTCCAGGCCCATCTGGGCAAGATGGAAGAGATCAACCGGATGGTCAGCGCCGTCGTGGACAAATTCGGCAGGATCGATATCCTGGTCAATGATGCCGGCGCCAGTCCTGCTATGGGCAGTGTGCTGGAATCCGACGAGCGTCTCTGGGAAACCATCATGAACCTGAACCTGAGAGGGCTTTATTTTACAAGCCAGGCCGTCGCCAAGGTCATGAAGAAACAGGGTGGCGGCAAGATTATCAATATCGCTTCAGTCGACGGCTTCAAGCCGGAACCCGGAGTAAGCGTCTACAGCATTTCCAAGGCCGGTGTCCGGATGATCACGAAGGCCTTCGCTTTAGAATTGGCTCCCTTTAATATTCAGGTAAATGCGATTGCTCCTGGGCCGATCAGCACGAAGATGCTCGATTCACACTGGTTCCACCTACCCCCTGAAGAGGCCAAGAGGCAGAAGCAGGCAATGGGCAAAATGACCCCCATGGGACGCGTAGGCGAGCCCGATGAAATAGCGGGCGCTGCCGTTTACCTGGCATCCGATGCCTCCAGCTATACGACCGGCGCTGAGATCGTAGTTGATGGCGGAACCCTGCTGGGCTTTGTTCCACATAAAGAATAGAAGAGGGAACGGAGAATCAGCTTGTAAATAAACCCCATTAGAAAAGGCGGGGATTTGACCCCGCCCTAAATAAGGAGCTGATGCTTTCTATTTCTACCATCCCCAGCAAAATTGCTGGGGCTTTCTAACGGGGTAAAGGAGAACGTGCAATGAGTGGTGAGACCCTTTTAACCTATTTTCAAAGACATGTGAAAGAAGATTCCCATCAGGTGGCCTTGCGACACAAAGATTACGGGATCTGGCACGATGTCACCTGGGGTCAATATGGGGAAAAGGTGAGGCAGGTGGCCATGGGGCTGATCAGCCTTGGTCTCAAGAAAGGGGAATGCGTTTCCGTAATCAGTGAGAACCGACCGGAGTGGGTCTATTCTGATTTTGGAATCATGTCTGCCGGAGGAATCACAGCAGGAGTTTATACAACCAATGCGGCAGAACAGTGTGGATATATTGTACAGAACTCTGGATCGAGATTCTATATTGCAGAGAATGAAGAACAATTCGACAAGACCCTGAAATTTAGAAAGGACAATCCGCATTTGGAGAAGGTCATCGTTATAGAGATGGAGGGTTTGAAACGTTATAAAGACCCTTTGTTGATGAGTTTTGATGACCTGTTAAAACTGGGAAAGGAGTTCGATGCAAAAAATCCGGGATTATTTGAGCAACGCTGGAGTGAAGTGAAGCCCGATGACCTGGCCGTCCTCATCTACACCTCTGGTACAACAGGACCTCCCAAAGGAGCCATGCTCACTCACAGTAACCTCCTCTATATGAGCGAGGCGATGGTCGATGCCAATCCAGTTTATGATGGTGATGAGACTCTTTCTTACCTTCCTCTCTGTCACATCTTCGAACAACTCTTCACCGTGATGATCAATATCCGTTACGGGACGGTCTGCAATTTCATCGAGAGTCCCGATACGGTCATGGATAACATGAAAGAGATTTCACCAACGGTCACCTGTGGTGTCCCTCGAATCTGGGAAAAATATGCCTCCGGCATTATGATTCGAATGGCGGATGCCACCTGGTGTAAACGCATGGTCTTCAAGGCATGTATGGGAATTGGGATGAAATATGCCGGGTTAAAACTGAATTTTAGGCCTATCCCTCCATACTTAAAGTTGGCTTACTCAGCGGCTTATTTGGCTGTTTTCCGGAAACTCAAAGAGCGTCTGGGATTTGATCGTGTAAGAGTTGCTTACTCCGGAGCAGCGCCTATTTCACCGGATGTCCTGAAATTCTTCAATGCCATTGGACTCCCACTCATTGAGGGATATGGTCAGACAGAGGGCACAGGTGTTACCACGGTCAGTCGAAAAGGTCAACTTAAGATCGGCAGGGTCGGACAGCCCCTACCAGGGCTGGAAGTGAAGATCGCTCCTGATGGTGAGATCCTGGTGAAGGGTCCAGGCGTGTTCAAAGGTTATTTTAAGAATCCGGAGGCCACCGCAGAGACGCTCAAAGACGGTTGGCTTTACTCAGGAGATGTCGGCGAGTTGGATGAACATGGGTTTTTAAAGATCACCGACCGGAAGAAAGATTTGATCATTACTGCGGGTGGGAAAAATATTGCCCCTCAGAATATTGAGAATCAGCTCAAGTTCAGCCCTTATATCAATGATGCGATCGTGATTGGCGATAGTCGAAAGTTTATTGCTGCTCTCATCGCCATCGACGAAGAAACGGTGATTAAATATGCTCAGGATAACAAAATTCAATTCGGTACTTATTCGAGTCTCACTCAGGCTCCGGAAATTAAACAACTGATTCAAAAAGAAGTGGATAGGGTGAACAAGACGCTTGCCCAGGTGGAGCAGGTTAAGAAATTTACCATTATCCCTAAAAGACTTTATGAGGAAGATGGTGAAGTGACACCCACGATGAAAGTGAAGCGAAAGTTTATCAACGACACTTATAAGGATATTATTGAGAAGATGTATAAGAGCGGTTGAAAGTTTATCGCGGACAAATGCTTTTTGCGGTCGGAGATCGCGGATAAATTCGAAATCCGAAGCACGAAATCCGAAACAAATTCAAATGACCAATGTCAAAATTCAAAATGGGAAATAGAAAACGTTTCGGAAATTTGGTCATTAGGATTTCGGATTTGTTTCGAGTTTCGATATTCGAATTTCGGAATTTTTGATCAAGTTACCGCCATCGTTTCTTCTTTTTCCACCTCTGGTACCCTTTCATCGATTCCTCTGATCGAATACCCAGGTAGAACTCCTTCACGTCTTCATCTTCCAAAAGGATATTAGGAGTATTGGCGGCGACAATCCGTCCATTCTCAAGCACGAATGCGTAACTCGAGATCTTCAAGGCCATCTTTGCATTCTGTTCAACAAGAAGGATGGTCGTCCCTTCCGCATTGATCGTTTTGATGATTCTGAAGATTTCCTGAACAAGAATAGGAGATAGTCCCAACGAAGGTTCATCCATCATCAGCAGTTTAGGTCTGGTCATCAATGCCCTGCCAATGGCGAGCATTTGCTGTTCTCCACCACTTAACGTACCAGCCCACTGATTCTTCCTCTGGCTGAGAATAGGGAAATGGGTGATCACCCGATCGTAATCCTCCTTCACCCCTTTTTTATCTTTCCGGGTATAAGCGCCCATCTTCAAGTTTTCATCGACGCTTAATTCAGGAAAGACTTCCCTTCCCTCCGGTACATAAGAAATTCCAAGATGGACGATTTCCTCTGCATCCTTTCCGTCAATCCTCTTCCCGAGAAACTCAATCGTTCCTTTATCCGGTTGATCCTCCAGAAGTCCCATAATGGTCTTCAGGATCGTGGTCTTGCCCGCACCATTGGCTCCCAGAATGGCCGCGATCTGACCTTCCTGAACTTCTAAGGAAACTCCTCTAATCGCCATGATCAGTCCGTAGAGGGTTTCGATGTTCTTAACCTTAAGCAACCTTTTCCTCCTCACCCAAATAGGCCTTAAGAACCTCCGGGTGCTTCTGGATCTCCTCGGGTATTCCTTCTGCTATTCTCTCACCATAATTTAAGGCTAAGATTCTGTCGGAGACGTCCATGATCAAGTTCATGTCGTGTTCGACAAGGATAACGGTGATGCCGAGGTCATCCCGAATATCCTGAATGGAGAACATCAAGTCTCCTTTTTCCTCCATATTCATCCCAGCCGAGGGTTCATCCAGAAGGATGACTTCCGGCTCCAGGGCCAAGGCACGGCCGAGCTCGACCAGTTTTCGAGTCCCGTAGGGCAGATTAATCACAAACTGATTTCTTGCGGCCTGCAGCTCAAGAAAATCGATCACCTCTTCCACCTTCCCCCTGTTCTCAATCTCCTCTTTGGCTGCCTTTGAACCCTTGTAAATGAAAGTCGCACCTCTCCATACCCCAGTCTTCATGTGGAGGTGACGGCCCAGCATGAGATTGTCCATGGTGCTCATGTGAGAAAAAAGTTCGATGTTTTGAAACGTCCTGGCAATTCCCTTTTTGGCAACCTGGTAAGGTTTTAAATAGGTGACGTCTTCTCCTTTGAAGAAGATCTTTCCAGAGCTCGGTTGATAAATTCCACTGATGCAATTGAAGATGGTGGTCTTTCCGGCCCCGTTGGGTCCGATGATGGAATAGATGGCTCCTTTCCCCACTTCAAAGCTCACATTGCCCAGGGCTCTGATACCGCCAAAGGAGATGGTCAGGTTCTCTATTTTAAGAATGGGTTCCATATTTTTTAATTTGAGATAGGGTAGAAGAGGCTTTAACCCACCCTACCAGCGGCTGACTAAAGTCGCCCCTACCCTTTATTCTTATTCACTCCACGCTATGCCCTATGCGCTCTGCGGTTTTCGAACGAGTTACTTCGTGATCCTTATCCAGTCCGTGAGCCTTGTAATGTTCCCATCCGGCTTAACTTTGCCGTAGAATACGTGTTTGCCTCCTTGCCTATCATTGGGGTTAGTATAGGTAATGGGTGCGCCGATTCCTTGAAAATCCTTCAAGCTTTCCTCGGCCTTAATCCAGCTCTCTGTCGTTAGATTCCTTCCCGCTCTTCTCAGTCCTTCCATAAATGGTTCAACAAAGGCGATCCCTGCATAATAAAAGACACCCCATCTCTCCTGAGGTGCTAATTTTTTATGCCATTCTCTATATTTTACCATTAAAGGAGCATTGGAATCAGGTAATTCGCTAAAGAAAGAATTGATCATCCCAGCCCATAAACCTTTTGTAATCTGCATCATGAGGGCCGAATCAGAAAGGGTATTGCTAGTTGCCCATTGTGGTTTAAAACCAATTTTAGCCGTTTCAGCTAAAATCAAGGCCGCGTGAGTGGGCATTGCCCACATGACCACGGCCTCTGCTCCGGAATTCTTCAGTTTAAGAGCATGGGTGCTTAAATCCCTGTCTGTCACTTCGGCGGAAATCTTTTCAACAAGTTTGATCTTATGTCTGAAGAGATACCGTTCAACACCCTGCACTCCCTGTTTTCCATAGTCGTCGTTCTGATAGAACATGGCAATCTTCTTATACCCCAATTTTTCGTATAGATATCCAGTGAGATTGTAGGCCTCATCGTCATAAAGAGGGTAGACGGCGAATAAATATTTTTGAATAGGGGTAATCCATTCATAAACTCCAGTGACGGGGCTCGCCCAAATGACCTTATTTTCCATGAGGTAGTCCCTTGCTGTCATCCCACAAGCAACCCCTACACCTCCTACCACTGCGAATACGCCCCGCGGATCGCGGTCCCCGACCTGTTCTACAAACTCTTTAGCAATTGCTTTCGTTTTGGCTGGTTGATACGAGTCGTCGCGGAGAAAATACTTAATCTTCCTTCCGTGGATTCCACCTTCTTCGTTGATGATTTTACATAATAGGTCTGTACCCCTTGCCACAGCGCCCCAAGGAGCAGCCGGTCCGGTCTGTGGCCCCCATTGGCCAATGAGGATCTCGGTATCTGTCACACCGCGAACCTTTTGAGCTGAGACTGGTGTTGTCATGATAAAAACTGTTAGAATCAAAATACCCCCAAAAACTAAATTTCTCTTCAACATTTTTTTCTCCTTTCTTAAGGTTTCCCTTTTTATAAAATAACCGTTGGAAAATAAACTCACCTCTTCCTCTTCCACCTCCCTTCTTGCCCTGCATTAATCCTAAATCCCCTCCAACTCCCCTTTTGCAAAGGGGACAGAGGAGGGATTATTAAACTTTTTTCACATAATGTTTGGCCAGGAGTCCACTCGGCTTAATACACAGCATCAACACAATGATGATAAAAGCCACAACGGATTTGAATGACAATGAAATGTATCCACCAAAAAGATTCTCAATGATCCCTAACATCGCCCCTCCAACGGCCGTACCGGGAAGGCTTGTCATTCCCCCTAAGACTCCAGAGGCAAAGCCCTTTAAGAGAGGATCCATCATCATGGGAGGATCGAGTATACCTAGGGCAGCAATAAGCATGCCGGCCACTGCGCCAACCATGGAGCTGATGGCCCAGGTGAAGGAGAGTATCCATTTGGTGCGGATGCCCATGACGCGAGCGGCCAGCTGGTTCTGTTGAGTCGCTCTCATGGCAATCCCCAATTTGGTGTAACGGAAAAAGAGGAAGAGCACGAACATCAGGACCAAGGAGATCAGAATGGTCCAGAAATTAATCTTGCTAATGATTAACCCTTGGAAATTGTAGGCCTCTATGTTTGAAACCGGAAAGGGGAATGATCTTTGATCAGGTCCCCATTTCCATCCTGCAAATCCCATCAGAATCATTTCGAAACCGAGGGTAATGATGATGAGCCCTATTACCGTTGGGTCTTTGGCTTGTCTTAAAAAGACAATTTCAAAGAACATACCTAAAAGGATGGCGAACAAAAATGTAAGGACGACTACCCATTCGAAAGGGACATGGTAACTTTCAAGGAGAGAAAAGGCCACATATGTGCTGATCATGGCCATTTCCCCCTGGGCGAAGTTAAGAACCTCAGAGGTTTTATATATGATGACCATGGCAATAGCCAGCAGGGCATAACAGGCTCCCACTGCCAGACCGCTCACAATCAGTTGACCCAGCATCGCTTATCTCCGATAAGAAATCCGAAATCCGAATATCGAAATCCAAAATAAATCCAAAATGTCTAATTTCAAAATTTCTAAACCTTCTCCCATCTCGGAAATTGGTAATTTGAACATTCGTGCTTGTTTCGAATTTCGTGCTTCGAAATTCGGATTTAAGATTTTAAAAAGGCCATGTCTTCCAGTAACGTTTGGTTCGAATCCAGAAGCCGAAAATCCCCAAAGGCTCGAAGAGAACGATTAAAATCATGATCAATCCATAAACAATGACAGCGACATTAGAAATCCCCGCTACACTCATATATTTCTGTGAAAAAGTGACCAGTGCAGGTCCTATCGCTGGAATTTCCTGAATGACCTGAAGTTTAATGTCGAGAAAGGTCATGAGAGCGGCTCCGGCGATGGAGCCCATGATGGATCCAAGACCCCCCACAACCACCATGGCCAGGAAGGTGATCGACATGATGAGATGAAAACTCTCGGGATTGATAAATCCGAGAATAAAAGCGTAGAGCCCACCTGCAATCCCGGTATAAAAGGCACTGACTGCGAAGGCCAGGGTCTTGTAATAAGTGAGATTGACTCCCATGGCTTCTGCAGCGATGTCGCTGTCCCTAATGGCAATGAAAGCACGGCCAACCCTTGTCTTGATTAACTTCACCGCCCCAATCGTCATCAGAACAGCGATGATCATAATCACATAATAGTAATGGATATCCTTCATCGGGGTCCCAAAGAGATAAAGTTTTGGAGCTTGAAGTCCCATCCTTCCCCCAAAAAATTCCATATGTTTAATAATCGTGGTGATCGTCATACCGAAACCGAGGGTGGCGATAGCGAGATAGGGGCCCTTCAATCGAAGGGCTGGAAGTCCTAAAATAAATCCGAAGGCAGATGAAACGAACCCTGCAATGGGAAGGGCAATCCAAAGAGGAAAACTCCACCTCAAGATAAGGATAACGGTTGTAAAGGCTCCGAGGGCAAAGAATCCGGCGTGCCCCATTGATATCTGGCCCGTATATCCAACCAGGATATTCAAACCGATGGCCACAATGGCATGGATGGTGATGAGATTAACAATATAGAGGGACATCCCCAAAAGGTGATACTTCTGAACGAGCCAGGGCAAGACTCCTAAAAAGATGAGAAATAGGATGGACCAAACGAGGATGGTATTGCTTTTAAAAAGTTCAATGTCTTCATAATAACTACGCTTTATATCCATGAAGAATTATCCTGTTGAGGTTTTCATTCTTCGAAGGACCCTTAATTGAATTTAAGATTATTTGAAACTCAAGTATGATGGTCGGTAAATATTATATTTTTGAGGTATATGTTGTCAAGCTTTTTTTAAGCTTCTCATTTACGATATGGCCTTTTGAAAAATAATTGGTTATAAGAAATCAGTGCTGTCCGGTTAAGAATTGAATGGAGTAAGCTTATTAGAAGAAGGCTCCTCTTGGTCTCGGAGTTTAAAACTTGTAAGTAACCGTAATAGCAAATCATTTTCAAAAATGGTAATGCTTAAAAGTTGGAGAATTTCCTTCAGTGTTCGTTCGATTTGGAGTTGCTTCTTGATCATCGCCACCAACACTGGGATGGTCGTTGTGAAAGAGGTTATCTTTGACACGGATGAAGGAATTCGCTATGATGCTTCTTTGGAAGGCATGGCTCCGCTAAAGTCCGTTTTCAAAGCGAAAGGGACGGTTACTGCAGGCAATTCTTCCCAGATCTGTGACTATGTGTAGGAGGTGGAATGGGAGCTGCTGGCATTTTTGAAAAAGCGGATTAACAATTTTCAATCGGCAATGGTCAATTATCAATGCAAAATATTGCTAATTGATCATTGAAATCTAATCATTTTGCATTGATCTTTTTGGAAGGAGGATATCATGGAACGGTTCGTCAAGGGGGGTGCGTTTTTGCTTGAATCGATTTCTCCTCAGGAAGTCTTCACCCCGGAGGACTTTAATGAAGAGCAGAAGTTGATCGCGAAGGCAGTTACCGAATTTGTTGTAGGCGA
>Ga0299912_10005558_pt1 | contig 10364 bp, 7 predicted proteins | sample RVTome_2_FD_207667 | JGI IMG/M metagenome (GOLD analysis project Ga0299912, IMG submission 207667) | Soil microbial communities from uranium-contaminated site in the Upper Colorado River Basin, Wyoming, United States - RVT95D214 (version 2) ... | reverse complement strand
TATTACGCCATGAATTATGGATTTGTGGTGATGCCATGGAAGACTTCTTTGGTGTGGGGACTCATCATGCTTGGCCTTTTCATTATTCAAATAATCGCGAACCTAAAGAGTCACCCCAAAATGAGTGAATGAAGCATTACTTCGAGTGTAGTATTCTGGAGAGGTAATACCTGATTTGTAGTAGCCCCAACTGGTATGGTGTCCCTGAAATTCGCCGCGTACTCTCTTATTATAGACAAAAAGGCAAGTTGCCTGAACAGACGGGTACCATGCTTGACATGCCATTCAGGTAAATCACTCTAGATAGCCCTTGAGCTTTCGACTGCGGGAGGGATGACGTAACTTGCGTATAGCCTTGCCTTCAATCTGCCGTATTCTTTCTCGAGTTACACTGAATTCTTTGCCCACCTCTTCCAGTGTTCGAGCACGTCCGTCTTCAAGGCCAAACCTCAGCTGGAGCACCTTTTTTTCCCGTTCGGTAAGGTCATCGAGCACTTTATCTATTTGTTCTTTGAGTAGCTGCTGTGAAGCCGCTTCAGTTGGTGCTAAACTGCCGCGATCTTCAACAAAGTCGCCTAACAGGCTATCACCATCTTCGCCAATGGGCATGTCTAGCGACATTGGCTGACGGAAAAACACAGCCATGACTTCTTCTACTCTTTCTGGCGTCATATCTAGACGGCCGCCAATTTCCTCGTAACTTGGTTGGCGTCCAAGTTCTTGAACTAACTGCCGCATTGCGCGTAATAGCTTGTTAATTGCTTCTACCATGTGTACCGGAACGCGAATGACACGGGATTGGTCAGCTATAGATCGAGTGATACCTTGCCTGATCCACCAGGTGGCATAGGTACTGAACTTGTAGCCTCTTCTATACTGAAACTTCTCTATAGCTCGCATGAGGCCAATATTCCCCTCCTGGATAAGATCAAGGAAGGGCATGCCACGCGCAATATGCTTCTTAGCTATGCTAACCACCAGGCGCAGGTTTGCTTCAGTGAGGTGCCTTTCTGATGCTTCTGCTTCGGTCCTCACCTTTTCAAAGTAAGCTTTGAACTCACTGCTATGAGAATCGAGCCGACACAGGAACCTGTTGCTACTCAGGAGAGTCTTTAGTTTTCGCCATGAAGTTTTATCTTTAGCCAGGAGCTCTAGCAATTGCTGGGGCAAGAGTTGACTGTTTATGGAAAGATTTACTATGGCTTCTTCGTCCGCAGGGGTCCCTTTATCTATCCCCTCAGCGATTGCAGCTATTAGGGATGGATCTATAACAACGTCGATGGCGGAGCGAAATTCAGGATTCTTGATCGTCTCTACCACATTGCTGGAGGGTTCGATACCAATACGCTCCTCAATAATCTGAGCAACGGGATATGCCTTCGATAATTGGAAAATTACGTGCGTAACTATGTCAACGGGTGAAGGGAATTTCTGGTGTTTCCTGAAGTGGTTATACTCGATCCTTTCCACGTATCTACCCAGCTCTATCTTCCGGGATAGTACCTTCTCTTCGTGAGCTGTAAGCAGTGCCACCCTGCCGACTTCCTGAAGATACATACGAATTGAGTCGTCAATTATCTCGTATTCCCCTGGTGATGCCGAAGGTCTGCTCTCTTCAGCTTCGTCGGCGGGTAACTCTTCGCCTTCTTCTTTCTCCTCGACTTCCTCAACTATGGCGCTGACATCTTCAACTCCGGCTTCATCGCTGAGTAAGCCTTCACTCAATATCTCATCACTATCCAAGTTGATGCCTCTTCCTTTAGCCATTGTTCTTTCTGTTTTTCGAGGAAGACCTCGTGAAGTTGTTGCCCGGAACTTATGGTTGTGCCAATTTGTTGGGGAAACTCAGTCCTTGCCTTGCCAGACCGCCTCCCAGTCACTCTTATTGTAGCACAACGTCCGCAGTTTGGGAAGACTGCTCACTCGCTCAGTTGATTAGTGACACCTCTTTTTGTCATTGCGAGGAACGAGATTCCTCGCTGACGCTTCGGAACAAGCTAGGCAATCTCCCCGATGTCTTTGCGAGGAGCCAAAGGCGACGAAGCAATCTCCGGGGAATTGTAAAGGCTTGCTAGCTATCCCCTCCGGTGCTATTATTAAACAAAACAGGCATTTTGTTTAATAAGGAGAAAACTTACTAAACTGGCGTTTAATATGGATACTGCTCTGTTTAGAAACAGCCCTTCCGGCAGGTTGGTACGTGCTATAGACGGGTACTGGGCTTTCGTGCCCAACCCGCTGCCTCCGAAGCTTGACTGGAGTGACGCTCTGGTATCACTGACATCCAGGGCTGACCTGGCTCTGGGGACACTCTCTGGTCTTGGGGAGACTCTGCCTAACCCCCATCTTCTTATCTACCCCTTTGTCAGGAAAGAAGCAGTCCTTTCCTCGCGCATTGAGGGCACACAGTCATCACTTTCTGACCTGCTGTTGTTTGAAGCCACCAAGGCTGAGAAACAAAGGGATGTAAGGGAAGTACAGAACTATGTCCGCGCCATGGAGTACGGGCTGAAACGCCTGGCGGAGCTGCCTCTGAGTCTGAGGCTCATCCGTGAATTACATGCTATTCTCTTGGAGGGAGTGCGCGGTGAGCGGGCTACTCCCGGTGAGTTCAGACAATCCCAGAACTGGATTGGTCCCCCGGGGTGTACCTTAAATGACGCTACTTTTGTGCCTCCGCCCGTGGCAGAAATGAAGGAATCCCTTGACCAATTGGAAAAATTCCTGCATGCCGATACACAGTTACCGCCACTAGTCGAACTGGCTCTAATCCATTACCAGTTTGAGACTATTCATCCTTTCCTCGATGGTAATGGGCGTATCGGGCGGCTTCTCATTACCCTTTTTCTTTGCCAGCGCAGCATTCTCAACAAGCCCTTGCTCTATCTCAGCGCCTTCTTTGAGCGCTATCGCCAGGAATATTATGACCGTCTTTTGGAAGTCAGTCAGCGAGGTGCGTGGCGGCAGTGGTTGGAGTTCTTCCTGCAGGCAGTAGCTAAGCAATCGGACGATGCTGTCGGGCGAGCTCGCCGTATCCTGGACCTTCACAGCACTTATTATCAAACCAGCCTGAGAAAACGTCTACCGCCCACGGCAGTAGCGCTTGTGGAACTCATCTTCGTGAAGCCAGTATTAAACGCCAGGGTTGCTCAAGAAGCTCTTAAAGTGACATATCCGGGCGCACAGAAGGCGATAAATGCTCTTGTGGAGCAGGGAATCCTGGCGGAGATTACCGGTGGCAAGCGGAATAAGGCCTACGCGGCGAAAAGAATCCTCGAAATCCTGGAGGAAACCCCATCCCCGATGGAGGGAGGCCGTGGCAGTGGAAAGAGATGACAATCGACAGATTACCACGCTGTAGGGCCTGAATACCTACGTCAAGGAAATCAGTTGCTGTGTATTCGCCATCCCTCCGCTAGCCCTCCGCCTTCCCTCCGCATCAAGCCCCTAAAGTGCTTCCGATTCCATTATGGTGGTATGCCGGGGACATAACGTCCGATTTGTAGTTGCAGCGGCTGGCAGGGTGTCCCTGGAATCCGCATGCGCCGCGTCTAAATCTCCCTGGCAAGCTCCTTGTGGTTATTCCGTATCCACTCTTCAACCTGCTGGCGTATCAGTTTTGCCAGTTCGACCATCTCCTCAGCTTCCTGCTCAGTGACGGCACCCGGACGCTCGTAGTCGCTAATATTCCGTTTAAGGCGTAGTTTATTGAGCCGGCGAATGATGCGTTCTTCCAGTTGCAGAGTAAAGGAAAGAGACTGGATTACATAGTAGTGGTAAGCTTCTCGACTTGCTCTATACCCGGCGGCAGCTAGCGCTGCAGCAGAAGATTGCAGGGCAGCATTATGTGCCATATCCAGTTTGCCTTCATTGCTTAGTCCAGCGACCTGACAGTCCGTTAGAGAGCGATCAGCTACTGCCAGTAGCTCAGCAATCTCACGAGATGTCGGCTTATATTCCTTTAGCCAGCCGTTTTCCAACCAGAGCTTTAAGCTCATTCTCATCCCCGACTATGAATATTTTATCCCCTGATAGTACATCACTGATAAAGTAATGGTTTTCTGATAATCTCTTATTGAACTCTGCTAATGTATAGACCACCGGATTCAATTCACGGTTCAAAGCCCCTTCTGCAGTTGCAATAAGATCAACTACTTCACCAAAGGTGATATCTCCCACCACGAGCAGGTCTATGTCACTGAATCTATTCTCGGTTCTCTTGGCTACTGAACCGAAGATAAGCGCCAGGTTAATATCTGCAATGCGCGGCTCCAGAGCCTTCTTAATAATATCTGCTGCACCCACAGTCTTAAGCATCAAGCCATGCAACTCATTAAAAAGGGGGCTTTGCCGGTTCGCCTGATAATACTTTTGTTTCCCCTCTGTGGTCGAAATAAGAATACCGGTCTTCTCCAGACGGGCCAGCTCACGGCTCACATTGGTAGAATCTTCTTCCACTAAGGTGGTGAGCTGGCGGACAAAATAACGCTCATCGGGATGTGTGAATAACCATCCCAGCACTTTTGCCCTGAGCTTTGACCCTAAAAGCGTTTCTAGCATCGTATTTTATTGCAGTGTTATTTACTGCTATCGCAGTATTTTATACTGCACCATATCCTGAAGTCAATGGTGATTTAGACACTGCCATTTTCTTCAACCGTGCTTCTACGTATCTCGTACTATAGGGTATTCTGGGGACATAACACCTGATTTGTAGTAGGCCTGATTGGTATGGTGTCCCGGGAATTCGTCTAAGTATTTCGGTGTAGCTAAGAGCACGGCCTATAACTGGACAAAAATTATCCATATAGGAAATACTAAACAGAAAAATCCGCTTGTTTATTGAATAATTTAAGTTTAATATATGAATAGATATCAAAAGTGATTGACAATGAAAATAATTAGTCAAAATGAGGACAATAAAGGTCAGATATTGCTAGGGCTAACCTCTTTAGGCGATAGTCAGATTCAGGGATTGCGAATAGCAGTTGCGTATATTACAAAAGCCGGTAGTGACCTCCTTGTTGACGTACTATCAAATAAGGTAGGTAAAGCACTTTGGAATAGTATACCTAAAATCGTTACAACATCTTTTGACTTCGGCCTTACTGAACCAGTAGCTCTTACTTCCTTAAAGCAATTAAGTAATTGTACCGTGAATATACGGGGGATCGAAGTATTACAGAATAAAAGGTTACTACCTGTTAATAGCTTCCATCCGAAAATGTATATCTTTGACAAGGATGGCTCTATCTCCGCATTTATTGGTTCAGCTAACCTCAGTTTATCTGGTTTAACAACAAATACTGAAGCTGCAATAATATATGGGAATGTCAGCAATACAGCAGAGATAGACGCCTGCTGGGAGGAGATAAACTCTAAATGTACTCCATTGACGGGTTTGCTTTTACAACAATATAGGGAAGCAAGGAAAAAATACGCTAGTAGAAGTGTTAAACCGAAGGTTAAGAAAGAAAAATCCGCGCCAGTATCAGGTGCTGTAACACGCAGCCGTCTCTCTCTTTTCTACCAGGCCATAAGCACGGCAGTAATCACGCCTCAGAATTACGGTCACTTCTGGGTTGAAGCAGGCGCTATGAGTTCTGGCGGTTCTGGAAATCAGCTTGAACTTCCAAGAGGGGCTAACATGTTTTTTGGATTCAATTTTAGCAGCTACGATGGCCAACAGCACACTATTGGGTGTCCTGTGATTTTTTCTCGAGATAAAGTTTGGTTAGACAAACCTCTAACATGGCATGGGCATAATGCCATGGAAAGGATCAATTTGCCTACTGTTACTCAAGGAGGCTATTCATACAAAAATACTATAGTACATTTTACTCGTAATAATAACCGGTATGAATTGCTCGTTTTTCCATGGAGCCATCCTTTGTCTCAAATATGGCGCAACAGATCTCAAGAGGATGGCCTAATATTTAAGCTGGGGATTGGCTCAACACGGGTTTGTGGATTGTACTAATTTAAGCTCCTACTTACATGTTTCCGTGTTAAAGAGAAGCCACTGAATGTTATAATGTATCATCATGCTCAATGGCTTCTCAATATGAATAATTTAAGGTCCGATAGCATTGACCTTTCCTCAATGTACGAAGAGACCTTTAGCGCTGGTCGTGGAAGCCCTCTGTTTTCTGCTTTTCCCTACCCTACAAAAATAGACCCTGAGACCATTGCCTTATTCATTGCCGCTCATTCAAATCCTGGAGACGTTATCTTTGATGGTTTTGCGGGGAGTGGATCTACCGGATTGGCTACAATTCTGTGCGCAAGCCCCACTAGCCAAATGATAAATGAGGCTGCACAACTTAAATTGCCAGTGCAATGGGGTGCTCGACGTGCCATTTTGTATGAGCTTAGTGTACTAGGAGCATTTATTGCTCAAAACCTCTGTTATCCGCCCAATCCTGTGAAGTTTCAATTCGCAGCTCAGAAGTTGCTATCAGAAATAGAGAATAAATTAGGCTGGATGTACCGTACTAATGATCCTGATGGTAAAAGTGGGCGAATTCGGCATGTGGTGTGGACAGAATACCTCATTTGTCCGAACTGTAGTGAGCCGACTTCCTTTTGGGATTGTTGCGTTAGAAGAGAACCGGCATCAATCACCTCTCACTTTCGGTGCCCTAAATGTGGAGAAAATGTTAACACGAGCGGGATAGACCGGTTGACTGAAACAAAGTTTGATGAACTAGTAAAAGAAGAACGCCGTATGCGACTAAGGCGTCCGGCTTGGTTGTACGGACAAACCGGGAAAAAACTGTGGGCAAAAAGATGTGATGAGAGAGACCTGGATCTCGTGAAACGTATTGATGATTTTTCAATACCGTCAACGGTACCTATTGTGCAAATTCCTTGGGGCGATCTTTACCGTAGCGGATATCATCAAGGCATTTCTCACCTCCATCATTTCTATACCAGACGTAATTTGATCATATTTGCTACACTCTGGGAAAAAGCGAACGAATCCCCGAGTAATATCCGCGATGCCTTAAAATTCTGGTTACTTAGTTATAATGCTTCGCATACTACTTTAATGACCAGAGTTGTGGCAAAATCTGGGCAAAAAGACCTAGTAGTAACTAGCTCCCAGCCTGGAGTTTTATATATTAGTAGCCTTCCCGTTGAAAAAAACCTATTTTGCGGATTAGAGCGAAAATTAGGAACTATTGTTAAAGCATTTGATACAACGCATAATGGCCACAATAGCGTAAGCATCGTGAATGCATCGTGCATGAAGGTTGATTTACCCGATAGCTCTGTTGACTATGTGTTCACAGATCCACCTTTCGGGGGTAACATACCTTATAGCGAGGTAAATTTCATCAACGAAGCTTGGCTGGGGCGAACCACTCCTATATCGGATGAAATAACAATCAGTCCGGCACACGGTAAAACGGCGGGTGACTATGGAAATATGCTTACTCAGGCTTTTAAAGAATTGAGCCGCTTGTTGAAGTCGGATGGAAGGGTTACGGTGGTATTCCATTCCTCTTCCGCAGATGTTTGGAATGCCCTTGTGAAAGCATACGAATATTCTGGTTTAAGTGTCGTTTATTCAAGTATATTGAATAAAACTCAAGGTAGTTTTAAACAGGTTACAGCTAGAGGGTCTGTCCGCGGTGATCCAATAATGCTACTTCGGAAAGGGAATCGTACATGGACTTCTTCAATAATTGATGTTGATAGTTTGGTAGATCAATTAATACAGGTAGCAAAAGAGAGTAACCTTGATGAGGAAAATTCACCCCAGCGTCTTTACTCAAGATTCATTACTTATTGCCTTAGGAACAACCAAGAGATTCCTATCGATGCGGACACTTTTTACGGACTACTGGAAAATAGATCAAGGAGTTAATACCGGATTGAAGTATCAGGCGATAACAGAAGCACGAATAGCCGCAAAAGAGTACGAAAATAGGTTAGACGAGAGAAGTCGCAAACTGTATGGAAGGTACTTCACAGGACTACCACTGTCTAAATTATTGTCCGTAATAGCTCTGGAGCGTGGCTGTAAATTAGTTATCGACCCCATGGCGGGACATGGAGACCTTCTGGATTCGACATTGGAACTTGCGTACTTACAGTCTACTAAATTAAAGACGGTTCATGGAATTGAGATCGACACAGAAACAGCATATGTTTGCAAAAATAGACTTAAGCCTTGGCTCGACTTAGGGGTATCAGACACTATAACAGTATTTGAGAATGATGCTTTTAATCCTATCCTAGCCCGTAGTCTCGAATCCAATGGATATGACTTAGCTATTACAAATCCACCTTTTGTACGTTACCAAATTACTTCGGGAAACCAAAATAGTTTAGATCCAAAAAGAATACGTGAGGCACTGTTAGAAATAGCGGCCGATCGAATACCTACAGAGGAAATATCAATATGGTCTACGTTAATTAGATCCTATTCAGGTCTAGCTGATTTATCTATACCCTCATGGTTATTGGCGAGTATGTTGGTCTGCCCAGGAGGTACTCTAGCTCTAGTAGCTCCTGCAACTTGGGAAACACGAAAGTACGCAGATATCATAAAATACCTTCTATTTAGGTGTTTTGATATAGAAACAATTTTGACAGATACACCACCGGGATGGTTCCCTGGTGCGCTAGTGAGAACCCAATTGATAATAGCGAAGAGACTAAAGCAGAATGAGGCCCTTATACCGGTATCTAAAAGAAATTTACAGAATAAACGTTTATCAAGGATTGAGATTAGCCCGAAGGCGACAAATGAAGAAAGTATTGTCGGCAACTTATTCCCTGGACCAGATTCTGATTTTCAGTTTGCTGAATGGCTAAGCAATATAAAGAAGGCTAACCAGGCCATTTCCAACGAATTCATCGAGGTACGGCATGTTCCTATTATTGATGAGATAGAACGTTGGGAAGAGATAATCAACAGCTCCCCCTGGTACAGTAAAATGGAGCCTTCTGAACATGAGACTATAGGATCAATTAGGACTAGATCAACAATCCCCGAAAGATTAAATAGTATTCTTCCATATTGCGCTGATAAAAACCTGAAGACTATTGAGCAAAGTAACATTCGGATTGGTCAAGGACTCCGTACAGGATGTAATGATTTTTTCTATGTTACTGCCATACAAAAAAATGACGAGGAATTTGTACGAGTAAGGCTAAGTTCGCTCTTTCATAATAAAGAAATTAATATACCCAAATCAGCCGTTGCCCCAGTTATAAGACATCAAGCAGATTTGGGCTTAATAAAAAATGGCAACGACAACCTGAAAGGTCTGGTATTAGATCTCAGGAATTACGTATTACCTGAAGACTATGAATCTGTTAAAGCTGCAAAGGAAAGCTATGGAAAGGCAGGAAAGAGCATTGTCTCAATAATGCCCAATGAATTATCAGAATATGTGCGAAAGGCATCGAAAACTATTTACATCAAGTCTAAAATCAATAAGCCAATTCCTGGATTATCCGCTGTGCGTCCAAATACTAGAAAATACGATCCGAAGAGACCATCACTTCCTCCTCGTTTTTGGTATATGCTACCCGATTTCACTCGTAGACATAGACCGGAGGCATTTGTCCCCCGGGTTAACCATGGCACTCCTTGGACGTATGTAAATAGTCACCCTTCGACACTAATTGATGCTAATTTCTCGACAATATGGCAAATAGGGAAAGGTTTTGCGCCATCAGCCATCGCAGCATTAATGAATAGCACTTGGTGTCGCGTGTATATGGAAAGTATCGGGACCCCACTTGGCGGAGGTGCATTGAAATTAGAAGCAACCCATCTCCGACAAATCCGAATACCTATATTCAATTTGAATGAATTAGATTCATTAGATTTATTAGGTAATAAACTGAAGGGCCGTGCAGATATGGTTTGTGAGCAGACATTGAAGCAAATAGATTATTTGGTAATTACAGCTATACTGCGTGATTCGAGTAATGCAATAATAGAGGAAGTTACATACAAATTTAATGCACTTGTATCAGAGCTATGTATTGGACGCCAGAAAAAGTGAGCTATGGAAGCCCTTGGACTATTAGAGTTTTAGCATACGAGGAGAGCCGCAATATCTCGTCGGTATTCTGGGGACGTGTACTTGATTTGTAGTAGGCCTAATTGGTGTGGTGTCCCGGAATCCGCCTGAAATTATCCAGCCCTCCACCTTTGCGCCGCCCCAAGTCCCTGAAGTGCTTTCAATTCCACTATGGTGCAGTTGTAGCCGGTGGCTTCAAGCAGATGCTCCTGTCAAAAACAGTGGTCAGGGGTCAGTAGTCAGGAGCCAGGAGTCAGTTCGAAACTGTTATCCCGTCAAGTCCTCCCGTCTCCTGCGGTAGTCCGCGTCTATGCGCTC
>Ga0299912_10005556_pt1 | contig 10365 bp, 9 predicted proteins | sample RVTome_2_FD_207667 | JGI IMG/M metagenome (GOLD analysis project Ga0299912, IMG submission 207667) | Soil microbial communities from uranium-contaminated site in the Upper Colorado River Basin, Wyoming, United States - RVT95D214 (version 2) ... | reverse complement strand
AATATGAAGAGTCTGAAGCCTGAAGACATTAATGTTATTTTAGCCACAGATTGTGGAAGCACCACCACCAAGGCGATCCTGATTGAGAAACGGGGAAGCGAATATCGCTTAATCGTTCGCGGCGAAGCGCCCACCACAGTTGAAGCGCCGTTTGAAGATGTTACCATGGGCGTCTTAAACGCAGTGGGAGAAGTAGAAGAGCTTACCGGAAAAAAGCTCTTAGACGAGAGCGGTAGAATCATCTCCCCTGCCAAAGGGAGTGTGGGTTGCGATATCTACATTTCAACTTCCAGCGCCGGTGGTGGCTTGCAGATGATGGTGGCAGGAGTGGTGCGTACAATGACCGCGGAATCTGCTGAAAGGGCGGCTCTGGGAGCAGGCGCCATTGTGATGGATGTCATTTCTTCAAATGATAAAAGACTTCCCCACGAACAAATTCAAAGAATAAGGCACTTAAGGCCGGATATGATTTTGCTTTCCGGCGGGATTGATGGTGGTACCACTACGCATGTAGTTGAGTTGGCGGAGCTGATTGCCGCAGCTGACCCAAAGCCGAGATTGGGCAGTGGATATAAATTGCCCGTGATTTATGCCGGTAACATCGATGCCCGTGAGGCAATAAAAGAGACATTGGCCGGCAAAACGGATTTGGATATCGTGGACAATATCCGCCCGGTTTTGGAAAGGGAAAATTTGCTTCCTGCCAGAGAGAAAATTCACGACCTTTTTATGGAGCATGTTATGGCTCAGGCGCCGGGTTATAAAAAACTTATGACCTGGACCGATGCGCCGATTATGCCCACTCCCGGAGCAGTTGGCTTAATCATAAAGATTATTGCGGAAATAGAAGGGATACAGGCAGTCGGAGTGGATATTGGAGGGGCGACAACTGACATCTTTTCGGTATTTCAGGGGGTATTTAATCGAACGGTCAGCGCTAATTTGGGAATGAGCTATTCGGTCTCAAATGTGTTTGCCGAAGCCGGACTTCCTAATGTAATGCGCTGGGTTCCTTTTCATATGGATGAGAAGGATTTAAGAAATAGGGTTAAAAACAAGATGATTCGTCCCACCACTATTCCGCAAATGATGGAGGAGTTAATTTTTGAGCAGGCCATTGCCAAAGAGGCATTAAGACTTGCTTTCATTCAACATAAATCCTTTGCCACAGTCTTGAAGGGGATTCAACAGCAAAGAACCATTGCAGATGCTTTTGACCAGAGTGCCAGCGGTCAGACTTTGGTGGATATGATGAGCTTGGACATTCTAGTGGGTTCGGGTGGAGTATTGTCCCACGCACCCAGAAGACAGCAAGCCGCCTTAATGCTAATCGATGCATTTGTGCCGGAAGGGATAACTCGCTTGGCAGTGGATAGCATATTTATGATGCCCCAGCTGGGCGTGCTCTCGACCGTTCATCCTAAAGCAGCCAAGGAGGTTTTTGATAAAGATTGCCTTATTCATCTGGGGACCTGTATTGCTCCGGTGGGTGAAGGGAAAGAAGGAAAAGAGGTTTTAAAATACAAATTCAGATTGTCAAATGGTAAAGAGGAAGAAGGAATTTTGAAGTATGGAGAGATGAAAAGAATTCCTTTGGATGTGGGAGAAAATGCGGAGGCGGTACTGGAACCAGTTAGAGGATTTGATATCGGTAATGGTAAAGGAGCAAAAATAGAGAAAAAGATAAGCGGTGGAGTTGCCGGCATAATTTTAGACGGCAGAGGAAGGCCGTTTGTTCTGCCGGTAGACGATAAAATCAGGGTAAATAAACTTAGAGAATGGATGATAGGTTTAGATATCTATCCCAAAGAGGCGCTGGAGAGTTTGTAAATCTGTAACATCTTTCTGCAAAATATAAAAGAAGAGGTCTTTTATGGGACATGCGTATACCCCCGGTTTAAAAGTAACGGAAAAAGTCCTTTTGACCAAAAACAGAATTCTGCCCTTAAAAGGAGAAGTCATAGTCAAAGTTGGAGACAGAGTTCATCCGGACACAGTTGTAGCCAGAACTCTCTTACCGGGAAATGTTGAGCCGATCAATGTGGCAAATAAGCTTGGAGTTCCACCGGAGGACGTGGAGTTTCATATGCTTAAAAAAGAGGGAGAAAGGGTAGAGGAAAAAGAGAAAATAGCCGAGAGCAAGAGCTTTTTCGGTTTATTTAAATCGTCTGCCGTCTCTCCAATCCAAGGTACAATTGAGAGTATCTCGCATATTACGGGGCAAATCTTAATCCGGGGAAATCCAATTCCGGTCGAAATAAAGGCATATCTCGAAGGTGAAGTGATGGAGATTTTTGAAAAAGAGGGAGTAGCAGTTAGCAACTGGGGTTCGTTCATTCAGGGAATCTTCGGCATTGGCGGAGAAACGCACGGACAAATAAAAGTGGTAACCAAAGACAATACTGAAGTGCTGACCGATAATCTGATTGATAAGGATTGCAAAGGTAAGATAATTGTAGGTGGCAGCATGGTCACCAGCAATGCGATTAACGAGGCAATTGCAGTCGGGGCTTGTGGAATCGTGGTAGGCGGGTTAGATGATAAAGATTTGAGAGAATTCTTAGGATATGATTTAGGGGTTGCCATAACCGGTTCGGAGGATTTGGGCATAACTTTGGTCACCACTGAGGGTTTTGGTCAAATAAATATGGCAGAGAAAACTTTTAAGCTTCTCAAGTCCAAAGAAGGCAAAGAGGCATGTATTAATGGAGCAACCCAGATCAGGGCAGGGGTGATAAGGCCGGAAGTGATTATTCCATTTGAAGGGGATGTGCACAAGAAAGAAATAAAAGGGGAATACGAAAACGTGGGAATAACCATAAATTATCCGGTGAGAGTGATTCGTCAGCCGTATTTTGGTCAGTTGGGCAGGGTGGTGGCTTTGCCTCCGCAGTTGCAGAAACTAGAATCCGAATCAAGGGCCCGGGTGCTGGAGGTCGAATTCAAGGACGGCCGCAGAGTGGTTGTTCCACGAGCGAACGTGGAGATGCTGGAAGAATAGGTTTTTTGAATCTAAATCGCTCAATAAGGCATTTGACAAGATGAAATCCTGCTGGTTAGTTAGTATGGAAAACTAACAGAGAAAAAGTCTCTGTGTTACAGCACAAAACTTTCTATTGGGAGATAGGAGATGAGGTTGGATGATGTCAAGATTTCTCAAGCAATCATTGAGTCTTATGGGGAGAAGCTTATCAAGGCATTAGACGTGGATGTTGCCATAGTGGGTGCCGGCCCCGCTGGGATGGTGTGTGCCTATTACTTGGCTTGTGCCGGGAAGAATGTTGTCATATTTGAGAGAAAGTTATCAGTAGGCGGCGGCATGTGGGGTGGGGGAGCGATGTTTAACCAGATAGTAATCCAAGAGAGAGCAAAGAAAATTACAGATGAGTTTGGCATCAGGACGAGACTCTACGAGAAGGGATGCTATACCGCTGATTCGATTGAATCGGTTTCAGCTATATGTTCGAAAACTGTAAAAGCCGGAGCTAAGATCTTCAATCTTTTGAGCGTCGAAGATGTACTGGTGAAGGATAAGCGTGTATGTGGCCTGGTCCTTAACTGGACGGCAGTTGAGATGGCCCACTTACATGTGGATCCAATTACCATGCGCGCGCGTTTTGTAGTCGATGCCACAGGGCATGCGGCTGAAGTTGTACATATCGTGGAAAAGAAATCCGGCATAAGACTAAATACCAAAACCGGTAAGATCGCTGGCGAAAAGTCGATGTGGGCACAGGCAGGCGAGGAGATGGTCACCAAGAATTCCAAAGAGGTAGCCTCAGGTTTATATGTCTGCGGTATGTGTGCTAATGCAGTATTTGGTGCGCCGCGCATGGGGCCCGTATTCGGAGGCATGTTTCTATCGGGCGAAAAAGTTGCCCGCGAGTTGATTAAGAAGTCATGGTAGACCAAAATCATTTCAGCCTTAAAGACTTTCTTATTGGACTGGCGGCCACAACGGTGGCGATTCTTTTGATTTTGTATGCGGGCAAGGTCTGGCTGGTAGATAGAACCCCATCTGGTCTGTCTTCAGATACCAATTTAAGCTCACAGAAAAATAGTTCCCTAGAAAAGCAATCCCCAAAAACGATTGCTTGGCAGGATGCCAGCAAACACTATGGGGAAAATGTGACAATAGAAGGCACGGTCGCAGAAACGTATAATTCAGGAAAAGTCTGCTTTCTTAATTTTGACACAAATTACAGGAATTCATTCACCGCAGTTATCTTCGCCTCGGATTTTCACCTCTTCCCGGCAAATCCCCAAGATTACTATTATGGCAAGAGAGTCCGCATAACAGGTCACATCAAAGAATACAGTGGCAGGCCGGAAATCATCTTAAATGATCCCGGCCAAATGGAAGTGTTAAAATAGGCAAAAGGGGGCTTCTTGCAGGGGCGCATATTTTCCGAAGTTATATTTGCCGCAGTCTTGGTGATTACACTCTGGTTCTTGACATGGGCAAGTGATTTCACCTTGGGTGGCTTTGCTGAAGCCGGAAGGTGGTCTACCTCTGCCGACTATGAAGAGGATTTAGATGAAAGCTTTTCCTATAGGTATTACCATCTAAGGTTTGAAGAAAGACTGCCCAAAAAGGCAAAATACAGTCTAAGCTTCTTTCTGTACCACAAAAACTACGACTCGCTTGACTCTTTGGATAACACTTCCCGCACCCTGAACTTTCTTTTATCCTGCGATCCGAAAGGGTCGAGAAGCAAAACCTTGGGTTTGGACCTGAAAATAGGATATCGGGGAAAGCGCTATCAGCAAGCCAAGGCACTTGACTACGACAAGCTGTCTGTCATGCCGACGGCGGTCTTGTATTTGCATGATAACCTAAAGATAAATTTCTCTTTAGGAATGGAAAACTTCAACTACCCTGCAAGCAAGGACAAGAATGAACTCAAATTTCTGGGTCGCATAGGTTGTGAGAGGTTTTTTGAAAAGAAGCACTTGACTTTGGGGCTCTCTTATAAAATCGAGGATTTAAACAAAAGTCGTCCGGCCAGCAAAAAATTAAAGCAGGATGTCACAGCCGGAGCGGACTTTAAGCCCAAAGGAGTCTTGTTATCCGAACTTGTCTTAAAGGCGAGTTTTGGCCAAAGGGACATCAAGGATGAAAAAGATCAAGACCAAGATTACGATTACCGCTACCGTCACTTTCTTGTCAAGAGCGGACATAAATTAGATGAGAAACTGGATGCAGACTTTGGTTTTGAATATTTCAAGAAGACTTACATCAGTGCCCATTTGGGGTACTATCTTTACTTAATCGCGGGTGGCTGGAATTACCGGATTGTCGATGACCAGAAACACAAACTCTCTTTGGAAGTAAGCCTTAAACACAGAAGCGTGAACTACCTGCAAGTCAGCAGGAGTGACTACCGAAAAGAGACGCTGACAACTAAAGCCAATTTCCAGACCAAGAAAAACTGGAAGGTTTCGGCCGGAGGGGAAGAGAATCTTTATATATGTAAAACTTCAGACAAAGACAAAAAAAGAACTTATTTTGTGCTGTCACTTGAGAAATCCTTTCTCTCGGGATCTTTGCTCTTGCAGACCGATTTTAAGATGAGGTTCACCGATTATCGGCAGCGAGACGATCAAGAGCTAAAGGCAGCCAGATTGGGAATCGAACATAGGTTTTAGGAAGGAATGGATTGCAGGGATGATTGTAACGTAGGGAACAGGCATGCCTGTTCCCTACCAAGAGGGGAATAAGCAGGACAAAGCAAACCTGAACAGGAGGGGGAAATGGAGCTGGGAATAAGAATTTTGGGAATGTTTTTGGGGGTATTGGCCCGGACTTACATTCCATACTTGAGGAAGCTAAGACAGAAAAAGGAAACCAGTTTCAAGGAGTGTTATCTCATCTCCACGGTAGCCTCGCTCATCTTGGGATTAATCATAACTGTGTTGATCTTCCCACAATTCAATATTGCCCAACCGGGCCTTGGCCTAGAGGCCTCTATTAAGTTATTCTGTCTTGCTTTTGGGTTTGGCTTTGGATGGAACAGCATGGTCTCCGAGGTGGTCAAGTGGACGGAAAAAGAGGCAGGCAGTTAAATGAAGATGGGAAATTTCCCTTGACTTGAAATTGGATTAGTATAGATTTAGACAGATGGTTTCTTAAACCCATAGGATACTGAATGGGATTAGACCTGATTTTAGAGTCTATAGTTTTAGGGTGGGGCAAAAGGGTTTAGACCGGATCGCCTTAAAGAAAATCCAAAGGCGATTTTTCATTTCATAGGAATATGTCACTTCCAAAAATCATAATCCTCGCTGTTGGTTTCCTGGCACTCATGTCTTCTCCCTTGAGGGCAAGCGGGCCACCTGCTCCAGCAATCCAGGTAAGCGGATTCGATACCAAAAACGACGCCGGCGGAAGCATAACCGTGGCTTGGAAGAAATCGCCAGATGACGGAGCAGGCGAGAGCAATGTCACCACTTATGATATTTTAAGGTCAAATCAGAAGGATGGCCTCTATGTCTTGATCGGTGGCGTAACCAGTGGACAAGAGGAGTTCTTGGACAATAGCACCAAAGACGGAGTCAAATATTACTATAAGATCAAAGCCATGGGTAAAGATGGTTTTTCGATATCTTCTCCCAGCCAGGCGATTTCCTCTCGTGCTCAGTGGTTCGATATGAACCGAATCTATATATTCATAATGTCAGTTATTCTCTCATGCGCCATTCTGTATTTCATATTTCAAGCCAAAGCCGGCAAAGAGCTTTTCATTAGAAAAATTGCTGGCTTGGATGCGGTGGATGATGCAGTGGGCCGTGCCACGGAAATGGGACGCAAGGTCATCTACATTCCCGGAATACACGATATGGATGACATCCAGACTATAGCAGGAATTACCATTCTGGGCCGGGTAGCCAAACTCGTGGCGGAATACGAGGCAAAATTGGAGGTGCCGGTGTGTCGTTCTATGGTAATGGTGGCTTGCCGTGAAACAATCAAGGAAGCGTATCTTAATGCCGGCCGTCCGGATGGCTACAACGATGATATGGTGCATTATTTGACGGATGACCAGTTTGCCTATGCGGCGGCCTGCGACGGAATATTCGTAAGACAAAAACCAGCCGCCATATTTTTAATGGGAACCTTCTTTGCCGAGTCTTTGCTTTTGGCTGAAACCGGAAATTCCGTAGGAGCAATTCAGATTGCCGGCACAGCCCGTCCGGCACAACTGCCTTTCTTTGTAGCAGCCTGCGATTATACCTTAATCGGTGAAGAACTTTTCGCTGCATCTGCCTATCTTTCTAAAGATCCAAAACTGTTGGGGAGTCTGAAGGGTCAGGATATAGGCAAGGCGGTGTTTATTTTGGGAATTCTGGTGGGCACAATTTTGATTACTTTCAAAATCTTGGACATTGGTTTTGTTTTCAATATAAAATAAGTAGGAAAGTCGCTATATGCGTAGAGATGTGCCGATAGTCATAACCGCGGTGGTGGGCGTTATCTTTCTGTTATCTTACTTCACACCCCATCCCCCTTTGAATGTCCTGCACAATTCAGCATCAGATATAGTTATGATAATCGCCGCCTTTTCCATTCTCCTGGGGGTATTAAACCTTATTCGGGTCAACCTGGACAAAGTCTCCAAGAAGAAAAGAGACTGGCCTTTTAGTATAGTCTTGATAGCAGGTTTTCTGATCATGACGATCGTGGGACTGTTCTTCTCAAAGGGCAGGAATTTCATGGAATTTGGTACGAACTTTCGCTACCTCTACGACAATGTCTACAACCCTCTGTCATCCACGATGTTTTCTATCTTAGCTTTTTTTATTGCCTCTGCCTCTTATCGAGCTTTTCGAGCGCGCAATTTAGAAGCCACTCTGCTTTTAGTAGCGGCTTTCGTGGTTATGTTGGGAAGAGTGCCTATTGGATACTACCTTTCTTCTTGGATACCGGCAGGTTTCAGGCTGGGTGATGTTGCCACTTGGATTATGGATTTTCCCCAGACCGCAGGACAGAGGGCAATTATGATAGGTATCGCCTTGGGTGTGGCCTCCACTTCCATACGGATAATATTAGGTTTGGAGCGGACGTACTTAGGTGGAGAATAAAACTTCGGAGGATATGAATTGAATTTTCTTGGAAAGCTCTTAGGCATTGATCGCAGGATCATCTTCTTGTTTGTTGGTGTGGCAGTCGCCCTTCCGCTTTGCTTTCCTGAGGTCAACTTGAAGATTGAGATTACAGACAGCGTGAAAAAGGTATATGATATAGTGGAGAGTTTACCCGAAGGGTCTAAAGTCTTAATCGCTTTCGATTATGATCCGGGGTCCATGCCTGAACTTCAGCCCATGGCCGAGTCTTTTATACGACACTGCATAAGAAAGAAACTGAAAATGATCATAATGGGGTTGTGGCCTCAGGGGTCAGTTCAGGCAAATTTAGCTTTGGAAAAAGTGTTAAGAGAAAAGGAGTTTGAGGATATTAAGCTGCAAGAGGGTGTGGATTGGGTGAATTTGGGCTATACCGCCGGAAATGAAGTGGTGATTGAAAGAATGGGAAGCAATATCAAGGCGGTTTTTGCTGCAGATCACAAGGGGGTGAAGTTGGAAAACCTCTCCCTGATGAGAGGAGTCAGAAACTTCAGCAACATAGATTTCGTATATAATCTATCCGCGGGCTACCCGGGAACGCAAGAATGGGTTCAGTTTGCCGTGGATAAATTCGGCGCCAAACTTGGTGCTGGTAATACTGCGGTGCAGGCACCTTTGGTTTCACCCTATTACCCCAAGCGTCTCTTGGGACTCTTGGGTGGGATGAAGGGTGCGGCAGAATATGAATTTCTGATGGGGTTTCCTGCCACCGGAGTAAAATATATGTTTTCCCAATCGGTTGCCCATGCGGTGGTATGTCTTTTTATCATAGTCGGAAATGTTGCTTTCTTCTTAAACAAGAAGAAAAAAAGACAGGGGAGATAAAGCGTGAGTGAACTATTTGGTTTGTGGCTTGGTGCTCTTTTGACTTTGGGAATCTTCAGCTTCCTATATAAAGATAACCCATTTTACAAATTCTGTGAAGCCCTGTTCGTAGGAGTTTCTGCCGGATACTATCTGGTCACTTCATATTGGCAGATAATAGTTGTTAAAATGATTGATGTTCTCCAAGTAGGTTTTGATAAAATGATGGTCCTCGGGTATTTTGATTTCCAGAATTGGCTGCCGGTTTTGGGAGGGATCTTTGGGATCTTGATGCTTCTAAGACTACTTCCCAGTATTGGGTGGATATCTCGCTGGTCGTTGGCTTTGGTGGTCGGAACAACAGCTGGGCTTTACTTTACCGCCTATCTAGCCAGCAACGGCATGATTCCTATCAAAGAGACCATAGTACCTTTGGAGCTGACCTATCCGAAACTGTTTCTTGCTCATACCGGCTCCTTCTTGAAAGACATTCCGGCTACAATCTGGTGCAATTTCCTTAACGTATTATATACTTATGGCAATTGGGTTGTGACTCTGGGGACTTTCTGTGGGCTAATCTACTTTTTCTTTTCCAAGGAGCATAAAGGGGTTTTTGGGGGAGTAGCGAAAATCGGGATTTTGTTTCTGATGGTAACCTTTGGCGCTTCCTTCGGTTATACGGTGATGTCCCGTATGTCGCTTTTAATCGGGAGAGTGGATTATCTGGGAACGGCTTTTGGCGAATTTTTTAAGTTGCTCAAATAAAATAAAAGATTATATTATTATCCAATGAAAAGGAAAAAGATAAGTGTTGTGGTTTTACTTTTCTTGTTTGTGTTTTCCTTTGGCCTTCTCCACGCCCAAGAACAACCTCCCCTGCCTTCCAGCCAGGTAAAAGTTGAAGACGCTCCCAACGACAATGGCCATGCCTTGATCGTCACCTGGAAACCATCGCCGGATAGCGCCATATTGGGTTACGAGATTTTAAGGTCCGATTCTCCGGATGGCAAATTCGAAGTCGTGGGAAAAGCTATTCCGACAGATACTCTATACAAAGATAAAGGGGATAAAGAAAAGGAAAGCCCTAACTATTTTCCCAGCCATGTGAATTTCTATTATAAAGTCAGGGCAATTAAAGATGAGCAGTACTCTGAGTCCGAAGTTTCCCTGCCAGCTTACGCTTTTCAGCAGTGGTTTCACAATGGTAAGGTTTCGGTTATGATAGCAGTTATAATCTTTACTACTTTAACTATGATTTTCATTAGCAAAGCTAAGAAAGGGGAGGAGCTTTACGTTCGTCCCCTATCCGGGATTGGAGCGGTGGATGAGGCGATTGGTCGGGCAACTGAAATGGGCCGGCCCATACTTTTTGTCTTAGGATTGGGGACTGCGGCAGATATTGCCACCATTGCTGGCTTTACTATCTTGAGCCGGGTA
>Ga0299912_10005555_pt1 | contig 10366 bp, 9 predicted proteins | sample RVTome_2_FD_207667 | JGI IMG/M metagenome (GOLD analysis project Ga0299912, IMG submission 207667) | Soil microbial communities from uranium-contaminated site in the Upper Colorado River Basin, Wyoming, United States - RVT95D214 (version 2) ... | reverse complement strand
TTCCGGGCCCTTCGATTCAAATGGTTGCTTCACTCAAAAGGCATCCCTTTCTCAGATCTTTTCAGGATTACAGCATTCTATCATTTATCACTCATGGTTCTTCCCTCCAAATTGGGAGAACTCTCCTACCCTTACTTATTGAAAAAAATCAGCGCGATGAACATCACCGAGGGATTGGCCTCGTTAATTGTCTCGAGGGTCTATGATTTCTTCATCATTCTGATGATTCTTTTGTTTGTTTCCATCGGGTTCGAAGGTCTTTTTGAAGTTAATCCGTTTCTCATCACCCTTCTTGTTGCTCTTCTGATCGGTTTCATTATCTTTGCTCTTTCCTATATGAGTAGTTTTTTAAGGTGGTCTTCAAATGTCCTGGGAAGGGTATCCAATCGGACCGGATCAAGAAATATTAGGCTCGTTCTATGGATGCAAGAGAAAATGAGTGAGATGGCAGAAGATTTTTACGCCATCAAGGCCCGCAAAACTTATTTCCCTGTCAGTGTAACAAGCTTGGCTTCGTGGGTCATGATCTTCTGCGCCTTCTATGCCTATATGAAAGGATTCGGGGTCGACATCCCTCTCACAAAAATAATTTTGGGCTCTACGGTTAGCGTCATCGCCAATGCCTTGCCGATTAGCGGAATTGGAAATTGGGGGACACTGGAGGCGGGATGGGCAGCCGGGTTTTTAATGGTTGGACTTTCCAAAGAGAAAGCTATTGCCACAGGGTTTGGGGTTCATATCATCATTTTCATCGTCTGTGCCCTGATCAGCTTTTTCTGTTGGGTAACTTTTAAAAGACAAAAAAACCCTTCCCCCGCTGCTCCATAGCAGCCGGATAGGAGAAGGGTTTTGATTTAAAGGATGACCAAAGGTCAAGGGTTTTCATAAAGCCTTTTGGCTTACATTCCGCTTCGAGGCCTTCAAAGGGTTCAATTTGAAATTATCTTCTTTAACTTCCTTCTTGATGTGGGTGGCAAAGTTGCAGGGCCCTTTTGCCCATTTGATAGAGGGCTCACAATAGGTCTTGCAATAGGAACCTGTTTCGTAAGTGACCACTCGGTCACACCCTTTACAGGATTCCACGATGGGATAACACCTCCCACCATTATAGGAGCAGCCTGTCTTCTTCATGAAGATACATTCTGCTCCCACCTTGACGGTTTGACAAACCATGGCGATCTACCTCCCTTCTCATTGAATTTGTTTTTTCAAAGTAGCTGAAATAATTAAGGTTTCCCTATTTCACAAATGAGCACAAAAAAAAGAGCTACCAATTTTCGGTAACTCGATTTGGACTCCAACCAAACGAGATTTTAGTAGTTTAATATGCTATTGTTATTTTGTCAAGAAAAAATCTTGAAAAAATCTTGAGAGCTCTGAAAAAATTATTTTCGCTCTTTTGATTACGCAGATCTCAAAAACCGATTCCACAGATTTTTCTTTAGTTTCAATGCCTTTTAATCGGTGTAATCGTTTCCTAATCTGTGCAATCAGAAATTTTTAGGCTTGACACGCTCTGTAAACTTGGTTATTCGTCAGTTTGTGGCCCATTCGATCAAGTATCGTAATGAAATTTGAAAACTTCAGGTTCCTATGCTCATTCATCATTCATCTATTCCTATTAAACTGATCGCCACCATTGTTCTTCCCCTTTTCATTCCCTTTGGATATGTCCCTGCCGCCCTCCTCGCTTCACCTTGCCTTCCCCATGTCACTCCGGAAATGGAGAGGCCTGAATTCTGGATTAAAAAGATTAAGAATCCGACGAATCTATTATTAACCCCTGAGAAGATCCACGCGATGAATGAAGAAAATCTAAAAAGACAGGACCTTCGTCTTTGCAGAATCAAAGACCTAAAAGAAGACTGGACAAGAGAGGAGGTCCTTTCTCTCTTAAAGGAGGATTGGGAAAATTTTGGAAGGACCGAAGAGGTTCGATATGGCAAAAGCGGAGTCCCTCTTGGAGATTTTTTTTGGAATAAATTAAGAGATAACCTGAACCAAGAGTCCGTGAAGGAAAGAGTCCGAATGGTTTACGCACTGGTCGCCAAACGGACAGATATTCATGTCTTTCCTACAGACGAACTTTCAATGAGCACCCCCAACCATTTTGAGTTCGACCGTTTTCAACACTCCTCTATCTCTCCAGGGTCTCCGATTGGAATCTACCACTTCAGCCAAGATCGAGAGTGGGCCTATGTCCAAACCCACTTTATCCGTGGATGGGTACGCACACATGATCTGGCTATCGCCAAAGAGAGAAGTGAGGTGGTGGATGACGAGGAAGCCAAGGACCGATTGGTCATCACAGGAAATCTCGTTACTGTGTTCGTTGATCAATCTTTTCACCAGTCGATCTTTGTTGCCCAGATGGGAGATTCCTTCCCTCTCTCCAGTATTCCCAGAAAAAATAAAATGGCTAACGCATGCTATGTGATCCATATCCCTTGGAGAGAGGACAACGGCCAGTTGACTTTTCGAAAAGGATACATCCGCGCAGACGACGATGTTCGTCAAGGTTTCCTCCCCTATACTCAAGAGAATGTAGCACGTCAGGCCTTTAAAATGCTTAACCATCCCTATGGTTGGGGAGATAGGCTTGGCGGCAGGGACTGTTCCCGTTTCATCATGGATCTCTTCAGGACCTTCGGGATTCTAATGCCCCGAAATTCAAAAGAACAGGCAAAGGTTGGAACGGATCTCGGCCTGGTGGAGGGAAAAACTGAAAAAGAAAAACAAAAATTGTTAGATCGATCCATCCCCCTGGCCACCACCCTCCGGCTACCCGGTCATATCATGCTTTATCTCGGCAAGGATAAAGGCAAGCACTATGTCATCCATAGTATCTGGGGAATCCAGAAATCAGGGAAGACGGGTCCAACCGTAGAAAAGATTGGAAAGGCGGTTGTTTCTGATTTAAGTTTAGGCAGAAAAGGACCCAACCGATCGTTGTTGGATCGCCTTACCGATATCCGAATGATTGGGTTGTAATGCCTCACTGAAGCGTGGGTGAAAGCCGATGATCCGGCAGGAATGCTTCCGAAAATCTTATCAGGCGGATGGTATAAATTTTTTAGGGTTAGGTCAACATCCCTCATCAATAGTATAAGGCTATTTGTTGTTGGGATAATTCTTTTAGTTCATGAACAAGCTGATGTTACCGCCATAAGATTTTCTCCAGCATCCCCACCGGATCTCGGTAAATTTCCACGGGAGAGTGAAGCATTACATCGGGTCGCACTTTTGAGTTGAAAAAGCCTCCCCCATCAGTTAACCTTCTCATAAACCCATCGATGAAATAAGGGAGGCCTTTTAAAAAATATCCCTTCCATCTGAAGAAACACAATGACAATTCTCCTTGACAATTGTCTGAAAATATATAGAATTTGGGAGATTTAAACAGGATTGGAGAGATTTGAAAGCTTTCGTCACAGGAGGAACAGGATTTATTGGAAGCCATCTCGTCGAAGCACTTCTCCAGCAGGGAGTCCAGGTCCGCTGCCTTCTCCGAAAGTCGAGCGATTTGAAGTGGCTGCAGGGTCTCCCCATCGAGTTCGTCCAGGGGGATTGTAGTGATAAAACCTCCCTAACAGAGGCGGTGAAAGGTACTGACTGGGTAATCCATTTAGCCGGCGTGACGAAGGCCATCAGAGAGGAAACATATTTTGAAATAAATGGCTTTGGAACCGAGAACCTGATCCATGCCTGTCTCGAAAATAATCCTCGTCTTCAAAAATTCATCTATGTTTCGAGCCAGGCAGCGGCAGGACCCAATCGAAACGGGAATAAAAAAAAGGAGTCCGATCCCTGTGAACCGGTTTCCCTTTACGGCCAGAGCAAACGTATGGGAGAAGAGCTGGCTCTTTCCCATGCGCATGAACTTCCGGTCCTCATCCTTCGGCCTTCCGGGGTTTATGGACCAAGGGATAAAGATTTCTTTGCTTTTTTTAAATGCCTCTCCAAAAGGATCAACCCTTGTCTCGCCGGTCAGGATCAACATATTAGCCTATGTTATGTGCAGGATATTGTCCGGGGGATTCTATCGGCCGCCGGAACTCAGACAAAGAGCGGAGAAATATTTTTTCTCTCCGATGGGAACGACTATCGGATGAAAGAGATCGGCGATATCTTCGCACAAGCGATAGGAGTCACGGCTTTATGTATTCGAGTTCCCAAACAGATGATATTGGGAATTGCCTTTTTTTCAGAATATCTTTCAAAATTTTCCAAGAGGCCCGCGCTCCTGAACAGAGATAAAGCAGAGGAGATGATTCAAAAAGACTGGGTTTGTGATATCACAAAGGCCAAGACGGTCTTGGGTTTTGAACCCCGGTTCCCGCTGTTAGAAGGAGCCAAATCTACCTTTGAATGGTACAAGAAAGAAAATTGGTTGTAGAGAGAACGAGGTGATCTATGGATCTCTTTGAAAAATGTTTAAAAATCTACGAGCAGACCCAAGCGCTGAAAACAACCGGTCACTATTTCTTCTTCAGAAAGCTCGAATCGGCCCAGGACTCTGAAGTGGTGGTCGATGGAAAACGGGTGATCATGATCGGCTCCAATAATTATCTGGGTCTCACCAGCCATCCTCGGGTGAAGGAAGCCGCCATCAAGGCCATTGAAAAATTTGGAAGCGGCTGCGCCGGCTCACGGTTTCTCAACGGGAACCTCGAAATCCACGAAGAGTTGGAAATGAAGTTAGCCCGTTTCTTCCGGAAAGAGGCCGCCCTTATCTTCGCCACGGGTTATCAGACCAATCTGGGAACCATCTCCGCCCTTCTGGGCCGGAATGATGTGGCCATTATTGACAAATACGATCACGCCAGCATCATTGATGGTTGTCGTCTCTCTTTCGGTCGAGTGAAAAAATACCGCCATAATGATATGGAGGATCTGGAACGGGTCCTCGAAGCGGCCAAAGATAAAGGCAAATTGATCATCGTGGATGGCATCTTCAGTATGGAAGGGGACATCGCTGACCTTCCTAACATTGTCAAGTTAGCTAAGACTTACGATGCCAGGGTGATGGTCGATGATGCCCATGCGGTTGGAGTCTTGGGAGCAGGAGGCAGAGGCACGGCGGAACACTTCGGTCTTGAAGATCAGGTGGACCTCATCATGGGGACGTATAGCAAATCCCTCGCTGCCATCGGAGGGTTTGTGGCGGGCTCAAAATTGGTGATCGATTTTATCAAGCACATTGGCCGCTCGATGATCTTCAGCGCCAGTCTTCCACCTTCCCTGGTGGCATCGGTCAGTGTGGCTTTGGATATCATTGAAGAACAGCCACAATTGAGAGCACAGCTCTGGAAGAACACACACAAAATGCTCAAAAGCTATAAAGAGCTGGGGTATGATACCGGCGCCAGTGAAACGCCTATCGTCCCTATCATTATTAAGGATGACATGAAAGTTTATTCCATGTGTAAGTTCCTTTTCGAAAATGGCGTCTTTGTCAATCCCGTCGTCAGCCCTGCCGTGCCTCCGGGGAGAGAACTGCTCAGGACAAGTTATATGGCGACCCATACCGAAGAGCAGTTGGATAGGGTCCTGGCTGCCTTCAAAAAGGTCGGAAAACAATTGAGGCTCATTTGACGGAGATCAATGGCATGACAAAACAGGAACTCCAGGTTGAAGAAGTAAAAAATCAACAAGACCTCATGACCTTCATCCGACTCCCCTGGGAGATATATCAGGGCGACCGGTATTGGGTCCCACCTCTCATCAAAGACCAACTTCAAAAATTTAGCCCGAATCATCCCTTCCGTTCCCATTCGGAGATGATCTTTTTTCTAGCGTACCGGGGGAAAAAGGTCGTAGGGAGAATTGTGGGCATCATCGATCACCACTACATTGAGCTTCACCAGGAGAAATTGGGTTTCTTCGGTTTCTTCGAATCCATTCCCGATGCGGAAGTGGCGGGAACGCTTCTTACAAGGGTCGCAGATTGGTTAAAAGGGCACGGAATAAATAAGATGGCTGGACCGATGAATCCCTCTACCAACGATGAGTGCGGTCTTCTCGTCGAGGGGTTTGATTCCTCTCCTTGCCTGATGATGCCTTATAACCCTCGTATTTATCCTTCTTTGTTAGAGGGCTTTGGGCTTAAGAAGAAGATGGATCTGTATGCCTACCTCTTGGAGACGCCTACTTTCCATCTCGCTCGTCTGGACCGTATCACCGAGAGATTGAAGAAAAAGGAACCCCAAGTTCATATTCGTCCCATTAATCTCCGCCGTTTTGGCGAGGAATTGAAAATTGTCAAAGAGATCTACAACGAGGCCTGGAGCAAGAATTGGGGGTTCGTTCCAATGACCGATGAAGAACTCGATCTCACGGCAAAGGATCTGAAGCCTCTGGTCGTGTCTGATTTGGTCCTCTTTGCCTACTGGGGGGAGGAGCCCGTGGGTTTCTCAGTCGCGATCCCAGATTATTACGTGGTTCTCAAACACCTGAATGGAAAGATCGGGCTTCTGGGCGCGATCAAGTTCCTCTACTATTCAAAAAAAATTCATAAGATTCGAGTGATGCTTCTGGGTGTGAAACATGACTTTCAGAAGAAAGGCCTGGAAGGCCTCCTCTATATAGAGACCTTTAAAAGAGGGAACAAGAAGGGTTACCACCAAGCAGAATGCTCATGGATTCTTGAAGAAAATACCCTGATGCAACACGGGATCGAAGCGATGGGGGGAAAACGTGATAAAACCTATCGGATTTATGAAATGCCCCTTGAATTGGAAAGTGGAAAGTAGAGGGTGGAAGGTAGTAGAGAAAACTACTTTCTGCATTCCACTCTCGCCGTTCTAAGTATCACCTCCCACATTCCACCATCGATGAAGTCGAGGGCCGAAGATCATACACCCTATGGCGAATGTCATTCCGACCAGGAGATCAATCACATAATGGTACCTCAGGTAGATGGTGGAGAGAATGAGAGCGCAGATAATAGGGAAAAAGAGATAGAAAAGGAACTTTTCATGGCGATGGGCCAGGTATAAGGCAATCAGGACGATCTGGGTGTGGCCGCTGGGCATGCAATCTCGCTTATTATGCTCCAAAGCATTCAATGACTCTCTGACAAAATCGGTGATAAAGCTTCCATCGAGAGGCACAGAGTAGAGATGGGCTAAGGCATAACGAGGCCCGATAGCAGGAAAGAGGATATAGCCGATAAAGGAAATATAGTATCCAAAAGCCAAGACAAAAACCGACCGATCCAACTCCGCCATCCGATCCTTCAAATAAAGGACGGTAATGAGAGCCACCGGGATGAAATAATAGCTGAGGTATGCCAAGGACATGATATCTGTGAACCAAGGGACGATCCATTGCTCCATCCATAGGGTGGGTTGGACCCCGAAAATGGAAAAGTCAATCTTGATCAACCAGGGGTCGACATCCGGCTGGAGGTGCTGGATCAAATCGCCGAGGGACTCATAGATGAAGATGACAAATAGGATGGGAGAAAAATGATGAATGAAGGCTCCTGCCTTTCCCATCGCTTTTCGATCCCATGATAATTTGAGGACAAAGAGAAGACCTAATAAAACGAAGTAGCGAAAGAGCGAAGAATGCCAGAGTGGAATTTGGCCACGGAAGACAAGAGTCAAAATGATCAGGCCAAACAAGAAAAAAAAGGTCAACCCTTGAACAGGAGCGATTTTTTTCATCCTTTGAAAAATGACGTGACCGTGTCCGTGCCGCGTGTCCGTGATGAATACCCTTCACAGTTTGTGAAGGATTTATACTTTAACGTGCGACAAAAATCAAGTGCTTAAAACCGACCCAAATCCCGATTTAGAGGACAAAAACCCTTTTCTCATTCTGTCATTGCGAGCCCCGCTAAAAGCGGGGAAAGGAGCGTGCCAATCTCATTGAAAAAGACCAGATTGCTTCGTTTCACTCGCAATGACAATTTTCTAAATCGGAATTTGGAAACCGACTTCGATTAAAATTGAACTCCGCAGTCTTCTTGGCGTCGGACACGGACACGATTCACGGACACGAGTTTAATAGGGAGGAATAGAAATGCGATATTCAAAATATCTGCTGCCGACATTGAAGGAGGTTCCTTCTGAAGCCGAAGTCCCCAGCCATCAACTGATGTTTCGGGCGGGGATGATACGGAAACTGGCTTCCGGTATCTATTCCTACCTGCCCTTGGGTCTTCGATCCATTCGAAAAGTCGAAACCATCATCCGTGAGGAGATGAATCGGGCCGGTGCCATTGAGGTCTTGCTCCCTTTTGTTCAGCCTGCGGAGCTCTGGCAGGAGAGCCATCGGTGGGAAGAATACGGCAGTGAACTGGCAAGGTTTAAGGACCGCCACAACAGGGATTGTTGTCTGGGGCCCACCCATGAGGAGGTCATTACGGACATCGCCCGAAAAGAGATCCGATCGTATCGCCAGATGCCGCTCAATTTCTATCAGATCCAGACCAAATTCAGAGACGAAATTCGGCCTCGGTTCGGCGTCATGCGCGCCCGTGAATTTATCATGAAAGATGCCTATAGTTTCGATGCCGATGAAAAGGGAGTTGACGAAAGTTACCAAAAAATGATCGAAGCCTATACGCGCATCTTCACCCGATGTGGTTTAAAATTTAAAGCGGTGGAGGCGGAGAGCGGTCTGATCGGAGGAACATTCTCTCACGAATTTATGGTTCTGGCTGAAACCGGAGAGGAAACCATTGTCAGCTGTACGCACTGTTCTTATGCGGCCAACATTGAAAAAGCGGAATTTCGAAGACAGACAAAAAGCGGACAAACTCGTGAAAAAGGATCTCAGAAACCTTTCCAGAAAGTGTTGACGCCCGAGAAGCGGACCGTCGAAGAGGTCACCCAGTTTCTCCGTGTCTCACCCCAGGATTTGGTGAAAACCCTCATTTTCGAAAGCGATAAAGGATGCGTTGCGGCGTTGGTTCGCGGAGACCATGAGATCAGCGAAAAGAAGCTGAAAGCTATATGGGGCTCAGAAAACATTCAATTAGCCAGCGAGGAGACAGTGGAAGAGATCACCCACGCTCCCAAAGGATTTGCTGGCCCCATCGGTCTCTCCGTCCCGATTCTCGCCGATCACGACCTCCGGGAGATGGTCAATTTCGTCACCGGAGCCAACGAAAAGGATGCTCACCTTACTCATGTGAATACGGGCCGCGATTTTCAGGTTTCTCAATTTGTGGACATCCGCAAATTCTCTCCTGGGGACCTGTGTCCTCTTTGTGGGAAAGAGACCAGGACAGATAAGGGGATTGAGGTCGGTCATACGTTCAAGCTGGGGACCAAATACAGTAAGGCCATGGGAGCCACTTTTTTGGATGATCAGGGGAAAGAAAAAGAGATCATCATGGGGTGCTATGGGATTGGTGTGGGAAGAACGGTCGCCGCCGCCATCGAACAGTCCTATGATCAAAATGGAATCATCTTCCCCATGCCCATCGCTCCCTTCCAGGTTCTCATCCTGCCGGTCAATATCAACATCGGCCTGCTAAAGGAGACGGCAGAGCAACTTTATCAAACCTTTTCAGAGAATGGGATAGAGGTCATATACGATGACCGCGAAGAGACTCCGGGGGTAAAGTTCAAAGATGCCGATCTCATTGGGATTCCACTGAGGGTGACTTTAGGAGAAAAGAACTTGAAAAAGGGGTTGGTGGAAATCAAAAAGAGGAGGACCGGGGAGATCCTCCTGCTAAAAAAGGAGGAGGTCCTATCGAAGGTTAAAGAGATGATCGATACCTTTCTTCAATCACTCGATTAAACCTTGGGCGATAGATCAACTCGAATGTCTCTTCTTTCCCGGGAAAGAGGCCGCAGGCTGCCCGTTTCACATCCTCGACCAGCTCCTGCGCTTCTTCAAATACCAGGTCGTCCTGCTGGATCGACAAGATAGAAAAATCAACTAAGAACCGGAGATAGCGGATCTTGTGGTTCTCTTCTCTGACTTCTTGCTGATTTATTTCCATCTTCTTTCCGGTAACACCTTGCCCTTTTTCCTTTTTTATATAACAGGCGATCCTATTCTTGTAAAGATCCCCAGCCCAAAATGGATAGGGCTGGGTCGGGGAATTCTATATCTGTCCAATCGTCTTTTGAAATCTGTGTAATCAGAGGGCTCAGGCCCCATAAATTATCCATTGACAGCCCCCCAAGAACATTTATATGATAGGGTACGAAAGTTGAGGAATATTCCCTGATGGCTGGCGATCCCAAAGAGAAAATCATCTTTGCCCTTGATGTTGAACACTTCACAGAGGCCCAACGTTGGGTGAAACTCTTGAAGGATCACGTGGGGGTATTTAAGGTAGGGAAACAGCTTTTTACCCATGCCGGGCCAAAGGTTATCCATATGATCCTCCAGAAGGGTC
>Ga0299912_10005554_pt1 | contig 10367 bp, 4 predicted proteins | sample RVTome_2_FD_207667 | JGI IMG/M metagenome (GOLD analysis project Ga0299912, IMG submission 207667) | Soil microbial communities from uranium-contaminated site in the Upper Colorado River Basin, Wyoming, United States - RVT95D214 (version 2) ... | reverse complement strand
GACGGCAAAGGAGAACCCCGTGCCGATGCAATAACAGTATACGGAAATAACATCTGGATCGATCATTGTGATTTATTTTATAGTCACGATGGTTTATTGGACTTTTCCAACAGAAAAGGTAAATGTGTCGATTTTGTTACCGTATCCTGGACCCGATTCAGCAATCATAATAAGGTCATGCTTATAGGTAGCGGCGACCAGGATACATTATGTCGCGGAACATTTCATATTACATTGCATCATTGCTGGTTCGACGGTACGAGTTCATTCTTCGATCCTATGGACAAGGAATACCATCGCATTCAGCAAAGAATGCCCAGAGTCAGGTTTGGGATTGTACATGTCTTCAATTGTTATTATGAGGAAGTTGAAGACTATGCTGTTGCGGCCAGAATCGAATCGCAGGTAGTGGTTGAAAACTGTGTGTTCCGTAATCTGGAGGATGCAATTATCATGGACGATTTCGGGAAAGGCATTCGTGATCCGGAATTAAAGGCTGTAAATAATATCTACGAAAATGTAAAGCATGAACCCGTTACATCGGGTCAGTCCTTTCATCCAGCTGATTTTTATTCTTATGCACCAGACGATCCGCAGCTCATTCCTGAAATCGTAATGAACGGTGCCGGAAAATTTAACAGAGGTGATAATCATTCCCCCGTTGCAGCCGCTGATACAATTGCCATGGACAATGATAAAATGGTAACCGTGTACCCATTGCAAAATGATGTCGACTCGGATGGTGATTCACTTCGTATAAGTGCGGTAAAGACTCACCCGGACTATCAGATTGTTGTATTGCCTGATAAACTGCTTGTATCAAAAACAAATAAGGAATCAATAATTCAATCACCCGCAACTATTGATTATGAAATTATTGACTTCCAGGGTGGTAAATCTTATGAAACTATTTATCTCTTCTGACGTTATGCCGAACAAAATCAGAAATGTAAAAATTATCGTCTGGTATAACTGAACCTAAGCAGATATTGCTTTACATACATGCTAAGTTTCAGTATAAAAATCGTTATATTTAACATAGTTTATAGGAGAAGCTGTAGCTGAAATCCGTATAGATTATTTTCTTCTTTTAATTTATGATAAAGTAAGAGGTATGAAGTATTCGTATTATAGAATCACTCTGCTATTCATTCTATGTCTGATCAGTAAAAATGCATTTACACAAACATTCTCCAAATATATACTGGTCGACCAGTTCGGGTATTTACCAGAATCGGATAAAATTGCCGTAATCAGGGATCCTCTTACAGGTTACGATGCCGATGAATCATATACTCCGGGATCAGAGTTTGTCCTGGTAAACGCACTGACCAGCGAGCAGGTCTATACAAATACTATCGAAACCTGGAATTCCGGTGCAGAAGATGGATCATCCGGCGACCGGGCATGGTGGTTCGACTTTTCTTCCTGCACAGAACAAGGTGTATATTTCGTGCTCGATATTTCAAATAATAAACGCTCCTGCAATTTCTGGATATCATACGGAGTATATAATGAAATTTTAAAACAGGCGGTACGGTCGTTTTTTTACCAGAGGGCAGGCTTTGATAAGGCGCAACCATATGCCAATGAAGGTTGGACCGATGGGGCCAGTCATATAGGACCCCTTCAGGATAAAAACTGCCGGATATTTAATGACCCCAATAACCCGGAAACAGAAAGAGATCTTCATGGAGGATGGTACGATGCTGGTGATTATAATAAATATACCAGCTGGACTGCCAATTATGTGGTAGAAATGATGAAAGCTTATCTTGAGAATCCCGAAGCCTGGGCAGATAGCTACAACATTCCCGAATCAGGAAATGGGATACCCGATTTGCTGGACGAAGCAAAATGGGGCTTTGATCATCTCTTACGATTACAGAATGAAAATGGAAGTGTCCTTTGCATTGTAGACCTTTCTCATGCAAGTCCTCCATCGAGTGCCACCGGACAAAGTCTGTATGGCCCGGAAACGACGTCAGCTACCTTAAATACGGCAGCAGCTTTTGCCCTGAGTGCTAAAGTTTTTCGTGAGATTGATTCAAATGTATATGCTGATACCCTCCAACAAAGAGCAATTCATGCATGGAACTGGGCAGTGGCAAATCCTGCCGTTCTCTTCCTGAATAACGATCCCGAATACGGGTCGGAGGGCATAGGTGCAGGACAGCAGGAAGAATCGGATTATCAGCGCCTAATGTCGAAATTGGAAGCTGCATGTTTTTTATTTGATATTACTGGTAGTACCGAATATCGCGATTTCTTCGATGCTAATTATGAAGAAGCACACCTGATGCAGTGGAATTTCGCTTATCCTTTCGAGACAGCAAACCAGGAAGCTCTCTTGTATTATACAACAATCGATGGAGCGACATCATCTGTTACTAATGACATTCTGACTGTATATAAAAACGCCATGAACAATGGCAGTGAAAATTTTCCGGCTCACAATTCGAATAAAGACCCTTACATGGCTCATATTAAAGATTATACATGGGGGAGCAACTCCATTAAAGCGGGCCAAGGAAATATGTTTTACAATATGATTTCTTTCGGTGTGGATGCTACAGTAGAATCAGATGCTCGCGCTGCTGCGTTGAAGTATATACATTATTTGCATGGAGTCAATCCGTTTAACCTGGTGTACCTCTCAACTATGTATAAGTTTGGAGGAGATAACTGTGTGAATGAGTTTTATCATTCCTGGTTTACAAACGGATCTGCTTTATGGGACCGGTATGGAATTTCGGAATACGGACCGGCACGGGGATATTTAACAGGCGGGCCAAATCCAGGCTACGACTGGGATGGATGCTGCCCGGATAATTGCGGAAGTCCGGGTAACAATGCTATTTGTTCTTCCGAATCTATTACACCTCCAAAGGACCAGCCCGATCAGAAATCGTATAAAGACTTCAATACCAGCTGGCCTCTAAACTCTTGGTCCGTTACGGAAAATAGCTGCGGATACCAGGTAAATTACATAAGACTGCTCTCAAAGTTTGTTAATCCGATTTACGATTGCAGCGGAGAAGAAAACGGAACAGCTTTCTATGATGTTTGCGGCAATTGTTCAGGCGGAAATACAGATGTTGAACCTGAGACAGATCCTGTAAATTGCGCGAATATTAACCTGAACAATGTCCGGGAAGATACTCCATTTTTTACCATATTTCCGAACCCTGCCGAAGATTGGATCGAAATCAAAACGAATAGTTCATCGTTCTATACTGTGAAAATTTTTGATATTAACGGACAAGAAAGAATCATTCAGAATGGTCGGGGAAATGTCATTATAAACAATAGAGATCTTGTACCTGGCTATTATATGGTATTTATTACTTTTCATGACAAGAGTTACTCATGGTACCTGGTTATCGAATAAGTGCCAGTTCATTTATAGATATCCCCACTACCCTTCGAATAGAATTGAATTAGACTTTAACATTCCCTATCTTTAATAAAATTTAAAATATTTTAGTATGATCTCTTTTTTGCGATACCATTCGAAATGGGGATATCCTCTTATTCTCTTTCTTTTTGTGAATTGCTCATCGGTAGAACCTTATAAAAATCCGAAATTATCGATCAAAAAACGCGTTGATGATCTCATTTCGCGTATGACCCTTGAAGAGAAGATTTCCCAGTTAATCGATCAGGCATCGGAAATTCCGCACCTTGGTATACCTGAATACAACTGGTGGAACGAAGGACTTCACGGAGTGGCGCGTGCAGGAACAGCAACTGTTTTTCCACAGGCTATAGGTCTGGCTGCCACGTTCAATGATAGTCTGATGTTGGATGTTGCTACAGCAATTTCCGATGAGTTCCGGGCAAAATACAACGATTTTGTAAAAAGAGGAGAACACGATCGCTACAAAGGGCTCACCATATGGTCGCCTAATATCAATATATTTCGTGATCCACGATGGGGTCGCGGACAGGAAACTTACGGTGAAGATCCATTCCTCACGTCACGCATGGGTGTGGCTTTTGTGAAGGGTCTGCAGGGTGATCATCCGACATATTTTAAGACAATTGCTACCCCTAAACATTATGTTGTGCATAGTGGTCCGGAGTCGTTACGGCACGAATTTAATGCCGATATCAGTCAGCGCGATTTCATGGATACTTACCTCACAGCTTTTGAAGCCTGTATCGTTGAAGGAGGCGCCCAATCTGTAATGGGGGCTTATAACCGTTTTCGGGGTGAATCGTGCAGCGGAAGTCCATACTTGCTTACCAGTATTTTGCGTGAAAAATGGGGATTCGATGGTTATGTGGTTTCCGATTGTGGTGCCATTTACGACATTTTTGGAAATCATAAAATTGCCTCTTCCGAGGCCGAAGCAGCAGCCATTGCCCTGAAAGCAGGATGTGATCTGGATTGCGGCAGGGAATATCTTCAATTAAAAGAAGCCATCGAAAAAGGATTCTGTACTGAAACTGATATTGATAATGCACTGAGGCGTTTATTCAAGGCCCGTATACAACTGGGTATGTTCGACCCGGACAAGTTAGTCCTATTTAATAAGATTCCTTACGATGTAAATAATTGCCCTGAACACCGGCAACTTTCGGTTGAATCGGCCCACGAATCCATGGTACTACTGAAGAATGAGAATAATACACTTCCGCTCTCGCAAAACTTAAAAACCATTGCGGTTATCGGACCGAATGCGAATAAGCCCGAAGTAATGTATGGCAATTATAATGGGTTTCCGTCAAAGTCAGTTACTCCCCTGGAAGGTATAAAAAATAAAGTCTCTCCTCAAATCCAGGTTTTATATGCACAAGGATGTTCCTATCATACCGATTATACCGAAAAGGAAACGATCCCATTGCAATACCTGAATTCGGAAGGCAAACCGGGCCTTACAGGAGAATATTTTAATAATCCTGATCTGGAAGGGACACCGTTTCTTGTTCGAAAGGATTCGATTATCGATTTTACTTGGTTCAATGAATCTCCGGTTCACGGAATGGTTCATGAAAATTATTCGATCCGATGGTATGGGAATTTACTCGCCCCAAAAACCGGAAAATATGATCTGTATATTACCGGCGACGATGGATTCAGACTGTTCATCGATGATGAAATGCTGATTGATGTCTGGGATCAGGAGGGATGGAAAACCGAAGTCGTATCTGTTGAATTTGAAGCAGGCAGTACATATAGTATCGAAATTGATTATTATCAGCATAACTGGCTTGCAAGAATCGCTCTAGAATGGGGAATTCCGGTTGAAAATATGGAACAACAGGCACTGGATATTGCAAAACAAAGTGATATAGTTGTTTTTGTGGGCGGACTGTCTCCTCAGCTTGAAGGCGAAGAAATGGAGGTTGATCTTTCGGGATTTCAGGGAGGTGACAGGGTATCAATCGACCTGCCGGAAGTTCAGGTTGAAATGATGAAGAAACTTCATGCTTTGGGCAAACCGGTAATTCTTGTCCTGATCAACGGAAGTGCGCTGGCAGTAAACTGGGCCGATGAAAACCTGCCTGTTATACTGGAGGCCTGGTATCCAGGTCAGGAAGGAGGAACAGCAATCGCTGATGTTTTATTTGGTAATTATAACCCTGGAGGCCGGCTTCCTGTAACATTTTACAAATCAATCGACCAGCTTCCGCCTTTTGAAGATTATAATATGAAGGGCCGTACGTATCGATTCTTTGAGGGCGATCCTCTTTACGAATTCGGATACGGTCTGAGTTTCACCACTTTTAAATACAGCAATCTTAAAGTACCTGAATGTGCTTTGACCAATGAAACAGTCACCATTAAGGTGGATGTTGAAAATACAGGAGATTATTCAGGCGATGAAGTAGTACAGCTTTATATTAAACACCAGGGATCTCAAATTCCAGTGCCAGTTCATGCCCTACAGGGATTTCGGAGAATTCATCTGGATAAGAATGAAAAGAAAACCATAGCTTTTATACTTACACCAAAACAACTTTCGGTCATTAATGATAACAACGAACGTATTGTGCTTCCTGAAAACATTCAGATTTTTGTCGGAGGTCAGCAGCCCGATGAAAAACTTACTGAGGAAGGCAGAATACTTACAGCTAAAATCAAGTTAACAGGAAAAAACAATGTAGTAGATAAATTGGATAAATAAAAATCTGGTTCATATTGATATCTTTTCATTTCCTGGTGTGCCTTTATAAACATTATTTACTAGGTTAGCGGCAAAAGATAGTTTAACATGAGTATCTCACTTATCGATCAGCTTATTATTATTGCTTATCTGTTTATAAGTATTGGCATTGGTATTTATATGTCGCGCAAAGCCGGCAGAAGCACAGGCGATTTTTTCCTAAGCGGGCGTAAACTACCTTGGTTCATTGCCGGTACCAGTATGGTTGCAACAACTTTTGCAGCTGACACCCCTCTTGCTGTCACCGAACTTGTTGCAAAAAATGGTATTGCCGGCAACTGGCTCTGGTGGAACATGCTTTTTGGCGGCATGCTTACAGTTTTCTTTTTCGCACGTTTGTGGCGACGCTCAGATATTATGACCGATGCTGAATTCGTATCGATTCGCTATTCCGGCTATGAAGCCAGATTTTTAAGGGGGTTCAGGGCGTTGTATATCGGTATTGGCATGAATGCTGTTGTAATGGCATGGGTAAATTTGGCTATGGTAAAAATTCTCCGTGTCATGTTTCCTGATCTCACTCTGTTTGGTATTACAGAAGCAGACATTCTAGGAATTACATTTACAGCCCACGAACTTATTGTCGGACTTATGATGCTCTTTGTTGCGGTTTATTCAGCATTATCGGGTTTATGGGGTGTTTCGCTAACCGATAGTTTCCAGTTTATAATAGCCATGGGAGGTAGCATAACACTGGCAATCATTGCCCTGAAACATATTGGAGGTATCACAAATCTGAAATCACAGCTTGCGCACATCGACTGGATTTTTGATTTTTTCCCCGATGTGACCGGAAATTCCGGATCTGCGAATGGTTCCATGGGTCTCTTAAAAATGAGTATTACCGGACTTATAGCATATCTGGGTGTTCAATGGTGGGCAAGCTGGTATCCGGGAGCCGAACCCGGAGGAGGTGGTTATGTGGCTCAACGAATGATGTCGGCCAAAGATGAAAAACACTCCCTTCTAGCGACGCTGTGGTTTCAGATAGCACATTATGCACTCCGTCCCTGGCCGTGGATAATAGTTGCACTTGTTACACTTGTATTATATCCCGATGCTCCTGATAAGGGAGAAACCTATGTGATGGCAATTCGTGATTTATTACCCTCGGGACTGTTGGGATTTTTACTCGCCGCTTTCCTGGCTGCCTATATGTCAACCATTGCTTCACATACCGTATGGGGCACCTCATATATCATCAACGATTTCATTCGACCCCTGTATAAATCACGTCTGAATGAAAAGAGCTATATAAGGCTCTCAAGGACTAGTACTTTTATTCTGATTGTCATTTCTTTTTTTATCACATCACAACTTAAGGAAATTAGCGGAGCATGGAAATTTATACTGGCCTGCAGTGGAGGAATCGGATTGGTACTAATACTTCGCTGGTATTGGTGGCGTATAAGCGCCTGGTCGGAAATTGCAGCCATGATTGCTCCTTTCCTGATCTATCCTATATTATATTTTCGATATAAAATGAGTTACGAAAATTCCTTGTTGATCGTTGTTGGATGGTCGACTGCCGTCTGGATCATCGTTACCCTGTTAACAAGACCGACTCAGGATCAGAAGTTAAAAGAATTCTATAAGAGGGTGCATCCCGGAGGAAAGGGATGGAAGAAAATTGCAGACGAATTACCCGATGTGAAGGGAGATTCCGGATACTTACAACTCTTTGTCAATTATATCTGCGGTTGTGTGTTGGTTATGCTATCTTTATTTGGTTTCGGTAAAATAATATTTCATGAGTTTATAGAAGGAAGTATTTATATCGTTATTGCGTTGGTAGCGGGAGCAATAATATATTATAATCTGTCCCGCACAGGATGGGAAAAAACATTGAAGTAATGCATTACATTTTTTATGAATTAGTGTTCCTCCGGTTTGCTGAGAGCGCACACAATTAAAAGCCGGAGCATTGCCGGTTGCTGCACCTGCCATACGTTTCTGCGTTCGTGCTCAAATAATACCGCATTCGAATCCTCTTCCAGCCGGGTTTTTCTTTTATTCAGGTAGGCCAATGGAAATTGAAGTATCCCAATGAATTGTACAGGGCCTTTCCCATACGTCAAACCCATATTACCGGTCATCCATGTTTCGTTTTTACGGTCTCTTCTGATATGTGTACGGTTAAATTCGTATGCACCTCCACCCTCAGGAACATAAGAATCACCATAGATTTTCCGTATTGTCGAGAATTTTTTTAATAAGGTAAGACCTGCCTGCATGCTGAATCGTTTATAAATGTTTATTGAAGAGTAAGTTTCTCCTCCTGTAGCGAAAAACATGTCATGACCTTTTGAAAAGCTCTCCCACGAAGTACTCCATCCTTCGTAGGGTGAAGAATCCCATAAAACATCCGATTCTTCGGTGCCGGTTGCTTCATTCCATGCATTGTGAATATTTTTCATAGGTGCATACTCACCTTCCAGTAATAGTCCAAAGTCGATATATCCTTTATCGAACTTGAAATTGAAAAAGGGATTTGTTTCAATGATATACTGATGTGTAATTTCCTGCGAGTTAGGATCGCCTTCCGAAGTACGGTTTACATCAAACGAAGCATTTTTGCCGTACTGACCAAAAAAAAGTATTCCGGCACCCAGGTTACCAACTTCAAGAAACCGGACTTTCGAATATGCCCTGACAAATCGTTCGGTATATTGTGCATACCAGTCCGGATCGTGACTGTAACTACCTTCATACTGGGAGCCCTCGTTATAATTCCAGTTATAATTATCACCTTTATCATTTATAGAGCGGTAACGGATACCTGTTTTATAATTGCCATTGAATTCATAAGAGGCCTGAATATCAAGCTGGTTTCCATCAATCACACTATAATCGTTCTGAAAGAATGCATCGGTATTGATGTGAGCATAACCAAAAATATGGTTGCAGCTCTGAGTAGCCCATCCCCAGGTAAGGTGATTGGTATTGTAACGGGCACTATCGATCGTAAAATTCAGGTACCCTTCAGGCTGAACGGAATTTTTCCTCTTATAATCAATTTTAAGTCCAAAGGGATTGTTCGAAAATCTGGTTGCATAAAGCAATTTAACTTCATAATTGTACTGAGCACCTCTAGTCTCACTTTCAAAAGGTACAAGAGGATACACCTCACCTTCTTCTTCAGCCCGTGCAACACCTTCGGCCATGAGTTTCATGTTCAATGTCGATATACCAATTTCGCCCAGAAATTTACCATAGCCTGTCGTATATAACCCTCCAACGCTATATTGTTTTGAAAGCGCATAACCGCTCATTTTCGCCCAGGAATATATATCGTCAGGATTTCTGGTGTACTCGTATGGAACTGCAAATTCAACGAACTGGAAATTGTTCACATAGCTTTCCGATGGTCGGGCCATAACATCGGTTACATTCCCCTGCCAGGGAAGTCGTTGACTTTGATAATTAAAGTAAATCCCCGTTTCAGGCCAATACATGATATCGTGGGGGAAGGCAAATACTGTCAGATAAGGATTCTGACTAATGGTAAAAGAAGGATTTGCCCCTGCAAATTGAATACTGATAAGTAGTATAAATACAAGAAATATATTTTTCATGGGTGGTTAGGTATTAATAATTAACTACATAAAAATACTCAACCACTCCCTGCTTTATTGTGTCCGGGAAGAACTTATAATTATTCTAAATTAACTACATAAAATCAGTCGCCCCTATCTTACTTTTCAATACCTGTTATTGCCGAATCCGTCATCTCCCAAACGTTATGATACTTCTCAAATTCAGCTTCACCAAACATATATCCTATACGAAAATAAGCTCTTGCCTTGTCCGCTTCTTCATTAAAGCAAATCATTGACACCTCGGGATGTGTTTCGATATGATAATACCATCCCCAATGACCCGGAATTATTGCCAGATATTTCCATAGAAATTCCAGACGTTTTTGTGATTCGCCTGTTGGTGTAGCAGGATCAATAATCCCACCTGTCCCCAATGGATCAAATTCGATACCAAGAAACGTATTGATGGCTATATTGTAATTTGGTACAAGATAAAGAATTGCTTTTCCATCAAGATTTATTTCCGGCCTGAAATCGCCAATAGAATCTCTTTCCTCATAGTTCTCATTCTCATATGAATAGTTATAGAACACATAATTCTGAACCACTGCATAATTGTATCCTTCATATGGCTCACCCCACTCATGATTGCCCA
>Ga0299912_10005553_pt1 | contig 10368 bp, 11 predicted proteins | sample RVTome_2_FD_207667 | JGI IMG/M metagenome (GOLD analysis project Ga0299912, IMG submission 207667) | Soil microbial communities from uranium-contaminated site in the Upper Colorado River Basin, Wyoming, United States - RVT95D214 (version 2) ... | reverse complement strand
CCGTTTCTATTCATCGAATTGGCGGTCAAGGCGCTTCTCTATGTCCTCCGCAGCCGTCCCGGCTTGGCCAAGAAATGATGGCTTTCTCTCTCAGCCGCTGTCCCGCTCCGCGCGAGAGGTTCTTTGACAGCCGCGGCCTCACTCCTCAGTCTGTAGCCATGGGCTCACTGCACACCCTCTGGCAGAAGGATGACATCGTGGCCCCCAGGCCGCCGCCGGCAGACAGTTCGCTCTTTGCCGCCATCGCCCAGCCCGACGACGACGACGCCAACAACATCGTGATTCGCGAGCGGACCTGTTTCGCGCTGTTGAACGCCCATCCTTATGCTGGCGGTGATTTGATGGTTGCGCCCCGTAAATAAATCTCCAATCTTGAACGGTCTGACGGAAGAGAAGGAAGCAGAAATCGCTGCTCACGTGTCGGTCGGAGCTTGAACCATGAAAAAGCTTCTGTTGATTGACGATGACCAGGTCGTCACGAGCATTTACCGCAAGAAGTTCACTGCCGAGGGGTTCCAGGTGGAGACGGCGGTCGATGGCGAAGCCGGCCTCGCCCTGGCAAGGAGCTTCTTGCCGGACGCAATTGTCCTGGACCTGATGCTGCCCAAACTAAGCGGGGTCGAAGTGCTCAAGGCACTCCGCGCCGACGATGGCTTGAAAGGCATCCCCGTGGTCGTCCTTTCCAACGCGTATCTCGGTCCGGTGGTCGAGGAGGCCCGGCGCGCCGGCGCAAACGAATGTCTGGCCAAAACGAATTGTCCCCCCAACAAAGTCGTGCAGGTCGTGCGAAGCGTTTTGCCCGCGGCGGCAGCGAGCCAGCCTGCCGCGGCCAAGCCTGCGGCAACGGCGGCGCCGGATCAGGCCCACCATGCACCTCCACCCCCGACGACCCAAACAGACGACGAACAGTTCCAAGCCGAGTTGCGCAAGTCATTCATCGAGAGGTTGCCTGCCGCCCTGGCGGCATTCCAGATGCTGCTCCAAGAACTCGTCAAAAGCCAGGGGCAAAGCCAGCGCCTCTTGCTGTTGCATCAACTCCACGCAAAAATCCGCGCGCTCACTGGCAGCGCCGGCCTCGTTGGCATGCAGCAAATCGCCCAGATGACGGCCGCGTTGGAAGTCCTCATCAAGGAACTCCACGACAAACCCAAGAACTTCAACGCCTCCACTTTGCGGACCGTGACGGCGGCGATTGATTTTCTGGGTGTGCTGTTCGACCGGGCGGCCCAAGACGGCATGGAAGAAGTCCCCACGGCCAATGTCCTGGTGGTGGACGACGAGCCAATTTCGCGCCGCGCCGTCAATTACGCGCTGGAGAAGACGAACCTCAAATCCATCAGCACAGAAGACCCGCAATCCGCCCTCGACCTGCTTGGCAGGAACCGATTCGACCTGATCATCCTGGACGTGAACATGCCCGGCATGACGGGCTTTGAACTGTGCACCAAAATCCGCACCCTCCCCGTTCACGCGAAAACACCGGTGATCTTTGTCACGGGACTGACGGATTTTGAAAGTCATGCCCGTTCTCTCGCCAGCGGCGGCAACGATCTGATTGCCAAACCGTTCCTGTTCATCGAACTGGCCGTCAAGGCGCTCCTCTGCGTCCTGCGCAGCCGCCTTGGTCCCGAAAAGAAATGATGGCTTTCCCCCTCAGCCGCTGTCCCGCTCCGCGCGAGAGGTTCTTTGACAGCCGCGGCATCGCTCCTTAGTCTGGGGCCATGGAATCATTGCACGCTCCCTGGCGCATCGATTACATCCTGGCCCCCAAACCGCCGCCGGCAGACAGCTCGCTCTTTACCGCCATCGCCCGGTCCGACGACGACGTCGGCAACAACGTGATCGCTCGCGAGCGGACCTGCTTCGCGCTGTTGAACGCCTATCCTTACGCCGGCGGGCACTTGATGGTGGTGCCATACAAGCCGACTCCTGACCTCAACGGCCTCACGGACGAAGAAATCGCCGACCTGATGAAGCTCGCCCGCCGTTGCATGAACGCGCTGACCCAGGCGATGAAGCCGGACGGGTTCAACGTCGGCATCAACATCGGCAAGGTCGCCGGCGCCGGCGTCACCGAACACGTGCACATTCACATCGTGCCCCGGTGGGTCGGGGACACCAATTTCATGCCCGTGCTGGCCAACACGTCTGTGCTGCCTCAGGCGCTGAGTGAAATCGCGGCCAAGTTGCGGGCCGCCCTCGCCAAATGAATTGTTACGGGCTCGAATCGTTGAATCGCTGCAGCGGTTCTCCCGCCGCGTTTCCTCCATTCAACGTTTCCACGCTTCGGCGATTGGCCGCATCCCTTCCGCGACCGTTTCCGTTTCAAAGACGGCAATTGGAAATTGAAAATGCCCACTGAAACGCTGCATTTTGAGAACGCCCGGCTCGCCCAACAGTTGTACAACAACGACACGCGCAACTTGCAGGCGCTCGAGGAACATTTGGGCGTCAAAGCCACGTCCCGCGAAGGATGGATCAGGCTGGAGGGAGACGCCGAAGCCATCGAGCGCGCCCGGCAACTGTTCCTGCAACTCGAAGGCCACCTCAAGGCCGGCTCTCCGGTGCGCAACCGCGAGTTCGCACACGCCCTGCACGTCGTGCAGCACGACGGCGTCGAGGCGCTCAAGGGTCTCATGGCCGAGCGCATCAGCACGTCCGACAAGAAGGCCAGCGTCACCCCCAAGACCGTCGGGCAGAAGCACTACGTCGAGGCCATCCGCAAACATGACGTGACGTTCGGCGTCGGCCCCGCGGGCACGGGCAAGACCTACCTCGCCGTCGCCATGGCCCTGGCGGCCCTGCGCGAGGGCAAGGTGTCCCGCATCATTCTCACCCGTCCCGCCGTCGAAGCCGGCGAAGCCCTCGGCTTTTTACCGGGCGATCTTTACGAGAAAATCATGCCCTACCTCCGGCCTTTGCACGACGCCTTGCACGACATGCTGCCCACCGAGGAAATCGAAAAGCAAACGCAGCGCAACGTCATTGAAATCGCGCCACTGGCCTTCATGCGCGGTCGCACGCTCAACAACGCCTTCATCATCCTCGATGAGGCGCAAAACTCGACCGCCGAACAGATGCTGATGTTCCTCACGCGGCTGGGCCACGGCTCAAAGGCGGTCATCACTGGCGACGAAACCCAGGTTGACCTGCCGCCGCACAAGCACTCGGGATTGCTGGAAGCCCACCGCATCCTGACAGACATCGAAGGCATCGCCATCATCGAGCTGGGCAAACGCGACGTTTTCCGGCATCCGCTCGTGCAACGCATCATCACCGCCTACGAAGAGCATCGTGCGAAAGCGAGACCGTGAAGTGCATGACCGTTCCATCGCGCCAGGGATTCCGCACTGCAACGACCGGCTCGCAATTGGGCGAAATTCAACGATTCACCCTCCGCCTCGCCAACCGCCAGCGCGCCTGCCGCGTTGATTTGCGCCTCCTCCGGCGCGTTGCCGGGACTTTATTGACCGAGCGCCTCCCGGTTCAAGGCTGCGATCTCGGCGTCCATCTCGTTGCCGCTCTTGAGATGACCCGGTTGAATGAAACGTTCGTCCATCACGCCGGCCCGACGGATGTCATCACGTTCGATTACTTGCCTCCGGCGTCGCGCCAGGCGCCGCGCCCTTTTCAGTTGCACGCCGACATCTTCATCTGCGTTGACGAGGCCCTCGTTCAAGCGCGCCGTTTCCGAACCGCATGGCAATCGGAGGTTGTCCGTTACCTCATTCACGGCCTGCTCCACCTCCTCGGCTACGATGACCGGACCCGCGCCAACCGCGGCAAAATGAAGCGCGCAGAAGACCGGCTGTTGCGCGAAATGGCCGCCCGCTTTCCCTTGAGCCAGTTCCGCCGTAAACCTAGAATCCGGCCGTGAACCCGAAACTGCTCGCTCGTTGGCGTGCGAACTTCCTGGCCGGCCTCGCCGTCATGCTGCCGGCCGTGCTCACGCTCGCGCTGGTCAAGTGGCTCTTCGTGGGCATTGCCAGCGTCACGGACCTGCTCTTGTTTTTCCTGCCCAACAGCCTCACGCACCAGGACGGCGGCCATGGACCGATGTTCTGGTATTGGAGCCTGGCAGCGCTCGTGTTGGCGGTCGTGCTTGTGTCCCTGGCCGGCCTGCTGGCGCGCTACTACGTCGGCAAACGCATGATCGCCTGGCTCGACGGAGCGATGCTCCGTGTGCCGCTGCTCAACAAAATCTACGGCACCATCAAACAGGTGAACGAGGCGTTCAGTTCCGGCAAGAAAACCGCGTTCAAAACCGTCGTGCTCATCGAGTTTCCGCGGAAGCGGATGTATTCGCTGGGCTTCATCACCAGCGAGCAACACGAAGAGGTGCAGGCAAGAACCAAGGAGAAAGTTGCCTGCGTCTTCGTTCCCACCACGCCCAATCCCACGTCCGGTTATCTGGTGTTGGTGCCGGAGGAGGAAGTCATCCGGCTCGACATGTCCGTGGCCGAAGCCATCCGATTCATCATCAGCCTTGGCTCGGTGGCTCCCGAATACACTCCGCCGGGCGCGGAAAAGGTCAACTTGTTGGACCGCGGAATCGTTGAATCGTGAACCGATTTTGGGCGATGGCACGTTGGCAGCCGTTTCCGATTCAACGAGTTAACGGTTTGACGATTCAACGCTTTCAATGATCGAATCCGCCATCGGCCTGATCCTGCGCACCTACCCGCTCACCGACACCAGCCTCATCGTGCACTGGCTGACGCCGAGCTTCGGCCGCATCGCCACTGCCGCCAAGGGCGCGCGCCGGCCCAAATCACCGTTCCTCGGCAAGCTTGACGTGTTTTACCTCTGCGACTTCAATTTCTACCGCAGCCGGCACTCGGATTTGCACACGTTGAAGGAAGTCGCCCTGCGAGACATCCACGCCGCGCTTCGGCGCGATCTTGCGTTGCTGCAACAAGCCGCCTACTACGCAGCCTTGGTCGAACAAACCACCGAGACCGATACTCCCCTGCCCGTCATCTTCGACCTGTTCGCCGGGCTTCTGAATCATCTGTCCGGAAATCCACCCCAGCCGCAGACCACGTTCGCGTTCGAGTTCAAGCTGCTCAAGGAACTTGGCTTAAAACCGGCCCCGGCCAAGATGCGGCTGAGCGCCGGCACAAAACAGATCGTCAAGACGATGCTCGAACAAGATTGGCCGGATCTTTTCCGGCTGCGGCTGAGCGACGCGCAGGTCACCGAACTACGCCAGTTCCTGCACGGGTTCTTGATCTATCACCTCGACCGCCTCCCGCCGGGCCGCGCCACCGCGCTCAAATCTGACGGACAGGACTGATCCCGGGCTGCGCCTGCTGGATGAATTCCTTGCTTGTCGGCCTGCCGACCTGTTTGCTCTGCGGCGTGTCAAAATGGCCGTCGTTCGTCAGATACTGGCTGCCGGTCATTACCTGCCTGGCGCTGATCTTCTCGGGGTCGGGCGACATATTCTCGGCGCAGCACACTTCCCGCATTCTGGCCCCGCTCATCCACTGGCTGTTCCCGAGCTTGTCCGGGAAGACTGTGATCCTGATTGTGGCCGCACTCCGCAAATGCGCTCACCTGGCGGAATTCGGTTTGCTGGCATGGCTGCTCTGGCGCGCGCGGCGCAAACCCGTTCGGAACGATCCTCGCCCCTGGCGATGGTCCGAAGCCGGTTGGGCCTTCGGAATCGCCCTCCTCTTTGCCATCACCGACGAACTCCACCAATGTTTTGTCCCCTCGCGCCAAGGCACGGTCCGAGACGTTTTGCTGGACGCGGCTGGTGCAGCAGCAGCCTTGCTCCTGCTTTGGGGAATCAGACGAGGGTGGAGGAAATCGTAAGCCCGGCGGGTGAACCCACTCTTGGCGTGCTGTTGTCCTGGGTTCTTGGAGTGCGGCGACGTCTCGCTGCTTTCAAAGCACAGGCATGCCTGCCCACGCCAAGAAGTCATTGCGTTGAAAGCCTCCCGCACCGCCCGACCGGCGCACTCAAAAATCAGATGCGCCCTTGGCGGAGCCACTTTTCATTTTGAGACGCGACAATTACCTCGGCCTCTGGTAAAAGAAAACCAACTCTGGTTTCGCGCTGCCAGTTTCAGCGCCTGCTGGGATGAAACGACCCCTTGTCATCGTGTCGTTGCTCTACGTCGGCGGAATTTTGCTCGCCGACACCCTGCCCTTTCAACTGACTTCTCTCCTGTTCTGTTCGCTTTTCCTGGCGTTCGCGGCCCTGGCGTGGCAACGCGCCCGGCGGCAGTTGCTGGCGCCGTTGATCGTCCTCACGGGCGCGACCAGCCTCACGCTTCGCACCGCAATCATTTCGCCGCACGACCTGCGCGTGCTGACCGGCGACAAGCCGGAACTCGTCGCTGTGCGCGGAATGTTGCCGGAGACGCCGTATCACCGGGTTTACGAACACGAAGAAACCGAGACGTGGCGAACGCTGGCACAACTCGAGGTCAGTGCCATCCGGCGCGAGCATCAGGATTGGCAACCTGCCTTCGGCCGGGTCACGGTCAGCACGCCCGGAATGCTGCCCGCCCATTTCTTTGCGGGCGACCGGGTTGAAGTCACCGGGGTGCTGCGTCCGCCCGCGGCTCCCACCGTCGAAGGGGCGTTTGACTATCGGACTTACCTGAGGCGGCAGGGGATTTATCACCAGTTGCGGGTCCCCTCCACGAACGATTGGCGGTTTGTCCCCGGCCCGCGTGCGCGGACGCGGCCTCCGCTTTCGGATCGTTTCTGCGCGTGGGCCAAGCGAACGCTGGCGCGGGGCCTGCCCGTCGAGGACGGGCCGCTCCGGCTGCTTTGGACCATGACGCTCGGCTGGAAGACGGCGTTGACCGGGGAAGTGGCGCTGCCCTTCATGCGGTCGGGCACGATGCACATCTTCGCCATCAGCGGTCTGCACATCGCGCTGATTGCCGGGATTCTGGTGAGCCTGCTGCGCGTGCTGCAAATGCCGCGGGGTGTTTGCGGGGTCATTGTAATCCCGCTGATCTGGTTCTACACGGCCGTCACGGGCTGGCAGGCGTCGGCCATCCGCTCGACCGTGATGATGAGCGTCATCATCGTCGGTTGGTCTCTGAAACGACCGAGCGACCTGTTGAATTCGCTGGCGGCTGCCGCGTTCATCATCCTGGTGTGGGAGCCGCAACAGCTCTTCCAAGCCAGCTTTCAGCTCTCCTTCTTTGTTGTGCTCAGCCTGGCGCTTTTCGCGCCGATCTTTCAACGAATCGGCCGACGCTGGTTGCAGCCGGATCCGTTCCTGCCCGATGAACTGCGCCCGCGCTGGCAACGGTGGCTGGCCCGGCCGTTGCGCTGGACGGCAGCCGGTTTGGCCACTTCGCTCGCGGCGTGGGTCGGCTCGATTCCGCTCATCGCCCATTACTTCCACCTGTTTACGCCGGTCAGTCTCCTTGCGAATTTGATCGTCGTCCCGCTGAGCAGCCTCGCACTGACGAGCACCATGGCGAGCCTGGTCACGGGCGGCTGGTTTCCGGCCTGCGCGGTTCTGTTCAACCACAGCGCATGGTTCTGGATGCTGTTGATGATCCGGGTCAGCGAATGGGCGGCGCAATTGCCGGGCGGATACTTTTACGTGAGCAGTCCGTCGTTCATGGCGTTCGTGCTTTACTACGCCACTCTGATCTGTGTGTTGGCCGGCTGGCTGCGCAAACCCAGACTGCGGCTTTGGGTGACGGTGGGCTTGGGGATTCTGGGAACCGTCTGGTTCGCCCAAATGTTTCATGAGCGGAATCAGACGCGCTTGACAGTCATTCCACTGAACGGCGGGAACGCCGTTTATTTTGACGCGCCCGGCCACAGCCACGATTTGCTGATTGACTGCGGCAACCGATCGGCCGCCGAATTCACCCTGATGCCGTTTCTGCGCGCCCGCGGTGTGCACCGTCTGGAGACGTTGCTGCTGACCCAAGGCGACGCCAATCAAGTCGGCGGGGCACAATTGATCGCCGCGCAGTTTTCGCCAAGGCAGGTCGCGACAAATTCACTCCGCTTCCGCTCACCTGTTTACCGGAAAGTCATCGAAGAGCTGAGCGCCTCCCAGAAACGCTGGCTTGAACTGCATCGCGGGGATCGTCTGGGACGCTGGAGCGTCCTGCACCCGGAGACAACGGACCACTTTGACCGGGCCGACGACGGGACGCTGGTCCTGCTGGGCGAATTCGACGGCACGCGCGTGCTGCTGCTTTCCGATCTGGGCTGGACCGGCCAAAAGCTGCTGCTCGAACGCAATCCTGACCTGCAGGCCGACATTGTGATCGCCGGCCTGCCGAGGGAAGGCGAACCGCTGACCGACGTGTTGCTGGAAGCGATCCGGCCGCGCCTTGTGGTCATCGCCGATTCCGAGTTTCCCGCCACACGCCGGGCCAGTCCGCAACTGCACCAGCGATTGGCGCAACGCGACCACCAAGTCGTTTACACACGTGAAGTCGGTTCTGTAACCCTAACCCTCCGCAAAAACGGATGGAAGTTACGGACAATGATAGAAGCGCAACCCGCACCCGCGGGGAGCGGTTCATCCCGCAAACCGAATTGAACCGGAGAGTGCACGTGGCCCGCGTGCTGTTTTTCCCGACGTGTCCGGACCGAAAAGATCCTTCCCCGCCTGCCTGTCCCGGCTTGGACTTTTCCTGATAAACAGGTGCGGCGACAAGACGGTGTGTTTCGACCTGTCGGGCGAGCCGCCCGACAGCAGACGCCAGCGGCGTATGCTCCCCAACCCAGTTCTTCGGGTCCGTCGCGCACACCGGCAAATGGTGTCACAACGCCCGAATCTCGTCCCAAAGCGGTTCGAGATCGGAGTCTGCCAGCGCCATCTTCTTGAGCTTCTGCTTGTTGCCGATCGCCAAAGCACGTTGAAACCAGTCCCGCGCCTCGGGCAGGCGCTGCATTTGACACGCGTAGCAGGACAGGTTGTAGGCGATGATCGGTTCGTTGGGAAACCGGTCGAAGGCGGGTTTAAGTACTTCCCATGCCTTCTCGACGCCACCGCCCGGCGCCCGGCGCAGCGCGTAAGCTTGATGCAACCAGCCCGTCGCGCGCCCCGGCGCTCGCTCGAGAATGGCGCGCGCCGCCTCCAACGCCGCTTGCCAATCCTTTGCCTCAGCACGAAGCAACCAGCGAACTTCGAGCACGTCGGGATGTGTCTGATTCGCGGCGCTGATCTGATCCAATTCCGCCCGCGCCTCGGCCAGATTGCCCAGTTCCACCCAGCCAAGGGCGGCGTTCAAGCAATGTGCATCTGGCGGATCAACTGGCTGCATCGTTCTAGTAGTACAGAATTCTTCGTGGCGGTCGAGTCAAGTCGGCATCTCGGCTGACTGCGCGGCGGCGGTTCCTGGATTTTTCGGTTTTCGGGGCTACGGTCAGGGGACTATGAAAACTCTTTTTACCATGCTGCTCGTTTTGCTTTGCACCGGTATCGCCCGCGCGGCCATCCACACCGAAACCGTCGAATACAAACACGGCGACACGACGCTGGAAGGTTTTGTCGCCTACGACGACTCCCTCAAAAGCGCGCGGCCCGGCGTGCTCATCGTCCATCAATGGAAGGGCCTGACCGATTACGAGAAGAAACGCGCCGAGATGCTGGCCCAACTCGGCTACGTCGCCTTCGCCGCCGACATCTACGGCAAAGGCGTCCGGCCCAAGACCACCGAGGAAGCCGGCGCACAAGCCGGCAAATTCAAGAGCAACCGCGACCTGTTGCGCGCCCGCGTTCGCGCCGGTTTGGACGCACTGCGCAAGCAGCCTCAACTTGACCCCAAACGCATCGCCGCCATCGGTTATTGTTTCGGCGGCACGACTGTCATCGAACTGGCCCGCAGCGGTGCGGACATCGCAGGCGTCGTGAGTTTTCATGGCGGCCTCGATTCGCCCAAGCCGGAGGACGGCAGGAACATCAAATGCAAAGTCCTAGCACTCCAGGGCGCGGACGATCCCTTTGTGCCGGCCAAAGACCTCGCCGCATTCGAGGACGAGATGCGCAATGCCGGCGTGGATTGGCAGCTCATCAAATACGGCGGCGCCGTCCACAGCTTCACCGACTGGGACGCAGGCTCCCTGAACCTCAAGGGCGCAGCTTACAACGAGAAAGCCGACAAGCGTTCGTGGGAACACATGAAGCTGTTCTTCGGCGAGATTTTCAGGTAGCGTGAAATCGTTACATCGTTGAACCGTTGAACCGTTTGGTCGTGGCGGCTTGTTGCCGGCCAGTGCCGATTTAACGATTCACGATTCGACTATTTAACGAGACAGATGCGCATCACTGGCGGACAAGCGGCGCGGCGGATTCTGAAAGTGCCGAAAGGCTCGGCTGTGCGGCCCACGCCCGACCTCGTCAAGCAGGCCGTCTTCAACAGCCTC
>Ga0299912_10005552_pt1 | contig 10368 bp, 7 predicted proteins | sample RVTome_2_FD_207667 | JGI IMG/M metagenome (GOLD analysis project Ga0299912, IMG submission 207667) | Soil microbial communities from uranium-contaminated site in the Upper Colorado River Basin, Wyoming, United States - RVT95D214 (version 2) ... | reverse complement strand
GTGCCGCAACGGTGCGCGTGGGAGTTGGCTGGCCTTCGGCACTGGGTGCGTAAGCCTTGAGGTTGTCGAAATGAATCTCCGTGGCCTCCGGCTCATAGGTGGCGGTCACCAACGCGATGTCCCCCTGCGTAAGGGTGGAGTCAGTCGTCTCCGCCAGCAGTTGCCCGTTGCAGTAGAGAGCCAGGCGGGACCCGTCGCATACGGCACGGATTTCGTTGGTCGCGTTGCCCTGATTGATGACGTCGCTGCGCGTCCAGTCCACGAGTCTGGTGAAAGTGCCGCCTGAGACTTTCTCGATGCTATAGAACCCATCGCCGCTGATGAGCAGATGGTAGGCGTCGTTGTTGGACTGCAGACGGCATTGCACGCCGTAGGAGTTGTCGTTGTTGGACGGCGCCGAGGCCTGCGTGGCTTCAACCTCCACCTCCACATCGCCGAAGGAGCGGTTGGCCACGCCCCACATCACTTTGTTCTCCACGGAGCTGATGACGTAGTAGTATCCGTCCGCGTAGCCCACACTGCCATCGGGGTACTCGCCCACCTCCCATCCGGAACCAGCGTCGCTGAAGTCATCTTCGAACAGCAAGCCGGCAGGACCAGGGCTGCTCGCCGCGGTGGGACTTGGGCCGACGGCGGTGGTTGCTGTGGGAGGGGGACCAACAGTGCTCACTTCCTCAGGCGTCGGCGTGGCCTCCACCGGTCCTGTGCCCTCGGTGACTTCGATTTGGATGCCGACACCCGTGCTGCCGACCCTGTCGCTGTTGTAGGCGTAGACCATGAGGTTGTACGAACCGGGCGAGGTGGGCGTCCAGCGCAGCAGGCCGGTGAACGAAGGCTGCCCCTCGGCCGAAGGGCTGGTCTGGGTGTCGACGACCTCCCCGTCGACCTCCAGTTCCACCCGGACCACGGCCTTCTCATCGGTGGCCTGGAACTGTACCTCCACCTCCTCACCGACAGCTACCCTGCTGCCACTGGGCGGAGAGAGGACCTCTACCACCGGTTTTGCCCCACCACCGCCGGTGGGGATGCAGGCCAGAATGCTTCCGAAGATAAGCACCATGACCAGAATCAGGGCCTTGCGGTAACGTTTCATTGCTTTCACTCCTTCCATGCATCGTCGTATCAAGATACGGTTACTCTTGACGCGCTATTGTAGCACCTGAGGCCACTATGCGCCAGCCGTAGGTGGCCCAACAGGGGATGTGGCCAGCATTGGCTTCCTCCGCAGTGGACAGATGCGTGAACCTGGCACAAACACCGTGACGGTGTACAACCGCGCGGCAGTCCTGCAGAAAGGAGAAGCAGTTTCCTCCGACAATGCCAGGTGGGATGTGCAACCACTGTATCACAGGCGGTTGCGGCTCCACGAGCGGACTGCAGCGGCCCGGGCCCACGCCGCCGTACGTGGGCGAGCTAGCACAGCACCAGCAGGAAACAGACCTCCTCCGCCTTAGCAGGCGGGCAATCGGTGGTCACTTCACCAGCGGCAGCACGGCCCTGAACTCGTCCGTGCCGGCGCGCCGGAGCAGTTCGTAGATCACCATCTCCGTGGTGGTGATGACCACGCCTGCCTGGCGCATCCTCTTCAGGGCGACCCTCCAGTTGTCCTGCGTGCGAGACGACGTGGCGTCGCTGACCACGTGGACGGTGTTGTTGGGGACGGCGCCGAGGGCGGTCTGAGCGACACAGATGTGGCTCTCCACCCCGCAGAGTATCAATGTGTTCCGACCGATGCGGCGGACCTCCTCCACAAACTCCTGGCAGCCAAAGCAGTTGAAGTCCAGTTTGCGGATGGGGCTGAGGTCCTGTGCGGCCTCCAAAATCTCAGGGAGGGTGTTTCCCAGCTTCTCCTGTTCAGTCAAGATGAGCGGGAGGCCGATGATCTGGGCGAACTTGAGCAGCCGTACCACGTTGTCGACCACCTTCTCCTTCTCGGCGATGACGGGCATCAGCTTCTCTTGAACGTCGATGACCACGAGGATGCTGCCCTCTCTAGCGATGAGATGCGGGGTGGAAAGGCCGTTGTTGGACATACTGTTCTCCTCTTGTGGTAAGTGCCCACTGATTGTACCCGATGCGCTCCACTGAGCAAGGGGGGGCAGATGAGACGTAGGGCGTGCGATGACTGTGTTGACCTGGACGCGCGAATCCCGTATACTGACGCCTGGACATGCAGTAACGAGACGCTGCTGCCCATTCCTCAACAGAAGCAAGAAGGAGGTATTCATGTCAGAGCTGGAAGGTTCCAACACGCTAGAGAATCTCAAGGAAGCCTTCGCGGGTGAGTCGCAGGCCAATCGCAAGTACCTGGCCTTCGCCAAGCAGGCGGACGCAGATGGATATCCGCAGGTGGCGAAGCTGTTTCGCGCTGCCGCCGAGGCGGAGACCGTCCACGCACACGCTCATCTGAGGGCCATGGAGGGAGTCGGGTCCACCAAGGACAATCTGCTTGCGGCTGTGGGAGGGGAGACCCACGAGTTCGAGAAAATGTACCCCGGCATGATCGCCGAGGCGAAGAAAGAAGGCTTCAAGAAGGCTGAGCGCAGCTTCGATAATGCCAACGATGTGGAGCAGATCCACGCGAAGCTCTACCAGAAGGCGCTGGATACTCTCGGGCAGAAGGTAGCGGCAGTGGACTACTACGTATGCCCAGTCTGCGGCAACACTGTGGAAGGCAAGCCCACCGACCCGTGCCCCATCTGCGGCACCCCTGCCAACCGCTTCTTCAAGGTCGACTAGCCAGAGCGCTGCCTCACCTACGGAACAAAGGGAGGGGGTCCAATGTGATGGTTCCCCTCTGCTTGTCTCACCCCACAAAAAGCGGCTCGACCGTTCGCTGGAGTTCCCCTACATACCGAAGGCATGGTGCTGTCTGTGCCCGTTAGAGGCAAGATGACGGGCGCAGAGGTTGGTACCAGGGTCGACGATGGGGTTTTCCTGTTTCGGTACTCGAACGGACCAGTTTGGAATCGTAGCCGCACGACATGCCGTGCGGCTACCTGATGAGCTTCGACCGGATCTGCCCCTTCCAGCAAACGGTGGGAGCGAGCGGCATCTGGATAGAACAACCCTGGCGACCTCTATGGGCCTGCCAGGGTTGTCACCACAGTCCGGTATCCCGATGACCCGCCGAGCGAGCGAGTGGCACAAGGATGAAAGGCCGGCTAGTCTCGGGCTCGAGCCTTCTCTAGCAGGAGTTTCATCTCGGCCGAAGCGACGTTCTTGATGGTCTGCTCGATCACGTCCCAGTTCACTGAGATGGAGTCGATGCCCCACTCCACCAGCTTACCGGCGTACTCTGGGAATACGCTGGGCGCCTGCCCGCAGATAGAGCTCTTCATGCCCAGCTCCCGTGCCTTCTCCAGGAGTTGGCGGATGTGATCCAGAACCGCCTCGTCCATCTCGTTGAACAGCGGCGCCAGCACTTCGCTGTCGCGGTCGATGGCCAGGACCAGCTGGGTCAGGTCGTTGGACCCAATGGAGATGCCATCAACGCCCAGCTTCTGATACTGGTCCATGTAGTAGACGACAGAAGGCACCTCGGCCATGACCCACAGATCGAAGAACGGGTCATCGAAAAGCCCGATCTCGTCAATGTAGCGCACCAACCTCTTGACCTCGCTGATGGTGCGGACGAAGGGCAACATGACGTGGAGGTTCTTGAAGCCGTCATCCCGCACGCGCTTCACTGCCTCGAGCTCCAGCTTGAACAGGTCGGGCTCAGTGACGTAGCGGAAGGAGCCACGGTAGCCGATCATGGGGTTGGCCTCGGTGGGCTCGTAGGCACTGCCACCCTTCAGGTCACGGAACTCGTTGGAGCGGAAGTCCATGGTGCGGTAGGTGATGGGTCTGGGGTTGAAGGGTCGCGCGAAGGTCAGCAGGCTCTTGTACATCCTTTCGACGAACATCTCGCTGCCGTGCTCTTCTACGAAACGGCGAGGGTGGGTCCCTTCACAGGCCTCGATGATCATGAACTCGGCTCTCAGTAGACCGATGCCATCCACGGGCATCTGGGCCACCCGCTCTGCCAGGCTGGGCTCGCCCAGGTTGACCAGCACCTTGGTGGCGGTCACGGGCAGGCCGCGGCCGACGACCGCCTCAGCCTTCTCTTCCTTCCGTACCGCGAGTCTGCCGGCGAAGATGTCGCCGCTGCGCCCGTCCACCGTGACCAGGGTGCCATCCTTCAGAATGCTGGTCCCGGTGTCGGTACCGACAACGGCGGGAATGCCCAACTCACGACTGACGATGGCCGCGTGGCAGGTCATTCCTCCCTGATCGGTAACGATGGCCGAGGCCTTGCGCATCAGGGGTACCCAGTCGGGCGCGGTCATCACCGTGACCAGGACATCCCCCTCCTTGAGGCGAGCTCCATCCTCGACGCTCCTGAGAATGCGGACCTCGCCGCTGCCTCGACCCGGGGCTGCCCCCAATCCACGCAGTAGTACCTCGGCCTCTTCCTGGGTCACCTCTCCCATGGCCTCGGCAAGGCCAGTCGTAATGGGCCGAGACTGAACGATGTAGATCTTGCCCTTCTCGATGGCCCATTCGATGTCCTGCCCGCTGCCGTAGTGATTGTGAATGTCGCGGCAAACCTTGGCCACCCGGGCAATCTCGTCCTCAGTCAAGACCTGCCTGCTACCCTCCTCCTTGGGCAAGTCTATGTCGACTGTCCGGCCGTCTCGGCGAACGCGCTTGAACTTCTTGAGTTTGATCTGCTTGTCCAGCACACTCAAGGTGTTCTTGTCTACCAGGTAGTAGTCGGGCGACACTTGCCCAGCGACCACGGGATCGGCGAGACCAAAGGCGGCTTCGATGATCAGTTCGTTGGGCGCGCCGGTGGACGGATTTTGGGTGAAGGCGACTCCTGCCTTGTCGGCATCCACCATCTTCTGGACGATGACCCCCATCTCCATGCCCCAACTCTCGAATCCGCGCTTGACCCGGTAGAAGATGACCCTTGCTCCGTACAGAGAGGCCCAGCACTTCTTGACCGCTTCCAGCACATCCTTCTCGCCGTACACGTTGAGGAAGGTCTCGTTCATCCCGGCGAAGGAGGCCTCGGCTGTGTCCTCGGCCGTGGCGGAAGAGCGAACGGCCACGTATAGCTCTTCCCCCTCTTGCTTGCACAGCTTCTTGTAGGCGTCGGCGATCAACTTGGCCACATCCTTGGGCATCTCGGCCGCGACCACGATGCGCTTTGCATCCTCAGCGGCCTGTAGCAAGGCCGCGTTGTCGTCCACGTCCAGATCCTGAATCAGCTCCTTCATCTGGCCGAGGATACCAGTGGCCTCGGTGAAGCGGCGGTAGGCCGGGGTGGTGACGGTGAAGCCCGGGGGCACAGGCAGCCCGGCCCGGGTCATCTCCCCCAGATTCGCTCCCTTACCACCAGCGATACCTACGTCGCCCTTGGATAATTCTTTGAACCACTTGATTCCCTCAGGCATGTGTGCTCCTTTCGTGTTACCTCGTGTCTCACTGAATTGCGGGGTCATCAATCCCATGGATGGTTTTGCACTGCCCGGCGCGGTCGCGGACCGTGGTGATGGTCAATGTCCTCGCTACGGCCAACCGGGCTCGATAGACAGTGTGTCCACCTCCATCCACTGGCGCTCGGAAGAGCCCAGCAAGCCATAACCGAAGCGCCCCCATGGCGTCACCACAGCGTACTGGTTGTCCAGCCACATCACGAAGCCTAGAGGGCCCTGGGGAGAGCACTCCGACTCCAGCACCTGCTGCCCGTCTACGCTGAAAGATGCTCGCTCCATACCCCACTCAATGGCGTAGGTATGCCACTCGGTCATCGAGCTCTCGAGGGCCGCCTCGCTGACTCCAAGGGCTCTCTGCGCCATGGGCCATAGGGAACGGTACAATGGTTTGACGTTCATCAGCGGAATCGCCAGCGGCGCCGTCGGAGCCAGAAGGAGAAACGGCATCCGAGTGGCATCCAACGTGGCGGCCTTCCACCCGTGGCCCGGCGTATGGACGTCCAGCTTCATGTTGGACGGAGGCGAGGCGTAGAAAAACCAGATCACCCTGGGCAGCGCTGGCCTGCGCCTGCCCGTCATCATGAAGGGATCATTCCAGAAGCCGAAGCCAGCGGTTCCAGACAGCTCTCCCGCTTGGTGTGAGAAGCGGGCCCGCACCGTGATCGTCAGCGGCGGGCGCCAAGGGAATCGTCCACGGGGCAGCCCCTGGTAGTCGTCTATCTGGGCGTTGGCATAGCGGCGGGCCGATGTGCTGTTGTTAATGAAAAGCAGGGTGCTCCCGGTCGCCTCGAGCGCGCCGCTGCCCACTACATGCTGCTTCCAGCGGTCAGTGGGCGGGGTGGTGAAACCCTCTAGGATGGCGCGCTCGCCGGCTGCCATGGACGGACCTGCTTCAACTGCCTATTGTATCAGACAGCTGCCGACATGTCAAAACGGGTGGCGAGAGTGTTGAAAAATGATGTTGGGCGCGCCTGCGCGGCGGTTGCCACGCCCTTTTTCCGCATCGTCCTAGCCGCTTGTGCTCACTGAGCGGCCGATACTCTTCCCGTGAAACACAGCGAGGGACGGCTCTCAGGGTCTGGTTTCCGCGTCGATCCAGGCCAGGTACTCCTCGCTCCCCGCCAGGATGGGAATGGCCACGATTTCGGGAGTCTCGTAGGGATGGTTTTCCTTCACCAGGGACTCCAGCCGAGGATACTCGCTGCGGCGAGTCTTGGCCAGGCAGAGCCATTCCTGCGCCTCTTCTATCTGGCCTTGCCACCAGTATGCGCTGAAGATGGGGCCGAGAACCTGAACACAGGCGGCCGCTCGGTGCTCGAGGATCAGGCGTTGCAGCCCGTGAGCCCTATCCTCACTGTCTATGCTGACAAGTACCTGTATGTAGTCTTCCATCTCTCCTCCACTCCACACCGATCGCGGCTTGGGCGAGACCCTTTCCACCGTCTCGCGCCGGTGCGCTGAGGCGAGGCGCGACGACTCTACGCTGGCTAGGCCGCACGTCTCTACCAAGTGTGTGGCCAACCGTCGCTGGCCGGGGGCCCAGCCTTGAGGACTCCCATCCATTCTAGTCACATGCTACTACAGTGTTTCCCATGCGGCAATCCATCACCTGGCCAGTTAGCTCCTGCTATGGAAACTGCATCTCGCAGCAGGAGCGTAAAGAGGCTTGACTCCGTAGTCTCAAGGCGCTACAATGGCCTGCCTAGAGACTACTGCGCGATCGGGTGTCGCGACCCGTATTCGAGGAGAGGGAGTAGATGACGATCAAAGTTGAGAACTTGCGGTGGCTGTTCGACCCCCGAGGGGTTGCGGTCATCGGGGCGTCGAAGAACCCTGGCAAACTGGGATACCACGTGATGAAGAGCCTGACTGAAGGTGGTTTCAAGGGTTCCGTATTCCCCATCAACCCCGGGGAGACGGAACTGTTCGGAGCCAAGGCGTACCCCTCTCTTGCGGGCGTCCCCCACGACGTCGATCTGGCGGTGGTTGTTCTCCCGGCGCAGGCGGTCCCCGAAATCATCCAACAATGCGCGGCCAAGGGCGTGCGGGGCATCGTGCTCATCACCGCGGGGTTCAAGGAGATCGAGGACGAGCAGGGAACGCAACTCCAGGAGGAGATAACCAGGCTGGCCAACGAGGCCGGCATTCCCATCATTGGACCCAACACCTTCGGCATGGTCAACCTGCACGCCGAGCTCAACGCCTCTTTCACTCCCGAGTTCTCCCGGGTGAGGAAGGGCGGCGTCAGCCTCATCAGCCAGAGCGGAGGCATGGCGCACGTGCTGGCCTTCCTGGCCGTGGAGCAGAACGTGGGCTTCTCCAAGATCATCGGGGTGGGCAACCGCTGCAATCTGGGCTTCGCCGAGCTGCTGGAGTACCTGGTGGAAGACGAGACCACTAGTGTGATCGCCATGTACATGGAGGGAGTCGACGACCCACATCGGCTGATGCAGGTGGCCAGGGGCGTCAGGGGCAAGAAACCAGTTGTGGTCTACAAAGTGGGGAGGTCTGAGGTCAGCGACAAGGCCTCTCAGTTCCATACCGGTTCCCTGGCCGGGCAGTATAAGGTCTACCAGGGGGCCTTCAGGCAGACCGGCATGTTGGCTGTGCACAGCCTGGAGGAACTGCTGGACGCAGCCAAGGCTCTGGACACCTGCCCGCTCCCAGAGGGTAACAGGGTCGCTGTGCTGTCGGGGCAGGCCGGGCCGGGCATGGCGGCTTGCGACGTCTGTGAAGAGATGGGCCTGGTACTGGCGACATTCTCTGAGGAGACGCAAGCCCGGATCAATGCGGCCCTGCCTCCTCTGGCCCTGAGAAGCAATCCCGTGGACATGGGTCCCGCCTGGTACAGTCCGCAGGCCATCGCCGAGGTGGCCGACGCCTCTCTGGGCGACCCGAACGTGGACGGCGTGGTGCTGTGTATAGCCTACGCGTCGGCCAACATCGGGGCTGTGGAGAGCCTCTCACCGGTGCTCAAAGACTGGGGCAGGACGAAGCCCATTGCGTGTTGTCTCTCCGCGCCTGGTGAGCTATGGTACGAGGGTATTCGATCCCTCGAGGAAGCGGGCGTCCCCAACTACCCCACTCCAGAGAGGGCAGCTACGGCGCTCGGCAACTTGTGGAGATACCGCAGCCTGGCGATGGGAACCACCGGGCACTGAGGCGCTGGTTACCCTGGATAGTTGGCGTGGCGTCCCGACGGGTAACGAGCTAGAGCGGCGAGTGGTGGAGCTTTGACGCGCCTGGGCTATCGGGCTCTATGCGTCCACCAGGCGGAGAGCGCAGTGGCGGGCACAAGCACGACCAGCAGGCCGAGGACCGCCAATTCCGCAAGCCGCAGCAGGGATAGAGGCGCAGCTCCCCGTCCTGGCTGGGGCGGGACCTGTTCAGCAGGGGCCTGTCCTTCGGACTCTTCCGCCATGGCCAGCATCTGAGGCGTCTCCTCGGGTCCAGGGACAACCGCACGCTGTTCCCCCTCTTCGGCAGGAGTAGCAGCCGGCGGCTGTACCGTGGCCTCGATGACCTCGGCCGCAGTGGGGCTGGGTGCCGGTTCCGCAGGAACGGGGGTAGGGGTCTCGGTGCCTTCCACTGCCCCTGCTCCAGATGGCGGCTCCGGTGTCGCTTCAGCGGTGGGGGTCCCGGCGGGTGGGCCACCTCCTACGGCGGGTTGTGGGGTGGCTGTCTCCTCTGCCATCTCGTAGGCGGCAGGAGGCTCAGCAGGTGCAGTCGGTGCAACCTCCTGCGCGTTCTCGGGTGGCGTAGCCTGTAGTTCCGCGGTTTCCTTCTCTTGGCCCAGCATCGGCGCTTCTTCCATCGGCGCCGCCTCCATGTCAGCCTCGTAGGAGGGTGCTAGTGCCACCTCGGGCGCGACAGCGGCCGGCGCCCAGGACACCAGCGGTCCTCCAAAGACGTGCAGGGCTACATCGCCCCCGATGAGCAGTACGAGAAGAAGCGCCGCGATAGCGGTGGCTCCTTTCAGCAGCCCGTAGCCCCAGGCGGATGGTGCTGGCGCAGGCCTAAACTTCGCCACTCTGGGACGGACGGCGAAGGAGCGCGGCGCAGGTATCACCGGCAGCTCCTTCAGGAGAGCCACGGTCTGGCGAAGTGTGCGCAGATCCTCAGCGCAGGCCTGGCACTCCTTCAGGTGTTGCTCCACCCGGGCCCGCTCGCGCCCCGCAAGCTCGCCGTCAATGTATGCAGAGAGGGTTTCCCCTACCCATTCATGTTCGGATTTCTTACGTAGGAAAGACATCCTAGCCCTCACCCCTAAGACGGTAGCGAGCGGGCAAAAGTTCCCCTTGTTCGAGCAAACAGTCGCGTAGTTTGGTCCGCGCGCGGTTGAGGCGCGATTTCACCGTGCCTACCGAGGTGTTGGTGAACTGGGCAATCTCGTTGTAGCTCAGGCCCTGCACGTCCGACAACACCAGGGTCACGCGCTGGTCAGGAGGGAGAGTCTGAATAGCTTGCTGAATGGCCTGGCCGAGCTCTCGTCGCAGGGTGTGCTCCTCGGGGGTCTCATGGCCGTTGACGAAGTGGGAAGAAGTATCGCTGTCAGTGTAGATCGCTTCCAATGAGCTGGTCGGCCGCCGCTGGTGAACCCGGAGCTGATCGTAACAGGCATTGGTGGCGATGCGCAGCAACCAGGCTTTGAAGGAACCGCCTTTGAACTTGGCCACGGCCTGGTATGCCGAGAGGAAGGTCTCCTGGCTGGCGTCGGCCGCTGCCTCGGTGTCGCCGAGGATGCGGTAGGCCACGTTGTAGACCATGTCCTGGTAGTGCGATACCAGTTGGTTGAAGGAATGGGTGTCGCCCTGTCTGGCAGCGGCAATCAGAGTCTTTTCGTCCACTTGACTTATCGCGCTCCGTGGTCTATACTCCACGA
>Ga0299912_10005551_pt1 | contig 10369 bp, 10 predicted proteins | sample RVTome_2_FD_207667 | JGI IMG/M metagenome (GOLD analysis project Ga0299912, IMG submission 207667) | Soil microbial communities from uranium-contaminated site in the Upper Colorado River Basin, Wyoming, United States - RVT95D214 (version 2) ... | reverse complement strand
CAGAAGTAAAAGAGAAGTGCGAGACTTGCCTCCCGGCGAACTGGATCTACACTCACGCATTCGGGGGTGGGCCGGAAGAATAATAAACCCGTAAAGGAGAGATCGACGTAATTGATTTAGGTTGGCAAACTAGAGATAAGTTCATTATTTCGTAAAATCTTTGTATATTTTTAAAGTAAGCAGCTGGGGAAAGAGAGAAAGAAGAAGTAAATGGATGGAAAATACAGAAAAGGACGTCTCACGCCTAGGAAACCTGTCGCGCTCGCCTCGCATGATAAAACGTGACGAAACTAGCGATGATCAAGAGAATCGTGGCGGGAAATCCAGGAATTCTTGCTCGGTTGTTTAAGGTGATGGTGTCAGTGGCAGGCGTTGTCGCATCGATGGTGTCGTTGCGGGCCTTGAAGTATACGGTCCTGAGGCCAGGTCCATCTTCGAGCGTCCACACCTCTAATATGTCGTACGCCTCCCAAGTGGGGTAGGTAAAACCATTCTTCGAGAATCACATCTCGGTCACGCCGGTGGCGGAGAGGGTCAATATCACGCCAGTGGTGCTTGTTTCCTCTTCCCCACCATTGATGGAGACGACCTACTACGTGGAACACTCACGAAGCGGGGACAACATTTTTAGGAATTTTCCGTAAACATGATGACATTGGATTTTCATGTTTGACAACACTCAGCAGCTCCAAGATCAAATAAGTTTGGTAAAAGAAACAATTGAGAAATGGATAGCCGAGAAGCGACACGCATTTCAGGTAAAGGGCATTCTCCCTCCCATCTATTCCTCCTTTGATGTTCGCGATAGCGGGAGTAAAGTGGCAATAGTTGACGCGAATGTTTTTCCAGCGGGTTTTAACAACTTAGATGAAGCATCTTGTATAGAAGCCGCTCGTTATTTTCACGATTTCTTATTCCCGATTATCCGCGACCAAGAAATTCTGCTTCTGCCAGAAAATCATACCCGCAATTTACACTATTTTAGTAACATCCGAGCATTAATCAACATCCTGACGAAGGGGAACTTCCGCATCACTATCGGGAACCCCGATGAGAACGCAAGGGAGGAGTTTCGACAAGTTCAGGACACGGAGGGAAATGTTCTCATCTTAGAAAGAATCTACAGGAATGAATCTAAGATCTTTACATCGTCTTTTAAAAAAGGAATGATTTTAATCAATAATGATTTAACTCTGGCTAGACCTCAGATTTTGGAGAATATAGACCATTTGATCCTGCCCCCTCTTCTCTTAGGATGGTATAATCGGCGAAAAGGTCGGCATTTCCGAATATTTAATAACCTAATTGATGAGCTAGCAGAGTTATGCACCTTTGATCCATGGTTTCAGGTAGCGCTTTTTACTGAAGTTGAAGGTGTCAATTTTTCCCGGGACTTAGGGATTGAAGCAACAGCCCAAGCGGTGGGAAAATTATTGGACCAGATCAACCAAAAGTATGCAGATCATAACATTTCAGAAAAACCCTACGTCCTATTAAAGGATAATTCAGGAACTTATGGGATTGGAATCCTGTCCGTAGAATCGAGTGAGGAAATTTTTAATCTTCCCGCGAAAAAACGGAAAAAATTAATTTATGGCAAGCAAACGAAACCAATCACGAGTCTCTTCCTTCAAGAAGGCATCCCTACAAAATATCTTGTTAACAAGTTTGCGGCGGAACCTGTGATTTACAGTGTAGGAAACGAATGTATTGGGGGGTTTATGCGAGCCAATTCGATCCAAGGGGCACGTGGCAATCTTAACTCGAGAGGTATGTTTTTTAGCCAGCTCCCAAATACACCGCTCATGGCAGCTCTTCAGCCAAAAAACAAGGGAGGTCTTTCATTGTATTCAATGCTCTGTAAGATTAGCAATTTAGCAATTTCTTATGAACTAGAAGAAATGATCTCGGTCAAGGGATTTGTATGAAGTGGTTGTTCGTGATCGACCCCCTGGAATCGCTAAAACTCGCAACAGACTCGACTTACACTATTATGAAGGAAGCAGTTCGGCAGGGCTTGGATGTCTATCACTGTACAATTCAAGATATCTGTTACGAATCCAACTACCCGAGTGGAATCGCTAAGGGTTTTTCCCCCCCTGATGATCAGCGAAAGATCCCCATTTCGAAAAAATATACATTAAACACTTTTGACCTCATTTTTATGCGAAAAGATCCTCCATATGACCTCGGATATCATTATGCCACGCAAATCCTCTCCCTCGCTAGAACAAAAGTCGTGAATTCCCCCACAGCATTGCGCAATTACAACGAAAAGTTAATTATTTTGCCCTTTCCCCAATTTATCCCGGAAACTATTGTTACATCCCAAAAGCACCACATTTTGGCCTTCCTTGCTCATCATTCTTGCGGTATTGTTCTCAAATCTCTAGACTCCTACCAAGGGCGCTCGATCAAATGGATTCGTGATGCTTCTCCCGCCTCTGTTGATATTATAAAGCATTACACGCAAAATTTTACCTTCCCCGTGATGATCCAAGAATATCTCCCCCAGATTCTCGAAGGGGACAAGCGGATTCTCGTCTTGGGTGGGAAAATTCTGGGCGCGGTCTCGCGAATTCCCAAGGCAGGATCCTTTTTAGCTAATTTTAGTCAAGGCGGGACGGGACAGGCAACCCGCGTTACTTCCCGTGACGAAGAGATTGTTGCTGGGATTTCAAGGTTTTTACTTGACAATAGCCTGCATTTCGTTGGCATCGATGTCATTGGCGAATTTTTGACAGAAATTAATATTACCTGTCCTACTGGCATCGTCCAAATAAACGCATTAAACAACGTGCACCTTGAAGAAAAAATTGTTTCGTATTTTCGTAATCAGAACCATCCTTGATAAAGCGAATTCTTATCTCATGCGAAACCTCATAGAGGAGAATCCCTTCGGCGATCGCATTGAATTGCACGTGTAATGGCACCTTTTCTAAGACTGTCACTTCGATCGCATCAAGATTCGTTGCCACCGCTGCATCCACGTTTAATTGAGTCCATTATGTTATAAAATTAAAAAATATTGATAATGTCACCAATTTTACCAGTAAGTAAAAACATAATATGTAGCAGGTTTATGTTGGACATTTTGTCACGGTTTCCAGCACCCAAATATACCAATATGCACGGCGACAATGACTTGTCGTCAATCTCTGCCACATTGACTCTGGCCATCCGTCCCCCTGCAGGAATGAAAACGCTTGGGCTTAGATTGAAATATCGGGGGCGAAATCTCCCTAGCCCATTAACCTTATAAGTAGAAGCTGCCCTTAAATATGAGGAAAGCGGGTAAACGCATAAGTAGAACTAACACTCAAAGTCAACCCAATCGTGGTTATCCGTAATTCTGTAATACCGCTTTTCTCTTTTGTTGCTCTTAGTAAGACGTGTGGGAAACGACAGAACAGCGTTGGGACCCTGATCCTGATGCTTGCATTTCCCGGTCTATGAAAATTTTGCATATCTTGGAGCAAAGGAAATTAGCAATATTTCTCGTATTTTTTAATCTCCTTTTACGCGAGGATGTTCCCACTCTTTGAAAGCACCCAGCAAGCGTTGGATTGCGGTAAAGGTCTTTAAAAAAAAGAAACCAGGGTAGGAAAAGGGTGCAATTTTGAAGTGTTGGATGCCTTAAAACTCCGCGTCAACCCATACTTTCATCACCGGTGGGGCATCTACCCCTCGGGTCGCCCGCTTCCGGAACGCGCATGCAAGGGCCTTGACCACATCTGGATAGACCTCGACATCGCAAGGCCGATCTGATGGGTAAACGAGGAAGTTCACACCAGTAGGTTCCACACAAATGACGTTCATGGGTGACTACTCATTCCGTCCCTGTTATATAAGTAAGATGGGCTGCCGAATTATTGAAGAGTAGATCGCTGCTTCCAAATCTGGGCATTTAATCGCTCGCAAACTAAAAACACGATGGGGCAAACGGTGTAATTCTCCCTCATATTAACGAGACGAGACACGAACCGCTGTTTGTGAAGGTGAGGGTACTCTCGGCACTCCTTGGGATGGTCCGCGTAGACCGTGCAACGATTGTTCGCGAGCAACGGGCACGGTTTCCGGGTGAATCCATAATCCCCAAAATCGACATCCTTCACCAAGAACAGGCGTTTGAAGTCCGCTTGCGTCCTATGTAACCGGCTCGCGATGCGCCGCACGTCCTCGCGGTCGAGGTGAGGGCTGGCCTCTTTACAACAATTCGCGCACTTCGTGCAATCAATGTCCCTAGCACAATCGTGGTATAGGGGCTGCACGATGGCATCGAGTTTTTCTCCTGCAATGTTCCCCTCCCTCAAAAACTTGCTAAACGCATCGTTTTCGCCGCTAAGTTCCGTGGCGTACCGTTATATTGTTTCGAATTCCTTTTCCGTGATAATTCCCTTCCGCGTTACCTTACTTGTAGGACTCCTCGTATTTGGGGAATCCCCTGTTGTCAATTGCTCGCATAATCTTCTTGACGAGGTGTTGATCGATGGGGGAAACCTTTATATGTTTAATTGTGGCAGTGAAGGGAGGGTCGTTTTTTTCCCCATTTCGAAGCGATTTCAAATGGCAGAAGTGAAACCCATTAAAATACTCGTGGTTGGGTCCGAGGGTTCTGGGAAGGGATACCTCTTGAGGCGCATTGCTACCCCCTTTTCCGATGCATCGGAGATTGGTATGCGATTTTTTACCACTACCCTTGATGGCCAACCCCTGCGTTTCTGGGAGTGGGTGGGAACCGACAATCCCCATTCTCCTAAGCCCGAATTTTACGAGGGCGCGAGTGGGGCATGTGTAGTTTACGATGTCCGCAGTCTCCATTCCTTCGAGCAAGCAAAACTCTGGACTTGGGTGTTGCAAGCGGATTACAAGATTAATTCTGTCCTCCTCTTCGCCAATTACTGCCAAGACAAGGCGAATCGCCTCATCCTCCCCGAGGATGGCCGGTATCTAGCAGAGTGGAAAAATCTCTTGTATTTTGAAGCCGATGCGGGTCAAGCAGTTGAGATTGAAGAAAGTTTCAGGATGCTCGTGCAACATATTGTCGTGATTGCTTCCTATTAGTGATGACAATATTCCTTTTCCATTTCTCAAATTCTCTGGGAAATAATTGCGAATAGAATGTATTTTTTATGAACTGAAAATTGATAGAAAAATGTCCTTGGGAGAAGGGAACATAATCCCACAGGGGCCTCGTTACGTATGTAGATCGGAAACTTGATTAGTATCGTCATATACGCGATAAAGTAACGGGCGTGAGTAAAAACCAGATCTTTTAAATAATTTCTGCGAGAAACGAGTACCAGGAAACATAGAAATTCATCTATGAGGGTTGCATTATGTCGAATCTTCCGTATAATTCTATCTGTTACATTATTGATTGGAGGAATCCTCATGGCTACGCTCCCAGCAGCTATGGCGGATAGTGCAGCGCGTCAAGCAGCCGCAGAAATGCGAGCAACACTAATAATAGATGCAGATAGCCGGGGGGGAGGGGATTACCTTTACGATCCATTCCCTGGAGTGTCTAATGATACCACGCGCGCAGTTTTTGTCGCTAATAACACGGAAATCGTGGCTGAATACTCCCAATACTTTGGTTCTGTTTACGATTTTTTTCATTATGAGGTTAAACTGTGGGATATTACGGGAAAGGACTACTCCGGTTCACCCGCTGACATTCAAACTCACATAGTATCCACACCTGCGAATTCCACAACGACCATTAGCCTATATTCATCCTCACTGTATGTGGAAACTTTACGTAATACCACCAGCATTTCAGTGACAAAAGGACGACAGTATTTCTTATGGTTAGACAAGTGGGGTGGTTCCCTCGACTTTTCTGGGATGATTCATGAACCATTTCAAAGCGGGTACGAGGCGAATCTCTATTCTGAAGATCGCCAAATTGCGATAGATGGGTATACGCTGGGGGGTAGAGCACTTACCGTGTTTGCTGCGTTCTGGGCACTGTTAGAAATTGGGTCTTTCTACCGAGCCCGTGCAGACGAAAAGAGATATGCGAAGAAGACTCCCCCATTGAACCAAGGCGCGAAGGAGATTCCCCTGTTGGACCCAGAGATGAAGGATAATATTGCTCCCAGCATATGCCCGTTTTGCGGTGAGGGTGTCCAGAAAAACCAATTCAAATGTACTCGATGCGGCGCTACCCTCCTGTAGGTTTCCTATTATTGGGTCATCTCTCTGTGGTTATTCGTAGCTGACAATAACTCCCGCAACTGAGTTTGTAATTGAAATATAGGTTTCTTGACTTGTCTCTTATCTTTATTTTGTCTTTCTCTCCAATCTCGGTTGACCCTGTGTATATCGGCGGAGAGCTTTGTCACAGGTTTTTTATCTGCCGGAAAGAACCTCCTTTCAAAGAAGATAAGGTGCAACATATGGGACTCCAAAGTGTTATGGATTATAAAAACGGTAAACTCGTCAAAGTCTTGTGCGTGCTCGGCGCGGTCATTGCTTTTGTGGAAGTGATTCTGAGGTTTGCACGTATGAATGATATTCCTTCCGCGGTCCAATGGTCCCATTTGCCATATCCAGTAGGGGAACTCATCTTCGGTATCATTTGCATTCTTATCTGCATCGTCATCCTGGCATCATTTGACCTCTTCGATGTGAAACTCAAGGTCGTGCCATCGTGGCTCGCACTCTTGATCTTTGGCATTATCCTCGCGTTATTTGGGGCGTTATGGGGTGGGCTCCTTATTATATTTGGGGCGTTAATTGGTATGATTGAGGCTCTCTAGACTGACCCTTTTCAGTCTGTTATTCCTCAAAATTTGCCCCAAATTAGATTTGCTTTCCGTTGGAAATGTGCTCGTGCCCCTGTAATTCCATTTTACCAAGTGCCTTTCGCGTTCTACATCCTTTTAGTCACAACTTTAGTGATCTCCGTGGAGTTTGGAATCTCTATTGTGAAAAATTTCCGAAAATAACCCTTTGTGGCTGCCCTATTTCTTTTTAAAGTTTAATTAAACAAAAAAAACAAAAAATCTATTTTTCTCCATCTAAACATTCTTTCAAGAAACCGGTTAAAGTGACCTTATCGCACGTCCCTGTCTTGCGGTCAACTTCTTCCCCGTTCTTGAAGACGATGAAAGTGGGGATGGATCGCACGCCATATTCTTGCAGAATGGAGAGTGCCTTATCTGCATTCACTTTTGCGAATTTTAATCTCCCGTCAAATTCCCTCGCGAGTGCCTCAAAGGTGGGCGATATTCTTTGGCAGGGGGCGCACCCAGACGCCCAGAAGTCGCAAATGATCGGCGTTGGTCCGGCGTTCTTTACAATGTCCCGGAATTGTTCCTCGCTCTCTAAGTGAAATATCGTGTTCGTAATCCTGTATCATCCCTTGATCGGAGAATCTCACTTTCTAATATTTTCATTTAGGGGGCTTTATTTTTATAAGCGCCTATTAAGCAAGAGATACGATAGTCTCGTAATGCGTGAATTTGGATGGACGTCCTCTACCTCCACGGGTTCGCGAGTGGACCAAACGCAACCAAGGCCCACTTTTTCCGGCAACATTTCAACGAACTTGGAGTAGGGATACTGGTGCCCGACCTGCTCCCGAACGAGGTCGACTTCACGCAAATGCGGCCCTCAAGATTGTTGGATGACCTCACGACTATTATTAAATATAGCGGTGGTCAGGACTTGGTCGTAATAGGATCCAGTTTCGGGGGGTTTCTTGGGACTTGGCTTGCAATTATCGCCCCGACACGTGTGCAGAAACTGATTCTCTTGGCACCTGCCCTCCGGTGGTCATATGAAAATATTGCAGATGTCTTCAAAACCGACATAAAGTTATGGCAAGAACGAGGCACGTTGCCGGTTTTTCATTCCCGTTTCAATCAGGATTTGCCCCTCGCATATAGCTTCGTTGAAGATCTCGCCCGCAATCCCCCTCCGAACTTCTTCCAGTCTCCGCCTCCCTGTCCGACCCTCATCTTCCATGGTGCCCACGATGGAGTTGTCCCCCTAAATTGGAGTCAGGAATTCGCGCAAGGGCGAGCCAACGTGACCTTACGAGTTGTGGACTCCGACCACCAGCTACTTACTCGTTTAGACGAGATCTGGTCTGAGATTCGGATATTTTTACATATTTAATTGCCCCCGAACTTACAAGATTATGGAAGGCTTTGTTATGAATAATTCTCCCGAAAGTCCTGCGAAACTCCACCTTGAAATTTTCGTCCCCCTCAGCACGTGCGCGTGCGTGTATCAGCAATTTCTAGACCGTATTTTCGAGATCATTCATCCATACAAACACCTGATTACATTCCAAGTAAAAAATGGGGCAGGTTCAGATGCAGATAAATACGAGATTTTTCAAAACACAGTCGTGGTGAACGGCAGGGAAAAATTTACCCAAGCCACGGACTTAGAACCATATTTAAAAAAGTACTTTGGGACACTTTAGATGTTGAGTTCCGAGATCGAGGAATCATCCCCAATCATAATGTTGTCCTTCAACAAGTTGTCAAGCACCACGTTATCCCCAATGACGGATTCCTGGGAAATTACCCGGCGCAGTTCAGCTCCGTCCCCAATCACCGTGTCCGCAAATACGCATTCCTCCAGCGTGACGTCATCTCCAATCGAGCAATATGGCCCCACCTTTGAGCGCTTGATGCTGACGTTTTTTCCGATATATACCGGGGGAATGATGATAGACTCTTCGACTTGAGCGCTAGCTTCGCCGGAATTGGCGGGGGAAATTTCGAGCAGGCGCCGATTTCCCTCCAAAAGTGTCTCCAAGTGGTCGAAATCTAGGATTTCATCGGAGGACAGATTTGCTTCAATTAAAGTGCCCTCCTGCACTACTTTGTGGATGGCATCTGTAAACCGGTATTCTTTTCCATTTTGCAACGGCACGCGGGTCATGTCGGCAAGCTTTTCGAAGATTTTTGCGGTGGTTTTTGCGTTAAAAACATATGCACCTAAGATTGCCAGATCAGAGACAAAATTAGGGGGTTTTTCCACGAGGCATTTGATATTATTCTTTTCTCCGACCCGGACGATCCCATAATACTCGGGCATCTTAACTTTCTGAACGTTTATGACCCCGCCGACTTCAGGGGCGGCTGTGTTAAATTTTGTGAGAATTTGGGAATAATCCGTGATGGGCACTTGGTCAGCCAGAACTACAAATATGCTCTCATCTCGCACGAGTTTACGGGCAAGATAAATGGCCTGTCCCAAACCCGCAAAAACGGGCAATTCCCCGCTGTACCCAATGGGTTTCTGTTCAATAAAGTGGACATTGAAATGGTGGGAGTAATTTTCTACCAAGAATTGTGAAATCTGCTTCTTTTTGTGCCCCACGATAAATAAGATGTTCGTACCCACGGGAAAATTCCGCATCAAGCGTTCCATGATGTGTTCGATGATCCGCTTCCCCGCAATTTTTATGAACGCTTTAGGTTTGGAGAAAGTGAAGGGTTGGAGTCGCTTGCCCGCTCCGGCTATAGGGGATATGATCCACATAGTTAGCTTCTATCTTTCACTAATTATGTCTATTTATTAAAAGATTAGCAGTGGAGAAATGCGTTCCTAAGTGGAAAAATTATGCACGCAATTCTTTTTCTGGATAGAAGAAGAAAATATCCTCTACAATCGCGTTCAAGATAGGCAATACTGAATTTTCAAATTCATCAAAGGTAAAATTGAACCGGTCGTCAAAAACCTTGGTCACAGCAAATTTTTCCACAATGTGTCGGAGCGCCTCACGCAAGATAGGGGAATCTGCCGAGACGATCAACGCAAACCCGAGATTTCCTTTGAATTCGCAAAGGATTTTTGTATCAGTAACCTCAATTGTATCAAAATTTGCCTCGGGACTCAAACCTAAGGTCGATTGCAGGAAACTTCCAACTCCTGTTAATGAAGAAACTACGTACATTTCCTCTTTTGCTGGCCATGGATGAAAGCGATAAATATAGAGCACCTCCCCACCACGTTGAAATACGATGAGTCTGTAGACCTTTTGTTTCAAATAAATCAGATACTTTGGATTATCTTTTAAACCTTGAACGTAAATTAGCAATCCAACGGTGCCCACGTAAGGGTATAGGAAATTAATGTAGAGATTATTGGCGAGAATGCCCCACACTTGACAAACCAAGAGTCCTAGGGTATGTATCAGGAGTCCCCAAAGTATTTTTTTGAGTTTTTTCTGAAGTCCTGTTCCCTTGTTTTCCCTTACCATACGACCAAATACTTTTATATAAAGGATTGCAAAATAGAGCAAAAATATTCCTCCGATATCCAAGACCAGGTACCGCATTGAGATAAATGTTAGCGGGGGGAAATCGTATTCGTGAACCCAAAACATCGAAGGTGAAAG
>Ga0299912_10005550_pt1 | contig 10369 bp, 9 predicted proteins | sample RVTome_2_FD_207667 | JGI IMG/M metagenome (GOLD analysis project Ga0299912, IMG submission 207667) | Soil microbial communities from uranium-contaminated site in the Upper Colorado River Basin, Wyoming, United States - RVT95D214 (version 2) ... | reverse complement strand
AAAAGAAAAAGGCTCCGGGGAAAATCCGCCTCCCTCCGGAGCCTCTATAAGGGCATCTTCTGGGACCCAATTTTCACGACTTCCCCCCTATAAGGTTAGGGGTTAGGTTCACAAAATTATTAGGACCTGAATGGCGCCTTATTATTCTAGGAAAGCCTCAAAAAATCAAGAAAATTCTACAGCAGGAGCTGGGTTTCTTCGATGATCTCGTGGCGCAATTGAAGGAAGGAGGCGTCGGTGTGTTCCCGGGGGCGGGGGAGGTCAACTTTGTAGGTGGACTTTTTCCTGCCCGGCAGTTTTCCTTCGAGGGTGATGATCCGGTCTCCCAGGTAGATGGCTTCATCGATGTTATTGGTCACAAACAATACGGTCCGTTTTTCCGTTTCCCAGATGCGGACCGTCTCCTTCTCCATGTAATACCGGGTCTGAGCGTCGAGCTGGCCGAAGGGTTCATCCAGGAGCATGACTTCAGGATTGTTGGCGTAAGCCCGGGCGATTCCCACGCGCTGTTTCATTCCTCCGCTCAGCTGGTGGGGGTAGGCATTCTCAAACCCGTCCAGGCCCACCAGGTGGATGTAGTGGGCGGCGGTCTCCCACCTCTCCTTCTTGGGCACCCCCCTCAGCTTCGGCCCCATCTCCACATTCCCCAGCACGGTTTTCCAGGGGAAAAGAGTATATCGCTGGAAAACCAGCCCCCGCTCCGGAGCCGGCCCCGCGACCTCCTTTCCGTCCAGGAGAACCCGCCCCGTGGTGGCTTTCTCCAATCCGGCAATGATCCTCAGAAGGGTGCTCTTCCCCGACTGCCCCGGGCCGAGGATCACCACGAATTCATTCTCCTCCACATCCAGGTCGATCTGATCGAGGGCGTGGACCTTCTGGACCCCTTTCTGGATAAAGATCTTGCCGACCCCTTGGCAGATGATTTTTTTCTTGCTCACTGAATTTCCCTCTTCCAGGGACATACCCATTTTTCCAGCCAGCTCACCGAGACCGCCAGAAGCCAGGCCGTCAAGGCGATCACCGCCATTCCGCCGATGATCATGGAGGGCCGGGAAAGATTCATCCCCAGGATGATGATGAAGCCCATCCCCTCCCGGGCCCCCACCAGTTCGGCCGCCAGGACGCAGGTCCAGGCCACGCTCAGGGAGATCTGGATCCCGGCGAAGATGGCCGGAAAGGCGGCGGGGAAAGTGACCTGCCAGATCTCCTGGCGGCGTTTTCCGCCCAGCATGCGGACCACGTCGTAAAGCTCGGGGTCCACCAGACGGATCCCGTTAAAAGAATTGATGATGCAGGGAACGATGGCGCCGATGATGATGATGAAGACCTTGGAGGTTTCCCCGATCCCGAACCAGAGGATGGCCAGGGAGATCCAGGAGATGGGCGGCATGGGTTTCAGCAGATCAAAGACGGGTTTTACGATACTGTTGACGTAAGGGTTCAGGGCCATGAAAAGGCCCACCGGAACCCCGATCAAAACCGAAATGGCAAAGCCGATGAAGACCCTCTGCAGGCTGGCCCATAAATGCAGGGGAAGAGTCCGCCCGGCGAGGGGGTCCACCATCATGACCCCCAGATACTTCACCACCTCCTCAGGGCGGGGCATGAAGGCCCCGAACACCTTCAGGATGGCGATGAAATCCCACAGGATCAGGAAGGCGAGGATCGAGATTCCATAGAGAACGAACCGGTTTTTTAGAACCCCCGAGAGAAAGGCTGGAAAATTTTTTCGAGCCGCCTGGCCTATTACTTTCGATTCCGTTCGGTCATCCATTTTCGGCGAATCTTTTTTCAACGCTCTGCTCTATGCGCTTTGCGCTATGCCTTTTTGCTCTCTGCTCTATGCTCTCTGCCCTATGCATTTTCATCTTCTGATTCCGGCCAGCAGCTTTCGCTCGATTCGATCGATGAGGAGACCAATCATGAAGCCGGTTAAACCCACCAGCAGCATCCCGAGGACGATCATGTCGGGCATCAGCAGCCGGCGGCCCATGGTGATGAGGAAACCCAGGCCGGTGTCGGCGGCAATCAGCTCGGCCGCCACCAGAGTCGTCCAGGAGGCGGCCAGGGCGATCTGCAGGGCCCCGAAGACCATGGGCAGAGCCGAGGGGATACAGATCTGGCGGAAGATCTGCCAGTCAGAAGCCCCATAGGTCCGGGCCATCTGGATCAGGGTGGGATTGGTCATCCGCACGCCGACAAAAGAGTTGATGACGCAGGGAACGATTCCCGAAGCCCAGATGATGAAGACCTTCCCCGACAATCCGATCCCGAACCAGAAGATGGCCAGCGGGATCCAGGCTACCGGAGGAATGGGGCGGATCATTTCAAAAAGAGGCCGGGCCAGCCCCTCAGCCACCACAAACCAGCCCATCAGCAATCCCAGAGGAATCCCGATCACCAGAGCCAGGATGTATCCCAGAAGGGCTTCCTGTAAACTGGTCCACACATGCTCCGCCAGGACCGCTCCATCCGGAGCGGCTTCGGTGAGCTTTTCCACGAACAGCCTGGCCACTTGAGTCGGGGTGGCCAGCAGTACATTGGGGACGATTCCAAGGTCAACGAGCAGCTGCCAGCCGACAAAGAAACCCGCGATGCTTGCGTAAGGCAAGATTTTCAGCGCCAGGGATTCTCTCCACATCGGAGCATCCGCCATCCCATGCCCTCCCCCAAAATAGAAGTCTAGGATCAGTTCAGCCGGTTAAATATCATAATTATGCCAAGCCATATCGATTGGCATACCCATCGCTGAAATCCCCCCCCAACCCCCCTTTGCAAAGGGGGGCAGGGGGGATTTCTGGGAGATCTTTTCAGAAGGCTAAATACCTTTTTTCAAAGAAAAAAGTGCCACGATGTCAATGGTTTGTAGGGGCAGGCCCCCGTGCCTGCCCAGCAGAAGGGCGCCCCAGGGAGCGCGTCCCCACGTTTCCCCCCCACCCCCGCCCTCCCCCTCGAGGGAGGAGGGTTGGGAGGGGGTGAAATGGCAGTCTATTTTATCATCTTCAAAAACTTGTCGGTGATGAAAGGACTCTTCATCGCCTTTTCCCGCTCTTCGGGCTTGATCCGCTTATTGTCGGTGAAGAAGTCGGCGATGGCGCTCATCTGTTTGTAGGCCATGCTCGGGCCCTTGGAGCTGTCGAAAATCCTCAGGTTCTCTTTCAGGTCGTACATGGGATGGAGGTCGATATCCATCTTGACGAACTCCATGTTCATGTCCATTCCCGCCCAGTCCTTCAGAAACTTCTGGTACATGGGGGCCTGCTGGCGGGTCTCCTTCTTCTGCCGGTCGATCATCTGGAAGTAGAGCTTCAGGAAGCGGGCCACCACGTCCGGATTTTTGTCCCCGAATTCCTTGCTGGTAACCCAGACCAGGGGAATATTCGCGCCGCACTGGGGACCGTTGGCCACCATCTTCCAGCCCTTGGACAGGCCGGTCATGGAGAAGGGAGCCCACAGGGAAACGATATCGCCTTTTCCCGAATCAAAGGCGGCCACGGCCTGACCCTGCTCCAGGTTCTGGATTTTCACGTCCGCATCTTTCAGGCCGAAAACCTTCAGCCAGGAAGACAGAGCGTAATGGCCGGAAGAAACCGTGGTGGTCAAAACGGTCTTTCCCTTAATCAACTCCGCCGAACCGTAGACTTCCGGGAATTTGGGATTCTTCCCTTTTACTTTCAGAATGGGGCTGTCGGCCCGCACCAAGACCAGGTTGTTGAAGCCGTCGTCATGGGTCATGCCGATCATGTAGGCGCCGTAGCGCAGGGCGGCCATCATCATGGGAACGCCGCCGGTCGCGCCGATCTCCCACTGCTTGGCCGGGAGCGCTTCAATCTGGGGCATCCCGGAATCGAAATAGATTAGCTTGAGGTCGAAGCCTGCTTTCTTGTCCAGCCCCTCCTGCATGGCCAGCCAGGTGGGGAAGGTTTCAAACTCCGGCTGATGGCTGATCCGCAGGGGGATCGGCTTCTGCTGGCCCAGGGCAGCCCCGGAAACCCCCAGGAACATTCCCAGGGTCACAATCGCTACCACCCAAACGATCCATTTCGTCTTAGCCATACCCACTCTCCTTTCTTTTGAATGGTTCACAACCTTTCCTCCCCCGGTGGGAGGTTTTCAAAATTTTCTCCGATCCCCGTAGGGCATGTATATCCTTTTCCATCCCTCCGAAATCCGCAGGGGCACGCAGCCGCGTGCCCCTACAAACTCCGGAACTCTGCTTATATTACGGCCTTTCTTCTTCTATATGAACCTTTTGAATTTTCATTCCGCATTCCGCCCTGCACTACGTTGAGTGCAGGGCAGCCCTGAACCTCACCTGGTTCAGGGCGCAATCCGCATTCTTGATCACCACCACCGGATCAGCTCGGTCACCTTTTTTCTCAGCTCTATGAATTCCGGGGCCAGGTAATTTCTGGGCCGGGGCAGATCCACCCTCACCTCGGCTTTGATTTTAGTCGGCTTGTTGGTCAGCACCAGGATCCGTTCGGCCACATAGACCGCCTCTTCGATGTTGTGGGTCACGAAGATGACCGTGCTCTTCAATCCCTGCCAGAGCCGGATCAGCTCGTCTTCCAGGTAATACCTCAGCTTCACATCGAGCTGGCCGTAGGGCTCGTCCATGAGCAGCAGATCCGGGCGGGTGGCGAAGGCCCGGGCCACGGCCAGTCTTTGCTCCATGCTGGCGGAAATCTGATTGGGATAGAGGTCCGCGCTGTCCGCCAGCCCCACCAGGCTCAGGATATGCTTCAGGCGGATTTCCCTCTCCGCCGCCGGGACCCCTTTGACTTCCATCCCGTAGGCCACATTCTGTCTGACCGTCCTCCAGGGCAGGGAAGAGGGCTCCTGGAAGACAAAGGCAAGGCTGTGCTTCTTAGGGTCGGCCTCCTGCCCGTTGATGAGGATGTGGCCGCGGGTGGCCGGAATCAGCTTGGAGAGGGTGTTGAGAAAGGTGGTTTTCCCGCACCCCGTAGGACCGACAATGGCCAGGAACTCGCCTTCTCCCACGTCAAAGGAGACTTCATCCAGGACCAAGAGGTCCCCGAAGCTTTTGGTAAGATTCGAAACTACAACCTTGGGGGGGTTTTCCCCGGTCATGCCCACTCGTCACTCCAGAAGATAAATCCCAAGCTCCAAGCCCTCAAGATAAATCCCAAACAAACCCGAAAGTCCAATATCCAATCACCGAAGCCCGCCAAATTTCCCCTTCACGCCTTGGCGTGACGGGAGGGGATGAAGGGGAAGGGGATCGATCCGTTCAACCACCCCCACCCTACCCTCCCCCATCAAGGGGGAGGAAGCTACCAGGAAAATTCCAGACATCTCTAGCTGGAATTTATTTGGTACTTGGGATTTGGTGCTTGAAATTTGATGGTCTCGTAAAAAGTCTCTTGGATCGTCACCCCGGCGAAAGCCGGGGTCCAGAACATCTTGAAATAACTGGATTCCGGCTTTCGCCGGAATGACAAATTCTATGGAATTTCGACTTCTTACGAATTCATCAAATTTGGTGCTGGTTATTTTTCTGTCTCGGCATCGGCAATCGCCAGGGCTTTGTCAAAGACTTCCATGCCGAAGTCGATCTCGCTCCTGGTGATGGTCAGAGGCGGCGCCAGCATGATCACACTGGCAACACCCGGCAAGCAGTAGACTCCCTGTTTCATGGCTTCGCCCAGGACCTTCATCTTGGCCGTGGGGGGCCGCACTCCCTCCACCAGCGGGTCATGGAGAGGCTCCTTGGTCCTGCGGTTCTTCACCAGCTCCAGCCCCACGAACAGCCCTTTGCCCCGCACGTCCCCCACGCTCGGGTGCTTGTCCATGAGATCCAGAGCCTTCTTCATCAGGTATTCGCCCATCTCCGCGGCCCGCGGGATCAGCTTGTCGGCTTTGTAGGCTTCGATGGTAGCTACCCCGGCGGCCATGGCCAGAGTGTGCCCGCTGTACGTATGGCCGTGGATGTAAGGATTCTCCTCAAAGGCCTTGGCCACCTTTTCCCGGACGCTGGTCGCCCCCAGGGGAACGTAGCCGGTGGAAATTCCCTTGGCCATGGTCATGATGTCCGGCACCACTCCCCAGTGCTCGATGGCAAACCATTTCCCCGTCCGCCCGAAGCCCACCATGACCTCGTCGCACATCATCAGGACTTCATGGCGGTCGCAGATCTCCCGGATCTTCTGCCAGTACCCGTCCGGCGGGACGATGATCCCGTTGGCCCCCACGATGGTCTCGGCCATGAAGGCCGCCACTCTCCTGGCCCCGCCCTCGAAACGGATCACCTCCTCCACGTGCTTGGCGCACTGCAGGTCACACCCCGGGTATTTGAGGCCGAAGGAGCAGCGGTAGCAGTAGGGATCCAGGCAGTGGATGATGCTGGGGACGGCCGGCTCGCAGGCCCAGTTGCGGCAGTCGTTGGTGAGGGTCATGGCTCCGTAGGTGGAGCCGTGGTAGCTGCGGTACCGGGCGATGATCTTCTCTTTGCCCGTGGCCAAACGGGCCACCTTGATGGCCCCTTCGTTGGCCTCGGCGCCGCTGGTGGAGAAGAAGGTCTTTTGAATATCGCCGGGGGTCACTTCGGCCAGCAATTTGGCCAGCTTCGCCTTGGCTTCGGTGGCAAAGGGCGAGGCAGCGGTGGGCAGCCTTTGTGCCTGCTGGCAGATGGCCTCCACCACCCTCGGGTCGGCGTGACCCAGGTTGCTGAAGACGAACATGGAGCTGAAATCCAGGTACTTCTTCCCCGATGGGTCGTAGAAATAGTTCCCCTTGGCGGAATCGATGATGACCGGGTTCAGTCCCTTCTGGGCAACCCAGGGGTAAAGAACAAAATCTCTCTCCAATTGCCTGATCGTATCCGCATCCAGTTTTGCCGATGACATGACCGCCTCCTTGAATTGCTAGTCTCTTACCAATAAAATTTTTCGCCGGATGGCAATAAAGTTCTTTCCTGGCTCGGTCGTAGGGGCGACCGGCCAAAGGTTTCCCCTCTCCCTTTAAAATTGAAACCATGATTCACACGGTTTTCATTTCCTGTCAATCTTGTAGCACTTTTCAAGAACTACTTCAACCATGGCCGAGGCCTTGCCCCCCTTCACTTTTGTTCTTTTCTGCGAAAAAGCAAGCTTGTGGCCCGGAAGTAAGGACGTTGCGCGGAAAAAGTATCGGCGGGAAAAGGTTTCCACCCGGAGATCCGATCGGGCTTCCGCAGAATGAGGCGGGCCTATCGGGCAAGGCAAATTCGGAATGCGGATTTCGGAATTCGGAATGAAATCCTAAATCCTCGCCTTTTCCATTCTGCATTTCGCATTCTGCATTCCGCATTTTGGTTGCCCGCCCGGTCCAAGAAATGAAACGCGCCTCATAGTTTTTTCGCGCAACGCCCTTGCTTCCGGGCCGGGCAATGTCTGAATTTCAATAGGGCTTACTCCAACTTCCCAAAAAGTGAAGGGGGGGAAGGGGGATGAAATATTGGCTCGCGGCTCGGTCATCCATGTTAAAATGATTCAACCGAAAAGGCCACGGGAAAGTTGCGCCGGAGGCCTCTGCCTCCCCGGAATGCAGCGGAGCTCCCGCATGCTTGACGATGGGTTCCCGGGAGCCGGGCGAAGCGAATCTGGAGGAATCATGAAACGCAGAGGAAGCGGGATCCTTCTTCACCTCACGTCTCTTCCTTCACCCCATGGGATTGGGGATCTCGGTCCTTGGGCCTATCAGTTTGCCGACTTTCTCGTCCGGGCCAGGCAGAGTTACTGGCAGATCCTTCCCTTAACTCCCATCCACCCCGTCGGCGGAAATTCACCCTACTTCGGGCGGTCCGCATTCGCCGGGAACCCCCTGCTCATCAGCCCGGAGCTTCTGGCCCGGGACGGCCTTTTGACCGATGGGGATATTTCTTCTCCCCCAGTCTCATCCGCTTCTTATGTCGATTTTCCCTCTGTTATCTCCTACAAAGAGAAGCTCTTCGACCGGGCCTTCGACCGCTTCCGGAAGAGGAAGCCGGGCAGGGATTACCAGGATTTTTGCTCCCGCAATGCCCTCTGGCTCGAAGACTACTGCCGCTTCGTGGCCATCCATTCTCACTTCGGAGGAAAAGCCTGGGGGGACTGGCCGCCGGAGGTGCGGGACCGCGGCCCGGAGGCCCTGAAGGCGCTGGACCGGGAGCTCGCTCCTCTTCTGGAGAGGGAGAAATTCCTCCAGCACACCTTCTTCCAGCAATGGTCGGCCTTGAGGAATTATTGCAACCAACGTGGCGTCCAGATCATCGGGGACATCCCGATTTACGTGAACTATGACAGCGCGGACCTGTGGATGCATCCGGAGATCTTCAAGCTGGACGCCAACAAAAAACCGTACGTGGTCTCCGGGGTCCCCCCGGATTATTTCAGCAAGACCGGCCAGCTCTGGGGGAATCCCATTTACCGGTGGGATGAGTTACGTCGCACGGGGTTTGACTGGTGGATCCGGAGGATGGAGCAGAACGGGCATCTCTGCGACTTGCTTAGGATCGATCATTTCATCGGCCTGGCGGCCTACTGGGAGATTCCGGGGTATGAGAAAACGGCCGTCAACGGGAAATGGGTGCCGGCCCAGGGAGAAGAATTCCTGAAGACGCTCTATAAAAAATTCCCTCTCTTTCCCCTGATCGCCGAGGACTTGGGGTCGGTAACTCCCGCGGTGAGGGAGCTCATGGAGAAATTCGGCCTCCCGGGCATGAAAGTTCTCCTCTTTGCTTTCAGCGGCGACACCGCTAATCCCTACCTCCCCCATAACCACATTCCCCATTGCATTCTATACACCGGAACCCATGATAACAACACCGTTCGGGGCTGGTTTGACCGGGAAGCGTCGGCGGAGGACAAGAAGAATCTCTTCCGTTACCTGGGAAGGGAGGTTTCCGCGGAAGAGATCTCGGGCAAATTCATCCGGCTGGCCATGATGTCCGTGGCCGACATGGTCATTCTGCCCGTCCAGGACCTTCTGGGACTGGGGGCCGAGAGCCGGATGAACACCCCTTCCACAACGGAAGGAAACTGGAAATGGAGATTATTGCCCGGGCAGATCACCCCGGAGCTCTCGGACCGGCTGAGGGAGTTGACAGAGATATATGGAAGGACATGAGGAATGCGGATTTCGGAATGCGGAATGCGGAATGAATCCTCCGGAATTTGCTCCTTCTAAAGCCTTATCCTCGAAAAAAAGCGGAACGGTTTTTGAAGGCGTAGGGGCGATTCAGGAATTGCCCCTATGGCTGACAAGTCCTTTTCGGCCGGCTATAAATTGCCAATCGATCCGGTTTCCGCTAATTCACCAGAATCGAACCAATTCTCTTGCTTTCCAGGGCCACTTCCTCGGGACGCGCGATCCCGATTTCCGGGGCCTGGACGATTGAATCGATAGTGTCTCGGGGGGCGAGGTGGCTTTCCAACCTGAAGCGAATGGACCGCGGGTGCTCCAGGTCCTGAATCCCCATCATTCCCTCCTGAATTAAATCCAGACGGAATATCTCTTCGGAGCAATATCCCTTCATCCGATCCGCCAGGGGAACCAACCCCAGTTTGCCCAGAAGGACCCCGTAAAAAATGCTCAGGAAGGCCGCTACGGCATAGCCCGCCAAATCCTCCAGATCCCTGCTTAATCCGTAGAAGCGGATGAAATTGACGAACGTCCCGATGAGTCCGAGCGAGAGGGCCATCTGGGACAGGTGGTGGATCATCTTCATGGCGTTTTCATATTGCTCCTGAACGGAGGTTGCTTCCTGATGCAGGACCTGCTTCATCTTATTGCGGTCACACCGGCAGGCGATGAGCTCCACGCCGGTCTTTAAAAGGCCCGGGGGAAGATCTTTCCCCTGCCTTTCCAGATTCCGAATGTCCCACCCCTGCCGGTAGCTGCGGGCGAGATGTACAATGGCCAGAATCGTCGCATTGGGCTTGTCCAATGGGCGAAAGGTCTTCTTCACCGTCCGGGCAGTGCAAACCATCCTTTTCCACGGATAGACCATAAGGGCAATTGCCAGAGTTCCCCCCATCACGAAGATTAAAGCCATCAAATTTGAAACCAATCCAACCCCGCCCACATCAAGGTTGAAGGACAAGATGAAAATGGAGATCAAAAGGACTGCCGAAAAGACGATCTGTTTGCCCATAGGGTTCTCCTTGCCATTCGCTTTGTTCTATTCAGGAGCAGGATCTGTGCCAATCGTTGTTAGCCGGCTCAATTTCTAACTGTTTGTATTTATTAGACATAAAAGAAGTCTTCAATCTTTCCGGCAGGCATTTTTTTCCGGGGTGGAGGAAATTTTCCCCTTGACTATCCCTTCGCATAAGATTATTTTTTGATTGTCTTTTTCCTCCGTCACTCAATAAACCCAACAACTCAA
>Ga0299912_10005549_pt1 | contig 10370 bp, 5 predicted proteins | sample RVTome_2_FD_207667 | JGI IMG/M metagenome (GOLD analysis project Ga0299912, IMG submission 207667) | Soil microbial communities from uranium-contaminated site in the Upper Colorado River Basin, Wyoming, United States - RVT95D214 (version 2) ... | reverse complement strand
TGGTCCGCCCGCCAGATAACCTTGCCGTTGCGATCCTGCACATAGTCGATCAGCGTAGGCTCGAACTGCACGCCGTTGTTGGCCAGGGCCGCATAGCCATTGACCAGCTTCAGCACCGTCGTTTCGCCGGCGCCCAGGGCATTGGAAAGATATGGCTTGTATTCACCGATGCCCATCTTCCTGAAAGTGGAGACCACGCGGTCCATGCCCGTGTCGCTGGCGATGCGCACCGTCATCAGGTTGCGCGACTGCTCAAGCCCCCAGCGCAGGGTATGGCTGCCGCCCGCGCCGCGGTTATCGAAATTCCGGAAACATTTCTCGCCAAGCCGCGAACCCTGGTAAACGCAGAAAGTGCCATCCAGCACCATGCTGGCCGGCGTCATGCCATAGTCCAGCGCGGTCGCATAAACGAAAGGCTTGATGGTCGAGCCCGGCTGGCGTTCCGCTTGCGTGGCACGGTTGAAGGATTCCAGCCCGGAGTCGAAACCGCCCTGCATGGCGATCAGCCTGCCGTTTTGCGGATTTTCCACGACCATGCCGCCGGACACGCCGGGTACCGCGCGCACCGCAAAGGCCCCGCCGCCCACTGGCGCCGCCACGATCACGTCGCCCGCTTTCAACGGGTCCGGCACGTCGACAAGGCTGCCGGTTTCGCCATCGGAAAAGCCGATAGTGGCACTGCCGCCATTGCGCTGCAGGACAACGCCGACGCGCCAGTCCTTGTAAGTGATCGATTTTCCGATCAACGCCAATTGCGAACGCCAGCCATCGGGATCGAGCTTGATCGTGGCGACCGGCCCCGTCCATCCGCGATTGCCGTGATAGCGCAGCAAGCCCGCTCTCAGGGCATCGCGCACGGCCCGCTGCATCGGCATATCCAGCGAGGTGCGGACCCACAGCCCGCCGGCATAGACGCTGTTCGGCCCGTTCTCCGCATTCTCGCCATAGCGTTCGATCAGCCTGCGGCGCACTTCCTCCACGAAATAGCCGACTGCGGGATCGTAGGATTCGATCCGACGCGGAACGATGCCCAGCGGCTGCGCCTTGGCGTGTTCGGCATCGGCCTCCGAAGCCCAGCCGTTCCTTACCATCTGATCGAGCACGTAATTCCTGCGCGCGATGGCGAGGCCGGCATACCTGGCACGGCCATAACGCTCAGGCGCCTTGGGCAGGATTGCCAGAAAAGCAGCCTCGTGAAGCTCCAGTTCGTCCACGTCCTTGCCGAAATAGGCACGAGCCGCCGCCTGCACGCCGAAGCTCTGCCGGCCGAGCGGAATTTCGTTGAGATAGAGCTCCAGGATCTGCTGCTTGGTCAGCACGCTTTCGATCCGCCGCGCCAGCACCATTTCCTTCAGCTTGCGCGTGATCGAATATTCATCGCCGATCAGGATGTTCTTCGCGACCTGCTGAGTGATGGTGGAGCCGCCCTTGGCGCGCTGACCCGATCCCAGCTTGGCGACATAATCGATCACCGCGCCGGCAAGGCCGGTGTAATCGACACCCCCATGAGACCAGAACGTCTTGTCTTCCGCTGCAAGGAACGCATCGATCAGGGGCTCGGGAAAATCGACGAAACGCAGCTGCACGCGCCGTTCGCGCGCATAGCTGTAAACGATCTCGCCATCCATGCCGCGCACCATGGTCGGCAAGGGTGGCTGATAATCGAGCAGCTTTTCCGCCGAAGGCAGGTTCCGCGTGAACAGGACCCAGACCAGAAAATATACCGCCAGAATCGCGCCCAGCGCGTAGATTGCCCGGCGAAACAGCGGCTTGTCGCGCCATGAGGCGCGAAACCAGGCCAGCACGCCTCCGCCTTCGCGCCGGATGCGGTAGCGCAAGTTCTCATTTTCGGGCGAGGCGGATTCTCCCATGGTGTCGGGCCTCTAGCATGGCGGCATCTCAAAGCACCAGCCGTCAGATACCCGTCTTCTTCGCAAAATAGACCCGGACCGCCTGCCCGATCGCCTCGGCAAAGAACCCCTGCCCTTCTTCCGAAGCGAGAAAGGCCACGTCTTCGGGATTGCTGATATAGCCGCCTTCCAGCAGCACCGAGGGCATATCCGGCGATTTGAGCACCACGAAAGCGGCGGATTGCACCTCCTCGTCATGCAGGCGCAGCCTGCCGCGTATCTCGCGCAGGACAAGCTGCGCAAAATCGTTGGAATTTCCCAGCGCTTCCCGCTGGGAAAGATCCACGAGAATCGCGCTGACCGTATCGCTGGTTCTTTGCAGCGATACGCCGTTGATCGTATCGGCGCGATTCTCGCGCTCGGCCATCCGGGCCGCCTCCTGGCTCGTCCCTCGCTCCGACAGGGTATAGACGCTCGCACCTTGTGCATCGTCATTATCGATACTGTCCGCATGGATCGATACGAACAGATCCGCACCCAGCCTGCGGGCGATGCCGCTTCTTTCGGAAAGCGCCAGGAAACGGTCGTTCTCACGTGTCAGCGCCACGCGGATGCCACCGCCGGCAAGCAAATCTCGCCGCAGCCTCATGGCCAATTGCAGCGTCAGCATCTTTTCCTGCAACGCACCGTTGCCTGCCCCCGGATCGTGCCCGCCATGGCCGGCATCGATCACCACCAGAGGACGGCTCGCATCCTGAGGCCCCTCGACAGGAGGCAGATCGATCTCGCCATTGGCCGGCGGCAGATCGAAGCGCAGGAAATAGGCATGCCTGGCCGCGCCCTGTATTCCGGGAATCACCTGCATTCCGGGAATCGATCGCATGGCGATCGCAATCGCCAGAGCCACGAGCGGGACAAGCAGAAGAAGCGCGAGCTGAAGGCTGCGATACATGATTCCACGTGCCTAGCGTCACTCACCAGGCTTTCGCAAGAAATTCGCAATAAACTTGCCGATAAGAACAAGCGGTGCTAGTCAAATGCACACGGGGTTCACCAGGCCCGGCCCTGCAGAAGCGGTTCCATGCCACAGGCAATGCCGCCAGAGTCAGTCTGGAGTTCACAATCCCGTCGATTTCCGGAAAAATCATCCGGATCCGAACAGGTTGACGTAAACCATGAGAAGTCTTTTGCCGCAATGCCCGTATCAGCCCGTCAGGGCATGTACGGCTTGGCTGGCAAGCGCAGCGCGTACGGTTTCGCCGCGCATTCCCCGGTTTGCAGACACATACTCCCCAGCCCGGACGTCACATCGCCCAGGCAACAACCATAAAGCCGCTCGCCCGGTGAAGGCCATTGCCCTCACCCGGTCGCGCGGTCTTCCCACACATATGCGCGTCGCCTTCGTGGCAAGCTCCGCTCCGCGACGCGCTTGGAGATACCATAATGGCAACGCGCATGCTTATCGATGCGCGCCACCCGGAAGAAACACGGGTGGCGGTGCTCAAAGGCAACCGTATTGAAGAATTCGATTTCGAATCCGCAGACCGCAAACAGATCAAGGGCAACATCTATCTCGCGAAAGTAACGCGGGTAGAGCCTTCGCTGCAGGCGGCTTTTGTTGATTTCGGTGGCAACCGTCACGGGTTCCTCGCTTTCAGCGAAATCCACCCGGATTACTACCAGATCCCGAAGGAAGACCGCGAAGCGCTGCTCGCGGAAGAAGCTGCCCATGCCGAAGAGGAAGCCGCGCTGCGCGCAGCGGACTATGCGGCTGACGATGATCTGGCCGATGATCTCGACGACAATGGCGGCGTCACCGAAATCGACACTTCGGAAAAGGATCAGATCGCAACCATCGAAGCCGGTCATGTCGAAAACAATTTCGAATATGGCGACGACGAAAGCGGCGAAGATGATCTCGAAGAGACTGAAAGCCGTGCCGAAGATGAAGGCGAAGAGGAAGGCCAGCCTCACCGTCGCGGGCGCCGCCGGCAGGGCCGTGGCCGCTCCAAGGAAGCCGACGATCTGCGCGACCGCCGCATGGCGCTGCGCCGTCGCTACAAGATTCAGGACGTCATCCATCGCCGCCAGGTCCTGCTCGTCCAGGTCGTGAAGGAAGAACGCGGCAACAAGGGCGCCGCGCTGACGACTTACCTCAGCCTGGCCGGCCGCTATTGCGTGCTCATGCCCAATTCCAGCCACGGCGGCGGCATCTCGCGCAAGATCAGCTCGACTACGGACCGCAAGCGGCTGAAAGGCATCATTGCCGAACTCAACCTGCCCCGCTCCATGGGCTGCATCGTGCGCACCGCCGGGCTTTCGCGCACCAAGACCGAGATCAAGCGCGATTTCGACTATCTTGCCCGCCTGTGGGACGAGATCCGCGAAAACACGCTGAAATCCTCGGCGCCAGCGGTGATCCATTCCGACAGCGACCTGGTGAAGCGCGCTATCCGCGACATCTATAACCGCGACATCGAGGAAGTCGTCGTCGAAGGCGAAGCGGGATACCGCGCCGCGCGCGATTTCATGAAGCTGCTGATGCCCAGCCATGCCCGGCGGGTGAAGGCCTATTCCGATCCGGTGCCGCTGTTCCAGCGCTATGGCGCGGAAGACCAGCTATCCGCCATGTACGATCCGGTCGTGCAGCTGAAATCGGGCGGCTATATTGTCATCAACCCGACCGAGGCGCTGGTTTCGATCGACATCAACTCGGGCCGTTCCACCAAGGAACATGGCATCGAGGCAACCGCGCTCAGCACGAATCTGGAAGCCGCGCACGAAGTCGCGCGCCAGCTGCGCCTGCGCGACATGGCCGGCCTTGTCGTCATCGACTTCATCGACATGGAGTACTCCTCCAACATCCGCAAGGTCGAGAAGGCGATGAAGGAAGCGCTGAAGAACGACCGCGCCCGTATCCAGGTCGGCCGTATCTCCAGTTTCGGCCTGATGGAAATGAGCCGCCAGCGCCTGCGCACGGGCGTGGTGGAAGCGACCACCCGCTCCTGCCCGCACTGCGACGGCACCGGCCTGGTCCGCACGGCCAGTTCCGCCGGCCTTGCCGCGCTACGCCAGATCGAGGACGAGGCCGCCAAGGGCAAGGGCACCGTCATCAGCCTCTATGCCAGCACGGAAGCCTCGATCTATCTGCTCAACGCCAAGCGCGCCGATCTCGCCGAGATCGAAGACCGTTATGGCGTGCATGTCGAAGTGATCCCGGAAGGCGAGAACGAAGGCGCCAAGATGCACGTGGCTTCATCCGGCCCGCGTCCCGAATTCCAGCCGAAGTTCGAACCGATCGTCGATGACGACGAGGATCTCCCGCTCGAGGAAGATTTCCTTGAGGAGGAGGAAGAAGAGGAAGAAGAAACCGGCAGCGAGGAAGGCGAACCTCGCCGCAAGCGTCGCAAGCGCCGTCGGAGCAAGAACAAGCGTCGCGATGACCAGTCCTTCGCGGATCAACCCTCGGAAGGTGCCGAGGACAGCGAAGCTGAAGGCGCTGAAGAGGCCTTCGCCGAAACCACCGAAGAAGGTGAGGCTCCGAAGAAGAAACGTCGCCGGCGCCCGCGCCGACGTGGTGGCCGCACCCCTGGTGAAGCCGGCGCCGAGACAATGGAAGCCACCGGTGAAACCGAAGCTTCTGAAGAGTCCGGAATCGAAGCGTTCAAGGCTGAACGGGTCGAAGTAGAAAGCTCGGCAGAAGCTCCGGTCGAATCGGAGGTGTTAGCCGAACCGGAAGCCGAAGCCGCGCCCACCCCGAAGAAGCGGACGCGTCGCAAGAAAGCCGAAACCGCTGAGGAAGCGCCCGCACCAGCAGAAACGTCCGAACTCGCTTCGGCCGAGGAAGAAGCCCCGGCCAAGCCGAAGCGGACCCGGCGCAAGAAGGCCGATAGCGCGGAACAGGCAGCGGAAACCGAACAGGCCGTACCCGCCGGAGAAGATGCGCCCAAGCCTAGACGCAGCCGCGCCGGGAAAGCAAAAACCGCCGTGGAAGCCCCGCAAGATACACCTCCGACGGCACCTGTCGAACCGGAAGCCTTCGTGGCCGTGACTGCCGAGAAAGCTGTGGAAACGGCCGAACGGCCCGCTGCACATGAAGCGGAAGATAGCTCTGAAACACCGCGCCGGGGCTGGTGGCAGCGGACTTTCGGCAACTAGGGAAAAACCCTTTCCTCCCCGTCGCCTGGCGATGGGGAGGACCCTCCCTCACCTGATGGCGGATTTCGATTTCGCTTCGCTACTTTCGATTGCGGGCATGGTTTCCCATAGCGATTCGCCCCAGGCGCCCTGTTTGTCGCCTGCATCGCGCTCGCGGCGCTGGTCCTTCTGCCGGAAACCTCAGCTTAAACCCGCGTGAAAGCACGGGATATTGCCCCTACGGGCGGCCTGCTTGTGCAGCGGCAATGGCAACAGGCTTTCTATGCTCTTGCCCCAGCGCGGTGAATCGCTAGAGAGGGCCGAAATACAGCTTTCGTGCTGCCGTAAACCAACTAGGGACGAAATATGGCGACCTTCACTCTTCCCGCGAACAGCAAGATCAAAAAACAGGGCAAGCACCACAAGGCCGAAGGTGCGGCGCGGGTCAAGAAATTCACCGTCTATCGCTACGATCCCGATTCCGGCGAAAATCCGCGTTACGACATTTTCGAGATCGATCTCGACAATTGCGGCCCCATGGTGCTCGACGCGCTGATCAAGATGAAGAGCGAGCAGGATCCGACGCTCACTTTCCGCCGTTCCTGCCGCGAGGGCATCTGCGGTTCCTGCGCCATGAACATGAACGGCCGCAACGGCCTTGCCTGCACCACCGCCATTGAGGATCTCTCTGGCGACATCCGCATCACTCCGCTGCCGCATATGGAAGTGATCAAGGACCTCGTTCCCGATTTCACGCATTTCTACGCGCAGTATGCCTCGATCCGCCCCTGGCTGCAGACGGTCTCCACCACGCCTTCGGGCAAGGAGCGCCTGCAAAGCCCCGAACAGCGCGAGAAGCTGGACGGTCTGTATGAGTGCATTCTGTGCGCCTGCTGCTCCACCTCCTGCCCCAGCTACTGGTGGAATTCGGACAAGTTCCTGGGCCCGGCCATATTGCTGCAGGCCTATCGCTGGCTGGCCGACAGCCGTGACGAAATGACGGGCGAGCGGCTCGACGAGCTGGAAGATCCCTTCCGCCTCTATCGCTGCCACACGATCATGAACTGCGCAAACGTCTGCCCCAAGGGCCTGTCGCCTGCGCGTGCCATCACCGAAATCAAGAAGATGCAGGCAGAACGCCACGTCTGAGGCTCCGCGTCCAGGGGTTCAGGCATGAACAAGCTGCAGCAGGGCTCGTTTGTCGAGCCCGATCCCGAAAATCCCGGCTGGCTATGGTGGCGGCCGGCCGATGAAACCCGCTTCAACGGCGTGGTCATGGGCAAGATCATCGCGCGGATGGAGGATGATGGCCGTTGCCGGGTGCGAATGTGGCCCGGGCACCAGCACACCAACTACGGCAACAATGTTCATGGCGCGGTGATCGCGGCGCTTGCCGATGTTTCGCTCTTCGTCGCGATGCGGGTCATGCGCGGCCTTATCGGGCGCGGGTCGTTGACGCAGAGCCTCGACACGCAGTTCATCGGCTCGGGCAAGCCCGGCAAGCCGCTCGATGCCCTGGTCGAAATCCTGCGAGAGACTCATCGCTCCGCCTTCCTGCGCGGCCTCATCGAGCAGGAAGGCGAACTCGTCGCATCGTTCAGCGCCATTGTGCGCAAACCCAAAGCTCCATGACCAATCTTCTTTCCCGCTACGAGGCTCTGGTCGCATCGGGCGAACTGCGGCCCGACAGCGAACAGGCGGCAGCCGCTGAGCGGCTCGAAAAACTCCAGCGAGAACTGGAAAGCGCCCAGGCCGGGAGCCGCCTGTTCGGCAAGCTCTTCGCCAGGAAGCGCGAGATGCCGCGCGGCCTCTATATCTGGGGCGGCGTCGGACGCGGCAAATCGATGCTGATGGATCTGTTCCACGACACGCTGAAGATCGACGAGAAACGCCGCGTCCATTTCCATGCCTTCATGCTGGAAGTACACGCGCTGCTGCGCGAGGAGCGCAACAAGGAACGTGGCGATCCGATCCCGCCCGTCGCAGCCGCCATCGCCGACAATCTCAAGTGCCTCGCCTTCGATGAGATGGTGGTGAACAATTCCGCCGATGCCATGATCATGAGCCGGTTGTTTACCTCGCTGATCGTGGACCATGGGATGACGATCGTCACCACGTCAAACCGCGCGCCGAACCAGCTCTACAAGGACGGCCTGAACCGCGAACACTTCCTGCCCTTCATCGCCCTGATCGAGCGCCAGTTGGACGTTCTTACCCTGAACGGCCCGGTGGATTACCGCCTGCAGCGGCTGGGCGGCATGGCTACCTGGCATACGCCGCTGGGTGATGCGGCGACGGCGCAAGTCCGCGAAGCCTTTTTCCGCCTGACCGACTATCCGCCGGAAGACGCCGTCCATGTCCCTTCGGCGGAGATCGAAGTTGGCGGCGGGCGCAAGCTGTTCGTGCCCAAATGCCTGAAAGGCGTCGCGGTTTTCAGCTTCAAACGACTTTGCGGCGAAGCCCGTGGCGCGGCGGACTACCTTGCCCTCGCCCAGACCTATCACACCGTGATCCTGGTCGGCATCCCGAAGTTGGGCCCGGAAAACCGGAACGAGGCGGCCCGCTTCGTTACCCTGATCGACGCGCTTTACGAAAGCAGAGTGAAACTGCTGGCGACTGCGGACGCGGAACCGGAAGAGCTTTACGAACAGGGCGACGGCCGCTTCGAGTTCGATCGCACCATCAGCCGGCTGATGGAAATGCAAAGCGCCGACTATATGGCGCTGGGCCATGGCGAAGACTGAAATCCGCCCTGCGGCTCTTGCCGATCAGAAAAACATAGAGTGATTTCGAGCCAGATGGATCATCTGGCGGCTCGGAAATCACGGCAAGACAATACCCTGGAGTGCGATGGAAGCACTCTAGCACTGAAATACAAAAAGCCCGCCTTTAAAGACGGGCTTTTTCTCGTATGGCACACCAACCACCTCGGTTGTTAACCATACCGAATCAGTCTTATGCAGACTGATCTTCAAAGGGTCAGAGCTTGGCTAGCTGCCAAACCTCTGAATTCAACGGAAAATGTAGTTATACAGCCAAGGGAACATGATCAGTCTCCGTTCATTAACGAGACCGATCATATGGTAAATTTATATGGTTAACAAGCCTTAAGCATAAACTGCCGTATCCTGACGTCGTACCCTAGCCCACCTTGCTGGCCTCGGCGCCCAGCATGTCCAGAAGCGCCTCCAACTTCATCGGCCGACCGATATAATAGCCTTGAGCGATATCGCAGCCCAGGCGCCGCAGAACTTCCAGACTGACAGCGTCTTCGACCCCTTCGGCAACAATCTCCTGCCCCAGGGCATGGGCCAGTTTAACGACGCTGTCAGCAATATGCCATTCGGGTTCCACTGAAACACGTTGCACGAATCGCTTGTCGAGCTTGATCTCGTCACTCGGAATTTCGGCAAGATAGGTAAGACTCGCCTGACCCGTGCCGAAATCATCGATGGACAGACGAAAGCCCATCTCCCGCAGCATCGCCAGGTTCCGTCTGGCCTGCTCGCGATTGGTCATGCTGAAAGTCTCGGTCACTTCAAAAGTGATCAGCGAACAGTCCAGATCATGCTGAAGCGCGATCTCCCTTATCCGGCTTATCAGCGCAGGATGGTCGACCATGCGGGCCGAAAGGTTGACGCTGATCTGGAACGGTTTCACAACTTCATTGAGCACATTCAACATGCCGATGGCCTTTTCGAACACCCAATAGGTGATCGCTTCGATCCGGCCCGCGCGTTCAGCTTGCAGGATGAAGGCATCGGGCGGGATCACCCCGCGTTCGGGATCGTTCCACCGGATCAGCGCCTCCGCCCCTGAAATGCGATCGCTGCGGAAGTCATACTGCGGCTGCAGAGCCAGCCAGATATCACCATTGCGCAGACCCTCGTCGATCCGCGCATGCAGCGAAAGCTCCCAGGGCGACTGGGCCAGACGTTGCTCACCGAACTCCTCGTAAAGCTTGCTTTTGGATTCGGCTTCGATCGCGCTTGCCAATGCAGCCTGGATCCGGCTCATCGGCTTGCTGTCGATATTGCGATCGAGCCCGAAGTGCACATGGGTATCGAGCACGTGGCCTGCAATCACCAGCGGCGAGGAAAACAGCGCCTTGAGCCCTTCGAGATGTTCGACCAGCGCATCGAGCGTGCGGGATTCTTCCAGCCATACGAAATGCCCGTTGTCATTATCGTAAATCTGGCACTCGCCCGCTCCCAGCGAGAGACGCCGCGCGATCTGGCGCGCGCATTCGCCGTGCAGTTCCCGTGGAAGGCTGGCCAGAATCTGCTCGTACTGGCTGATGGAAGCAGCGACCACGTCATGCGTGCTGGCAATACCCGCAGCGGCAAGGGCCTCGATATTGGGCAGGCCCGAAGCGGCATTGGT
>Ga0299912_10005548_pt1 | contig 10370 bp, 6 predicted proteins | sample RVTome_2_FD_207667 | JGI IMG/M metagenome (GOLD analysis project Ga0299912, IMG submission 207667) | Soil microbial communities from uranium-contaminated site in the Upper Colorado River Basin, Wyoming, United States - RVT95D214 (version 2) ... | reverse complement strand
ACCGAAGCGCATGACAGAGTATTCCGCGAGGTCCTGGGGTACAAGAAGGACCTGTCTCTGCAGGTCATCCTGATGTGGCACAGGAAGCTCTTCATCGGGACGAAGCCCGACATAGCCGGCAAGATCAGAACCCATCAGGTCGCGATCTCGGGGAACCGCTTCATGCCCCCAAGCCCTATCGAGGTTCAGCCACTGTTGAGAGATTTCTTCCGCTGGTATGATAGGAGTAAGTCATCCCTACATCCGGTCGAGCTAGCGGCAGCCGTTCACCTCAAGTTTGTGACTGTGCACCCATTCGCAGACGGCAATGGCAGGATTAGCCGACTCTTGATGAACTTCGTCCTGAAGAAGCACGGATACCCTCTCCTGAACATACCATACGAGAACCGAAGGAGTTACTGCAACGCACTGGAGAGGACGCAGGTGAAGAAGGCTGACAGCATCTTCATCGTGTGGTTCTTCAAGAGGTACCTCAAGGAGCACTCAGCTTACGCAGAGACAAAGGAGAGCCGTTGATCAACGCTCGTGAGAACGACGATTGGGATTCTGCGTCGAGTCCTGCTGCATGTAATGCAAATCCTCACGAAGAGGGCCGCGTGTGATCTCGCCTATGTTGTGATCCGTTGAGAAAACTGTCGGTAAGGGTCGACCTAGGAGGGCCGGATCCTGGGCCGTGATTCATGGATTCCCTGTCAGCGCGCCTATCTTGAGGCGATCAAGAGCTACTACGCGATGAAGACTCTACAGACCATGGAGCGAGGTTTCAGGACGATACACGGAGCGTTCCTCGAGTTGAAGAAGAAAGGCAAGGTCAGCACGACGAACCCTCGGAAGTTGACGAAGGACGACATTGCTGCTTTCCTGGAATGGATGAGGACGAGGAAGACTCGGCACGGCATCAGCCTCGCTCATGGCACTCAGACCAACTACCTGAACTACCTCAACGGATTCCTTCAGTTCGAGAACAACGGGGTAATCGATCAGATGAGGAAGCTGCACTACGTTCGCTTCCCTCAGAAAGTATCTGCCGAGGTCATTGTATTGCCTGAGTCGAGGGTCGAGGAGCTCCGCTTGAAATTGAGGACGATGCCGGGATACGAAGGTGCTGTAACGCGGTTCATGGTGGCGATGTACGCATACTCAGGACTCAGAAGATCTGAGCTTCGCAGAGCCAGGCTGGAGGACCTGAGCATCGATACATGGACGATAGTCGTAGCTCATCCGAAGGGTGAGAGCAGCTGGGCCGTCGCTGCGCCTGCTCAGATACTTCCGCCCGCTCGTGCAACTGTGATCGAGTTCCTGAAGGAACGAGGTCGTTACCTGGCTGATTTTGGAATCACGTATTGCCAGGCTCTTGTGCCGAAGGTGACTGAAAGTACTGCGGATTATTGGACGGACGGCATGTGGGGCAAGGTCAAGGCACAAGCCGAGAGGTGGTCCGGAGTCAAATTCCGGATACAGACCTTACGCGCATCGTTCGGGCAGATGTGCATCGATTGGGGCGGTCGTCCCGACGCGGTATCTAGAGCACTCAGACATAAGACCACGCGCACGACAGAGCTCTATTACGCTAGGATACGGCCTGATCATGCTTTTCGACTCCTAGAACAGGCCTACGATTCCGCTCATCCGGAAAAGGGGGCTGTACCAAAAACCCCCTGACAGAAGATAGCCAGTCAACACGGTGTGCAGGGAGCCGGACTTGCAGTTCGCCGTCTGGCTAGAAGGTCAATCAGAGGAGTTTGGTACGGGTACATAAGACCTCTCATCGGCCGTTTTCTTCTTCGACATTGAGTCGTCGGGGCGCTCCCGCTGGGGTTTGAACATCGGTGTCTGGCTTGGAACTAATCAGATGCGTTGGCTGCCGCTGATGGACCCAGAAGAAATCAAGAGCGAAAGAGAATAATGGGTTTAGGGGGCTCTCGCGGGCCCAGGCCATCGCCGAGCAGATAGAGTCCGATGGGCACAACGGAAGTTCATATGCGAACCTCAGCGGTCACAGTGCTCTCTCAGGGGACCTCTGAAACGCACGGACTCAGGGCTACGCCTGACGGGAGACGCCCTCCTTCCTGTCCGAGGGGTCAGCTCACTGGTCGCGTCTGCGTGTCCGCCTCAGCACCGAGATCACTGCCAGGAGCCCGATTACTGGCAGCAGGAGCGCACGGAACTCCGGAATCAAGGTCTCCACGGTGATGACGACAATGTCAGTGTCGTAATTGCCTGCCCGGTCGGTCACGTTGAGGGTGACCACATATGTCCCTGGAAGGAGGAACACGAACGATGGGCTATCTCCGTAGAGGAGCTCAGTAGACCCGTCGTAGGTGAGATTCCACGTGTAGTTGGCAACGACGAAATTGTCGGTGGAGCCAAGGCCGTCGAAGTAGACGGTGTCCCCCTCGGTGACTGTAGCGTCACCACCCGCGTCAGCGACGGGGGGCTGCACCTCCCTGATGGCCAGCATCATGCTCGCCGAGCACATGTCATATGCAGGCCCGCCCGCAGTCGCCCTGACCGGAATGAACCCGACGGGTGCACTCGTGACGTTCATCGTATCGAGGTCGAATGCCGCCCGTCCATCTGCGCCAGTCAGCATCGTGGGCACAGCTATGTCCCCGGCTCCCGCGCTGAGCCCAACGGGCATCCCCTCGATCGGCGTCCCGGCATAGTCCACGACTGTCACGTTGACGGTGATGACCTCCCCGATGGCTCTGACCTCCTGGATGGAGTCCATCGAGATGAAGCACTGCTGGATGTGGATGAAGACCCGCGACTGAGAGAACATCGACACGGAGTACGGATATTGCGCCCTGACGTACACGTCCGCATGCACGCTCGCAGATGTCACGAAATTCCCCTTTCCGACCGCGACGATTGTCGAGGCACCTTCGCCGGCCGGATCGGTCACGATGCCCCCGGACGGAGATACTGTATAGTCCCTGTTGCCCGTTAAGGCGTTCTGGTACACCCTAGCATGCGCCCCTCCGAGGGCCGCGTTGGTCTCGTCATACGTCCAGATGCTCACGTTTGTCTGATCGTAGCCTGCTAGCCTCGCTTCCATGACTGGTTTCTCGATGTAGTACTTCGGTGTAACGACTGAGTACGACCTCCCGATGACGTAGTCCGCGGAGATCGTGGTCGGTCCAGATATCTGATACGACCATGTCGTATCGTTGAAGATACCCATTCCTTCTGGAACAAGGAATATCTCCCCGATGAGGTCGATAGGGGCCCAATCCGTGGAGTAGATCCCGATGACGACCTCGCCTCCCACTATATCCACGGGCACCATCACGTCGTCCCCGTAGTTCCAATATACGTATTCGTTGAGGTACCACGTCTCCCAGTTGGCGTAATCGAAGTAAGTGGTGAACGGTCCGGAAGTCACGAGGTTCGCGTTGTCCTCACTGGTCACGATGTTTATGCCCCAGCCGTCGAAGGTCGAGTCCCACATGATGTAGTCGTTCCAGACAAGGGAGCCGTAGGCCGTTCCTGACACTACAAGGCTCGCGTTCACGCCGTCGGCCGCAGCGCCGGTCTCGTCCCAGACATGAGCAGTCGCCTCGATCCAGTCTACAACCGGGTCGAGATAGTGCGTGTCCCATGTCATGTAACCGCCGTACATCGTCGGGACTGTGCCGGTACCTGCATGAGTAAGCGTTATCGTCGCAGGCACGGAGTTCAGCACGGTCGTGTTCTGCACTGTAACCCTTAACGCGAAGCTCGCGGTGGAATCCTTGAGCTGCACGGGGATGGACCCAGCGCCACCACTGTCCGTCACTATATAGTCGACCGGGTGGAAGACCAGGTTCCTGTCGCTGTAAGTCACAGTCATGTCATGGTTGGCCAAGGGGGTGCCCTCGTCATCGACTGCCAGCACGGTCACCGTGGTGGAGTTCGAAGCTCGGCTCAGAGCCGTCGTGCCGACTGAATCTATCTGAGCCATCACCCACTGGGGAGCCAGGCTGTTGTAGATAAGAAGGTTCACCGCAGAGGAATCGGTCCAAACGTATCCCGGCTTGCTCACAGCATACGCGAGCGTCACCGTCAGATGAGCGTTCAGCTGATTGATCGTTGCTGGCGCAGTGTAAATCATCGACGCTTTCCCACTCGCGTCGGTCACCACCTGTTCGAAGTCAACCATGCCATATGAGATCAGGTTGTGATCGACAGTGATGGTCGCTCCCTCAACCAGATCGCCGTTCTCATCGCTCACGTTCAGGAGGACGACCGTGCTCTCGCCCGGTTGAAGCACGGTGTTCTCTGGTGAGACCCCGAGCACAAGAGTTAGCGGGACTTCGCCCACCGACTGCACCATCCCCGCGGCGACAGAGGTGTCAGATCCTTTCGAGACCGTCACCGTTATGTTTGAATATCCTCGCGAAAGCCCAGTCATGCTGAACCCGTATATGCCTCTAGCATCGGTGCTTCCAGACGTGGGATCCACGACAACGGTCGCCAGGCCCGACCCATATCCTGAAGCGGCTATTGAGACGGATGCCCCTGGGACGGGCCTGCCAGCATTGTCAATCGCCATCACATAGGCATCCGCAGTCCCTCCGATGGCGACCTTCTCTGGCATGCTCAGCGCAGCGTTCAGGAGAGAATTCGCCTCTTGAAGGCCGGCTGGAGCCCCTGTGTTCTCTAGATATCCGATGGAGAACCTGTTGAAGAGAGTTCCCATGTAGGGATACCAGCCCACCCAGGCGCACCTGAACGCCTCGATGGTGACCCTGTAATACAGCACGTTGACAGGGACCGCGTCGGCAATGACGCCTTCGGCCCATCTGGTGTACTTGATTTGGTCGCTGACGTTGAAGCTCGACTTCGCGAGCCCGTCAAGTCTAAGGACTTCGTCTGCGAGTGACTGTGTCTCCGCGTCCGCTCGGGTCACTACTCCGAACAGGTCCTTGTAGTACGGGTTCGGGTTGGCTTCGGACCAGAAGCCGAATGTGTTCGAAGACGCTCGAGGCCCGAGGATATCGAACACGTTGCCCACGGGATCTGCGGACAGGTACCACCCGATGATGAGCATCTGGTAGTCCATCGACTGCAGTCTCGCGACTAGCGTGTTGAAGTCAAGTGCCTTCGCCTCTGCGTTGATGTGCAGGCCTTCTCTCATGTTCTTGGCTATCATCTGGCCTGCCCTGATCCTTATCGGGTCGTAGTCTGCGGGCGGTGTGAGTATGGTGATCTTCTGCATCGGAGTGCCGTCCGGCAAGTCTCTCCAGCCGTCGCTGTTCTGATCCACGAACCCTGCCGTGTCAAGTAGCACGTTCGGGGTGCTGTAGTCAGGGACGAACGGATACTTCTGTACACTGGCATTGTACCAGGCGTCTTGGCCCCAGAACGGCGGCTCAGCCGCGTCACCCTTGGTGCCGAAACCACCCATGTAGACATTGACGATCTGGTCCTTGTCGATGACGTGCGAGATGGCCTTTCTGAAGGACAAGTCACCCATCGGATCGAACTTCTGGTTGAATGCCAGGTAGAAGTAACCGTTGTCAGACAGATACCTCATTCCGATATTGGGATCCGACTGCAGGCTCGGGACCCTGCCGGCGGTCACGGACCATGGGATGTAATCGACTGTTCCGGATTGGAGGGCGAGAATCGTTTCATCCATGGTGTGCGTGACCTTGAAGTACAGCTGGTCGATATGAGCTGGGTACAGCCTGTAGCCCAACGGAGTCGTGAGGTTCCTTCCCCAGTAGCCCGTGAAGACTTCCATGATGCGATACGCGTCCGAGACGCCGTACAGATACCTGAAAGGCCCTGTCCCAACGGACCCTTGCGGGTCGTTCCACAGAACGTCCAACAGACCATCCCACGTCAAGTGGTTCTGCCAGATCGCCTTGGGCAATATCGGTAAGCCTGCAGTTGTCGTCAGGAACTGCCCGTATGGAGACCCCATCTTCATCGTGACGGTGTATGCATCCACCTTGGTGATCGCGGTGGTCATCTCTGCAGCCGAACATCTGCCATCGTTGTTCGCATCGAATGCGTTGATGATGTTGGCCGAGTAAGTCGTGCCCTCCCTAGCGTGCTGGAATATGAACACGACATCGTCCGCCGTGAGCGGCGTGCCATCGTGGAAGTTCACTCCGTGCCTGATGTTGAAGGTCCATGTCAATGACGGTTCGTCAAATGTCCAGCTCTCGGCAATGGCTGGGATCGGGAGCATGTCGTAGTCGAGCGCGACAAGACCCTCGAAGCCCCAGTTGATCACATATGATTTCCATAGGCTGTTCGAGGCCAAGTTCCAGGTATTGAAATCTGGCATGTCCTGCTGAATCCCAACGACCAACACATCGGGCTCTGCTTGTGCCGAGGTCTTGTCGTCGAATGCTGCGAACACACCTACCAGCATGGACACACAAAGAATCGACGCGACTACCGCTCTGCTTCGTCCTGAGAACACGACTACCACCCGCTCCCCCAATTGCTCCTTCCTCAGCCCACGAATGTAGCCTGAGATGAGCAGCAATGCATCGACTCTCAGACTATTTGTTGATTCCCACTTCTGGGCACGGTCCAGGAGATGGCGATCACGTGCGGCGCACCATGTCGGTCAGGCCTTTGCGGCTTCCTTCACCATCTGATCGAGTCTCCCCCTGATGTCTCCGTCCAGCATGATAGGCTCGTGGTTCTTGAGTATCCAGTCGGCCTTCTCCTTGGCCAGTGTCAGGTCATCCTTCTTTCCCTTCCTTTCCCACTGTTCGAACGGTTCGGAATTGAAGATCAAAGACTGGTAGAACTGACGCACTTCCAACATGGTTGCCCTCTCCCCAAGGTAGCTCCCCTTCTTAGGGCCCATTCCGAGGGTGCCGACTTCCCTGATCATGTCCAGATGCAAGCTCTCCTTCGTGACAGGAATCTCGCTGGGGTCCCCCGGTTCAAATCCGCGCCCTCGCATTGTTGGTACAGGCAAGAGATGATTCAGCAAATGCGATGTAACGTTCGGTCGGACCAAAGACGCTATGACCAATGAGAATGCACTGGTTAGGTTTGCAGGGAGCGGGATGCATACCGCGAGATGCACTTGCGGGATCTTCGATGGAACCGCCGCAGATAGTGCCCCTGGTGTTCATCTTGGGAGGGCGACACCCAGAGTCTGCCACTAATAGGAGCTTAGTTGACTTTTCTCAAAACCGATGCCGACTATGTAAGTGGACCAGCGCACTAATGTCACACAGGCGTTGGTTCGTAGTTGACTTCTTTCAGAAGGGGTGTCTCCCGACTGCGTGGAGAATAGGCGCAAGGTTCGCAGTTCTTTGATGGTAAAGAATGTCTTGCCGTCCTTGGCAGCAGGGACATCTGGCAGCCTTCTTGCGGCGCCCGCTCTGAGATGTTCAAACTATGAGGTCGCATTGAGCTGGAGCAAGCTAGCTCTTCGTCAATCAGAGGATTGTCGCACCAATCTAGACTCCTTCCATCTACTCCCAGCCCGACGAACCATGGTACGGCGTGATATGCGATATCACGGCAATCGACGATGGCCAGGCAGAAAGCCGTAAGAGTGCATGAGGCGATTCCGCATGTTGCCTCGGGGTGGTTCGAGGGGGAGGTGAATCAGAATGAGAAAGATGTTATCTGCAACGCTCATAGCCTGCATGCTTGCACTTCTGTCCGCGTTATCGATTCCAGTCGTGCAAGCATCGCCGGTCACGAATGCGGAAGGAACTTTGACATGGTTGGTAGTGAACTTTGAGGGACAAAGGACAGCCGGCGTCAACACGATCTATCAAGGGACGAGCACGGTTGCCGCTGGTGGAACATTCACGGGAGATGTCACGGATGCTTGGGTAGAAGTTTGGCACACGAACTTCCTCAACCTTCGCGATGTGCTCACGTTCACTGGAACAGTGGACGGCAAATTGGGCACGCTGACTATCCGTCTTGTTGGGACTGCGACTCTGCCTGACCTTGAATGGACAGGCCAATGGGAGATAATCAGGAGCACAGGCGATCTGGCGAATCTAGAAGGACAAGGGTCTTGGTGGGGAACCGGGAACAACGTCGAATATTCCGGACTGATACAGTTCGAATAGGCGACAATCTCAGGCAAGCGGCGTAAGAGCAAAAACTCGGCTTCGACCAACAATTGTCCAAAACTCCATTCCTTTTGCTTCGCCCTATTTCTCTATCTCGAACCAAAGACCAGAACCGCTTGGACCGTCAAACGTCCAGCCTTGCTCGAAACCAGGCAAGTGCTAGGAGTGGGAAGTGAACCGAGAAATCTGACGGCTTTCCTAGAAGATGATTGTTGCACCGAGCCAGACTCCTTCCGACTGTGCGAAGGAATTCTCTGCCGGCAATGAATGCTACTTCGTTCGCGGAAATCGAAGATCTGGCATCGCTTTGACAGCATCCGCTCTCTCATGTTCAAACTGGCAGCGCGTTCACGCGAACATTGGGTCCTTGCATTGCTTCTTGCCGTTGTTCTTCTTCTCCGCGACCCACTTCGCTATCTGCTCCCCAAGCTCCTTCACCTGTTCCTGGGAGGTCTCTCCTTTCTCGTCTGTCGTGATGTTGATCTTGACGGAAGGCGCTGCGCTCGACGCCTCTGCTGCGCTCCAGTTCTCGATCTCAATCAGCAGCTGCTCCACTGCAAACCTACCAAGGGCGCTCCTGACGAGCATGACCATGTCAGTCATGCCGCCACCGTAGGACGCGACCGCTATCTGCTCCTTGGTCGATCTCTGAATGTTCTCGCGGTTCGTCTTAATGAATCGAGCAACGCTTTCCTTCACTGCCGTGCTGATTTCCTCCCCGTGTTCGTCTAGGAACTCCTGCCTGCGACTGCAGCCCTGGTCCGCACTGCTCTTCTTTGGCTTCCGCACCTTCCCAATCCTCTGCTTCCCCTTCATCATCCATTCTGCTTGCTGAGCGCTGTTGCTCACAAGACAGAATGACTAGATCGTGCGAGATGCTAGCATTTTGCTGAGAAGGTATGATGGCCATCGAAACGGTGTGCTCTGGAACTGACTCCTCAGGGAGAATGGGAGGACATTGTTCGCTCTCGGAAAAGACCATAGGGGAGGAAATGCGATGCCGCATCCGGAGGAATGGCGATTGTGGACGCTTCATTCGTATTGGATGCGATAGTGGCGGTGAGCATAGCTGCAGGCGCGTTTTTCGCGGTCATGGAACTGCGAGATTTGAAGAGGGACAGACGATTGGAGCTTGTGACGCAAGCTGCCATGCATTGGACGACGAGAGAGTTTGAAGACGCGTTCTGCAAGGTCTGGCGAGCCGATGCCACTGATGCTGAAGGACTGGAGAGGCAAGTGTCATTTGTGGACCTTTGCTTGATAGCCGATTTTCACGCGGCAGTTGCTCGCCTAGCGGTAGAAGGTCTTGTAGATGCAAGAGCACTAACGGGCTATTTCCCGTTCAGTTACACATGGAACAAGATGAAACCATGGGTCATTGCGGAGAGAGCTGCATCTGGACTGCCGGAATGTTGGATCGACATGGAGAAGATGGCGATTTTCCAGGAGCAGGAAGGAGGGATTCTTGCTACTGGCAAAAGACCATAGGGAGGAAGGGCTAGGTCTCTGGCGGCGCAGTCGGCGGTTCCTCTTCTTTCGCGATAGTCTGATCAGGTCCCTTCTTTCTGCGTACCACCAGGAATGCCACAGCTATGACTATCATCACTGCTCCTATCGCCAGAACGAAGACCACGGTCGGGTTCGCAAGTAGCCCAGAAGAGTCGGGGGTCCACATATTCGTCTCCGTCGCCTTGGCAGTTCCAGTCATGGCCCCTGAAGTCGTGGATGCCTCTACCATGACTCCTGTCTCCTTATCCCAGTAGAAGGTAAGCTGAGTTTCATACTGCGAGATGCTTGCGTAAACCACGGTTCTGCGTGCTCCAGCATACGTTCGTTTGGTCTCCCCTGTGATTGTAGTATTCCCATACCCAGACACGTAGATAGAATCACCAGTTGTGCAATTTGCAGGGATGACAAATCCGGAGAGGCCAAGAGCCTCACCACCTCCAACAATGTCGATAGGCGCAGATGCATTCTGTTCAGTACCATCAGACATGTGCATTGTCACGCGCACAGTGGCGCTCGTTCCTTCAACGCTCAGGAATTCCAACTTGATCCATGTTGGCAAAGGCGTTCCAGAGGGAGCGCCAGAGATCTTGTAGTCGAGTCTTATCCAATCGCCAGACTTGACACCCACCTGCACAACACCGGTGGATGAGAGGCAAGTCACCGTCCTGGAGACGGACGCGGAATTGTTTCCCGCATCAGTGGCAGTTATCAGGATCACGTTGGTTCCCCTTACCAAGGAGAGCTCGTAGGCAAAAGAGCCGTCAGGTTCAAGCGCCACCAATACGCCGTTTATCTTGAGGGCGACGTAAG
>Ga0299912_10005547_pt1 | contig 10370 bp, 10 predicted proteins | sample RVTome_2_FD_207667 | JGI IMG/M metagenome (GOLD analysis project Ga0299912, IMG submission 207667) | Soil microbial communities from uranium-contaminated site in the Upper Colorado River Basin, Wyoming, United States - RVT95D214 (version 2) ... | reverse complement strand
AAGCGAGCATTATAATCAGAATAAATACGATAACATGCTTTTTAAAATTTATGAAATGTATCAGAACGAGGGGTATCTGTATGCCAGGGTCGATGAAAAAAAAGCGCCCCGCGACAACCGACTCGACGTGCATTTTCAGATCACTGAAAACCAGCCCGTGCACGTCAATATGATTAAAATTCAGGGCAATTCCAAAACCAAAGAAAAAGTTATTCGGAGAGAGCTGAAAATCAAACCGACCGACATATTCAAAAGGTCGGTGCTCGGCCGATCCCTGCGCGATATCATGATCCTCAACTTCTTCGGCAACGTCACGCCCGATATGGAAGTGCTCGAAAACGGCGATATCGATCTGATAATCAAGGTCGAGGAAAAACCCACCGGACAATTTCAGGTGGGAGCGGGCTATTCGGCTCAGGATAAATTGGTCGGGACCCTCGGCCTGGGTATGCCCAACTTTTTCGGCGGGGGGCAGACGATCACACTCGACGCGGAATTCGGAAAGCTGCGCAATACTTTCAGCATAAGTTATTTTGAGCCCTGGTTTAGAGATTCGCCGACCTCCATCGGCTTGAGCGTTTTTTACCAGGAGCGGGATTGGTACGATTGGTTCACAGAAGGGCGGCGCGGCGGCAGCATCAGGCTCGGCCGACGCCTGAACTGGCCGGATAACTATTTCAAGGTGTTTTCGAGCTACAGCCTTGAGGAAATCAAATATTTTAGTATCAGTCAGAGTTACATTGCCGATAACGAGGACAACCCCTATAGTGTCGATAAGACAGCCTGGCCGCAACGCTCGTCGTCGTTGAGCTTGACGCTGGAACGCGATTCCCGCGACCTGTCGCAATTCGCGACCCGCGGCGCCGATATCTACTGGACCGGCGAATTGGGCGGGACGGTTCTCGGGGGCGACTGGAATTACTGGAAGCAACTGGCAGGTGTAGATTATTACTATACGCCATTCTGGAAATTTACCCTGGCCTTGCGAGGGAAATGGGGTTTGCTCGCCGGCATCTATCATGGCGAAGACGACGTGCCATATTCGGAAAGGTTTACTCCGGGCGGCACTGATCCGGACGGCATTATCCGTGGTTACGAGGATTCGCGAATCGGGCCCATAACCGCCGCGGGCGGCTATCTTGGGGGCAGAAGCGAGGTAATTTACAATCTCGAACTGACGGTACCTCTGGCAGAGCAACAATTTTATGTACTGCTCTTCGCCGACGCCGGCAACGCCTACCGGACCGGCGACGAGCTGCGGCAGAATTTTTATAAAAATTTTTACAAATCGGCCGGCCTTGGGTTTCGAGTTGTCGCGCCCATGATCGGAATAATCGGGTTTGATTTTGGTATCCCATTTAACGGGCCCAAAAAGGACCAGGGGAAAATACGACCTCATTTCCAAATCGGGAGAGGCTTTTAGAGGAGAACAACCATGCGGAAGATTTTTGCTTTGATTCTGTTTTCTCTGTTGGCGACTGCGGTCTCGGCCGAGGATAAACTCGGATATGTCGATTCGCAACGGATATTTGCCGAATTCCCGGAGTATCAGGATGCCCAGGCTAAATTCGATTCGGACGTCGAGGCCTGGAACGCTCAGGCCGACCAGATGAAAAAGGAAGTCGATGAGTTGACGCAGGAGATAGAAGGCCAATCACTGATCTTGTCTTCCGAGAAAAAGAAGGAAAGGGAAGCCTATCTTAAGGCCAAGCAGGATACGCTGCGGCAATTCCTCGATGCCACGTTTGGTCCTGAGGGCAAAGCCGAGCGCCGGATGGCGGAACTTTCGAAGCCGATCCGGGATAAGGTGCTGGCCATAATCGAAAAAGTGGCCATCGAAAATAATTACAGCATAATCTTTGACGCGGCAACCGTCAATATCGCGTACGCCAAAAAGAGCCTGGATATAACCGACGAAATCCTGACCGAGCTGGCCGCCGAAAAATAATGCAGCTTAAGCTCTCCGATATCGCCCTGAAAATCGGCGCTGAACTTATCGGCCCTGACCTGGTTGTCACCGGCCTGGCGACTCTCGAAGAACCGCGGCCCGATGCTCTCACCTTTATCACGTCCAAAAAATACGCCAAAAAACTCGCCAGTTGCCCCTGTCCCGCCGCCATCGCCCCGCCGGGCACGACATCGGAAAGCCATAGTCTGCTCGTCAAGGCCGATCCCCATCTTGGTTTCGCGCTGGCAATGAGGCTTTTCTATATGGATCATCAGCGCCCGGCTCCCGAAATTTCGGCTTCTGCGACAATTGCAGCCAGAGCGCAAATCGGCGAGAGAGTTTATATAGGGCCGAAGGCATATATCGGGGAGGAAGCTCACATAGGGCCCAATTGCGTCATACACCCGGGCGTCTATATCGGTGATAGGGTTCGAATTGGCGAGGATTGCCATGTCTATCCGAACGCGGTTATCCAGCATGATGTGCTAATAGGCAATCGCGTGGCGATTTACGCAGGGGCGATTATCGGATCTGATGGCTTTGGCTATGCCCGCAATGGCGAAAAGTACGCCAAGATACCGCAGGCCGGCATCGTGGTCGTCGAAGACGATGTCGAAATCGGAGCCGGAACCACGATTGACCGCGCGACCCTGGGTGAAACGCGCATAGGCACCGGCACCATTATCGATAACCTGGTGCAAATCGCGCATAATTGCCGGATCGGGCCCGGGTCCATATTATGCGCGCAGGTCGGTTTGGCTGGCTCGACCACGCTGGGCAGTAATGTTGTTCTGGCGGGTCAGGTTGGCATCGCCGGCCACCTTACGATCGGCGATGGTTCCATCGTCCAGGCGCAGTCAGGTGTTCCCGGAGATCTGCCGGCCGGTTCGATAGTATTCGGCTATCCGGCCCGCGATGTAAAATTAGCCAGACGGATCCAGGCCATCATCAATCGCCTGCCGGATTACATAGAACGGTTACGGGATGTTGAGAAGGCGGTCGGAGCCAAACGGCAGCCGCCTGCGGAACAAAAATGAAAGTGAACGTGTTGATGACTTTTATATTTGGAAGATTATTCAGGAGGAACTGATGGGAGAACTCATAAAACTAACCGAGCAGAATTTCGATTCCGAGGTGCTGCAATCCGGGACACCGGTTCTGGTGGATTTCTGGGCCGAATGGTGCGGGCCGTGCAAGATGATTGCGCCAGTGGTCGAGCAATTCGCGGCGGAGTATAATGGCAAACTCAAGGTCTGCAAGCTGGACGTTGACGCACATGGCTCGATCGCTCAACGCTATCGAATTTTATCAATTCCGACGCTGCTGATATTCAAAAACGGCCAGATAGCGGCGCAGGTCGTCGGGGCGGTGCCAAAGAAGGACTTGCAGAAGCATATTGACAAGGTCCTGGCCTGATGAAAGATAAGGGCTTCGCCGAACCGGCCGAGATTCAGGAAATTCTAAATTCAAGCAAGGTGATCGCGGTCGTGGGTCTTTCAGATAAACCCGACCGACCATCATTTGGCGTTGCAAAATATCTCCAGCAGGCCGGCTACACGATCATTCCGGTAAATCCGACCAAAAACGAAATCCTGGGCGAAAAAGTCTACCCCGACCTCGGGTCGATTCCCGTTCATGTTGACGTGATCGATGTCTTCCGCAAAAGCGAAATGGTCGGGCCGGTAGTCGAGGAAGCCATGGCGATCAGGGCCGAGGCTCTCTGGCTGCAGGAGGGTGTGATAAATATCGAAGCGGCCCGCAAGGCGCGCCAAGCCGGCCTGAAAGTAGTGATGGATAGGTGCATGCTGAAGGAGCATAAGAAGAGGGTTCCGTAGGGCCGGGCGATCGAATAGCCGTTCGGCCGCGAATTGCTCGATTCAAATTAAATAGCTCTCCAAATTTCGCGCAACTTTCATCCTTTCCGAACTTCACAATTCCCTTTTTTATAATATAATAATAGAAAAGCTTGCCGCTATTTTGCCGATTCTATATATTGACAGAGAAGAAGCGAGTCATTGGTGTGATAAAGCCTTACGCAAAAATTCCCAAGACGGTCGATGCCAGTCTTGCTTGGGCTGACGGTCTTGAATTCACGGCAACTGCTGGGTCGGGCAATAAGTTCATTTTAGATGCCTCGACTGATCACGGCGGAGCCAATTGCGGCGTCCGCCCCATGGAGGCTTTGCTCTCAGCTCTTGGCGGATGCACCGGCATGGACTTAGTGACTATCCTGCGTAAAAAAAAGCGCGATATTCAAAGCCTGGAAATAATTTTGCATGGCGAACGCGCGCCCAACCATCCTCATGTATTCAAAAATATTTCGATGGAATATCTGATCTGCGGGTCGGATATAACTGACGAAGACGTTCAGTGGGCGTTGAATCTATCGCTCGAAAAATATTGCTCGGTCGCGGCGATGTTGAAAATTAACTGTAAGTTGAATTATCGCTGGCAAATCCGCAAGAAAGGCGGCAAAACGTAATGAGGGGTTTTCGCCCTTCATATTCATATTACGGCAGCCTTATTCCGCCTGTCGTAAAAATGCTTCTGGTCACCAACGTCCTGGTATTTTTACTCACCTATTTCGGTCCATTTGCGGTCGCCACCTATTTCGGCCTGGTTCCGAAACTGGTCTGGAGCCGCCTGATGTTCTGGCAGCTTTTCACATATATGTTCTTGCACGGGAATTTCTGGCATATTCTCATGAACATGTTTGTTCTCTGGATGTTCGGCTCGGACCTGGAACGTACCTGGGGCAGCCGGGAGTTTTTGAAATTTTATATTATCTGCGGCGTGGGCGCGGGGCTTTTCAACGTTGTCCTGCAACCCAATGCCATGATTCCGATAATCGGAGCTTCCGGGGCCGTCTACGGCATACTGGTGGCCTTTGCGATAATGTATCCGGATCGCCTGGTCTATCTTTATTTTTTATTTCCAGTCAAGGTCAAGCATCTGGTGATTTTCCTGATAGTCTTCGAATTTTTCGCTTCCATGACAGGCGGTCAGGGAAATGTGGCGCATTTTGCACATCTCGGCGGCATATTGATTGGATATCTTTATCTTAAAGGGAATTGGCAAACCCGATCGCTTAAGTTTAGAATTTCCAGTTATTTCCATCGCCAACGCCTTGAAAAGATGGATCGGGAGAGGGAAAAAGACCAAAAAATGATGGAAGAAGTCGATCGAATTCTGGATAAAATCAACCAGGTCGGGATAGAGAATTTGACAAGGCGAGAAAAAAAGCTGTTGGAAGACGCATCCGAGAAACTTTCAAAAAAATAGGCCTCCATCTTCAGGCAATCCCTGTGGTGCCGATTTAATTTTAGGAGGGAAGGCCCGTCTCATATGAAAAAGATCCTGGTCGTAGAAAATTCGCCAACCATAATCAGCGTGGCCGATTCACTGCTCAGACAGAGGGGGTTCGATGTGACCTGCCTCTCCGACGGAAGCCAGGCATATGATTATATTTGCGCGGAGAAGCCGGACCTGATATTTACCGCCCTTGGCATTGAGGGGCTCAATGGGATTCAACTTTGCCGCAAGATCGTGGATAATCCTCAAACCGGCGGCATACCTGTAGTGTTGTTTGTAGGAGAGAGGGATAGCGTTTTCCTGGATAAACTCGATGTGTGTGGCGCCCGGGGGCGTATGAAGAAGCCGTTTTCACCCAAGGAGTTATTGGCAGTGGCCGACAAATTCTTGGGCGCTGCGGAGCCCGTGGCGGCCAGAGTCGTGGATCAGTCAGCGGCTGGTGCACCAAAATTGAAGCCGAAAGCATCGCCGCAGGAAATAGGTACCCGCGCCGGCATCAAGGCTGCCTCGTCTGAAGAAGGTATGCTTAAGAAGCACGAAACCGTTTTTAACCTCGATTGGGAAGACTTGAAAGAAAAAGGCGGTTTGGAGGCACCACCGGACCGACTGACAGATTTGGACGATTCCGGTTTAGTCCTTGAGGACGATCAATATGGCTTGACTAACCTGGCCGACGAGGTGTTGCCGGTTTCAAAAGCGAATCCGGATCAGGACTACGATTGGTTTATAAATGAGATGCAAAAGGAAATCACTGACAAGCCGGAAGAAAAGCCAGCGAGTTCCCAGGGCGCCGCACCCAAGAAACCAGCCGCATCTTATCAGGATCTGGGAGCCGCTTCATCCCCGGATGATACCAAATATCGCCGGTACCTCGATCAGTTTAAAAAAGATACCAAAACCGCCCCCAGGGATAGCCAGCCTCGGCCGGCTGGGCTCGATATCGACTGGATTGTCGAGGCAATCAGCGACAGGCTGGCCAAAAAAATAGTGGCGGGCCTGGACAAAAACGAATTGCGCGCCATAATTAACTCAATTTTGAAGTCATCCGAAACCTGATTTTTAAGGGCATTTTGGGCTCATCAGCAAGCCAATCTGGACCTGCTAACTCCTTTTTTAATATAAATTTATGCGGTCGACGCCGGAACTTTAATCCGTTTATTATGGTTTTGTAAAAATTGAAAGGCGGATTGATGGGAAACATTTCTTTAATAACGGCATTTGGAGCGGGCGTCCTGTCTTTTATATCGCCCTGCGTGCTGCCGATCGTGCCGGGTTATCTTTCATTTATCTCAGGGGTCACACTTGAGGAGCTAAAAGAAAAGCGGTCCCGGACAATTAATCGAGCTTTTGTCAATTCTGTTTTTTTTGTCCTGGGATTTTCGGCGGTATTCATAAGTCTTGGGGCATCAGCAACGGTCATATCGAATTTCCTTGTTAATTATATGCATATAATCGGGAAGATTGCCGGAGCATTGATAATTATTCTCGGCCTTCATTTCATCGGTCTTTTTAAAATCAAATGGTTCAATTATGAGAAGCGTTTTCAGGTCGGCAAAAAACAATTGGGAGTTGTCGGTTCTTTTTTTATCGGCCTCGCATTTGCTTTCGGCTGGACACCCTGCATCGGCCCAATCCTGGCCGGCATACTGGCTCTGGCAGCCGCCGAGGAGACCGTCGGGCGCGGCATATTGCTATTGGCTTTTTATTCGGCCGGCCTGGCCATTCCGTTTTTAATAACGGCGCTGGCATTCAATGCTTTTATTTCCGTTTCGAACCGTATCAAGAAACATTTTCGCACGGTTGAAACGGTAGGGGGTGTAATGCTCATCGGGATCGGACTATTGATATTCACTGATTCCCTGGGCTATTTATCGGCCATGTTGTCGGAGTGGTTCCCCTGGCTGGAAATCGGTTGATGCGGGAGTCTGATTTGCGAATCGAGACTGTTGGAAATTAAAAAGGGCAAACTTTTAAGGCCAAATGTGAATCAAAGATGAGCTGCAAATTCGATCAGAAGATACTTCACTTATATTTCGATGGTGAGTTGGAGTCGGCGGCCACGGCGAGAGTTGCCGATCATCTAAGCTATTGCCAGGAGTGCCAGGATCATTTGCGGCTGCTTGAACTGCTAAGAAATGAAATTAGCCGGGCTTGCCAGGCTGTCGAAGCACCTGCGTCCCTGCGAAACAGAATATCAGGGAGCCTGCAAAACCCTCGATTATCAGCGCGCCATCTTAAAATCGGGATCTTAGAAAAACTAAAAATGCAGGTCACGGAAGTCAAATCCTGGGGGCTCGGTTTCGCCGGCGTCGTCATGGCGGTTGTCTTATTGTTCATATTTATTCCTGGCGGTGGCAATTTCCAGAGCATGGCCGGCGTTCTGGCCAAAGAGCATTTTAGCTGGCAACAAGCCAAACAGAAGCGCTGCGTGCGTTCCGCCGAGCCGGTTGAAATCAGCAAGTATATCAGGGATGAATTGGGATTTCAGATCAGCGTCCCCGGCTGCCTTTGCGACGAATATCATCTGGCTGGCGGCGGTATCACTGAGCTCTATGGCAAACATATCGCCTTTGTCGGCTATGGTGACGGCGACATGAACTGCACGCTTTTTATCTTGAAAGGTTCCGCTCTCAAGCCGAAACGCGGCAACGCCGTGGTGGTCTCCGGCCGGGAATTCGAATTCGGCAGGGCCGCTGATTTGAATTTCATCTACTGGGTAAAGGATCAGACCACCTATATATTATGCGGTTGTTGTCCGCATGAAAAACTGGTCATCTTGGCGCTGGCCGCGATTTGATTATTCTCTTCAAAACTTTCAATCGCTGATTCTCCATTTTGCCCCAATAATTTCAGCAATCGTATTGCGTTTTAAAATCTGATTTAATAGATTCGATTCAGAGCGGCTGCCGGAGGGAATTTCGAGTTTCCGGCTGAATTAACCTGAAATGTTGATTCGACAATCCTGGGTTCGCACGGTGGCGAATCCCCTTTTGATATTATGGCTTCTAATTGCATTGTGATCATCGCCAACGATCCCGAAAACAGCCCCGATTTATCGGCGCTGGAACGATACCTCGGCAAACGAAAATCGGTTTACCTGGGGCGGTCGATGTTTTTTGACACTCTGGCTCTCTGTCTGGGCCTTGCTGATATCGATACGGTGATTTGTTATCATCCGCCTGCCTCGCTGGAGCGGTACCAGAAGATGATCTCGCTGTTTGCCCGCGAAGAAAAAGATCCGGAGCTCAAATCGAGAATTCACGGACTGCAATATTATCCCCGTACTTCCGATTCAATGATCGGCGGTATAGCCGATGCTTTTGCTCACATGTTCGGCCTTGGTTACCGGCGGGTGCTGATGATTGGCTCTTACTGCGCCGCTTTGACCCCCGGCTTGCTCAAGGCCGGTTTTTTGCTTCTGGAAAAATACGACGTGGCCATCGGGCCGACTTTCGGCGGCCGATATTATCTTTTCGGCCTGTCTCAGCTATTGCCGCGTATTTTTGAGGGGGTGCACTGGGAGAGCATTGATTTTTATGTCAAGCTTGGCGATAACCTTAAAAAAGCCGGGGCAAAAATACGCGAGCTTGAGATTTCGTATGAGGTCTATACGCCCGACGAATTAAATCAGCTGATCGTCGATATCGGCTGCTGGCGTAATGTTGGCGATACGCGTACGGCGAGCCATGCCGAAAAATTCCTGCGGACTCTCACTTGACCCGGCGGTTGCCGCCTTCCATATATCGTAGCCCATCCTGAATAGTTTCAAATCGCGCGTTTCCTGGGTTAATTATAGGCCTTAAACATGCCGATGTTAATCTATGAGTTCAAAACCTTTTGAGAACTTAACTGCCTTTTGAAGGAAAGTGCGATTCTGGACTCAGGTGCGGATCGGATATGCAAAATATCATCGTCAATACTAAAAAAATCGCCAACTTCGAATTAAAGGAATTGATCGGCTCCGGCGGCATGGCCAATATTTACCAGGGTCTTCAATTGTCGCTTGAACGGCCGGTGGCTATCAAGGTCTTGCATCGCCATCTCACCGCCAATGAGGGCTTTGTCGCCCGCTTCAAGAAGGAAGCTAAACAAGCAGCCATTTTGCAGCACCCCAATATTGTATCGATAATCGATTACGGTCATCAGGATGGCGATTATTTCATCGCCATGGAATATATCGACGGTCAGAACGTGAAAGAGCTGATGACGCGGATGAATCGATTTCCCCTGGAGGTGGCGTTGCTGGTCGCGCGCGAAGTGGCCGTCGGTCTAAAGAACGCCCATAGCCACGGCCTGATCCATCGCGATATAAAGCCGGCCAATATCATGCTGGCCAGGGATGGGCGCGTAATGATCACCGATTTCGGCATTGCCAAGGCGCCGGATGATATGTCGATTACTGTCACCGGCCAGACCCTGGGATCGCCGGCCTACATGTCGCCGGAACAGGCTGCCGGCAGGCCAATCGATCATCGGTGCGATATATTTTCGCTGGGCATAATCCTCTATGAAATGATTATCGGAGAAAAGCCATTTAAGGGCCAGACCTACCAGGAGATGATGACCCAGATCATATCAGGGACTCCTCAGGATGCCGGAAATCTGCGCATCGATGTCACGTCGTCCCTGGGCAGTATCATAAAAAAGGCGATGGCCAAAGATATCGAAAGCCGCTACCAGGACGGCGATGAACTGGCGGCCGATCTCGATAAGGAGCTCCAGGGATATTCACTGCCGGCACCCAAGAAACTGATCGCGGAATTTTTAAAAAATCCGATTCGCACCACCAAGAAACTACGGACCGATCGGATATCCAAGCATATGGAATCGGCCCTTTATTTCGTCAATATCGGGCATGGTCGGCTTGCCGACGCCATTAAGGAATTTGAAGATGTTTTGCGATTCGATAAGAACAACAAGTTGGCCCGCCAGTACTTAGAAAAACTGAAATCCGGTCAGATAAATTTCGAATCGGTCGGGGCCGGCAAGAAGCTCGGTTTGCCATTCTGGATTATGTCTGTTTTCAGCGCCATCGCTCTGGCCGCTATCATATTTTTGGTGACCAGCGATGGCTCGGTTGAGAATGAGGCGATTGGCGACGATCCCATTC
>Ga0299912_10005546_pt1 | contig 10370 bp, 11 predicted proteins | sample RVTome_2_FD_207667 | JGI IMG/M metagenome (GOLD analysis project Ga0299912, IMG submission 207667) | Soil microbial communities from uranium-contaminated site in the Upper Colorado River Basin, Wyoming, United States - RVT95D214 (version 2) ... | reverse complement strand
GAGATTCAGATGGGCACCCTGCGCCGCGAAGCTCTGAGGAACATGGCCGATCAAGCGGGTGTCCCTGACTTGACTAGCTTCGTGGCGGCAATCATCCAGGCGGACCAACTTGGGGTAAGCTTGGCCAGGGTGTTGCACATCCAATCCGAACAGATGAGAATCAGGCGCCGCCAGAGGGCAGAGGAGTTGGCCCACACGGCACCCATCAAAATGATGATACCTCTGGTCTTTCTCATCTTCCCGGCCCTGTTTGTGGTCCTGCTGGGACCGGCCCTGCCCTCGCTGAAGATGGCTTTTGGCGGCTTCTAGGCCCCTCGGCAAGCCTGCCTCGTGGTCAGGGAGTGGCCGCGGCATGCAAGCCCCGCTTGAGCCCAGATGGGATGTCAGCCAGAGGGACAACACACGTCTGCCTCGGGACCAGGATTCACCTCTTTGAACCCATTGCCAGGTTGGCACGCAGCTGCTCAAGGACTACTTGATCTCCTTCTTCCACCTCGTTGCGTGGTCTGTGACCGTAATGCAGGTTGGCTGTGCGCAGCGTGCCTGGAGCAGATCGAGCGCATCGAACCTCCAGTATGCCCTCTCTGCGGTCAGCCCACAACCCGCCCTGGCCGCTGCCGCTCCTGTCAGTTGACGCCGCCACGCATTGATGGAATACGCGCCGTGGGCTTCCTGGAGGGGAGCCTGCAAACAGCCATTCATCGCTTCAAGTACTCCAATGTGCGCCCGCTGGCCGTCCCCTTGGGAAAACTGGCCAGCGAGTACCTCGAAAAGAATCACCTTCCGGTGCAGACTATCGTCCCGGTACCGCTTCACTCCCACCGATTGCGCGATCGAGGCTATAATCAGGCTGAGCTTCTGGCGGAACAGATAGGCAGCGCGATGGGCATGAGAGTCGTCTCCGATGTTCTCCTGCGAGTGAGGAGCACCATCCCACAGGTGGGACTCAAAGCAGACCAAAGACGAAAGAACGTCAAGGGTGCGTTCCAGTGTGCCGGCACCAGCTTGAAGGGTCAGGATGTGCTACTAGTGGATGACGTGTGCACCACCGGCGCCACTCTGGAGGCCTGTAGCATCGCCCTCCGAGAGTCGGGGGTCAGGAATGTGTGGGGACTTGTGCTGGCCCGAGAAAGGTGGTCTGAGAGTCCAGTTTGAGTCTCTGAGACGGAGGATCGCAAGTGGAACTGATCATCACTGGCAAGAACATGGAGATAAGCGACGGGATACGTGACTATGTCGAGAGGAAAGCAGGAAAGCTCGACCGCTACCTGCGGAACATGGACGAGGCGCATCTGGAACTCACTCGATCAAGCGCCAAGAGTGCCGGAGACCGTCACATCGCCCAGCTCACCGTACGTGTGAAGGGGACTATCCTACGAGCTGAGGAGAACGCAGGCGACGTTTTCACCGCCTTCGACGCCGTGTTGGACAAGATGTACCGCCAGATCGTCCGTTACAAGACCAGGAGGCGCGATCGGAGTCGTCCCCAAGAGGAAGAGTCAATGCCACCGATTGAAGAATTCGAGGAGGAGGCTCCGAAGCAGATCGTCCGAACAAAGCGTTTCGTAGTCTTGCCCATGGATGAGGGGGAGGCCGCCGAACAGATGGAACTCCTGGGTCACGATTTCTTCCTCTTCCTGAACACGGGCACCGGAGAGCTGAACATCATCTACAGACGGCGCGATGGGAACTACGGCCTCCTCGAGCCGGAGTTGGCCTAGCGATGGCGGCCACCATCCTCTTCGTCTGCGCGGGTAACCTCTGCCGTTCTCCCATGGCGGAGGGCACGCTCAAGACCATGCTGCGCACAGACAGCCACGATACCCTTTGTCGCGTGCGCTCGGCCGGAACATGGACACAGGATGATCTGAGCGCCTCCCCACTTGCCGTCGAGGCCATGGAAGAAACGGGAATAGACATCACAGACCATCGAACCCACCACCTGACCGCACAGGACATGGCCGCTGCGAGCCTGGTCATCGTCATGGCCCGAGGCCACAGCGAAGCCTTGCGCGCGGAGTTTCCAGAAGCAAGACACAAAACTGTTCTGCTGAGCGAATTGGCGGGCGAGATGCACGATGTATCCGATCCTTACGGCAGCGACTCGCTGGAGCTCTATCGCCAATGCGCAAGTGAGATAGATCGTCTGCTAAGGGCGGGCTACCCTCGCCTTCTGGAGTTGATCAAGGAGAAAGCGAGCGAAGGTTGAGCGGTCGGGTCAGGTCCTCTGCCATCGCCAGAGGCGCCAGTATCTCACCAACTCGTAGTAGGCCAGGAGACAACTGAGCAGTAGACCACGCCATCCGTCTCTGTACCCGCGCAAGGTGAGGTAGCGCCAGCGGAACTGGCGCAGTGGCTGAAGCACCAAGTTCCACGGCCGAGCGCGCTGGCCGCTCTCGAACAACATGCGCACTTCATACTCCGTGTAACGATCCTGTTTGTCACAGAACTCGCGCACCGTGTCGTAGTTGTAGTGGATCAGCGGGTTGTGCAGATAGCCGGCTTGACCATCAAGCTCTACCAGTTCGTGCACTTCCCGCCGCTCATCGTATCGTGAGCTATCTCTGCGCAGCAGGCGCAGCTGATAGTCCGGGTGCCATCCCGCGTGGCGAATCCATCTTCCGAAGATGTAGTTCTTCCGTGGCACCCACCACCCGTCAAGACCCTCGTCAAGGACAGCGCGCCTGATCTCGTCTGCCAGCTCATGCGTGGCCCGTTCATCAGCGTCGACGAAGAAAACCCACTCTTTGCCTGCTATCCGCAGGGCAGCGTTTCGCTGGAGAGCGTAGTTATCGAAGCGGCGCTGTTGCACCTCTGCGCCCATCGCCCCGGCGATCTCCACGGTGGCGTCGTCACTGAACGAGTCGAGGACCAGAAGCTCGTCCGCCCAGCGGAGAGTGTTCAGGCATTCTGCGATGTTGCCTTCCTCGTTTCTGGTCAGAACGATGGCCGATATCTCCGCCATGGGCTCTGGCACCTGACCTGCCGTGGGAGACTGTGGCGTCCGGTTGCGGGTGATTAGGAAAGAGATCGCACCTCGCGATACGCCCGCATGCGCATCTCAAGGTCCCTTCGGTCCAGATGTCCTCGCATCGCCGCCCAACGGGCCCGCAGACCTTGGGACCACACGCCCAGGGCAACCAGCCAACGAGCTGCACGTCTGAAACCAGCACCGTAGTGCTTCTGGTAGAGCCGATACCTGCTCCGGTGCAGTTCCACGTACATGTCGTCTCGAAACTGTCTGGTGCTCTGCCCCACGTGGTGAACAATCTCTGTCCGGGGCTCGCAGAGGATCCGCCAACCTGCCTCTTTGATCCGCATGCACCAGTCGATCTCCTCACAGTACATGAAGAAGCCCTCGTCAAGCAGGCCCACCTCATCGATCACCGGCCGCCTGACCATCAGGGCGGCACCCAGCGGATGGTCGATGAGAAAAGGTTCCGCTCTCTCGTACAGACCGCGAGGATACCGACCGTTGATCCGTGAATCGAGCAATCGGTGATGGAGAGGGAAAAAGTCCAAAAAGATCATGGCCAGGGTAGGAAAAGTGAAAGCGGAATGCTGGAAGCTCCCATCCGGGAAGAGCAACTTCGGCCCCACGACCCCGGCATCTCGGCGCTCCTCCAGCAACGCCATCAAGCTTCCCAGTGCTCCTTTACTCACTAAGGTGTCCGGGTTCAGGAGGATCACGGACTGCCCGCTGCTCTGTTCGATGGCCTGGTTGTTGCTGGCTGCAAAGCCACGGTTCTGCGAGTTGGCAAGCAAGCGCACCTGGGGGAAGTCATCGCGAATCATCGCTACGCTCCCATCCGCGGATGCGTTGTCAACGACGATTACCTCGTATTCCAGCCCCGGATCGACGTCAGCGAGCACAGAATCAAGGCATCCTCGCAGCAACTCTCGCGTGTTGTAGCTGACGATGATGACGGAGAGGTCCATCTCCTGGCCCTGTAGCCTCAGAAGCCGATGGTGATCTCGGTGGGATTCTGCTGGTCGTTGACTATACGCACCTGCTCGTGCACCAGCCCCGCCCAGTAGTGGGGGTTTATCTTGGGAGGCTCGTCGATGATCGTGATGTGACCTACCACGGTCACACGTTTTCCTGGCAGGAGGTACAGGTATCTCTCCCCGTTGATGATCCTCTCTTCCAGGTCCTCATCCCTTCCCAACTGCCAACGGTAGGTATACGGACGCCCGGAACTGTTTCCTTCGAAGTCCACACCTACACGGAAAATCCCCGGCTCTTCATAGAAGCCCATAGTATTGAAGTTCTCACGACTAGTGTATGTGGTCCCAGATGCTGGCCCTTTGGTGCGGACAGCCACGCCCCCCACGTTCTCAACAGTCACCGTCAGATGGAGAGTCCCGCCCAAGGGGACCACGGTCGGGTAGAACTCCACGGTCTGAATCTCCGCGAGCGGGAGTCCACCATCCTCGATGGTCAGAGGAGCCTCCACCTTCACCAGATTCCCGACACGATCAGAGGCCTCAACCACCACCGTGTAGTCGCCATCGCGAGGTGGTGACGCGCCCATGTCGATGCCTCCATCGTAGTCATACTCCCAAAGACCCGACTCCAACTCTACCTTGCTGGGGCTCTGTTCCAGATCGAAGTCCTCCTCCTGCCAGCGCGTCTTGGGAAGCCCCACCGGATACCGATATCCGCCTTCGTCTGTCAGATAGACCTCCACCTGCGCCGGTTCCAGGAGGCGGTAGCTGATGGAGACTCGGTCGTTGATGCCATCCTGATTGGGCGTGAACACCTGTGGAAAGACCTTGAAGTCCTGCAGCTGGGGTCCCTGGCTATCGCCACCCTCAACTGTTAGCGGGCCCTCCACGCGACCTGTCTCTCCAGATTTCTCATCCACGACCTCCACGACCCAGGTGTAATCGCCATCCGGCAGCACCTGCCCCCCAATACCTCCACCGAAGAGCGCCTCGTACTCCCCTGGGGAGCGCCTGTTGCCCTCGCGGAAAAAGTGTTGCTGACCGTCTTCATCCACGAAGTAGATGTAGACCTGACAGGGACGAGAGACCTTGTAGCTGACCCTGGCCACGTCGTCCACTCCGTCTGCGTTCGGTGAGAGGACGGATGGCTGAACCTCGACGTCGTACACCAGCGGGTTCCCTCCCCCACACGCGGCCAGCAGAATGCAGGTCCATATCAGAGTCCCTGCGAAGGATTTTCGCATCCAACCTTTGCTCAACGCCGGTACCTCCCCATGCGCCTACCGCCTTCCGAACTCTCGCTCCAATTGCTCCGCGCTCACGTGAAGCATTGTGGGTCTCCCGTGTGGGCACGTCCGCGGCAGGCTTGTCTGTTCCAGCTGCACGATCAACTCCTGCATCTGGTCGATGACCAGAGTCTGTCCGGATCTGACCGCCCCGTGGCAGGCCAGGCCGATGATGACCTCATCCTCCCAGGGGCGGGCGCCATCAGCCCTCTCAGCTTCCTCGATGATGTCGAGGATGGAGTGCTCCAACTCCGCAGTCTGCAACATGGCCGGCACACCACGGATCAGATAGGTGCCTCCCCCGAAAGGCTCCAGATCAAATCCCAAATCCTTCAGCTTCGCCAGACGATTCTCGTCCAGCACCGCCTGCCTAGGTCCGGGCTCAATGGTGATGGGTTCCACGAGTGTTTGCGAGGCAACGGCAGCTCCACCTTTCTCCGATTGAAGGCGTTCGTACAGCACGCGCTCGTGAGCCGCATGCTGGTCTATCAGATACATGCCCGTTGGCCCCTCAGCGACGACGTAGGTCCGTCCCAGCTGCCCGAGCACCCTCAACATGGGAAGCTTGTCCCTCGCTGGCGCCTCGAGAGTGGTCGATAGCGCCGTGGCGGTGCGCTGCACCTCCAAGGCCTGTTGGCCGGGGCGCGCTGGTGAGGGGCGACCCGCTTGCACCAGACGATACTGTCTCGCCTCCACCACATGCGCCCAGCCGAAGCTGGCGGAATCGCCGGGCACCGGTGCCCTACGGGAGAGGGTCTCCCGCACCACCCTTTGGACCGCCGAGAACACCACCCTGTTGTCGCGAAACCGAACCTCGGCCTTGGATGGATGAACGTTGACGTCCACCTCATGGGCGGGCAGCCCTACCTTGAGCACCACTATAGGATGCCTCCCCTCAGGCAAGAGACCATGGTACGCCTCCCTGATGGCGTAACTTACAGTCCGATCTCTCACGAAGCGCCCATTCACCAGCGTGGTCAGGTTTCGTGCATTCGATCGGTGAAGTAGTGGATCGCTCACGAAACCGTCAACGGTCACGAACGAATCGCTGGCTGAGCTATGCTTTATCTCCAGCATTCGCTGTGCGGTGTCGAGACCGTAGACATCCACCAGCACATCGTAGAGGCTGCCTGATCCTCCCGACTGGAACACCGTGCGGCCGTCGCTCAGAAGGTTGAAACGTAGCTGAGGATAGGCCATAGCGTAGCAGGTGACCAGTTCGCTGATGTGTCGCGACTCCGTCGTCGCAGACCGCATGAACTTCATACGAGCGGGAGTGTTGTAGAAAAGGTTCTCTACGGTCACGACCGTACCTTGTGCCGCCCCCCGGGATTCGCGATGTATGACCTCACCACCCTGCAGGCGCAGTAGAGTCCCCGCCTCTTCGTCTCTTGCCCGCGTCACCAGCGTCACGTGTGAAACAGCAGCGATGCTGGGCAGTGCTTCCCCCCGAAAGCCCAGGGTAGAGATTTCGGACAACTCCTCCAGCGAGCGCAGTTTGCTGGTGGCGTAGCGCTCGAACGCGAGTTCCACCTCCTCTTGAGGTATTCCGCCCCCGTCGTCGACCACCCTGAGGAGCCTGCGCCCCCCCTGGCGCACCTCGACCCTGATATCTCGAGCGCCGGCGTCAATAGAGTTCTCGATCAGCTCCTTTGCCACCGAGGCCGGCCGCTCGATGACCTCGCCGGCAGCAATCCGGGACGCCACGTCCTGAGATAGTCTCTTTATGGGCATAACCGTGGAAGTCACCGTCGCTCGTTTCGAGAGAATCAACTGTGGAACACGCCGCTATTGTACCATACCGATTGGGCACACGCCAAGGACCAACCTGAGGCACGCAAGACAGACAATAGGTCCATTGCGGACGTGTCCCGAGCAGGGCGCACACAAATGCGATATGTTGTTCTTTACAAACTCCTAGTGTAGAATCACCCTGGGAACCGCCTCGCTATGCAAGCGCGTAGACAGGAGAAGGTGTAATGAGCGAAATCGTCATTGTTGGCGGAGTGCGGACTCCAATAGGTAGCCACGGTGGAGGGCTAAGAGATGTAACGCCACAGGAATTGGCTAGGATTGTCATGGTCGAGGTCATCAATCGGACGGGGGTAGACCCGCACGTGTTCGATGACGTCATCTTCGGATGCTGCGGACAGTTCTCCGACGCTCCGAACGTCACTCGCGTAGCCGCCCTCATGGCAGGTGTGCCCACTCATGTTCCTGGCTACACGGTTCAGCGCAACTGTGTGTCAGGAATGGTCGCCATCACCAATGCCTGTCAGGCGATCAAGGCAGGTGATGGAGAGGCGCATCTGGTAGGAGGCACGGAGTCGATGAGCTACGCCCCCTACACTGTTCGTGGAGCTCGCTGGGGGCTCAAGTTGAGGAGCACCGAGTTCATCGACGTGATATGGGAGGGCTTGACGGATCCCGTTTGCGGCATGATTATGGGTTACACGGCTGAGAACCTCGCTCAGTTCTACGGCATCAGCCGTCAGGAACAAGATGAGTTCGCGGTGCAGAGCCATCGAAAGGCCTTCATGGCCACACGCATGGGCAAGTTCAAAGACGAGATCGTGCCGGTTCCAGTAGTCAAGAAGGTGGCCGGCCAGGAAGTGGCCAGGGAAGAAATCACCCAAGACGAGAACATCTACGCTGGCCTGACAGTGGAGAAAGCCGCCCTGTATCCCACTGTGTTCAAGAGGGGTGGCGTGGTCACCCCTGCCAACGCTTGCCCCATCTCCGATGGCGCCGCGGCCCTCATCGTCATGACCAAGGAGAAGGCCAACGAACTGGGCCTGGAACCCATGGCCTACGTCCGCAGTTATGCCTACGCCGGAGTGCCGCCGGAAATCATGGGCATCGGACCCACAAAAGCCATACCTCTGGCATTGGAGAGGGCAGGACTCAAGCTCACCGATATCGATATCATCGAACTCAACGAGGCGTTCGCCGCTCAGGCGTTGGCCTGCGCCATTGAGTTGGAGAAAGACGGCTTCGACTGGGACAAGGTCAATCCTAACGGCGGCGCCATCGCGTTGGGCCATCCGGTGGGCTGCACCGGGGCGCGGATAACGGTCACCCTGCTCTATGAGATGATCAGGCAAGATGCCAGCCTCGGTCTGGCCTCGGCTTGCGTGGGAGGCGGCCAGGGAGGGGCGCTCATCATCGAGAGGAAATAGGGAGAAGGAGACAACATGTACGACAAGGCCCTCCGAGAGGAGTTCATCACAAAGGGAAAGGAGGTGTACGACAGGCTCAAAGGCGACCTGGAGCCCGCTCATGAAGGCGAGATCGTGGCTATCCATCCCGAGAGTGGTGAGCACTTTCTGGGGAAGACCATGAACGAGGCCGATGAGAAGGCCTTCGCCAAGCACCCCGACGAATGGCTCTACTTCGTGCGCATCGGCTCCGCGGACGCATCTCTTCCGCTGAAGACTTGGTAGACCTCAGCGGTACCGAAGGAGGAAGGCGAAGATGTACATCTTCAAAGCTGGAGTCGTGGGCGCAGGATTCATGGGCGCCGAGATTGCACAAGTCATATCCTACTCTGGGCTCCCAGTGGTCTTGAAGGATGTCGACCAAGATCTATTAGACAAGGGGCTGGCCAGGATCCGTGACATATATCAGAGGCGAGTGGACAAGGGCAAGATGGACACGTCCACATTTACTGAGAAGATGGACCTGATCCAGGGCAGTCTCACGTACGACGGCTTTGCCGATGCAGACATTGTCATCGAAGCGGTGCCCGAGAAGATGGAACTGAAAAAGCAGGTCTTCCGCGAGTTGGAGGAGGTGTGCCCCGAGAGTACCATCTTCGCCTCCAACACCACAGCCCTGTCCATATCCGAGATGGGCGCGGCCACGAAGAAGCCTCACAAGATGGTGGGGATGCACTTCTTCAGCCCTGCGCACATCATGAAGCTCGTCGAGGTCATCCCCGGACTGGACACGGACGAAGAGACCGTCAGGGATGTGGTGATGTTCTCCGAGTCCTTGCGAAAGATACCGGTGGTCGTGCAGGAGTGCCCGGGCTTTCTGGTCAACCGCCTGCTCATGGCCTACCTGAACGAAGCCGCTCTTTGTCTGGAAGAGGGACCTGCCACGACCCGCGAGATCGACGAGGCCATGGTGAGGTGGGGCTGGTCCATGGGCCCTTTCACCCTGATGGACATGATAGGGGTTGACATCTGCTATGTCACTGGCAAGTACCTGACCGAGGAGTACGGTGAGCGCCTCCAGGCAGCGAAGATCTTCCAGAAACTCTATGACGCCGGTCGCTGGGGCGAGAAAGCCGGAGCCGGATTCTATGGCTACGGCGACCAGACTGACGAACCAGTGAACGCGATGATCAAGGAGATTCAGTCAGAGCCCAGGGCCGTCACAGGGACCGAATTCAGCGCGGACCGCTTGATGATGCCCATGATCAACGAGGCAGTTCTTTGCTTGCAGGAGCATGTCGCCTCGGCAAGCGACATCGACATGGCTGCCGTCGCAGGAATAGGGATGAAGATGGGCGACGAGCGAGTTGGCCCCTTGGCAGTGGCGGATAAGATAGGGTTGGACGTGGTTCTGGCGAAGATTGAGCAGTTCAAGAGAGAACTAGGGCCCAGGTTTCACCCGTCCCGTCTCCTGCGACTCCAGGTCAGGGCGAACCACCTGGGTGAGAAAACAGGTAGGGGGTTTCTTGAGCACGTAGGCTGATGGATCGGCGCGATGTACATACACCCCTAGTCAGCGTTACTGTGCACAAAATGGTGGATCTCAAGAGGAGAAGAAATGACAGAGAGACAGTACGTGAAGGTGTCCAAGGAAGACCGCGTCTCCATCGTCACGATAGACAATCCTCCCATGAACACGATCTCGCGCCCGGTAGTAGCTGATCTCCAGAGCGCGCTGGAAGAGGCCTGGGCCGACGCCGACATCAAGGTCGTGGTCATCACAGGCGGAGGGCAGATGGCCTTCATAGCGGGGGCAGACATTAACGCCATCCTGGGCCTGAAGAGCCCTGCTGAGGCCAAACAGATAGTGACCCAGGTGCACGAGCTGTTCCAGAGGATCGAGAACTCTCCCAAGCCTATCGTTGCCGCCATCAATGGTCACTGCCTGGGTGCCGGTATCGAACTGGCTATGGCGTGC
>Ga0299912_10005544_pt1 | contig 10373 bp, 9 predicted proteins | sample RVTome_2_FD_207667 | JGI IMG/M metagenome (GOLD analysis project Ga0299912, IMG submission 207667) | Soil microbial communities from uranium-contaminated site in the Upper Colorado River Basin, Wyoming, United States - RVT95D214 (version 2) ... | reverse complement strand
GCTCGCCTCGGTTCGGGGCCTAAACTCAATATCGGTACCGTGTATCACCATCTCACAATTATGGCTTAGACTGACGGTGCGTGGCCTGTGCGGGAGGTGAGAGGGTGCCGAGAGCGCCGAGGTATTTCATCGATGGTGCTTTCTACCACGTGTACGGGAGGATCGCGCGCGGAGAGATGATCTTCTCGGATCGTGGGGAGGCGTCGCAGTTTGTGGAGGTGATCCGAGAGGTCAAGAAGCGCGACGGCCTCACTGTCCTCGCCTGGTGCCTGATGGGCAACCACTATCACCTCGCGCTGCGCACGGCGTCGGTGCCGCTGTGGCGGAGCATTCGGCTGGTGCAGTGGCGTTTCGCCCGGCAGTTCAACCGGCGGCGTCGGCAGCTCGGCCCGGTGTGGCAGGGGCGCTACCAGGTTCGACTGGTGGACGAGCACCGGTATCTGCTCCAGCTCATCGCCTACATTCACCTCAACCCGGTCAGTGCAGGGCTGGTCAGGGACCCCGGCGCCTACCGGTGGAGCGGTCACCGGGAGCTGCTGGGCAAGAGCCAGAAGCCGCTGGCGGACGTGGACGCGACGCTGGCGCTGTTTGGGAAGCAACGCGCGGCGGCGCGGCGGGCCTACGTGCGGATGCTGCGTGGCGAGCGGGAGCAGCCGTGGGTGGGGGAACGTCCGGGGCGGCTGCCGTGGTGGGGTCGCGTCGATGACGAGGCTGTCGACAGCAGTGCGTGGGACCTCACGCCGTCAGTCGGGGCCAACACCAGGACGCAGCGGGCCACCGTCCCCGACGTGAATGCCTTCATCCGCCGGGCGGCGGAGCAGCTGGGCGTGAGCGGCGACGTCCTCGGTGCGAGGAGCAAGGCGCCGGCGACGGTGCGCGCTCGCGAGATCATCGCGATCGTCGGTGTGGAGCGCTTCGGGGTGAAGGTCAAGGACCTGGCGGCGCGACTGGGCAAGAACCCGGGCAGCGTGAGCCGGTGGATGGTGCGGGCGGCGCAGAGGCGAGACGAGGACCGGGATTTCGAGGCCTGCTGTCGCCGGCTCGAGAGGGCCCTCACGCAGAATTCGCGCACGCGCTCAGCAAGATAGTGAGATGGTGATACACGGTACCCATGACATGTGGGCCAACTACCTGTCGGCGCTGGCTGCGGTGCGGGACAGCGCCCTGGATGCCGCTTACTACCACAAGCAGTACGAACGCCACGAAGGCCATCCCAAGCCTCATGTCGTGGCGATCCTCGCGCTGGCGCGGCAGCGCTTCAAGGTGAAGTACAAGCTCATGACCACGGACGCGGCGTACGACAAGGAGATCCCTATCGCGAGCCATCTCGATCGCGAGCACCAGACTGCGAACAACGGCCCACGAGCGGCGTAACCCATGCCGACAACCCAAGCAAATTTGCTACCTCTTGACTTCTGATAGAGGTACCCAAAACGAAACCGGGGCAACTCCAATATTTGAATTCTGATTAGCCTGAACAAAACAATGTGATACTTGCTTTCCCACAAATTTCGTCTAATACTATGTTCAAAGGAAATATTAATAGCGAGGAAGGGTATCAGGGGAGCTTCCTCGCTGCTTATGGGAGGGGGAGATGAACTACAAAGATTCTTTTTTCAAACAGGTTTTTCTCGGGTTTATGGCCTGCCTATTCGCAACGGTTACGGAAGGTTATTTTGAGGTTGTGGTCCAAGTTGCCAGAGCGGGTGAGTTAACAAGTGAAATCAGTTGGGAAAAAGAAATTTGCCCCCTTTTAGAAAGGGTCGTCTGTGTAGAAGCCGACCCATTTGTTGGAGAAGACAATTGCTATTTTAGGTTTGGAAAGAAATGCAAAAATCCCCAGGCGCAATCAGGGGAAGGGGAAGAAGCCGTTTATAGTTCGATTCAAGAAAAACTTGTTGATATATTTCTGAAAAAAAGTCCGGTTATCGCATCGCTAAGCTGTCATCTTATGTCAGGGCAAGGAAAATTGAGCGCATTGTACGGAGGGAGGGGAGATTGGTGGTGGGTCCCTTTTGGTTTCTTTTACTCAGGTTGGGAGCCTTTAGGCAAAAAGTTCCAACCTGGAGATGTTCCCTCTATTAAGAAGGCCTATTGTCAGCTTCTTTTCTCAAATCAATTAGTACTAAGAATTCTCATGCCGGATATCCATTCTGTGCTTAAGGAGGAAGGACTAGTCTGTCCTGATTGCCCTGGGCCTGAGACAAAGCCTCTCAATAAAGAATTTTCATTCCAGGACCTCATGCCATTTCTTGTAGCGAAATATCGACCTAGCTCTTTTAACAAAGATGGAAGCGTAACCTTTGAAATGATTGATCTTGGCTCTTATTATTCAAAGAATCCAAAGGTTGACCCGGATTTACTGATAGCGACAGAATTGCTCATCGCGCTGAACTTTCGGGTGGATGATAAGGTTATGAAAATCTTACATGAATGCATGAGGAAAAATAAAAAAGAAATAAATAGAAAAGCCGCAATCGGACAAGAACAAAGAATCGATATTATAAGAGATATTTTGGCAGAAGCACTTGCCATAAGTAAGGAGTTTAAAGATGTTGTGCTATTGGGTAAAAACGTTCTTCCCTTAGCCGGCCTGAAATGCCTGGATTGCGAATAACTGGAGTTGCCCCGGTTTCGTGGACGGTTAAGGGCTTTCGGCCAAAGGTTGGGGATGGTGGCTCCTTTCGTATGTAGTGACCCCCTCACGTCAAGCCACCTTGGTGAGTTTTGGGTCATCGGCGGGGCTCCTGTAGCCAAGAGCCGAGTGCGGGCGCCGGGTGTTGTAGCGATGGATCCAGGCGATGACCTCCTATCCTGCACCCCTTCAAATGTGGGCCACCAATACGACATCGGCGATGATCATGTGAGGTCGTCGTCGCGGCTGTGGGAACGGTGGGCCGAGCGGAGCGAGGTCCGCGGTTTCCACAGCCGAGCCGGAGGTGGCATGTGAACGAAGACAGGGAGGAGAACGGCACCCTTGGCGAACTGCCGGAGGATATCCAACAATGGACAGCCAAGCGGCGAGCGGCGCTCGTGATGTCGATCCTCAGGGGAGAGACCACCACTGTCGAGGCTGCTCGCAAGCACGGCGTAGAGGCGTATCGGTACCGTGTATCACCATCTCACAATTGTCGTGTAGACTCTTGGTGCGTGCCCAACGCGGGAGGTGAGTCCGGTGCCGAGAGCGCCGCGATACTTTGTGGATGGGGCCTTTTACCACGTGTACGGGAGGATTGCGCGCGGAGAGATGGTTTTCTCGGACCGCGCGGAGGCTTCGAGGTTTATAGAGGTGATCCGCGAGGTCAAGAAGCGCGACGGCCTCACCGTGCTCGCCTGGTGCCTGATGGGCAACCACTACCACCTCGCGCTGCGCACGGCGTCGGTGCCGCTGTGGCGGAGCATTCGGCTGGTGCAGTGGCGCTTCGCCCGGCAGTTCAACCGGCGGCGTCGGCAGCTCGGCCCGGTGTGGCAGGGGCGCTACCAAGTCCGACTGGTGGGCAAGGACCGGTATTTACTCCAGCTCATCGCCTACATCCACCTCAACCCGGTCAGTGCGGAGCTGGTTAAGGACCCCAGCGCCTACCGGTGGAGCGGTCACCGGGAGCTGCTGGGCAAGAGCCAGAAGCCGCTGGCGGACGTGGACGGGACGCTGGCGCTGTTCGGGAAGCAACGCGCGGCGGCGCGGCGGGCCTACGTGCGGATGCTGCGCGGCGAGCGGGGACAGCCGTGGGCGGGTGAGCGCCCGGGGCGGCTGCCGTGGTGGGGCCGCGTCGATGATGAGGCTGTGGACGGGAGCGCGTGGGACGTCAGGCCGGCAGTCGGGGCCAACACCAGGACACAGCGGGCCACCGTCCGCGACGTGGATGCCTTCATCCGCCGGGCGGCGGAGCATCTGGGCGTGAGCAGCGACGTCCTCGGTGCGAGGAGCAAGGCGCCGGCGACGGTGCGTGCTCGCGAGATCATCACGATCGTCGGTGTGGAGCGCTTCGGGGTGAAGGTCAAGGACTTGGCAGGGCGACTGGGCAAGAACCCGGGCAGCGTGAGCCGGTGGATGGCGCGGGCGGCGCAGAGGCGAGACGAGGACCGGCATTTCGAGGGCCGCTGTCGGCGGCTCGAGGCGGCCCTCACGCAGAGTGTGAGCAAGCGCTCAGCAAGATAGTGAGATGGTGATACACGGTACCCATGGGGCCAACCTAGGTCTCAGCGCCACCTGCGTCAATTATTAGGTGGGTACCTCGGCCCATGGCCCCCTCAGCCCTCATAGGGACGGATTCTGGAATAAGGGTGGGAAGACACCACACATCACGGATCTCGCACCGTGCGGGGTCAGATCGGGTGTCCCGGCCGCGGCGAAACCAAAGTGAGATGGTGAAACGCCGTACCCGCCCTGGCGCCCCCACGGGTGGCGGTACCTATCAGGCGGGTAGGTTGTCTTGCATCTCTTCAAACAGCTTCGCCAAGCGAGCTCTGGTAGTTCTGCCGGTGTCAATGGCTGCGAGGAAATCCTCGCGCGTTGGTGCCCAGTCGAGGTGGCGCCCCTCTTCCTCGTGGCCCAGTACCTCCGACAGGAAACGGACGAACCAGAGACAGGACTCCCGCGCGAACCTGCGTGCGGAGCGGATGTGCCCTTCGAGGCCTGTCGCTGGGAGTTGCTCACCGTGCACGAGTTTGGACCGCACCCCGTAGACCACCTCAAACTCCTCTTTTAGTTTCTTGCGTTGGGCTTTTGTGTCGCCAAGAAGCGAAGCTACCCGTTTCCCAAGGCGGCCCGACAAACCGCGCTCTTCACCGCCAAGGAGCGTCTCCACGACATTGACATGCTGCAGGAGTTGCTCGTACCCGTCCGAGAGGGAACCGTGCGCAAGCAACTGCAGAGCCCGATCTAGAAAACCCCAGGAGTACTCCTGAGTCCTAGATCTCAACGCCGGCAAAAGCCGTCCCGTCTCCCTAACGAACTCGGCGAACTCCTTGGTACCGGCTTCGTCTAGATGGATGTCGCCATAAAGCTCCAGTTTTGTTTCCCCCGTTTCCTCCTCATCCACCCACTCAAGACAGTCGAACTGATCCATGTCAGGGAGGGTATATCCCAGGAACCGCCAGGAAAGCCACTTGTCGGAGCAGCGGAGCACGAACGCCGGGCGAAGGCCTTTCCAAACTGGTTCGTGAATCGGTTTCTTGTGCGGCTTGTCGGAATGCCGCCTGCACCACGCGCAGTCCTCCTCGTGTCCCGGGTCCCTTGTCGTCCCGGAGTCGAGTTCTTTCCACTCCGTTGGCTGCCAGTCGAACAGGGAAAGATGTTCCAGCAGGGGGTTGAGTTGCGCTGGAATCCACTCATAGCTGTCTGTGGGCAGTGGCTTGCCGCTTCCAAAAACGTCGGGGCGCAGGACGCGGGGACCATCGACGCCGAGGCGATCCGCTGGTGGTTCTTCTTCTAGCTGGACGTACCAGAACGCCCCCAACTCGGTCAGATCACAGCCCAAGACGTCCGAGGGAAAGAAGACTTCCCTCACCTCGGGGCACACGAGTGCTGTCATCTCTTCCTGCGTGAAGTGTTTGATCTGGAACGTACCGCAGTCGATCGAGTCCGACGCGAACGACACATTTTCGATTGCCACAAGTGTGGTGAGGCGCACGCGGGTCTTCTGGAACTCGGACAAATAGGCCTGAAATGCTTCATGCTCAGGCACATCTCGACCCTTCGAGATATCGATGTACAGGCCAGATCGAACGAAGAAGTCGCTGATGGCGAACGACCAACCCGTCTGACCGGCAGAGTGGTAGGGTCCTGCAAGATTCCCTCGCGTCAACTCGACCAACCGGGTGAACTCGGGGCGGTCTTCCAGATCTCTGACCAGTTTACGCAGTCGCTCGTCCGAATCCCGAACGAGGGTAAGGGCTTCGCCGGTGCGTGGTGGCGGCGCGGAGGGTCCGAGGAGTTCTCGCGCCGTTGTCAGGTAAGTGCAGAAGGCAGAGAACAACTCACCGTTCATGGCACTCCTCTCAACAGGAGGCTAGTCTCCTGTGGATTATGACCCCTCGGTCAAGGCGCTACACCCATCAGGAAGAACTGGGACGGGTATCAGCTCTTCATCACCGGACTGGCGACGTGCTAGTTGACCGCCCTTCGCCTCCCGTCTTCGTACCCCTGCTGGTAACCATCAAGCGTAGCTCGCTCGACCGCGCTCCTCACTTCTCCCTGAGCGCGAACAAGAGAGCGCCCGCTGCGACCGCGACAGCGCCGAGTTCAATCGCCAAGAAGCCATAGTCGACGTGGTCACCACGACTGTCCCACAGCCAACCATGGCCCGCGCTGTGTGTGATCGTGATCGGTGTGCCACTCTCCCATGGCTTATGGACAGTCTCAAAGGCCCACGGAGGGTGCAGCACCAACAAAACCACCATGGCTGCAGCAATGAGCACAATAGCCCTGCGCCACTTCTCCCGGTTGGTCATCGTGACACCTCCGAGAATTGCACCACTCCATTGCGTATCGTCTGCACTTCAGTTGACCGCTCGTCGCTTCCCGTCTTCGTACCCCTGCCGGTAGCCCTCAAGCGTTAGGTCAGAGTGTCTACTTTATCGGGGCAACTTCCGCGTCCACTGTTGCCGCTTGTTAGGCGGCGTTTATCCCCTTAGGGTTCGGACCGAATTGATTTGCGCCGGGCTTGCTGTCCCCGAAGAAGAGCCAAAAGTAATACAGAGAGACACCAATCCACAGAACCATCCACAGAGGGAGGAGAAGAGAGACCGCTAGGTCTTTGCTAATTACCCGAAAGAGGGCTAGGGGCAAGAGGGCCACCCCAAGCGGAACGAAAAAGAACCATCCGGGCTTGCCAACGTCGTGCACTCTCCTCACCGACACCGCGAACGCAGGAAGCACAGTTGCCAAAGCCCAAAACCATAAGACAAATCGAAGAGAGTTCACTTTCCCTGCGGCGAACCCAAGACCCCACCCGAGCGCCCCGTTGACGAGGGAGAATGAAAAGAATTCCCGCCGTCGTGCCCGACCGCTGAACACGGCGTACTTCTTCAATGCCTCGACGTACCAGCCTATGGGGGACTTCTTCGCTGTTCCCGGCGGGGAGACCACGGCGAAGGCGCTGTTGCCCCTTGGCCGAGCCGTTACTCCTCGCCTTGTTTGGGGTGCCGGCAACACCTGTGGCTGACGAGGCTTGGCAACCTCGGGAACAGGCCTATTCGCCTGGATCGCGCGAACCGATTGGACCTCGAGGAAATCGTACTCAGGTGTTGGCTGGCCCTGCGGGGGTGGGGGCGGGGGCGCTAGCAGGCCCGGAACCGTTTCGGCCCGCGCCCACTCCTTCATGCCGGGACTCCACACAAAGTCGGTTGGCTCTAGTTCGCCAGTAGCGGCCATTTGACGAAAGGTCGGGTCCTCAATCGGACCTTTCCGAATGCCGCCTCGGTAGTAGTACCAGGGCATGGTGGCTACCCCCTGAGGGACCTGTTCACCATCTCAGCGCCCCACAAGCTGTCCTGTTGCACATCACCGTTTCTCAGTTGACCGCCCTGCGCTTCCCATCCTCGTGCCCCGCGTGTAGCCCTCAAGCTCCGCCCGCTCGACCGCGAGGCAAACAAGGTCGCGGATAGTGTCCTCCAAGTGCTTCTGCTGCTTCCAATCGTGCATCACCACGAGCGCGTGAACTGTATCTTCCCACCATGCGGCCGGGGCGGGGGTCGTTGTTTCTCGGAGGTTACTTTATCCCCGGGTGCTCCCGGTAGAACTTCACGAGGTATCTGATGAGCTGGAACAACAGCAGGCCGCCGAGCACTGACAACGCGCTCAGGCCTCGCACCCCCAGTTTGGGGCGATGGTCTCCCAAGCGTTGCTCTAAGACGCCGCTTTGTGCGCGTCGGGGTTTTAGGACTCCGGGCGTCTGCTCTCGGCCAAGTCGGCGGAGAGTGGCCTGTGCCTCCGCGTCCCCCTGCTCGGCGGCCTTGCGGAGCCAGCGCACGGCCTCGGCCTTGTCCTGCTGCACGCCATCGCCGTTGTAGTACAGGATGCCAAGGTTGGCCTGTGCCTCCGCGAGTCCTTGCTCAGCGGCCTTGTGGAACAAGCGCGCGCCTTCCGTCGGGTCCTTTGGCACGCCATGGCCCTCGTACCACATGACGCCAAGGTTGAACTGCGCTTTCGCGTCTCCCTGCTCAGCGGCCTTGTGGAACAAGCGCGCTGCTTCCGTCAGGTTTATTGGCACGCCATCGCCGTCGTAGTACATGGCGCCGAGGCTGAACTGCGCCTTCGCGTCCCCCTGCTCAGCGGCCCTGCGAAACAAGCGCGCGGCTTCAACCTTGTCTTGGCGCACGCCTTCGCCCTTGTAGTACATGAGGCCGAGCCGAAATTGCGCTTTCGCGTCCCCCTGCTCCGCTAGCTTGATGAAAGCGTCGGCTGCGACGAAGAATTCGCCCCGCTCGTATGCAGCGAGGGCATTGTCAAATGTCTGCGCCGAGAGGGTGACAGCAGCGAGCAGCATTACTGCGGCGACTACCCAGAGGCGTTGCCAACCGTTCAGCCCCCTACTCAATCCCTGCCTCCCTGGCTTGCGCGCTTGTTCGTGAGTATACGCCTTCCGCTTCAGAGACCCTTCTCCACACTGGCACGTGTGTAGCTAAGAGAGAGATAAGCACTTAATGCAAGGTCGATCTTCGTTGAACCCAGCATCCATGAGCGTTCAGTCCTTAGATTCGTGTCGCTTGCAAAGGTAGGCTTACCGTATTTCTCTGTCAGGGCTTTTTCGACCGAGGTGAAGAGGTACTCAACATCAGACCTGCTCATTTTTTGCCAGGCTCGGGGGCTGAGGCCCACAAGCTCGAGACCGAAGTCCGCGTCGAACCGAAACTCGACAGTGAAGTCATAGTCCACTACCTTGAAGTGTTCCATCTTGATCTCGAGACGCTCTGGCTTCCCTGTGTGAGGTGCATAGTTAGCGGCACCTTCAGCCCTGTAGAGGTCCAACACCTCTTGTGGCTTCATTCCCCATTTGGTCTTGCCCCATCCCGGAAGGTCGGAAACCTGGGCCTGGAGAATGGCTGCGAAGGATACACCGACAATAGCGGCCTCAACCGTCTTCCATCTCATTTGCCGCCTCCTGGTACCCGTTCTCGGCTTGCGTGAAGTCCACAGCTTCGTTGTGCATCAACACGAGGGCGTGAACTGTCTTTTCCCACCATTGCATGTTCTGAATGATAACCCGCGGTAAGGGCTAGTTAGGAATCAATGCGCCCACTGCGCAATCTCGTTGGGCAGGGAACTCAGAAGGAGTCCGAAGAGGAGCCAAATGACGCCGACGAAGGAGATGTGAAGGCCGCCAGTTTCAGCGGTCTCCAGTAGTGCCTGTAGCTTTTCGTCGTGCTCGGCTCGGAACTGCTGCTCTCTTTGGAGCACGCCGGCGTGTTCGCGAGCCAGGGAGCCAATCTTTTTCTGGACAGCGATGAGGCCCACCTTCAACCCTTCAACGTTCTTTGTCAGCGCACCGATCTGCGCTGCGATTGGGGAGTTAGGATCGACCTCACCCCCGAAACGGTCGATAACTTCCGATTCGAAAATCCCGACCGATGCCGTGTCGGCCTCCATCAGCACCTTTCGACTCCAGTGTGGAAAACGAGAGCGCCACGCTTTGAGCGTTGTCACGATACTTGGCCGCCCGAACAGTTTTCGAGTTTTGTAAAGGTCATAAGCCACAGTACCAACCCCAAGGCACTGCAGAACGAGGCCGCTAACTCGAACTTGGAGTTCGGACGTGCCGGGACGAAAGGACACGCAGAGCGCCACCAAAAGGACAAGCAAAGCGATCCCAAACAATCGAGCTTCTGCGAGCCACCGGACTACCGCCCAAAACCAAGCGAAGAGTCTCTTCACCGAGTAAGGATAACTCCGTACAGCCAAAGGGGCGCGCGCACTGTCGCTGAGCGCTCGTCGTGCTCCGCCGCCCCCCTGGCTCGGGTCCTGGCGGGTTTGAGCGTCTGTCGAGATCAAGTCCCCGGCCCCGGCGGGGATCGCTGCTCTGAGAGTCATCCAGAGCGTGACGCAGACGGACAGCCGGGCCGCTGCTTCTGTCGAGACGGTTCTCAGAATTTGACAGCAGTTTTGACAGCAGTTGGGGTGAGTTTCTATAGACGCACCAGACAGGGCAGACTGGAAGTCGTTTGTTTTCAGATAGAGTTTTACGCGGTAGACACCAGAAACAGGGCGAACGGACTGAAAATCACGGTGTCGGCAGGTCAATTCTGCCCCTGGGCACCACAACTCCCGACAACGCCCGGCGGGACCTTCTGATTTTTTCAGTCACGTGCTCTCGGGGGCCCGGGGAAAACTGCTTCGCCGGCGAGATGAAGAGGTGGCCCGACGCTCAACGCCG
>Ga0299912_10005543_pt1 | contig 10374 bp, 5 predicted proteins | sample RVTome_2_FD_207667 | JGI IMG/M metagenome (GOLD analysis project Ga0299912, IMG submission 207667) | Soil microbial communities from uranium-contaminated site in the Upper Colorado River Basin, Wyoming, United States - RVT95D214 (version 2) ... | reverse complement strand
TTTGCGGGGCGGACAGGAAGTATGGCTATTCAGCGCGGTTTCACGAATTTTACCATGAAATAACCGGCGAAAGGCTCAACGACACCGTCGATGACGCTTCCGATTCACCTTTACGAAATTGTATCGCGCGATTACAAAAAAATTATCGGTTCGGCAGCCAAAGCGGAATTGGGGCGGTAAGCCAGATCATAAATACCGGCCAAAGCCTTAAAGCTTGGGCTATATTGCGAAATGATGAATTCGGCGATATTAAGCAATTCCCTTCACCGGGATCTAAAAATATAGCGATGGCTTTAAAAAACAGAATCATAGATGGCTTCGAGGCCTATCTGACAGCTTCTGAACCAGGCGAAGTGTTAGACATGTTTGGCGAATTTCGGATATTATGCGCCATTCGTGAAGGGCCTTATGGGGTGGCGGCTACGAATAGTTATATAGAACAAATCCTGCGGTCCGCCCGGCTTATCGAAACGAAATCAGCCTGGTATACAGGGCGGCCGGTGATGGTCACCTGCAACGATTACGGATTGGACCTTTACAACGGCGATATCGGTCTGGTTTTGCCCGATCCCGAAGCCAACAATGAGCCGCGCGTTTATTTTCGTACCCCGGATGGCGCTTTGCGCAAATTATCTCCAATCAGGCTGCCCGAACACGAGACTGTCTTTGCCATGACGGTTCATAAAAGCCAGGGGTCGGAATACGCCAAGGTTATCTTGATATTGCCGGAAAAAGATTCACCGGTTGTCACCCGCGAATTAATTTATACCGGCTTGACCCGGGCTAAAAAATCGGCAGAAATTTGGTGTAACGAAAATATCTTTCGGGCGGGATTGGCCAGAAAAACCAAACGCTCATCCGGACTGGCCGACAGGCTATGGGTATCCGGCGGTAGCCAATAAAAAAGCCCCGGTAAGCGGGGCTTCGCGCTGTGTTTGTTTAAGGTTAATGTTAATCGCTTATCGCGTACTTACTAAAGTGAGATATCTCAAAACTGGCGCTTCCCGCGCTGACTTTGTCGGAATCCACTACAACCCATCGACCGGTGGCCTGATTGTACCAGAACAGGTTTTCGGTGCTACTGGTGCTGATTGGCTGTACTAATGTTACCGGCGTTTTAAACTGAATTCCGCCAGGGGAACATTCATAGTAATAGACTACTCCGCTATCGGTCTGCCATTTTTCGGCCCACACCCGGATTTCGCAACTGTTGCCATATTGTTCGACCGGAATAGCATTCGCAGGGATAATCAAATAAATCTGCTGACCATCCAGTTCGAAAGCCAATTTGCCGCCCTCAGAACCGAAACCGTTCTTGGCTTCATAGTAGCAAATTCTGTAAAGCAGCGCTTCGGTTTTCGCCAGGCCGGGTTCGGCTGGATCCATGTTTCTGGCCAAATCTACCGCTTCGATCGCCGCCAAATCCATGGAAACTTCATCCTCAACCATGGCGTTTTGCGATGAACACGCGAAAAACGTTAATGATGCAAGAAGTACTATCGCCCCCCAAACCGTACAACTGCTTAAGCGTTGTGACATCTTGCCTCCTTCGGCTTTATCATTTTATTTATTTCTTTCAATTTTCCAGGTTATAGTTAAGCATAATTTAAGCCATCCAGATTGATTATTTGTTTTCTCGTGTAATATGTTACCGGTCAACATACTGCATTTTGCCGCGTGTAAATGAACCCGCCTCAAGATCATTAAAAAGATTGGAAGTTAGCCATAGGTATGGGTTTAACTCAATACTGATTTGCAGTTGTTATCACATTTAAAAGGTTCAGCAGGTTCGTAGCCCGAATGGCGTGAACCGGCTGTTTCAAAGCGCTGACTGGTACCAAGTCACGAGAGGTTGTGCCATAAGAAAGAAAATACAACGGAATTGCTCTATTTACGAAGGAGACGGATTGCTTCGCCCCGCTAATCGCGGGACTCGCAATGACTTCAGAAGGCTGTCATTGCGAGGAGTTCGTAGGACGACGCGGCAATCTGTCAATCTTTTGGCACAGCCCCACGCGCTTCGCCCTACAACCTGACACGACCGGAATAAAAAAAGCCCCGGTAAGCGGGGCTTCGCGCTGTGTTTGTTTAAGGTTTAAGTTAATCGCTTATCGCGTACTTACTGAAGTGATATATCTCGAAGGTCACAATACCTCTGACTACCGACCCTTCGGCCTGCAGTACCCAATTCTGTACCAGCGGATCGAAATAATAGAGTTTCGCATATCTGGCTTTGGCGTTTATTTCGGCCATTTGGAATTCAAGCTTGGAAGCTTCGTTAAATACAAGGCCATCGGGACCAAATTCGAATGATACGGCGTTCCTGCCATTAACGATCTCGTTTTGAACCATAACGCTGATAACCTTGCTGCTATCAAGCCCGCCGGGTTCGACAACAAAGGAATGGCGATAATTATCAATGTTAATAGGAATAACGCCGCCGGCCTCGGCGCTTATAGCCATAGAGGCTTCAACAACTGAAGCACCGGCATCCGGCAAGACCGCCATCGCGGTTAGCGAAGTGAAAGGATTTACGCGACCCAAATTAGATGTTTCATTTTGGTCCGGCCCCAAGATCGAATTATCCGAACAACCGGCTATAGTTATAACAGCCGCCAATAAAATCAGCACACCCACCCGCCTTAAATTCATTAGATTTCTGATCATACTACCTCCCTTAAGATTTAGTTTTAAAGTTTTCTTTTTCTTCTCTTTTTCTCTTTGACATTGACTGATTAAGCACAAACTGAACCAATTTTGCACAAATTCATGTAACTCATTAATTGATAACGTGATATTTTTTGAACAGTTAAATATAATAGGAAACATGTCAATCAATATTATGGTGTTTAGCCCATAGATTATGGGAAACGGCCATTAAATTTGCCATCGGATTATGCTAACAAATACCAGAAGCCGAGGGCGGGCTTTCTCATAACCGTCATTGCGAAGGAGCGAAGCGACTGAAGCAATCTGTAACTTATTGGCAGCAAACAGACAGATTGCATGCAGCGCCTTGACGGCTTCACCCCGTTATCGCGGGGGATTCGCAATGACAAGCATGCGGCTTTTTCAACAAGCCCCGGAGTTTGGGAACCAGTAAATAGCAGGCTATCTAAATCATTGAAGAATTTGACGGTGCGGGTTGCTGACGCGGCTTATTAAGCGAATGAGAAGAAATGAAACTTCTTAAAAACTCAACCCGCCTTCGGGAGGTTATCTTTAATTTCTCAAAATCCGCCAAATCAATATTATTCTGAAGTCTTTTATAAAAACCCTCAATCTTGGCGGATATTTGTTGAGGGATAAATTCAATCAATTGGCAGCCCTGGCCGGCGATAAATAATTCCGAAGCCATGATAGCCAGGTCGCGCGCGACTGACTTCTTTAAAGCGCTATTTAATATTTTGGCAGCGGCAGGTTTCTGGTTTAGTAAAGTATTGGCAAGGATTTCGATTTTGGCGGATTCTAATTCGAGTTCAGGATAATCATCGAGTTCTTTCATGCCCCTAATTTGAGCCAGGGTGTGTTTATAATTATCATCGCCAACCGATACCAATTCGTTAAAACCCTTTAGTATAAGCGCTTTTATCACCAGTTCAACCGATCCCACTTTATGGGTTTCTTCCAAAAGTCTTGTCGCCTCTTCAATAAACGATACGCCTTCAAATAAACGCATTCGGGCTAATCTGAGTTTGGATGCCAATATGAATTCATCATCCTTAAGTATTTTGGCGCGCTTAAGCGAGTCTTCAAAATATGCTTTTGCTTCGTCGATATCTCCTTTGCGATAATATAAAAGGCCAAGATCGCCGACAGCATAACCCAAAGCGTGATTATCACCGATTCTTTCGAAAATTTCTCGAGCCGTCAGCAGTTTCTCTTCCGCTTGATTTAAGTATCCGCGGGCCGATAGATTGGTCCCCCAATTGGCGCAGGCAAAGGCTTGCATGCGAAGCGCCCCGATTCGTTTGAATATTTTTTCGGCTTTTTCATATGACCGGGCGGCTTGATGCAATTTGCCCATTTCGTCGCTGATTATTCCGAGATTATTGGTGACCTTGGATTGACCGCTTAAATCTTTCAGCCTTTTATAAAGGGCTTGAGCCGATTTGTAGTAATTCGCCGATTCCTTAAGCTTGCCTAAACTCCAGTGACATACGCCGAGGTTATTATAAATAGTCGCGATTAGCTGTTCTGGTACCTCATGATTTTCACATAATTCGAGTGCTTCTAAAAGCTGTTCGCGGCAGGCTTGAAGTTTTCCGCCGCGGCGGGTGATTTCGGCTTTTCCGTTTAAGCAGAATACTCGTGTCGGTATGTCATCGGGAAGTAAACTGTTAAGTTCATCGATAGTATTTTCCGCCTTGTCATATTCAGCGGTCAATCGATAAATTTCTGAAAGTCTGCGCAGGGCGATTGCCGCCAAATTAACATCACCGGCTGTCAGGCCCTTGAACCTTAAATAATCAGCTTCAGCCAGTTTGAGATTGCCAATATGCTTGACTAATTCGCCCCGGCTCTGAAGCGCGTTTATCAGATATTCATTGTTATCCTGGCTTTCGGCGATCTCAATGACTTTTTCGAAAAATCCCAGCGCCTCGCTATTGGCGAATTCATCAGCCGCCTTTTTACCGGCCAGGTAGAGATAAGGCAACGCTTTTTCCGGCATCTCCGCCAATAAATAATGACGGGCAATTACTTCCGGTTCGCGCTTAATTGATCTTTTGCGGCCGGCGTGGTATTCGGCTGTTTTTTGATGGAGGGCTTTTCGGGCCGAAAAGGAAAGGCCGTTATAAGCTACTTCCTGGGTCAAAATATGCTTGAAAAAATATTCCAGAATAGGCTGTCTTCGTTCCAGCGGCGTTAAATCGAGATGCGCCAATTCCTCCAAATATTGACTTAGCCTGGCTGATCGCTGTTTATCCGGAAAAATCGCTTTCAACACATCATGAGCGAATATACGCCCGATAACGCTGGCTGTTCGGACCGTCTTTTTGACCATCTCACCCAGGTTATCTATACGGGCCGTAATAACCGATTCGATGCCGCTGGGGATATTATCGGCAGCCGAAAATTTTTCCGGCCCCAGTTCCCGGAAAGCTTTGGCCATTTCCTCCAGATAGAACGGATTACCGCCGGATTTCTCAATCACTTGATGAATAATTTCCTCATTTGGAATTATGCCTTCTAATATGGTCAGAAACAGCCGGCGCGAATCCTCAGCCGACAAGCCTTTTAATTCAAATGCTTCCACCCCCGGTATCCGGCTGATCTCGTCATACACTTTTCCGGGTCGGCTTATAAACATCAAACCCGGAGCGTGCGGCCTGGTTATCAAGGCTTTACTGATCTCATAAGATGAATCATCAATCCATTGAATATCCTCGATGATAACCAGCGTTTTTTTATTCTTATTTATCTCACATATGAGCCGAACCAGAATATCATGTATTTTTTTTTGCTTTATATCTTCGGGCAGATTCTTTAGTTCAGGCGGCGCCGGCGGGTAATAATCAAGAAGCGGCGCGATTAAGGGCAGCCACTCGCTTTCGCCGATAGCTTTCATTTGTTCATATATTGCTAGGCGGCGCTGTTTTTGAGACGACCGCGAATCCAGGTCTAACAATCCCGCCAATATCTCTTTGAGAGGGCCCAGCGGCGTTTTTTCCGCATGCTTATAACAGGCGCCTTCGACACAGGCTAACCCCGCTCTCGCGGCTAACTGTTTTATTTTCGAACATAATAATGATTTCCCGGCCCCGGGTTCGCCGGAGATAATTAATAACGATTGAATACCGTTTTTGATTTTGTCGATAAATGCGCCCGCCGCTTGTAGTTCTTTTTCCCGACCGACAATTAATTCGCGGGAATTTTCTTTCTCTGTCTCTTTTTCAAGATAATTTAGCCGGATGGGTTCTTTTTTTCCTTTGACATTAACCAGGCCGCCATCGCGGGTACTAAAATCATTGCCGCAAAGCTTCAAAGTTTCTTCGCCGACAAGGATTTCGCCATAGCCTGCTTTCGACATCAGCCTCGCCGCCAAATTGATGGCGTCGCCCATGGCGGTATATTCGCGTCGGCTTTCGCCGCCGACATCACCGACAAAACACAGACCGGTGTTAATTCCATATCGGTGTACGATAGGCTGAATGAAATTTTTATTCAATTCCGGCAGAACCGCCTTGATTTCAAGGGCGGCCTTAAGGCAATTCTGGGCGTCCCGGCCGGAACTGATCGGCGCGCCGAAAAATATCAGCATTTTCTCCGAGGCGCCGCTTGAATCAAGGCGGGCGAATGCGCCGCCATGTTTTTGAATAATATCATTTACGGCGATGAAATATTCATCGATCGCGGCAATTGATTTATCAAGATCGCTTTCCAGGTTTTTTCGAAGCGAGTTTACGCCTATGAACAAGCTGGTTAACACGCGATGTTCGCCCTCGATAACGCCATTATTATAATGAAGTTGAGGTTTTAAGCCGCTGATAAGGAAATTTTCCAAATACGAAATATCATTAACTCCGGTTAGTTCAATCCGCCGCGATGGTTCAAGTCTTTTTGACATTTCCAAATTTTTGCAGAGGCGGAAACCGTCATCCGTTTTAGCTGTTTTTAGGTCGGCTATTTTTCCCGCCGCGTCTGGAGTAAGGGCCAGTTCACCAAGGCTGGCCGCGTCCGCGGCGGCATACGCCTGTTCTACGGTAAGGCCGCAAAAAAGGTGCTCTCGACGATTCTTGCCTAAAACCAAATTGAATATTTCCCCCTGGCTGATACCGACATGAATACCCAGCGTGAAATCGCCTACTGGAGTGGATATTCGCCCGTGCCGGTTGATCCAAAAAATTAAATTGGCGGCGCATTGAAAAGCTCTTTGCGCGCTATCGCGGCCATGAAACAGAGCCAGAAAAGCATCACCGCCAAATTTGATAATATCACCGTCAAGCTTGAACACCAGCCCAAGTAGAGAATTGAAGCAATCGTTCATTATATTGGCGAGCTTCTCGCCGCCCAGACGGCCTAAACCGGCCAGTTTCTCCGACATGGCGGTAAATCCCGATAGATCTGCAAACACCAGACTGCCGCTTATGATTATATTTCCGGCTGACCTGTCAGTTGGTAAATTCGAATTAATTAATATGTCCGGGATATATGGCTTAATATATGTGAGGGATTTATCCGCCATTTTAAATCCGCTAATATATGAATATTCGATAAATATACAATACCGCTATATGTAAAACCTGATCTAAGTAATAGATCTGTTTTGAGCAGTTGCGAAGGCGGCTTTTGGCAAAATCCTGGAGCCAGTGAAGAATATAAAGCGATGGCAGGAATAAAAGCGTACTGGTTTTCAAAGCCAGTCCCGATTGATATAACAGGGAGTAAAACCAAAAAAATACCCAGATAGTAATAACATACACCAGAACATGCGAGGATAAAACGGATAGCGATTTGCCCTTGCCGGCCGCCATGTGATCGGTTTGCAGGGCGTAATCACCGGCTAGATGACCCAGTATAAGAAAAAATAGTATATCCATTATTAGATCATGTTTATGAAATGTTCTTCTTGTCTAATCGGAAATATTATGCTGAATTTCGCGCCGCCATCAGGATTGTTTTCGGCCAGCACTTTTCCGGCATGGCATTTGATCACTCGCTTAACCGCCAGCAATCCAAAACCATGCCCTTGCTCTTTGGTGGTGAAATGCTGCTTGAAAACCCGATTGATGCTATCCTTATCCATACCGGTCCCGTTATCTTTCACCGCTATGGAGACCGACTCGGATTCTTTGAGATAAGCAGTCATTATAGTGATAAGACGTAGGCCGGTATTAGCGGCGGTGGCGTCGGCGGCATTATTCAAAAAGTTCAACAAGGCTTGTTGGATTTGGCTTTTATCGGCCGTAATAAGCGGCAGATTCTTATCTAGATCCATTTTAAAATCGACATTATCGAACCGGTTTTGGGTTTTAATGAAATACAGTTCGCTTTCGAGAAACGCGTGCAAATCAAATTCTTCTTTTTTGGTCGAGGGACGAGAATACATCATCAAACCATCGGTGAAGCGGGTTATTTTATCCAGGCCGTTTTTCATGGAGCTGATCTTTTTGGGGGCTTTATCTATTTTACCCGCCTCCAGGTCCATCTGTAAAAGTTCAAGATTACCGAGAACGATGGATAAATAGTTGTTTAGCTCGTGAGCAATTTCCGCCGCCATTTCGCCTCTGGTAGCCATGCGTTCCAGGATAATCATCTGGCGTTCGATATTCTTTTCTTCGGATACATCCCGCCCCATATACAGGGCGGCGAATACCTCCCCTTTTTCATCGAAGACTTTCGCGCCGACAAGCTCGATATAGAGTTTTTTACCGTCGCCGGTCGTCGTCAGGATATCGCCGGACCAGGTTTTACCCTCGGCCATAATAGCTTCTATTTCGCTCAGCAATTCATCATGGCCGGCAGGTTTAAGCACTGCGTCGATCCCTTTTCCCGCCACTTCATGGAAATCAAGACCAAACACTTTTCTGGCCGCTTCATTGAATACGAAAATCCTGCCAAGTTTATCTGCCACGATCATGAAAAATTTGGAGGCAGAGACAATCTTTTCCAAAAATTTATTTGTCGACTGCAAGCTCTGATTGGATTTTTCCAGTTCATTGGTGGTTTGCAATAATCTCTTATTCGATTTTTCGAGCTGTTCGTTTTTCTCCTGAAGGTCATGTATCATCTGAAGATCAGCCTGGCGCAGTCGGGATGATAAAACGCCCATGAATTCCAGGGCGATTGATGGGTCTTTGGTGATGAGATTTTTGAAATTTTCGCGGGATAATTCAAGGACCTCGGATTCGCCGACGGATCTGGCGGTGGCAAAGCGCGGGGAGTTTTCCAGTAAGGACATCTCGCCAAAAAAATCGCCTGGGCCCCGAGTCGCCAGACAGACTTGCTGATTGGTGGACGGGTCGCCTTTTAATATTTCAACTTTGCCCGATTTAATTATGAAAAAGCCGGTCCCCGGGTCGCCTTCAGAGAACAATATCTCGCCGTTATGGAAACACCTTTCGATAATAGCATTGCCCAAATAATTAAAAATGCCATCGGAAATACCGGCAAATAAAGGTACATTCTTTAACAGGAATTTTACTGTTTCAGCCATATATTTCAATACCTTAACAAATATTTTATCGGCATATAATTATATATATTAAGTTAATTGGGAAACAATCCCCACGCCGCTTGACATCGAGCAAATTTTGGAACATATTCGGATTGGCATTTGTTAATTGTTATGGCTAAACGGAGGATTATGAAAAGAATCAAACAAAATATCCCGAGAGTATTAATTGGCACAGTAATCGGTGTAATAGCCGGCTATGTCTTAAGCCTGGCATATGGCGCCTTCGGTTCACAGTGAATGTTGATGTGTCAGCCTGTGGTAGCGATGACTTACCTGGGAGTGGCAGGGTTCCTGCTATCGATAAAATAGGAGATTTCAATGCCAATTTTTGAATATAAATGCCATAAATGCCACGAAAAATTCGAGCTTTTAAGGTCAAATTCTGATGAATCAATCATAGTTTGCCCTAAATGCGGCGCCAGTGAAGTCGCTCGGCTATTTTCCGCTTTTGCCAGTAATGCCCCCGGTTCGGCCGGCGTCAGTTGTGGCGGCTCCGGCGGTTTTTCGTGAGCCTCGTAAGTTATTTCGATCCCCGGTTCGGTGATTATCAATGATCGTGACGTGACGGTCAATCCGCCTAAGTTATCGATAACACACACTTAACAAGTTTCTAATTAATGATTTATATCACTTTCGAAGTAGAATGTAGGACTGACTTGCCGGAGTCTGCAAAAAACAGGAGAATTCTTTGAAACAAAAAATTGACATCCATAAAAAATCTAAGTAAATTGGCCGAGTCGCATTGCAGGGGATCTATGTTGGCTAAATGTTAAGAATAGATGTCGAAACCGACAATAAAACCTTTCTAAATATATCCTCATTTCAAATTTTAGTTATGTTTCGTCGCGGGCTTTTCTACAGCTATTTATCGATCTATTTGCTATTTTTTCTTGGTCTGAGCGTAACAGAAACGACCTTATTTTCCAGTTTGCCCATGATTATGAATGTGTTATCACAAACCTTCGTTTGGGGTAAAATTTCTGATAAGCTTCAGTTACGCCGTACGTTAATAATAATTGGAGAATTATCGGCGGCGGTTTTAACCTCGGTCGTGTGGTATATACACACTATACCTGGTAGTAAATACACTGCCGGATATGTGCTGATTATCGGGATGACCATTATCGAAATATTCTGGTCTATGTCGAACGTAGCCTGGAGCGCCCTTCTCTCCGATATTTATCCTCCAGAGCAAC
>Ga0299912_10005542_pt1 | contig 10374 bp, 9 predicted proteins | sample RVTome_2_FD_207667 | JGI IMG/M metagenome (GOLD analysis project Ga0299912, IMG submission 207667) | Soil microbial communities from uranium-contaminated site in the Upper Colorado River Basin, Wyoming, United States - RVT95D214 (version 2) ... | reverse complement strand
AGGTGGACGTGCGGGTGATCGCGGCTACCAACCGGCCGCTCAAGGCGGCGATGGAGGCGGGGCACGTGCGGCCCGACCTCTACTACCGGCTCAACGTCCTCAGCATCTACCTGCCGCCGCTGCGCGAGCGGCGGAGTGACATCCCGCTCCTGGTGCGGCGGTTCGTCCAGGACCTCACCAAGCAGCACGACCGGCCGTTCCGCGGGATGACGAGCGAGGCGATGCAGCTCCTGATGGACGCGCCGTGGCCGGGGAACGTGCGCCAGCTCAGGAACCTGGTCGAGAGCATGGTGGTGCTCGCGCCGGCGGGCGAGATCCGCCCGGCCGACATTCCGCGCGAGATCCGCGAGTCCATGATGCGCAACCTGCCGGTGCTGGTGCCGGGGGTGACGCGCGAGGTCTCGGGGCAGGAGCTCCAGTACATCGTGCAGACGCTGCTCGACCTACGGCTCCAGGTGGAGGACCTGAGGCGCCGGCTGGACGAGCTGCCGCAGCGCATCGAGGTGATCGAGGTCGGCCGGCAGGCGGTGAAGACGGCCGGGGGGGAGGGGGGCGAGGTGATCGTGGGGCACATCGGCGGCGCGGTGGCCGGCGCGCGGCCGGTGGAGGCCGCGTCCTTCTACGAGGCCGAGCCGGTGCGGCCGCCCGAGGCGGTCGTGTACGAGGCGGGAATGAAGATGGCGGACGTAGAGAAGGCCGCCATCGTCGCGGCGCTCGCCGCGACTCGCGGCAACCGTCGCAAGGCGGCGGAGTCCTTGGGGATCGGGGAGCGGACCCTGTACCGGAAGCTGAAGGAGTACCAGCTCGAGGGCGAGCCCTCACCTCGTACTTGAGGTGACATAGCCGAAGTACTTGACAAATTTGAGGTTCCGTCATACTGTGTTCCCCCCGCTGCCGTGCGGCCTGACTGGGGTCGGAGCGGCCCGACAGCGAGTCAACTGTAATGTTGACAACAACTTAGCGTGAAGCCGAGTCGCCTGGGGCGGATTTCCCGGGCGTCCCTGTCTGGGGGGATGGCGATGCCCGGCGCTGGGAAGGCCCGGAAAGTGCGGGTACCCAACCCTGCGAAGCCGGTGAAGGGGCGGCTGGACGCGCCCCCGAAGCAGGTGCACCGGGTGAAGAAGCGGTATCGGCGGCGGCTCAAGCACCCCGGCGGGGAGGATGGCGAGTGATGGCGATGAGCGGGCGCGGATGAGCGGCAACCAGGCGCCGAAGCCGGGTGATGCGCCGGCGCAGTGGGCGCTGCGGCGGGCGGAGGAGCTGATCGCCTCGCTGGCCGGGGTGCTGTCGGCGCGGATCGTGGCGGACCGGGCGGGCGGGATCGAGGAGGTCCACGTCCTGACGACGCCGGAGATCCAGCCGAAGCAGATGGTACGGAACGTCGAGAGCGCGCTGATGGCGCAGCTCGGGCTGAAGGTGGATCATCGGAAGATCAGCGTCGCGCAGACGGCGGAGATGAAGCCGATCCAGGTGTTGGAGAAGGAGGCGGTGGCGGAGGCGGCGAGCAGGCGGAAGCTGGTCTTCGTGGACCTGGTGATCGAATCGCCGCGGCCGCGGCGGGTGACGGTGCGCGTGCTCCTGAAGCTGGACGGGGAGGAGATGGAGGGGGTGGAGGAGGGGGTGGACGAGGCGCGCAGCCGGGTGCAGCTCGCGGCGCGGGCGGCGGTGAAGGCAATGGAGCGGGAGTTGGAGGAGTCGGGGGTGGTGTTGGAGGGGGTGCGGGTGGTGGACGCGTTCGACCGGAAGATCGTGCTGGCCGCGGTGCAGGGAGTGAGCGGCCGGAACTCGCAGCTTCTGGTCGGGACGTGTGAGGTGAAGGAGAGCGCGGAGCAGGCCGCGGTGCTGGCGGTTCTGGACGCGACCAATCGGTGGTACTTGCAGCAGAAGTGAGCGGATAGCGGCAGGGTGTTTCGACCTTAGCGGAGAGCTCTTTCACAAGAGAATACGGCCCCCCCGGTGAGGCCGAAGCGGCCTTAGCGGGATGTATGAGCGGAGCGTCGGGCACCCCTAGCGGATGGGTGCTACTTCCAGAATTTGGGAGGGAGGTGACGCTCGTGAGTGTTATTACGGCCATCATTACCTGCATCTGCGAGATTCTTCTGCAGAGCGGTGCGAACACCTTTTGAGGCCATCGCGGGGGGCGTATCTCTACCGAACTGGCATGAACAAGCTCTTTCGAGCCTATGCCGCTGTCACGGTCGCCGTGGCCGCCGCCGCCCTTTTCGTGGCGGGCTGGGACGTGTCTGCTACCGACGCCGAGCGCCACTGGAACGCGATTGCCGCGTTCCTCGTGCTTGGATTCCTGTCTGAGGCGTCATACCTCAAGCTCCGCGTAGGTAAGGCTGAGACCCAGTCGTCCGTCGCCTTCATTCCTTTCTTGGCGGCGGTCATGCTTCTTGACTCAGGTTGGGCAGCGGTGATAGCTGGCGGCGCGGTTCTTGGGGTTGAATGGGTTGTTCGTCGGAAGCCTCCGCTCCGGATCGCCTTCAACGCTGCCCAAATGACCCTATCCGTACTGGGAGCGTCTTGGGCATACGCCGCCCTGCAAGGCGGCTACTCGCTTACTGAGTTTAGGCTCTCCGTCGCTGCTGTGTTCGCCGCGGTCGCGGCGTTCTTCCTAGTGAATACCGTAGCCGTGAGCTTGGCAGTGGCGTCGTGGTACAGGGAGAATGCGCTCCGGGCGTGGGCGAGAATCGCAGGGGCCTCCCTCGTCTACGACATCGTGACGTCTCTGCTGGCACCGCTGCTGGCCTTCTTGTACGTGAAGTGGCAGATCCCGGGCATCCTCTTCCTTATACTGCCAATCTACTTCGTTCGGCACTTGTACCAAGTCTCGCTTCAGCTTGAGCAAGTAAACCGAGATCTGCTTGAGCTGATGGTCAAGGCCATCGAAGCAAGGGACCCATACACGTCTGGGCACTCTCAGCGAGTCTCCGAGCTTGCAGAGAGTATCGCGCGTCAACTTGGTCTTAGCTCGAAGGCTGTGGACCACATCAGGACCGCAGCCCTACTTCACGACGTCGGCAAGATCTACGAGGAGTACGCTCCGCTGCTGCGCAAGGAGGGGAAGCTCAACCTGACAGAGAAGGCGCTAATGCAAACCCACCCCACGAGGTCGGCCGAGCTCGTTGCCACGATCTCGGGCTTCAGGGGTGCGATCGAGCAGGCAGTGCGGCATCATCACGAGAACTACGATGGGACAGGTTACCCGATCGGTGTTTCAGGCGAGGCGATTCCTCTTGGCGCCCGGATCATCATGATTGCGGATACCGTTGATGCGATGACGACCGATCGCCCCTATCGAAAGGCGCTGTCGTTCGAGCACGTAACCCAGGAGCTGGAGCGGCTTTCCGGCATGCAGTTCGACCCTGCGCTGGTTAGCGTCTTTCTTCGGAGCACCAGGATCAGAGAGATTGTCGCGCTGCGGGTTGAGTCACAGCGTGAGGCGCAGCAGGCGGACCAACTTGACGTCGTTGCCGTCGCTGGGTCCCAGTCGCCAGCGCTCGTCAGACCGTCGTGGCGTGCGAGGCTGTCTCGCTAGCAGTGTCGTTTGGCTTCATCGCTCAAGCGCGTGAACGGCCGCAAGCTCAATCCCTCGAGCATCATGCTCACGGCAGGCCGTCAAGAGCCGCTTCCGTGAATCCGGGTCTGCCGCGCCCTGGACGGTTTCTCTAAGTCTTAGAAGTTCCAGTTCAAGGCTCAGCCAGTGCGGTACGTCCCGCCGTTCGAGGCGACGCACCTCTGCCTGAAGCAGTGAAATGGCGCGGGTCGCTTCGTTCTCCACCAGTAACGTGTTCCACGCCTTCGCAGCAGTCGCCACCCAGTTGTAATGGAGGCTCCCCGCTGTCGCGGCCAGTGCTTCGAGTTCCTTAACGGCGGTCTGGAGGCGCGCGGGAGTTCCAAGCCGCTGCGCAGCTAGGGCGATACCGCCACACGATTCCATAGCAAGGTGAGTCATGCCGCTTAGAAGCGCCACCTCTCGCGACTCCTCAAACCTATCGCGTGCCCGAGCGGCGTCGCCCTCCAGCAAGTGCAGAATCGCGCGGTTGTATAGTCGGAACACTCTGAGCGGCCAGCCAGGTGAGAGCGCGTCGAACCTTGCTGCCTCCTCCAAACGGGCTGCTGCTTTCTGAAAGTTGCCAAGAGACATCTCGGTCACTGCCACGTTCTGCAGACACATGGCTTCTGCCTGGGGCTTAAGCAGTCGGCGGGCGAGCGCCAAGGAGTACTGATATTGCTCAAGCGACTCTCCAAGCCTGCCTATCTGCTTCAGTGAAATCCCAAGTCCTTCGCGGCACATCTGTTCGTAGTCGTAGTCCCGTGCGCGCTGCGCTCCGAGCAGTCCTTTGCGGAAGGCGTCAACCGCTCGTTTTGCCCAGTAGTATTTCGAGAACACGAAGGCCGTCGCAAACAAGGACTTGTACGACAGAGGCCCAGGCCGATCATCGTGGCGCATTGTTCGAGCAACAGCAATCGCCAGCGAGTGATTCCCTGCCTTGTCAGAAACCCGAACAAGGAGGACCTGAGCTGCCTGCTTGTGACTGAACTCTCTTGGTGCGACGCCAAGCAGACTCTGAAGCTGCGCGCAGGCAGCGATAGGTGAGAGAGCGCCGGAGTCGTAGCCCGCCGCGATCTCGTAGTAGTCATTGTCGGACCTGAGATCCGCACTGTTCAAGCATCTTGACGTGCGGCAGTAATGCAGGAGGCTCATGTAGTCCTGGAGTGTCAACAGAGAATCACACAGAGCGAGCGCGATCGCAGGGTTGCCGGACCTGGCAACACGATCGGCTAGCGCGAGAGCGGTTGCCCGCTCCCGCAGTGCGCCGACGGATGCAGCGTGATCAGCCGCTGCAAGTGCTTCCTTGAGGGACTCTTCCGGGCGGCCGGCGCCTTCTAGATGAAGCGCGACCTCGTATCGTGCCGCCGGATTGCTGGATGCTGAGCAAGACAGTGTGGCGGCAATCCGCTCGTGAATCCGCGCCCTCTCCCTACTCTCGATACTCCCGTTCACACTCCGACCATACTGCTCATGCGTGAAGGTCGCGTTCGAGCCGATCCGTCGAATGAAGTGCTCCTCCTCAAGGGACTGGATTGCTGCGGCCAGCTCTCCCGGGGGCATCTCAGTAACCGCCGCGAGATCGTACTCAGAGAACGGTCGGGCTGCGATAGCCAGAACGCTGGCAACCAGGCGAGCCTGGCTCGAGAGTCCCGCGAATCGTTCCAAGGCGGTTCGTTCAAACACCCCGCCTCGCATGTCGGCGGTTGGCAGATCGTCTTGCACGCAGGTATTCGAGAGCTGACCATCTTGAGTCGGCGCTCCCAGCGCCGCCTCGATAGCATGCAGCGGATTGCCACACGCCATCCGTCGGACGCGCTCAATCGCCGTCTCCGGAACTTCCAGCCCCCGCTCCGCGAACACCTGCTGGGCGATCCGTGCAATGTGCTCGTCCGAAAGCGCGCCAATCGTCACGAATCGCGCCAACCCCGCAGCCCGCGCGGTGTCGAAGAACGTGCGCTCGAACTCCGAGAGCTGCACGCCCGAGCGGGCAATGCACAGCAGGAAGATCGGCTGCGTCGCGACAGAGCGACCGAGGTAGTGCAGCAGGGCCAGCGACGCCTCGTCGGCATCCTGGATGTCGTCCACCACGACCAGCAGGGGTTGCTCGTCGGCGACGCACTCGGTGGCCTGCACCACACCGTCCGAGAGCCGATGCCGCGCCGACTCGTCGATCGCCATCGGCTGCGGCGCGTTGGGGAAGCGCTGGCGCAGCTCGGGCACCAATCGCGTCAGCTCACCGATCCACACGTCGCCCAGCGCGACGAAGCCGGGCAGCCGGGACAGCTGACGGATCAGCGCGGTGATGGGCGCGAAGGGGACCGACTTCTCGGTGCGATAACAACGCGCGAGGCACACCGAGCCGCCTCCCACGTGCACCTGGTTGAGCAGCTTGCCGGCGAGCGCCGATTTCCCGATCCCCGCCTCGCCCTGCATGATCAGAAAAGTGCCCTCGCCGCTGCGCTGCGCCGTCTCCCACCGCTCCCACAGCAGGGCGAACTCCTCCTGGCGGCCATACACGGGTCGCACGGCGGGCAGGACGTGCAGGTCGCTCACGCGCAGAACGGGGACGGCCACCGGCCGGTCGCCGTCGCCCTTGCGGTGGCGCTTGATCCAGCCGCGCAGCGCGCTGCCCGGCTCGGCGTCGAGCTCCTCGCGCAGGCGGCGCTCGAACTCGCCGTAACGCCGCAGTGCCAACGTCCGCTCGCCGTGCAGCGCCAGCGCCTCGAGGTAAGCCAGCATCGCCCCCTCGTCCAACGCGTCCACGTCGAGCAGCGCCTCGGCGACCTTGCGCATCGGCTGCCAGTCACCGGCCGTGCGGTGAGCCTCGAGCACCTCGCGCAGCGCCGCGCCCAGCTGGCGCGCCAGGCGATCCCGCTCGTCGGTGAGCCAGCGCTCGAAGTTCGGCGCGCGCGGGATCCACTGGCCCTCGAACAGGCCGCCGCGCCACAACGCCTGCGCGTCGGCGCTCCTGCCGTCCGCGATCGCACCTTCGAACTCGGCCACGTCGAGCCACACGGTGCCATCGCGCAGCAGGAGCTGGTTCTTCTGGCACGGCTCGATGGCGTCCGTGCCGAACACCTTGTTGATGAGGGAAATGGACTGGGAGAGCGAATGGCGCGCGTTCGACTCGCCGTCCTCGGACCATAGCAACGCGATCAGATCGTCGCGCGAGACCGGTAGGCCCTGGCGCCGCGCCAATAGCAGGAGGAGCGCGAGCTGCTTCCGGGTACGCAGCCGCAAGCGCTCACCGCCGCGCCGCGCCAGGACGACGGGGCCGAGACAACGAAACTCGAAAGGCGTTGCAGGCGCGACGGCGGTCGCCGGCATGGGGACGCTCTCGTGTGGTGGTGCTTCCAGACCTAACCGGGGGGTATCACCCAGATGTCACCAAACCGGCTTTGGCGCAAGAGGAACGTAGCCGAAGTGCCGCGGAGTACCGCGGCCCTCGTTCATACGCTCGTATGAAATACTCGTGCCGCCGGGATCTACCCCCGCGCCCGCGCCGCCACCTCCCGCACGATCTCGTCGCTCTTCTTCCCCGCCGCCTCGGCGCTGAAGTTCACCACGATCCGGTGCCGCAGCACCGGCAACACCACCGCGTCCAGATCCTCGAGGTCGGCCATCGGCCGGCCATCCATCGCCGCCCGCGCCTTCGCCCCCAGCACCAGATACTGCGAGGCCCGCGGCCCCGCGCCCCACGCCACGTACTCCTTCACCACATCCGGGGCGCCGGCACCCACCGGCCGGGTCATCCGCGCGATCCTGACCGCCGCCTCCACCACGACCTTCGGCGCGGGCACCCGCCGCACCAGCCGCTGGAGCTGGATCAGCTCGTCCGCCGTGAGCACCGGCGCGATCTCGGCCGCCACGTCCCCCGTCGTCCACTCGACGATCCGCTCCTCCTCCTCACGGGTCGGGTAGTCCACGTACAGCTCGAACATGAACCGGTCGAGTTGCGCCTCGGGCAACGGATACGTCCCCTCCTGCTCGATCGGGTTCTGCGTCGCCAGCACGAAGAACGGCGCGGCCAACGCGTAGGTCTGGCCCGCCGCCGTCACCTCGTGCTCCTGCATCGCCTGGAGCAGCGCCGCCTGCGTCTTGGGCGGCGTGCGGTTGATCTCGTCGGCAAGGATGACGTTGGCGAAGATCGGGCCCTTCACGAACCGGAAGGCGCGCCGCCCCGTCGTCATGTCCTCCTCGATCACGTCCGTGCCCGTGATGTCGCTCGGCATGAGGTCCGGCGTGAACTGGATGCGCGAGAACCGGAGCTGGAGCGCGTCGGCCACCGACTGCACCATGAGCGTCTTCGCGAGACCCGGCACACCGACGAGCAGGGCGTGGCCGCCGGCGAGGATCGCCGTGAGGATGCCGTCGAGCACGGCGGTCTGGCCGACGATGCGCCGGCCGATCTGCTTGAGGAGTCGGGTACGGGCGTCCGCCAAGCGGGCCAGCAGCTCGACGTCGCGATCGGGTGAAACGAGCGGAATCGGAGCGGTCATGGGTGCCCCACGATACCCCGGAACCGCCGGTTGGGTCAATCGAAAGCACAGCTTTGCGAACTATTTCACAAGGGCTATATTTCCGCCCGCCGCATGGCCATGGATGAGCAGCGCAGCCCGGAGAGCCGGGGGTTCGGCACCGGCTACGCCATCGTCGGTGCCGGGTTCCAACTCGCCTTTTCCATCCTGTTCTTCCTCGGGATGGGCTACCTGGCAGACCGGTGGCTGGGGACGCGACCGGTCCTCATGCTGGCGGGTCTCCTGCTCGGCCTGGGAGCGGGATTCTACGTTTTCTGGCGCCGGGTGATGGCTGAGGGCGGCCGGCCGGCGCGGAAGCCGTGAACGCCGTGCAGCGGCTGGCTTCCGCCGGGGCGCTGATCGAGGCGGTCATCGGAGCGCTGGCGTTCGCGATGGCCGGCCCGGTGGCCCTCGCGGCGACGCTGGCCGGGAGCGGCATCGCCTTCGGCGCCCAGGTCGCGGCGGTGGCGCTGCTCCGGCCGGCGATGCAAGCCCGGACGCCGCAGTTCACGCAGCGCTGGGCGCTGGGGATGGCGATCCGCTTCGGCAGCTTCCTCGCGGTTGCGGCGGTGATCGTGGCGGCGAAGGCCGTGCTGCCACCGGGGTGGGTCGCGGCAGGGTACCTCGGCATGATGCTCGTGCTTCTGTTCCTGGAGACGCGGTTCCTGACATGATGCAGGCACCTGACATCGGCGGCATGATCCTCCACCACACCGCGGACGCGCGCGAGATCGCGTTCGAGTGGCCGTGGGGCGGCGAGGCCGTCATCCCCCTTCCGCAGTGGGAGCCGATCCAGGTGGGCGGCCTGGCGATCGACCTCTCGCCGACCAAGCATGTGATATTCATGCTGGTCGCGGCGACGCTGGTACTGGCCACCATGGTGGCGACCGGCCGCGCCCTCGAGCGGCAACGCGCCCGGGGCGGCGCGCCGAAGGGCCTGCCCAGCATGATCGAGGCGATGGTCCTGTACATCCGGAATGAGGTCGCGATCGCGAACATCGGCCGCCACCGCGGGGCGCAGTTCGCGCCGTACATCCTGACGCTGTTCTGGTTCATCCTCTACTGCAACCTGCTCGGCCTGGTGCCGTGGGGCGCGACGGCGACGGGCAACCTCATGGTGACGGGCGCCCTGGCACTGACCGCGCTCGCGACGATCGAGATCTCGGGGATGGTGGCGCTGGGGCCGATGGGCTACCTCAAGACGATCGTGTTCACGCCGCCGGGGACGACGGGCATCGCCGCCGTCATCCTGACGGCGATCATGATCCCGATCGAAATCATCGGGAAGCTGGTCAAGCCGTTCGCGCTGATGCTGCGTCTGTTCGCGAACATGACGGCGGGCCACTTCGTGATCCTGTCGCTGCTGGGGATCATCTTCCTGTTCGGCAACGTCGCGGTGATCAAGTACCTGGTGTTGGGCGGGTCCATCTTCTTCGTGTTGTTCATGATGGCGCTGGAGCTGTTCATTGCGTTGCTCCAGGCGTACATCTTCGCGCTGCTGACGAGCGTGTTCATCGGCATGATGCAGCACGAGCACTAGGCCGCGATTACATCAACGATTCGGGAGGACGTCTCGATGTTCATGCTCCAGGAAGCCGCGGCGGACGCCGCGAAAACCGCCCTCAACACCAACGCGCTGCTGGGCGCCGGGATCGGCATGGGCCTGGCGATCATCGGCGCGGGGCTGGGCATCGGGCGGATCGGCGGCCAGGCCGTCGAGGCGATGGCGCGGCAGCCGGAGGCGTCCGGCGACATCCGCGGCGCAATGATCCTGACGGCGGCGCTCATCGAGGGCGTCACGCTCGCGTGCCTGGTGTTCGCGCTCCTGTTCAAGGTCCTCTGATGCCGTTCGTGGGCTTCCTGGCCGCCGCCGCCGCCGCCGCCGAAGCGGAAGGCGCCGGCCGGGGCCCGTTCTCGATCAACCCGGGTCTGATGATCTGGACCCTGGTGATCTTCGGGCTCCTGCTGCTGATCCTGGCGAAAACCGCCTGGCCGGCGATCCTGAAGGCGGTCGAGGAGCGGGAGCAGCGGATCCAGGGCCAGCTCGACGCCGCGGCGAAGGCGAACGCCGAGGCGCAGCGGCTGCTGGCCGACTACCACTCGCAGCTCGCCGCCGCGAAGGTCGAGGCGCAGGACATCGTGGCGCAGGGCCGCACGGCGGGCGACAAGCTCCGCGACGAGATCGTCGCCAAGGGCCGCACCGAGCAGGAAGAGCTGCTCGCCCGCGCGCGGCGGGAGATCGCGATCGAGCGCGACAAGGCGGTGGCGGAGCTGCGGCGCGAAGCGGTCGAACTGTCC
>Ga0299912_10005540_pt1 | contig 10375 bp, 9 predicted proteins | sample RVTome_2_FD_207667 | JGI IMG/M metagenome (GOLD analysis project Ga0299912, IMG submission 207667) | Soil microbial communities from uranium-contaminated site in the Upper Colorado River Basin, Wyoming, United States - RVT95D214 (version 2) ... | reverse complement strand
GGTGCTCGAACTCCAGGTCACCAAGGAGTACCTCGGCCAGGACACGCACCTGGCGTACCTGGGGCCGCTGTTCGAAGAGGTGCTGGACGCGGACACGTATGCGCACGGCGAGGGCTCGACCGTCGGCCGAGTGCTCGACGGCTCGCTTCACGGATACGCGCGGACCGGCATCGCAGGCGTCGCCAACGTCGGCACCGACCGCGACTGGACCGGCTCGCACTTCAACCAGGCGAACTGGTTCGCTTTCGGCCGCCTCGCGTGGGACCGCTCCCTCGGCTCGCGCCACATCGCGGACGAGTGGGTGCGCATGACCTTCACCAACGACTCGGCGGTGGTAGCGCGGATCACCGGCCTGATGATGGGCTCCCGCGAGGCGGTCGTGAACTACATGACGCCGCTCGGCCTGGCGCATATCATGGCGGTGGGGCACCACTACGGCCCCGGCCCCTGGGTCGCTCGTGGTCGCGCCGACTGGACCTCCGTCTACTACCATCGCGCCGACTCCCTCGCCATCGGCTTCGACCGCACGGCCACCGGGAGCAACGCACTGGAGCAGTATTCCCCGCCCGTCCGGCGGCGCTGGGCCAGCCGCGACTCAGTGCCGGCCGAACTGCTCCTCTGGTTCCATCGCGTGCGCTGGCACGAGCGCCTGAGGACCGGACGCACGCTGTGGGAGGAGCTGGTGCACCGCTACGGCGGCGGCGTGGACTCGGCGCGTGCGATGGCTCGCACCTGGGATTCACTGGCGGGTGCGATCGATGACGCGCGCTTCCGGGATGTCCAGGCGTTCCTCGCGATCCAGGAGCAGGAGGCGGCGTGGTGGCGCGACGCCGCGATCGCCTACTTCCAGACCTTCTCCCGCGTGCCGGTGCCGGCGGGCTACGCGCCGCCCGCTCACCCGCTCCAGTTCTACTTGCAGCTCCGGTGTCCCGCGGATCCCCGCAAACCCCGCTGCCCAGCCATTCAGGACAGGCCATGAACCGCCCCGCCGCCAGCGACCCCTACGCCCCGAAGCCGGAGCACCATTTCACGTTCGGGCTCTGGACGGTGGGCAATCCCGGACAGGACCCCTTCGGCGAGGCGGTGCGCCCCGTGCTCGCCCCCACCCGCATCGTGCACAAGCTGGCCGAGCTCGGCGCGTACGGGGTCAACCTGCACGACAACGACCTGGTGCCGCGCGACGCGACCGCGAGCGAGCGGGACCGGATCGTGTGGGAATTCAAAGAGGCGCTGCAAGCGACCGGGATGCGGGTGCCGATGGCCACGACGAACCTGTTCTCAGACCCGGTCTTCCGCGACGGCGCGTTCACCAGCCACGATGCGCGGGTCCGGGCCTACGCCGTCCAGAAGACGATGGCGGCCATCGACCTCGGGGTGGAGTTGGGGGCCGAGACCTACGTCTTCTGGGGCGGGCGCGAGGGCGTCGAGACCAACGCCGGCAAGGACCCGCGGGCGGCGCTCGGGAGGTTCCGCGACGCGCTCAACTTCCTGTGCGGCTACGTGCGCTCGCAGAAGTACCACCTGAGGTTCGCGCTCGAGGCGAAGCCCAACGAGCCGCGTGGCGACATCTTCCTCCCGACCACCGGCCACATGCTCGCCTTCATCTACACGCTGGATCATCCGGAGATGGTGGGGCTGAACCCCGAGGTCGCCCACGAGCAGATGGCGGGACTCGACTTCACACACGCCGTGGCGCAGGCGCTGGAAGCGGAAAAGCTCTTCCACATCGATCTCAACGGGCAGAAGCCGGGCCGTTTCGACCAGGACCTCCGCTTCGGGAGCGACGATCCGAAGGCCGCGTTCTTTCTGGTCAAACTGCTCGAGGACGCGCACTGGCCGGGGATGCGGCATTTCGACAGTCACGCCTACCGCACCGAGGATCAGGATGGCGTCTGGGACTTCGCCTACGGGAGCATGCGGACCTACCTGATCCTTAAGGAGAAGGCCGAGCGCTTCAACCGGGACCCGGAGATCCAGCAAATCCTGAGCGAACTGCGGGAGCGGGGCGGGGGAGCCGCCGAGCGCCTCCTGTTCTCCGGCGAGCGAGTCCGTGAGCTCAAGGCAGAGCGCTTCGATCTCCCGGCGCTGCGGAGCCTGGGTTGCGCCTACGAGCGGCTCGACCAGCTGACGGTGGATCTTCTCCTGGGCGTGCGATGACCGTGGCCGACGCCCTGTTCCTCGGCCTCGATGTCGGCACCAGCGGCGCGAAGGCGCTGTTGGTGGACCGGTCGGGCGAGGCGGTGGCGTCGGCCACGTCCCCGCTGGCGCTGAGCACGCCGCAGCCCGGCTGGGCGGAGCAGCATCCTGACGATTGGTGGCTGGCGTGCCTGGCGGCGACGCGGCAGGTGCTCGGCGAGCGGCCGCCCGCGGACGTCGCAGCCGTTGGGATCTCGGGGCAGATGCACTCCTCCGTCTTCCTGGACCGGGGCGGGCAGGTCGTCCGCCCGGCTCTCCTCTGGTGCGACGGCCGCACCACCGCCGAGTGCCGGGAGATAACCACCCGCGCCGGCGGCGAGGAGCGGCTGCGGGAGTGGGTCTGCAATCCCGCTCTGGAGGGTTTCACTCTCCCGAAGGTGTTGTGGCTCCGGAACCAGGAGCCGGCGGCCTTCGCCCGCGTGGCGACCGTTCTTCTCCCGAAGGACTTCATCAGGTTCCGGCTGACGGGGGCGCTCGCCGCCGAACCGTCAGATGCCTCGGGAACGCTGATGTTCGATCCGGCGGGACTGCGCTGGAGCCGTGACATTCTCGATGCGGTCGGCCTCCCGCAGTCGCTGCTGCCCGAGGTGGGTGGGTCCGCCGAGGTGCTCGGCTGCGTCACGCCTGAAGCGGCCGCGCTCAGCGGCCTCGCGGCGGGCACGCCGGTAGTCGGGGGCGGAGCCGACAACGCCTGTGGCGCGGCAGGCGTCGGCGCCATCCACCCCGGGGAGGCGGTCTCCAGCTGGGGAACGTCAGGGACCGTGCTGGCGCCGACGGCGCAGCCGCGGGTAGACCCCGGTCTGCGCGCCCACACCTTCTGCCACGTCCTGCCGGGCGTCTGGTACATCATGGGCGTGGTGCTGTCGGCCGGCGGCGCGTTCGCCTGGTATCGCGACCGATTCGCCCGCGATCTCGCCGGCCGGGACGATGCCGACGACCGCCTGGTGGAGGAGGCCGCCGGCGCGCCGGTCGGCGCGGCGGGGGTAACGTTCCTGCCGTATCTCCAAGGTGAGCGCACGCCGCACCGCAATGCCGCTGTGCGGGGCGCGCTCGTAGGACTGAGCCTGGCGCATTCCCGGGCGCACCTGACGCGAGCGGTGCTCGAGGGCATCTGTTTCGCGCTCCGGGACTCGCTCTTGATCCTGGAGGAACTCGACTTGGCGCCGGACCACCTGCTGCTCACCGGGGGTGGGGCGCGCAGCCCCTTCATTCGCCGCCTCCAGGCGGAGGTGTTCGGACTTCCGGTGAGCACCGTGAACCGCGAGGAGGGACCGGCCTACGGGGCCGCACTGCTCGCGGCGGTCGGCGCCGGAGCGTTCCCGGATTTGCGAGCCGCCGTGGAGGGCACGCTGACACGTGGACCGCTGATCTACCCGGATTCCGCGGCGCACCTCGCGTACCGGCAGCCGTACGAGCGTTTCCGTGCCTGCTATCCCGCGTCACGCCCGGCTCAGTAGGGGCGGCCGCGGAGTGCGCGGATTCCATCATCGGCCCGAAAAGGAGAGCGGAGACGCCCGATGGATCTCGAAGCGCTGAACAGGCTCTATGACTTCGCCGGCCGGACCGCCGTTGTCACCGGCGGTGCGGGGATCCTGGGCGGCGAGATCGCCTGCGCCCTCGCCGGGTGCGGGGCGACGGTGGCCGTCCTCGACCGCGACCCCGCGCCCGCCGAGCGCCTGCTGAAGCGCCTGGACGCCGGCGCCGGCCGGCTCCTGATCATCAGGGCCGACGTCCTGAACACCGAAACGCTGGTCGAAGCCAGGGAGCGCGTCCTCCGGGAGTGCGGGCGTGTCGATGCGCTGGTGAACGCGGCGGGAGGAAACGACCCGCGGGCGACTACCGGTCCGGCCACGTCGTTCTTCGACATCCCGCCGGAGGCGATTCGGTCCGTGTTCGACCTCAATCTCCTCGGGACGATTCTCCCGTCCCAGGTGTTCGGCAGGGTCATGGCGGACCGGAACGAGGGGGTCATCCTGAACATCTCGTCGATGAACGCCCTCCGGCCGCTGACCCGCGTCCCCGCGTACTCGGCGGCCAAGGCGGCGGTGAGCAACTTCACCCAGTGGCTGGCGGTGCACATGGCGAAGGAGTACTCCCCCGCGATCCGAGTGAACGCCGTGGCCCCGGGGTTCTTCCTGACTGACCAGAACCGGTTCCTCCTGACGGATCTCGCGACGGGGGACCTCACTCCGAGGGGGAAGAGCATCATCGACCACACGCCCATGGGGAGGTTCGGCGCGCCTGAGGACCTCATCGGCGCGGCCCTGTGGCTGCTCTCGCCGGCGTCCTCGTTCGTCACGGGCGCCGTCATTCCCGTCGACGGAGGCTTCGGCGCCTACTCCGGCGTCTGAGCGATGAGCTGGTGCGGGAAACAGGAGCCCACGATGAGCGCGAAGAAGGCATTCGGAGTGATCGGCCTGGGTGTGATGGGCCAGAACCTGGCCCTGAACATCGAGCGGAACGGCTACTCGGTCGTTGGCTACGATATCGAGCCGGCCAAGCTGGAGGCCTCGCGGGAGCGCTTCGCCGGCCGGGACATGCTCGTCGCCGGCACGCTGGCTGAGTTCCTCGGGCAGCTCGTCCTGCCGCGGCGGATCCTGATGGTGGTCCCGGCGGGGAAGCCGGTGGACACGGTGATCGACGAGCTCCGCCCCGGACTGGCGAGGGGCGATCTCCTGATCGACGGCGGGAACTCGCTCTTCGAGGAGACGCGGCGGCGGATGAAGGCGCTGGAGGGGACGGGAATCCTCTACATCGGCACCGGCGTGAGCGGCGGGGAGGAAGGCGCGCTCCGCGGCCCGTCGATCATGCCCGGAGGGAATCCGGAGGGCTGGCCGCTCGTCAAGCCGGTCTTCCAGAAGATCGCGGCGAAGGGCCCCGACGGCCTGCCGTGCTGCGAGTGGATCGGGCCCGACGGGGCGGGGCATTTCGTAAAGATGATCCACAACGGGATCGAATACGCCGACATGCAGATGATCGGCGAGGCTTTCGACCTGATGGAGAGGGCGCTTGGGCTGACGCCCGCGGCAATGCAGGTCATCTTCGACGACTGGAACAAGGGCGAACTCAACAGCTACCTCATCGAGATCACCGGCAAGATCATGGGAAAGCAGGACCCCGAGACCGGCAGGCCCCTAGTGCACCTCATCCTCGATACGGCGGAGCAGAAGGGGACGGGGAAGTGGGCGAGCGGCGTCGCGCTCGACCTCGGGGTCCCTGCGCAGACGATCGCGATCGCGGTCTTCGCACGCATGATGAGCGCCCTGAAGTCCGAGCGGGTTGCCGCGTCGAAGGTGCTGAGGGGTTCGGACGTCCGGTTCGAGGGGGACGCGGCCTCGTTCGTGGAGATGGTCCGGCAGGCCCTCTACGCCTCGAAGATCTGCTCCTACGCGCAGGGGTTCCAGCTGCTGCGAGCGGCCGACGCAGAATACGGATGGCGGCTCCCGTTCGGGACCATCGCGTCGCTGTGGCGGGCCGGCTGCATTATCAGGGCGCAGTTCCTGTCGAAGATCCAGGATGCCTACCAGCGGAACCCCGCGCTGCCTAGTCTGCTGCTCGATCCCTACTTTGCCGGCGCCATCCACCGGACCTCGCCGGCGTGGCGGAAGGTCATCGCGACGGCGGTGGAGGTCGGGGTCCCCGTCCCCGCGTTCAGCAGCGCGCTGGCCTACTACGACAGCTACCGCTCGGCCGTCCTGCCCGCGAACCTCCTGCAGGCCCAGCGCGACTTCTTTGGCGCCCACACGTACCGGAGGACTGACCGGGAGGGGATCCAGCACACGCAGTGGGAGAACTAGTGGAGGGCGCGGTGAGGCGCTGTGTCGCCGAGGTTGCGGGCGTGCCGTTCGGGAGCGCGGTGTGCTAGGCAGAGGATCGACCGCCGTGTCCCTCGCGGATGACGAGGTCCGCGCGATCTGCTCCGAGTTCGTCGAGCGGGAGGGCCTCGGCGGGAAGCGGGTGCTCGGGGTCATCCCCGACAACACGCGCTCGGGCCCGATCGACATGATGTTCAGGACCCTCTACGGCCTGCTCGGGGACGGTGCTCGGGCGCTCGACTTCCTCATCGCCCTGGGCACCCATCCCCCGATGACGGAACAGGCGATCGACCGTCGGCTGGGGCTCGCCCCCGGAGAGCGCGCGGCCAGGTACCCGAAGAGCCGGATCTTCAACCATCACTGGAGCGATCCCTCCCAACTGGCGAAGGTCGGGACGATCAGCGGCGGGCGGGTGGCGGAGATCTCCGGAGGGATGCTGCACGGCCCGGTCCACGTGACCGTCAACCGGATGGTATTCGACTACGACGTCGTCCTGATTATCGGCCCGACCTTCCCGCACGAGGTCGTCGGGTTCTCCGGAGGCAACAAGTACCTCGTCCCGGGCATCTCCGGGCCGGAGATCATCGACATGTTCCACTGGCTCGGGGCGCTGATCACCAGCCCCGTGATCATCGGCAGGAAGCTGACGCCGGTCCGCACGGTGATCGACACCGCGGCGGCAATGCTGCCGGTGCCGCGCCTCTGCATGAGCCTCGTCACGCACGCGACGGGGCTGGCCGGGCTGTTCTGCGGGACGCCCGAGGAGACGTGGTCGGCGGCTGCGGACCTCTCGGACCGGATCCACGTCGTGTACAAGGAGCGGCCGTACGCCAGCGTGCTGTCCTGCGCACCGGAGATGTACGGAGACCTGTGGGTCGGCGGGAAGGCCGCGTACAAGCTCGAGCCGGTCGTCGCGGACGGCGGCGAGCTGATCGTCTTCGCGCCGCACATCCGCGAGATATCGGTAACGCACGGGGCACTCATCGAGCGGATCGGTTACCACGTCAGGGACTACTTCCTCGGCCAGATGGACCGGTTCGGGGACGTGCCGGGAGGAGTCCTCGCGCACTCGACGCACGTGAAGGGGATCGGCACCTGCGAGAACGGGTGCGAGCGCCCGCGCACCAGCGTGGTGCTCGCCACGGGCATCCCTGAGTCGACCTGCCGGACGATCAACCTCGGGTACCGTGACCCCGCCACCATCGACCCGGCGGCCTGGAAGGACAGGGAGGATGAGGGCTACCTCCACGTCCCGAAGGCAGGTGAGATTCTCTACCGCTTGCGGCGCGACCCGTTCGGGGCCCCGCCCGGAAGTGGAGTGAGCGCCATCGCAGCACGTACAATCCGATGAGGATTTCGGCATGGCGAACGCACTGACCATCCCCTCGCAGGGGGCTCTCGACCTCGTGAGCCTCGGTGCGCTCGTCCACCGGCTCGACCCCGGGATCGTCCCGTTCCGCAAGGCGACCCGGTGCGACATCCACGTGAGCGGCGGCGAGTTCAACGTCGCGGCGAATCTCGCCGACTGCTTCGGTCTGAACACCGCCATCGTGACCGCCATGGTCGACTACCCGATCGGCGACCTGATCGCCGAGCGCGTGAGGGCCATGGGTGTCAGGCCCTTCTACAAGCGGTTCACTCACGACGGCGTGAGCGGGCCGAACATGGCGGCCGTCTACAGCGACCGGGGCCACGGCGTCCGAGCGCCGGTGGTGTTCTACAACCGCTGCGACGAGGCGGCGGCGCAGCTCAAGCCCGGGGATTTCGACTGGAAGGCCATCTTCGGAGGCGGGGTGCGCTGGTTCCATAGCGGCGGGATCTTCGCCTCGCTCTCGGCTTCCACGGGCGCGCTCATCGTCGAAGGGATGCAGGCGGCACGGGCCGCCGGCGCGGTCACCAGCTTCGACCTGAACTTCCGGGAAAGGCTGTGGGGCGTCTGGGGCGGAAAGGACAGGGCCATCGAGATGATCGGCCGCATCCTGGAGAACGTGGACGTCCTCGTGGGCAACGAGGAGGACCTACAGAAGGGCCTGGGGATCCCTGGTCCGGACGCGTCGTCGTCAGCGCTCGACCCGACGGCCTTCTTCGGGATGATCGACCGGGTGAGGGCCCGGCACCCGGGGATCAAGGCGGTGGCCACGACGCTCCGCGAGGTCCACTCCTCCAGCCGGCACCGGTGGAGTGCCGTGGCGTGGGTGTCGGGCCAGACGTACGCGGCCCCGACCTGCGACCTCGACGTCCACGACCGCGTGGGTGGCGGCGACGGGTTCGCCAGCGGCTTCTTCTACGGGTTGCTCTCCGGGGAGACTCCGGACGAGGCGGTGCGACTCGGCTGGGCTCACGGCGCTCTGCTCACCACCTTCCCCGGCGACACCACGATGGCGACCATCGAGCAGGTGCGGGCGTTCGCGCGAGGAGGGTCGGCGCGCATCCAGCGGTGAGCGGGCCCGCCCCGTCCGCCAGGCGGCTAGCCGCGTTGCGGGGCGACTTCGGGGAACGCGTACTGCGGGCCGGGTGGGCCGCGGCCATTGCGGATGGATGCAACGCCGGAAACGTGTAACCGCCGGGAAATCCAGTGAGCAAACTGTGCGACATCGATCAGGGCGCGACGCAGAAGCTGCCGCCGCACGTCCCGGACAAGTCGGGCATCGGCGTCCACTACGTCGATGCGTTCATCAAGCCCATGAACACCAAGCTGGCCGACGGTACCCCCGTCGTGTGCAGGCGCAAGGGGCTGAAGGTCACGCTGACCGTGGGCGAGAGGAAGGGCGAGGGCCTGATGCGGAGGCTCGACGTGAGCGGGAACCCGGTGGCGATGCTGCACGCGGCGCTGCAGGAAGCCGCCCGGGCCGCCCGGGTCGAGTTGCGTATCAGCGAGACCGAGATCTTCGTGTCGCCCGGCAAGTAGAGGGCCGCGTCCAGGGGCCGGGGCGGGACCCCCGGCCCCCGTCCGTCACGGTCTCTCCCAGATCCTCATCACCGCCTCAGCCTGCCGGAATCCCGCCGTCTCCCTGTCCTCGTCGGCCCCCGCACGCCCGGCCTCCAGGGCGTGGCGGAGGAGCCTCACCGCCTCGTGGTCCTCAGACAGCGGCACCGGCGCGCTCTCGGGATTGGCGATCGCGAAATCCAGGCCGGCATCCACGCCGATCGTCAGGTACGCCCTCTCCAGATCGTGGCGGATGTGCTTCGGGGTACCCCACGCGAAGTTGGACAACCCCACCGTGAGATGGATGCCCGCCAGATCCGGGTCCGCTCGGATCAGCCGCATCGCGTCCAAGCCGATGCTCACCAGGCCGTAGGTGTCCGCCCCCACCGGCGCCAGCCCGGGGTCGATCAGGATCTGGTCGTTGGTCCGGCGCGCCTCGGTCTTAAGGAGGTCCACGAAGTGCCGGGCCGCGGCGTGGACGTCGTGCGGATCGAGGCACTGGACCGTCCCGCCGTCGGCGAACCGCTCGGAGGCCATCACGACGACCAGCGTGTCGTACGCCGACACCAGCTCGATCATCTCGTCCAGGCGCTCGCGCGACGCGGCGACCGAATTCACGATGGGCGGACCCGCCTTCGTCCGGTCGTAGTGCTCCAGTGCGACCCTCTGGTACTCGACGGACGGGTTGTCAATGCAGAGAGGGAGTGACGATGCCTCCTGCAGGGCGGGGATCAGGTCGGGCAGGAAGTCCAGCATCTCCTGGGGCCGCACCTGGATCAGTTGCGTCCCGTCGAGGTTCACGTCGAGGTACGCCACCCCGAGATCGGCCTGGCCCTTGGCCAAGGCCTGATATCCCCGCAGGCTGCGGTCGCTGAACGCGCGGCGGGCGCGGGCGTAGGCGTTGTTGATGAGATCGCCGATGATGCGGAGCTTCGAGTCGTCCATCGTTGATGCTCCCGCCGTGCCGGGTCATCTGTGAGGTGAGCGTTCCGCCTGGGCGGCGTTCCGGGCGGCGTGGTCGCGCCCCAGCCAGCTGTTCGCCCAGGACGAGGTCCCCCGCAGGCCCTGATCCTGCACCACGGGAGCGTGCTGCAGCAGCGTCCGTTCCGCACCGTCGTGTCTCAGGCGTTCGTACGCGCGCAGCCAGACGCAGTCGCCGTACCCGTCCACTTCACAGCGCCCCTCGCGCGTGCCGCCGCAGGGGCCGTTGCGCTGGTTCTTCGCGCACTGCGATTCCGGGCACAGGTACGCGACCTCGGGCAAGGAGCAGTCGCCGCAGTCCTGGCACCGGTACAGGATGGACTTGCTCAGGCGCTCGATCGCGCGCAGCGGCCGCGGGCCCTGCCTCGGGTCCGTCGCGCGCCGGCGCTCTCACGGGGTGCTCGGCCGGCCCGGCGGCGTCGTCCTCGGCGTAGAGAAAGAACTCCCTGGGCCTTGA
>Ga0299912_10005538_pt1 | contig 10377 bp, 11 predicted proteins | sample RVTome_2_FD_207667 | JGI IMG/M metagenome (GOLD analysis project Ga0299912, IMG submission 207667) | Soil microbial communities from uranium-contaminated site in the Upper Colorado River Basin, Wyoming, United States - RVT95D214 (version 2) ... | reverse complement strand
TGCACCTTGAATATGGCAAATATCTCTCTCTAAGAGAATACATCAGCAAAAGGTTAAATCCCTCCTCAATTCTCCTCAAAAATTAACCCTAATAAACTTTACACCCGCTTATGCAGTTTCACCCTATAGATGGCTTTATGAGAGCGGCCCGAAAACATTGGTGCATCGAAATCAATTTGCATTGGTCGTTAGATGTAAGTTTTAAAGAGGATCTTAATAGGGCAAGAGCCGGCCATTCAGCTCAGAACTTAGCAACAGTCAGGCGCATCGCTTTAAATTTACTGACCCAGGAAAAAACCCACAAAAACGGCATTTCTTGTAGAAGGAAAACTGCGGGATGGAATCACAAATACTTGATGGATGTTCTTAATATGGGGAAGATGAAGAATTCTTCTTCGTTGTCTGATCTCAGTAGAAGCTAAGGTTCTCTCTATTAGAGAATTTTAGTTTCAGGTGTCTTTTCTTTGGGTTCTAAAGCAACTTGAACCTCTTCCAATCAAAATCAGGGCGGATCTCTTCTTTTGTGACTTGGCCTCTTGTTGCCTTCTCAATTCTCATACAATTGAGGGGACTAGGGACAGCTTTGCCATGTACCCATTTAAAGGCGCTTGTATAATTTGCTCCGATAGCTATTGCAAGCTTTGACAAGGAGCCACATATATCAGCAGCTTTTTTAATAGCCTCTATATTATGTACATCTTTTTTAGCCACGCGCTAATCTCTCGTCCAATTGTTTAAGCGATATATTCAACAATAGCTTTGATTTGCTTGGCGTGCAATGACGATTAAAAATAACTATTGACCAGTATATAGTTTACACCATATACTAGGCAATATACCAAGAAAGAAAGGAACAATAACATGGACATCAACCATATGAAAAATTACCACCTCATTAAAGCATTCATCAACGGATTTTTAGATAAAAGAACTGGGCCCTACAAGAAGTTAAAAGCTGTTGACACTCTCTGCCGTGTAGCCATTGAAAATCATCTCTCTCAAAATCCCGACATCAAGAATCTTATCATCCACAATAATGAGCAGAGTGTATGGATAAAAGAACTCCTCGTTAATTATACGCTTTTAAAAATGCACCATCACGCACTCTTATGGGAAATTGATGAGCATAAGCCGCAACTGCAGGAGAGTCTCCATGACTAACGCAAATAGACTGGGATACTTTTTAAAAGAATTACAAAATGATCTAATTTTTTTATCAAGTTTAGTTGAACAAATGGAAAGTAAGGTCAGCAATGCCAAAATTACCTGTATAGAAGCTTTGATTGTCTGCCATCATGAAGAAAAGGAAAAAGACTCTTAAAATCCCTTCTTGCTTAAGAATCTAGCTTTAAAAACACTTTTCAGTGCGTTTGCCATGATCAAATCTCCTTTGTAGATTTGGTTGTGTTTAGCAACGTGTAGGTCTCAACACCTATGCGTTGCGCCAAGCTTATCTCATTCTCATATCTATGGCAATCCATTCGTTTTAAAATTGACTTAAGTTGTTATATGTAATACATTTATATTGAAAGGATTTACCAATGAAATTAATTGTCCCCTTACGAGAAGTTAATCACCATCTTTCTCAGTATATTCATTCCGTTGAAAAAGGAAATGAAGTTATCATTACGCGCAGAGGAAAGCCTATAGCTAGAATGATTGCTTTAAAAAAAGTAACACAATTAGCCCCTCAAAAGGAAAAAGCCCGTAAAAAACTTTTTTCTCTTATGGAAAAAGGCTTATCCCTTAAAGGAGAGACTTTTAAAAGAGAAGATCTCCATGAGCGCTAAGCGGCTAACTTTAGATACGAATATTCTCATTTACGCCATTGATCGAGATGCAAAAGATAAACACGAGAGAGCAATCTCTATAGTGGACCAAGCCGTATATCTAGATTGCGTTTTAACTCTTCAGTCTCTTTGCGAATTTTATGCAGCAGCCTCACGTAAAAAATACGCCAAACATGAAGAAATAACTCTATTCATCAAAGAGTTAATGGATATTTTTCCTATTATTACGAGCTCGAGTTCAACACTTTCACTGACCTTAAAGACTGTAGAGGGGCATGACTTATCTTTTTGGGATGCTATGCTGTGGGCAACCGCGAAAGAAAATCATTGTACTTTGATTATAAGTGAAGATTTTCAAGATAATTTTATCTTAGGCGGCGTAACAATAAAAAACCCTTTTAATTCGGATGACCCTTTGGAATATTTACTTAATAAATGATTTTACATTAGTTCAATAGTAACAAATAAAAAGGAGAAATTATGCAACAGACTACATCTAAATTTGATGCCTTAGAAAAGCAATTAGCAAAGGATGCGCTTGAAAAAGCTCTAAAGGACCTTCATAGCGAAATCACCCGTGAAATAGAAAGAAATAAGAGTAGTTTTTCTCTTGAGATTAAAAAGTCCCTTGCTAACCTGAATGAGACACTCGAAAAACACATCTCTAATGAGCTCGACCACAAACTTCCGGTTCTCCTTGCAAAAAACTTCTCAAACATCAGCGAAGAGGTTAAATCAAGCTTTAATGAGATGTTTTTGCCTGTTGTAAGTAAAGCAGAACAGAATATGGAACGCCTTGAAAGCCAGGGGGACAAAACCCTACAATCTTGGGGAAACATGATGAAGCAATATGAAAGTCTTTGGACAAAGCCTTTCTTCCTTATGCTCCTTGTCTCCATTCTCCTTGGTACAACGATTTCCCTTTTTTCTTCTTATTATTTGACAAGAGCAGACAGGGATTCAAGGCAAAGGTATGAATATCTCCTCAATTGGTATGCGACAGAATATTTTGACATGAAAAAAACCGAAACTACCCCAATCACCGTAAAACAAGAAGCGAGCAATAAACCGAAGAATCAAAACAAGAAAAAGCCAAAGTAGCTTTTACAATTTACAAGAGCTGCTTACACCCTAAATTCCCTGGACATTTTGTAACTATGCCTGGTTGTTTTGGACGATGTTTAGGTTAGTGAGTATATCTCGTTGAGGCTTTGTGACTTCGGTCAGGATGTGGCCATACTTCCCGGAATAGGTTATTTTGGTGAGAGTTTCCATTTCATTAAGGAGTTCCCGGACAGTGTAATGCTCGATGAGCTTAGACTTTCTCATCTCCTTTCGCAGGGCGCTCATAAGAATGAGGGCAATGAACTGAACAAAGAGTCTTCCGTCAGTGGCCCTTGAGCTATGCATCCGGAGGCGCTTCATATCCAGCTGGTTTTTAAGATCATCAAAGGATTTTTCCACCACATCTTTATCCCGATAGATCTGTAACGCTTTTAGAGGATCCTTTGTTTTGTTAGAGAGTAAGGCCTGAAAGCCCGTGTAGCGCTTGATGTGTTGACTCACAGCCTCCGTATTGTAGGTCACTTTTCTCCCTCGCTTCGGTGTATGAGTGATAATAAAGAATGCATCATAAGCCTCTTGATGCTTTCCATTTGTATTGCCTGACTCTAATTCTCGCTTATAACCTAAATTCCCACGCCAATTGTAACTAGCCTCCAAAAAAACCTCCTTTATTACTTTCTAAAAAATTTGAGACAGAACCTTAATAGAAGTGTCCAATTCTTTCCTGATAGAACTCTTTTATTTAAGAACGTTCTTTGCAAAGAAATAGTTCTGTATTGCGTCCTAGCTCTACAAGGGAGCCGAAGCAATTAGATGGAACACAAATTGAAGCATTTAGTATTCTCTTGCCACTTGCATTATCAAAAGAAATTATACTTATTCCAAGAGAAGCAAAACAGGGCGTTTTTAATGCCAAAGGTGTGCACTCATTAAAAATAATATTATCATAACTAAAAGTAGACCAATTAGTTGCTCCACAATGTAACAAGTTAAAAGTGGATGGAAGATAGTCTAGTGCGGTTTCATTAATTTTTTGGATATGTCTGTACCAAGTTAAATTTTCTTTAAATTTTTCTATGCTAATATCAGAAACGTATTGCCTATTGAATTTTGCTAATTCCAATATGGTTGCATTTTTAATATATTCTGTATTTAACAACATTCGGCAAATGCTTACGACATTTCCCATTACCTCAGCTCCTAAGCCACACCGCTTCCTCATGTTGCAAGGAAATGTAAAGCAGAGGGTTTTATCTAATAATAACTCAGGATTAAGAGAGTAGATTTTAAGTAAAGTTGCATGTATGATATCATTTGTAGAAATAAATTGATCCGACAGACCTTTTAGATGATTTATTTTATTTACGCTAAATTGTAGATCAGCCGTTATTCTAGTATAAGGAGCTGACAATACTTTAAAATCATCAGTTTTGTTAGACCTTAGTCCTATTGACTCACCATATAATCGAAGGTCTGTGAGATCTTTAAAAACTGGGGATTGCTTTGCCTTCAGAGACTCTATGTCTACAAGCATCGGTTTTTTTAGAGATATTCTATTGTTTCCATGAGAATATATGTGGGAAAGATATTTAAAAAAATAAACTATGCTTGATTGATCAAAAAAGGCATGGTTCAAATAATACCCTATTGCAAACCCATCTTTTAAGCTTGTTAATTTAAAAGTACCTATAGGTAGTCCTTCTAAGTGGTCTACAATTCCAGTTCGCATCCTTTCATCAATTTTATCTGGAAGAATAAAAGTTAATGCAGCGGTGTTGATTGTCTCATCCCTTTCGTCTATTTCTAATTGAACAAACGAATTACTTCTTTCATCAGTACCCCCCGAATAGCCAGCGTATAAATCATCTTGCTCCATGTAAAACCGGCAAAATAAAAAATCAAAATCTTGCAAGGTACTCTGCATTGCTTCCAGAAACCTTTCGATGGAAATCTTTCCTCCAAAATGCAATCCTCCGCTTGGAAACAAACTGGAGTGAAAATGTTCAATAGAATTTAACTTTTTTCTCCAGCTAGTTTTACAAGGAAAAAAGCGAGCAATATTCTGCTCGACATTAAGATGATACATATTAGATTTTTCTATAAGTTGTTGGGGAGTTGTAAAACAATCCACATATGAATGCTCTCCTAAGCTGTTTTTTCATGCTTTTTGTAATATTGGCATTATGATTGGAGTAAGATTCCCGTCCTCTCCTTCCATCATAGCAAAAGAAACAGTTTCTCCTATCCATAAATTTTTTCAAGAAAATTACTCGTTAAGTACTGCATAAGTTGCTTGGGTTGTCAACCTTTTTGGGTTTGATCTGGGGACCGTTTTATGGGGAATGTCCTGGTAAATTATAGGCTTGTTTTTTACGTAGAACATGTGTAACTTAGGTATACTTGAAATAAAAAAGTTAAATGAATATAGCTGAGGAGGAAATATGCACACTCAATTGAAGTTTTGGATGTTTGTTTTAATGGCTCTAGGTTTCCTCCAGATAGAAACTTTGGCTATGGAAATTGAAGATAAAAGTAGTTCTAATTTAAGTACATTCCTCTCCACTCCTCTAAAAAAAGAAGAAAATGAGAAAGGGAATACTTCTCGAGAAACAAAAGCTTCATCTGTAACAATAGTGAAGAACGAAGAAACTACCTTTATTCTTTCTATAGATGGGGGGGGAATAAGAGGGCTCATTCCTGCCAGAATATTAGCCCGAATTGAAGAGGATTTAGAAAATAAGTACGGACAATCTATACGACTAGCTCACTTGTTTGATGTTATGTCAGGCACTTCAACAGGAGGAATCATAACCTTAGGTTTAACGGCTCCTGTGAAAGAAAGAGAGACTGATTTGGCCCCAGGGTACCCTGCAAAAAAGTTAGTAGAACTTTATAAAGAACGTGGAGCTGAGATATTTCCTGTTGGGGGTCCTGCATGGTGGGAAGATCTTAAAACCCTTTTTAAAGATAGATATGACCCACGCCCTTTAGAGAAATTGTTGGATGGATACTTTCACGAGCATGAACTCAGAGAGACAACAACGCGTGTAATCATCCCTGCTCATGAGTTGAATACAAATGTTACCTATGTCTTTGACAGCAAAGAAGCAGACGTTGGAACAAAAAATTATAAAATGAAAGATGTGGCCAGAGCAACCTCAGCAGCTCCCACATATTTTTCTGCAGCAACTATTAAGAATAAGAATGGAGATGAAAAAATATTTGTGGATGGAGGATTAACTCTTAATAATCCAACAGAAATAGCTCTTGAGAAAGCTCGAAAAAATGGTGCAAAGAAATTTTTTATCATTTCCTTAGGAACAGGCGAAGCTCCAAGAGAGAATTTAGCAAAGCTAAAAGAAAAAGGAGCAGCTTCATGGGCGTCTCCAACGATTTCTTTAATGATGTCAGCTGCCAGTAAGTTTGTTGATGAACGTCTGGTTTCCGAGAAGGAACGAGCTAAGGAAAATGGATTAGAGGTAGAATATCTGCGAATACAACCGATTATTAACTCTAATGTGAAGGATTTGGATACAATAGCTCCAGAAAATATTAAAAGTTTAGAGGGATACGCTGATCTTATTTTTGATGGGCATGAAGGAGAGAATTCTTACAAATGTAGTTTATTAAGAAACAAGATGGAAGAACGCCTTATTGAAAGAGGAATAACACCTAAGGGGACGTTAGCTCCAAGGATTTATCTAAAGCTTTTACAGCTTACAAGAACAAAGAAATTGATATTGGAGGGGGCTGACATTAGCACATCAATATTAAAAGATATTAGCACAGCTCTCTCTAATCGATATGGAAGTGGACTTAGCTTCTCAACTTTAAAGTTGCTGAACACAAGTATTGATAATAGTGCAATTCCAATTATCGTGAATAAGGTATTGAAGCCTTACAAGGTAAAAAGATTGGTATTAGATGGGAGCACTCATATTGGTACAGGAGTGAGTCAATTACATGCTTTACTCAAGCACCCCTCAGAAGATCTTATTTTATCCCGCTTAAGTTTACAAAACACCGGCATAATAGATGAAACTGCGTATCTTTTAGCGACCCTACCTGAAGAAAACCCAACTATTAAAGAAATTAGATTAGGTAAAAATAAGCTATCAGAACAAGCCATCAAAGAGCTAAGTGGAGAAAAAATACGCTTTGAAGACTTATCGGAGAACTTCGATAGTGAAAATGATGAAGAGAACAAAAAAAAATAAGTGATTTAAGAGATAACTATTCATCTACTATATTGGTACCTATTATTACGCTTCCAAAAGTTTTGCTTTTAAGAGCGTCTCTTATTAGTTTACTAGAAAAAAAATATAGTGAATTAGCTCAAACTGGTAACATTCCTCTCTTATTTATTCGTGGTATTGGGGGGATTGGTAAAACAGTCCTAGGAAATATCTATGCTCAAGGACATAAAGTAGATCTGATAGCAATTATTGATGCTCAAAGTGAGAATAGATGTTTTGATTCATTTGTAAGGTTAGCAGAAAAGCTAATTAGGAATGAAGAGGATAAGAAACAATGTAACGAAATTATCGAAGAAAAGAGCCTCGAAAAAGCAATCAATCTATTAAAAAAATTTTTACAATTTAGAGTGAGAGAATACAAAAAATGGTTTTTCATCTTTGATGATTTACAAAGTAATAATGTATTAGAGAAATATTGCCCTAGTATTGATTGGGGAAACGGCAAAATATTAATTACTACCCAATCTCAAATTATTAGACCTAATAGTGCCTTTGTTTCTGTTCCTCCGTTAGAAGAAGATGAATCCTTCCAATTATTCCATATGATTTGCAAGTCAATTAATAGCGAAGTTAAAAGGGATGAGGCAAAAGATAAAATATTTCTACAATCACTTCCTCCTTTTCCTTTAGATGTATCTATCGCTGCTTATTATATATCAGAGACAAGTATTAGTAATAAAGAGTATTTGGAAAGACTTGATAAAAATAGTGTAAATTTTAGAAATTTAATAAAAGAAGTTGCTAAGGAATCAGAAAGTACGGGCTACGATAAAACCAGATACAGTATAATTTCAACTTCTATCCAACATATTTTAGATTTATACCCAAAATTGGAAGGACTATTATTTTTTACATCCTTATTCCACCATCAATATATTCCTTGTACGCTTTTAGTTAAATGCCTTGAACGGTTGACGCTTGAGTCAGACTTTCTTGATAATTTTATAATAGAAATGAGAAAATATTCTCTTTTATTACCACAACTTAACCAAGAAAAAAATGAAGAAGAAAGATATATTGATTATCATCAAAGTACCCAAACGAATATGTTCACTTATCTCTGTGAGAGTGTTTCTTCTTCAATTAAAAGCCAGTTGCTGCAGTCATTTACTCATACGCTAGAAAATTATATGCTTGAGGTAATAGATAAAAGGAACATTGCAAAAATGAAACTTTTAATAAAACACATTCCTGTATTTTTGAAGCATGGTGAATTTTTAAACGGTTTTTCTCAAGAATATTCTCTTCAGAGCGCTAGTGTTTTAAAATTACATGCTACTAATTATAGATATTTAGGTGATTACGAAAAATCAGAAGAAGCTTTGAAAAGCGCATTAAAAATAGAAGAAAAATATAAAGCGTATAAAGAAACAGTAACTACATTAGATAGTTTGGGTAATATTTATAGAATTATAGGTAACTATAAAAAAGCTATAGAATTACAAAGTATGGCTTTGCCTAGATCTGAAAAATATTATGGGAAAAACCATGAAATAACAGCTGCTATTCTTGAAAATCTAGGTAGTTCTCATAGATACCTTGGTGACTCTAAAGAAGCAATGAAGCTACATAAAAAATCATTGAAAATATACGAAGGACAATACGGTTCGGATCATCATAAAACAGGGGCCGCAATGAATAAGCTTGGTATGATTCTAGATGATTTAGGAAATCATTTTGAGGCAGAAAAATTAATGATTAAGGCATTGACGGTTGCTGAAAACTATTATGGAACAGAGCATATTGAGAGTGGATTCCCGTTAAATAATCTTGGTATTATTTACGGTAATTTAGGAGACTATCATAAAGCAAAAAATTTACTATCTAAAGCTATAAAGATATTTGAAGATCATTATGGTCATGAACATCTTCTACCTGCTATTAGCGCAAATCATCTAGGTGTGATTTATGGTAATTTAGGACAAACTATAGAAGCAAAGGATTTATATATAAAATCATTAAAAATATTTCAAAAATATTTCGATGAAAATCATATCCAAATATTAAAGTTATTAATAAATTATAGTATTATATTAGGACACTTGGGAGACTTAAAACAAAGCAAAGAGTTACTAGAAAATGTATTAATAAGATTAGAAAAGCACTATATAAAAAGATATGAATTAATTGCTATCGCACAGGCCAACCTAGGAGATCTCTACAGAGCAATAGGTGAGGTACAAAAAAGTAAGGAGCTGCTTAAAAAAGCATTACATAATATGAAGCAAGCTACTACTTCTAAAAATGTTAATATTGCCAAAATTATGGGGAATTTAGCACTTCTTTATGGATGTATGCAACATAAAGATAAAAAACGAAAAATTTTAGAAAATTCCCAAGCTATATTTAAAGAACATATGTATCCACAACATTATGCCATAAAAAAAACTCTCATCGAATTAGGTGAGCTTGAAAATGAGAGCATAAACCATAAAAATATTGAAAGTACCACACTCTTGGGTTACCCGCTAACAACAGTGTATTAAATGTTACCTGATTACGCACTATTTTCGGTTCTGTCGCAAATTTTTTAGAAAGTAATGATCGAGTAGGGGGAGCTTCACAACTCCTCCCTCTCACACCACCAGTACGTGCGATATCGCATACGGCGGTTTCAGTTAAACTTTTACCAGTACCATTTCCTGTTTCAAATTTATGAGACCCTGTTCATTAAACCAAGCTTTATTCATCGCATGATGAACCGGAATACTCATGGATAGATACCACCAACCTTTAGCTGAGTTTGCTAAAGGCCACGCGCTGCATTTAGGCACCCCTAAACTTGTGAGAAACTCTGCTATCGACTTACTCTTCTTTCGTTGCTTAAGTCTATAACATCTCACCTTGCGGCGTATCCATTTATCTAAATCCTCAAGCTGTGAAGGCCACTCTGTGAGCTGGAAATAGTTCACCCATCCTCGTAGAGTTTGGTTCAGTTCAGCTATAACTGTTTCTAAACTAACCCCACGACTCCGCTTCGTTATCCGCCTTACTTTCTCTTTCAGGCGAACTACACTGCGTTCTGCGATCACTAGTTTTCCTTCCACAAGGAGTCGATATCCAAGAAATTGCCGCTCACTAACAGGAGCATGCCCGCTCTTGGTCTCATTAACCTTCAGCTTTAAGAATTTCTCAAGGAACTTCTTCACCGATTTCATCACTCGTTCTCCCGCTCGTGGACTTCTTACATAAATATTGCAGTCGTCTGCGTACCGGCAGAATTTATGACCTCGACGCTCTAGTTCCTTGTCCAGTTCATCCAGAAG
>Ga0299912_10005537_pt1 | contig 10377 bp, 12 predicted proteins | sample RVTome_2_FD_207667 | JGI IMG/M metagenome (GOLD analysis project Ga0299912, IMG submission 207667) | Soil microbial communities from uranium-contaminated site in the Upper Colorado River Basin, Wyoming, United States - RVT95D214 (version 2) ... | reverse complement strand
CGCGCGAGGACTTTTCCGAAGCCAAGCTGCGCGAAGGCTTTCGCCGCGCGCTGCACAAGCGTCCGGTTTCGACCGAGCTGGTCGACGCAGCGGTCGAGCGCATCCGTCAGTTGCTGCTGACGCGGGGTGCGCGTGAAATTCCCGCGCGCGAGGTCGGCGAACTGGTGATGACCGAGCTGAAGAAGCTCGACAAGGTCGCCTACATCCGCTTTGCCTCGGTGTACAAGAGCTTCCAGGATCCCGACGACTTCCGCGACGTGCTGCAGGATCTCGAACGCACGCCCCCGCACGGCGTGGATGACCTGTTCGAGTAAATTTTCTTGAGCGCCGCAACTGCCTTTTCCGCCGCCGACCACGCCCACATGGCGCGCGCGCTTCAGCTTGCGGGACGCGGGCTTTTCACCACCAGCCCCAATCCCCGGGTCGGCTGCGTCATCGTCAGGGACGGCCGCATCGTCGGCGAAGGCTGGCACGAACGCGCCGGGACGCCGCACGCCGAAATCCATGCCCTTGAACAAGCCGGCGACGCAGCGCGCGGCGCGACGGTGTACGTCACGCTGGAACCCTGCTCGCACCACGGCCGCACCCCGCCCTGCTCGGAAGCGCTGGTCAACGCGGGCGTGGCGCGCGTGGTGGCAGCGATGCGCGATCCGAACCCGCTGGTCGCCGGCGGCGGCATCGACATGCTGACGCTGGCCGGCATCCGGGCCGAGGTCGGCCTGCTGGAATCCGAGGCGCGCGCACTCAACCCGGGCTTCATTTCGCGCATGACGCGGCAGCGCCCCTGGTTGCGACTGAAGACCGCGTCGACCTTGGACGGCAAGACCGCGCTGGCCAACGGTGCTTCGCAGTGGATTACCGGCGAGGCCGCGCGCGCCGACGTGCAAAAGCTGCGCGCGCGAGCCTGCGCCATCCTCACCGGCAGCGGCACGGTGCTGGCCGACAATCCCCGCATGAACGTGCGCGACTTCGACATCGGCCGCCAGCCGCTGCGGGTGATCGTCGATTCCGGATTGCGCACGCCGGTGGATGCCGCGATCCTGCCCGCGCTCGTCGCCTGCCATCACGCCGATCCGGCCATGCGCGCCGCGCTGGAACGGGCCGGCGCAGAGGTGATCGAGCTGCCCGATGCGAACGGCCGCGTCGACCTCGCCGCCCTGCTCGCGCTGCTGGCGCAACGCGGCGTCAACGAACTGCACGTCGAGGCCGGCGCTGCACTCAATGGTGCGCTGATCAAAGCCGGACTGGTCGACGAGTGGGTGGCCTACGTGGCGCCGATGGCGGTGGGCGACGACGCGCGCGGGCTGTTTTCGCACGCGACCGCGCTCACCTCGCTGGACGCGGCGGCCCGATTCAGGTTCAGCGACGTGCGGCAGGTCGGCGGCGACCTGCGGCTGACGCTGCTGCCGGCGTGAACGTCCGGAATTGCCGGCAAGGGAACCCCGGGCGTTATCCCGGTGCCATATACAGGGCGTATAGGTACAATTCCGCCTATCCAACAGTCAAACACTGCATGGCCGGCGCAGGCCGGCCATGCAGGCAGCGGCCAGGGCCGCCAACACAGAGCAAGGATCTAAATGAAACGCGTGGATGATTTCCGCTTGCAATTCGGCAAGCAGGAGCTGGTACCGATTGTCATCGGCGGCATGGGCGTGGACATTTCGACCGTCGAGCTGGCGCTCGAAGTCGCGCGCCTCGGCGGCATCGGCCATATCTCGGACGCCATGGTGCAGACCGTATCCGACACCCGCTTCGACACCAAGTTTGTCAGCGAAAAACTGAAGAAGTACAAGGCCAACGTCGCCAGCAGCGACAAATCCGAGGTGCATTTCAATCTCGACGTGCTCGAGGAGGCGACGCGCAATCATGTGGGCCATGCCATGGAAGCCAAGCGCGGCGACGGCATGATCTTCATCAACTGCATGGAAAAGCTGACCATGAACGCGCCGCGCGAGACCCTGCGCATGCGCCTCAAGGCCGCGCTCGATGCCGGCATCGACGGCATCACGCTGTCCGCCGGCCTGCATCTCGGCTCGTTCGCGCTGATGGAGGACCACCCGCGCTTTCGCGACGCCAAGCTCGGCATCATCGTTTCCTCGCCCCGCGCGCTGGCGATGTTCCTGCGCAAGAATGCGCGTCTCAATCGCCTGCCGGACTATGTCGTGGTGGAAGGGCCGCTCGCCGGCGGCCACCTCGGCTTCGGCATGGACTGGGCGCAATACGATCTCGCCACCATCATGGGCGAAGTACTGGCCTACCTGAAAACCGAGCATCTCGACATTCCGGTGATCGCCGCCGGCGGCATTTTCACCGGCAGCGATGCCGCCGCCTTCCTCGAACAGGGTGCGGCCGCGGTGCAGGTGGCGACCCGCTTCACCGTCACCCAGGAATGCGGCCTGCCGGACAAGATCAAGCAGGAATATTTCAAGGCCAGCGAGGAAGACATCGAGGTCAACACCATTTCGCCGACCGGCTACCCGATGCGCATGATCAAGGGCAGCCCTGGGATCGGCGCCGGCATCCGCCCGAACTGCGAAGCCTATGGCTATCTGCTCGACGCCAACGGCCGCTGCGCCTACATCGACGCCTACAACCGCCAAGTGGAACTGCACCCGACGGCGAAGAAGGTGAAGGTCATGGACAAGACCTGCCTGTGTACCCACATGCGCAATTTCGACATCTGGACCTGCGGGCAAACCACCTGGCGCCTCAAGGACACCACCCGACGCGCGCCGGACGGCAGCTATCAGCTTCTGAGCGCGGAACATGTGTTCCACGATTACCAGTTCAGCACCGACCAGAAAATCGCGTTGCCGGAGTAAGCCCGTCGTTCTGCCGGGGTTCACCGGCCCCGCCTAAACGCCTACAATGCGGGGTCTTACTGGCAGGCCTCTCACCGCATGTTCACCGGCATCATCCAGGCCATCGGCCGCATCCACGAATACGAAGCACGCGGCGCTGACGCGCGCATGGTCATCCTCGGCGGCGGACTGGATTTTTCCGACGTTGCCATTGGCGACAGCATCGCGGTGAACGGCGTCTGCCTGACCGCGGTGGCGCTGACGCCCGACAGCTTCACCGTCGATGTGTCCGCCGAGACGCTGCGCGTTACCGAAGGCTTCACGCCGGGCGCCGAGGTCAACCTGGAAAAGGCGCTGCGGCTGGCCGACCGGCTGGGCGGGCACCTGGTTTCCGGGCACGTCGACGGCGTCGGCACGGTGCACCGTTTCATGCCGGTGGGCGAATCCCATTTGCTGGAGATCGACGCGCCGGGCGAACTCGCGCGCTACATCATCCGCAAGGGCTCGATCACGGTGAACGGCGTGTCGCTGACGGTGAACGCAGTCGAGGGTTCGCGCTTTGCGCTCAACCTGATCCCGCATACGCTGGAAATGACGACGCTCAAGCATTTACAGACAGGCAGCCGCGTCAACCTGGAAGTCGACATGATCGCGCGTTATGTCGAACGCATGATGCAATTTACGAATACAACGGACAAAGACTGATGAGCCTCGCCTCCACCCTGGAAATTATCGAAGAACTCAAGGCCGGCCGCATGGTCGTGCTGGTCGACGAGGAAGACCGCGAAAACGAGGGGGATCTCGTCATGGCCGCCGAGCACGTCACCCCGGACGCGATCAACTTCATGGCCAAGTACGGCCGCGGCCTGATCTGCCTGACGCTGACCGACGACCGCTGCCGCCAGTTGGGACTCAAGCAGATGGTCTCCGACAACCAGACGCCGCACGGCACCGCCTTCACCATCTCGATCGAAGCGGCCGAAGGTGTGACCACCGGCATTTCGGCGGCCGACCGCGCCGTCACCATCCAGGCGGCGGTGAAACGCGACGCCAGGCCCACCGACATCATCCAGCCCGGCCACATCTTCCCGCTGCGCGCGCAGCCCGGCGGCGTGCTGGTGCGCGCGGGGCACACCGAGGCCGGTTGCGACCTCGCGGGGTTGGCCGGACTCGTGCCCGCTTCCGTCATCTGCGAAATCCTCAAGGACGACGGCACCATGGCGCGCCTGCCCGACCTGGTGCCGTTCGCGCAGGAGCACGGCCTGAAAATCGGCGCCATCGCCGACCTGATCCACTATCGCAACCAGACCGAGAGCCTGGTCGAGCGCGCCGCCGACCGCCTGATCCAGACGGTGTACGGCGCCTTCCGGCTGATCGCCTACCGCGACAAGTGCGCCGGCGAAACCCATCTGGCGCTGGTCAAGGGCGAAATCCACGCCGACAAGGAGACCCTGGTGCGCGTGCACGAGCCGCTCTCGGTGATGGATTTCCTCGACGTCACCGGCGGCGGCCATTCGTGGCCGATCATGGGCGCGATGGAGCGCATCGCCGAATCGCAGTCCGGCGTCATCGTGCTGCTGCACCGCCCGGAAACCGCCGATGCGCTGCTGCAGCGCATCAACCCGCCGCCGATCGACAGCCGCAAATACGACCTGCGCGACTACGGCATCGGCGCGCAGATCCTGCGCGATCTCGGCGTCGGCAAAATGAAGTTGCTGGCCAGTCCACGCAAGATGCCGGCGATGGACGGTTTCGGGCTGGAAGTCACCGGCTATTCTGAAAAAGCCTAACTCTTAGAAAAGGAACGCACCATGGGAACCACCGACGACATCTCCGAACTCGATCCCGTCTACCAGGGCGCAGGCCTCAAGATCGGCATCGTCATGAGCCGCTTCAACAAGGACATCTGCGAAGGCCTTCTGTCAGCCTGCGAAATCGAACTGGCCCGCCTCGGCGTCGCCAAGGACGACGTGCTGCTGGTCGACGTACCCGGCGCGCTGGAGCATCCGCTGGCGCTGCAAAAAATGGCGCAATCCGAAAAGTTCGACTCGCTCATCGCCATCGGCGCGGTGGTGCGCGGCGACACCTACCACTTCGAAATCGTGTCGAACGAATCCGCGCGCGGCATTCTCGATGTGCAACTGGAAACCGGGGTGCCGATCGCCAACGCCATCCTCACCGTGGACACCGAAGAACAGGGCCACGCGCGCATGCACGAAAAAGGCCGCGACGCCGCACGCGTGGCGATCGAAATGGCCAACCTGCTGAAACGTCTCTGAAATGGCCGGTTCCCGCAAAAGTGCACGTGAATTCACCCTGCAGGGCGTGTATGGCTGGCTGGTGGGTGGCGCCGACGTCACCCTGATCGTCGCCAACCTCAAGGAAGACGAGCAGTTCAAGCGTGCCGACGAAGACTACTTCCGCACCCTGCTCTACGGCGTGCTGAAAGAGGAGGAGATGCTGAGCGCGCGCATCACGCCGCTGCTCGACCGCCCGCTCGCCGAACTCTCGCCCATCGAACGCGGCATCCTGCTCATCGGCGCCTATGAACTGCTCCACTGCCCCGATGTGCCGTGGCGCGTCGCCATCAACGAAGGCGTCGAACTGGCGAAGAAATTCGGCGGTACCGACGGCCACAAGTACATCAACGGCGTGCTCGACAAGCTGGCGCAGGACGTGCGCGCGGTAGAAATCGAGCAGGCCAAAAAGGCTTCGAAGCCGAGAGCGGAGAGCTGAGAGCGGAGAGCTGACGGCCTAAGCCACCGCCCACTCTCGACCCTCCACTCTCGACTCTCTGCTCCCCAAATGGAATTCGACCTCATCGCCAAGTACTTCACCCGCGCCACCCCCGGCGCGGTGCTGGGCGTGGGGGACGACTGCGCGCTGCTGGCGCCGACGCCGGGCATGCAGTTGGCAGTGTCGTCCGACATGCTGCTCGAAGGCCGCCATTTTTCGCCGCAGGACAGCCCTGCCGGGCTTGGACACAAGTCACTGGCAGTGAACCTGTCCGACCTGGCCGCGATGGGGGCGACGCCGCGCTGGGCGACGCTGGCCATTGCGCTTCCGGAGGAGAATGACGCCTGGCTTACCGCGTTTGCACGCGGCTTTTTCCGCATGGCCGACCAGCACCGCATCGAACTCGTCGGCGGCGACACCACGCGCGGCCCCCTGACGATCAGCATCACGGTGATCGGCGAAGTGCCGCCGAAGCAGGCGCTGCGCCGCGACGGCGCGCAGGCCGGCGACGACGTCTGGGTGTCCGGCACGATCGGCTCGGCGGCGCTGGCCCTGGCCTACCGCCAGGGCCGTCTATTCATGGAGCAGACCGACGCCGCCAAGGTATTGCCCGCGCTCTACCTGCCGACGCCGCGGGTGGAACTCGGCATCGCGCTGCGCGGCATCGCGACCAGCGCGATCGACATTTCGGATGGCTTGCTGGGCGACCTGGGGCACATCCTCGAACGCTCTCTGGTCGGCGCCACACTCGAATTCGCCGCCCTGCCGACGCTGCCGGTGGCGCGGGATTATCTGCACGAAGCCGTTGCGCGCGACTGCGTGCTGGCGGGCGGCGACGACTACGAACTCTGCTTTACGGCTCCCGCCGACATGCGCGACGCGGTGCTGGCTGCAGCCGAAACGGCGGGCATCGAAGTGACGCGCATCGGCCGCATCACCGCCGAATCGGGTCTCAGGGTAATCGGCACCGACGGCCTGCCCCTGAGCTTCGACAGAACCGGCTATGACCACTTTGCGTCCTGATCTCAAATTTCTGTTCGCGCATCCGGCGCACCTGATCGCGTTCGGCTTCGGCACCGGGCTTGCGCCGAAAGCGCCCGGCACCGTCGGCACCCTGCTGGGATTGCCGCTGTTCTGGGGGGTTGTCGCCGTGGCGCACGACCTGCCAAACCAGATCATCCTGCTGATCGCCACCTTCCTGCTGGGCATCTGGGCCTGCGGCCGCACCGGGCGCGCGCTTGGCGTCGCCGACCACGGCGGCATGGTGTGGGACGAGATCGTCGCCTTCGCGCTCGTCCTGTTGTTCACCCCGGCGGGCGGGCTGTGGATGGCGCTGGCGTTTGCGTTGTTCCGCCTGTTCGATATCCTGAAACCCTGGCCGATCCGGCTGGCCGACACGCATTTCAAAAGCGGCTTCGGCGTGATGTTCGACGATCTTCTGGCGGCACTGTATGCAATCGCCATCCTCAAAGGACTGCAATGGCTCGTGTAAGCGAAGAAGAACTGCACCAGCTCGCTGCCGAACTCGGCGATAAGCTCATCGCGCGCGGCTGGATGCTGGCCACCGCCGAATCCTGCACCGGCGGCTGGGTCGGGCAACTGCTGACTTCGCTGCCCGGCAGTTCGCACTGGTACGAACGCGGCTTCATCACCTATGCCAATGCCGCCAAGGTCGAGATGCTGGGCGTGCCGGAAGCAACCCTGGAATCCCACGGTGCCGTCTCCGAAGAAACCGCTGCCGCCATGGCGGCCGGCGCACTCAAGCACAGCCACGCCCAGGCCGCGCTGGCCATTTCCGGCATCGCCGGTCCCGGTGGCAGCACCCCGCAAAAGCCGGTCGGCCTGGTCTGCTACGGCTGGGCGCTGGCGGACGGCACGGTCATGTCGTCCACCTGCCGCCTCGACGGCGACCGTGAGGAAATCCGCTCGCGCGCGGTGGCCGCGGCGCTTCGGGGGTTGATCGATCTGATTGGTTAGCTGAGGGCCGAGAGCGGAGAGTCGAGAGTGGGACCCGGGGATAACCAAGGCTCTCCGCGCTCCGCTCTCGACTCTCGACTCTCGACTCTCCGCTACCTAAACGCCCACGCCGCGAACGGTTCGACCTCGTCCCGGTTCAGCAGCATCAACTGGTAGGCATTCGGGTTCAGCGAATGATCCGGCGTGGTATCGACGCTCAACCGCTGCAGCACGTAGCCGAGCAGCGCGCGCCGCACGTTCACCTCGATGGCCTCCCCGCTCGCGCCGTAATCCAGCAGCAGGCTCTCGCGCCGGTCCGCATCGAGCCCGGCATGGGGCGCCAGGACGAGGCTGACCGATTCCACCCAGTCGTCGTCGTACTGCTCGCCTGATTCGGCGGGCGCATCCAGGCATTGCGCCGCTGTGATGCGCGACAGCACAAAATCGCGGAAATCGCAGGTGTCCTCGCTGTACGCCCGCACATGCCAGCGCAGCCCGGTGTTGACCAGGGTGTGCGGTTCGAGCACGCGCTCCGCCGCGCTCTCGCGACTGGACAGCGAACGGTAGCTGACGCGCAGCTTGCGCCGGCCGTGGATGGCGCGGGTGATCTGCGCCAGGGTCTGCGGGCTGGGCAGGCGCGCGGGCAGCGGCAGCGAAGCGGTCGGCAGGCCGTATATCAGCTCGTCCCCGTATGGCCCGTTCGCCACCGCCAGGTTGGCGGCGATGACGGGCAGCGCGGCGGCGGGCGCCAGGTCGGCGAACACCGCGGCAAAGCCCACGCCCGGCACGAAGCCGAACACGCTGTGGTTGTAGACCAGGTTGCCGGGCGCCAGATCGCTGTACAGCTTGAGGTCCTTGGTCGCGGCCGGGTCGGACTGGCCGAAGGCGCGGGCGACGTCGCTGCGGGTCACCACCCCGGTGTACCAGGCCATGACCTCGATGTACTGTAGCCGCTGGCGCGTCGCCCACTTCACGTCAAGGCGCATTTTCTCTTTTGTAATCATGCTGCTTGCTCCGGCCAAGCGGTTCAATGCGGGTGATTATAGGCAGCTGCCGCTCAAATAAAAACAAAAAGTTAATATTTTCTATCTAGGTGATATTTTTTATTGACATGCGAGAATATACATCCTAAAGTTCGGCCATCCCAACCCATTCAGGAGACGCACCATGGCTAACCCCAGCACGATGACCGAAGACAAGATGAAGGCGCTCAGCGCCGCGCTGAGCCAGATCGACAAGCAGTTCGGCAAGGGCTCGGTCATGCGCCTCGGCGACCACGACGTCTCGCGCGACATCGAGACCGTCTCCACCGGTTCGCTGGGGCTCGATATCGCGCTGGGCGTCGGCGGCCTGCCGCGCGGCCGCGTGGTCGAAATCTACGGCCCGGAATCGTCCGGCAAAACCACGCTGACGCTGCAGGTGATCGCCGAAATGCAGAAAATGGGCGGTACCGCGGCCTTCATCGACGCCGAACACGCGCTCGACCCCAACTATGCTGGCAAGCTCGGCGTCGACGTCGACAATCTGCTGGTCTCGCAGCCGGACACCGGCGAGCAGGCGCTGGAAATCGCCGACATGCTGGTGCGTTCCGGAAGCGTTGACGTGGTGGTGATCGACTCGGTCGCCGCGTTGACGCCGAAGGCCGAAATCGAAGGCGAAATGGGCGATTCGCACATGGGCCTGCAGGCGCGCCTGATGAGCCAGGCCCTGCGCAAGCTCACCGCCAACATCAAGCGCACCAATACGCTGGTCATCTTCATCAACCAGATCCGCATGAAGATCGGCGTCATGTTCGGCAACCCCGAAACCACCACCGGCGGCAACGCGCTCAAGTTCTACGCCTCGGTCCGACTCGACATCCGCCGCATCGGCGCCATCAAGAAAGGCGACGAGATCATCGGCAACGAAACCAAGGTCAAGGTCGTCAAGAACAAGGTCGCACCCCCGTTCAAGGAAGCCTTCTTCGACATCCTGTACGGCCAGGGCATCTCGCACGAGGGCGAAATCATCGAACTCGGCGTCCTCCACAAGTTCATCGACAAATCCGGCGCCTGGTACGCCTACAACGGCGAAAAAATCGGTCAGGGCAAGGACAACGCGCGCGAATATCTGAAGGAGCATCCGGCAATCGCGCAGGAAATCGAAGCCAAGATCCGTGCCGCCGTCGGCGTCAACAACCCCACCGCGACGGTCGAGGATGAAGTCGAAGCCTGAGCCCGACCTGCGTGAACGCGCGCTGAGCCTGCTGGCGCGGCGCGAGCACAGCCGCGCCGAGATCACCCGCAAGCTCGGACAAGCCGGATTCGCCGTTGAGGACATTGCCCCGCTGCTCGATGAATTCGAGCAAAAGAACTGGCTGTCCGACCGCCGCTTCGCCGAAAGCTATGTCGCCGACCACCGCGCCCGGGCTGGCCGCGTCAAGCTCGCCTACGACCTGCGCCAGCGCGGCGTGCCCGATGCCATTATTGAAGCCGTGCTGAGCGACAACCGGGACAGCGAACTCGATCGCGCGCGTGAGGTGTGGCAGAAGAAATTCGGTATTGCGCCCGCCGATGCGGCCGAGAAAGTCAGGCAGATGCGCTTCCTGCAAAGCCGGGGGTTCGCCCAGGAAATAATTCAAAAGACCTTGAGGGCAACGGAATAAGCAGTGATCGCCTACCCCATAACCGCCCATCTGTTGCATGTAACGTTTTTGCGTGTTACGGTGCTACATGTAACGACCGAAATGAGGAAACTTTACTATGGCCACCCCTGTTTCTGCACGAGTACAAAAGCGGCGTGATGCGCTACGCATGGCCGGGCTTCGTCCTATCCAAATTTGGGTGCCGGATACGAGGCGGCCAGGCTTTGCGGCCGAGTGCCAACGTCAGTCAAAACTGGCCGC
>Ga0299912_10005536_pt1 | contig 10378 bp, 12 predicted proteins | sample RVTome_2_FD_207667 | JGI IMG/M metagenome (GOLD analysis project Ga0299912, IMG submission 207667) | Soil microbial communities from uranium-contaminated site in the Upper Colorado River Basin, Wyoming, United States - RVT95D214 (version 2) ... | reverse complement strand
GAAGCTGAGGGCCGCCTCCGTGACTATGGCTCCGGGCACCGTCAGCGCCAGCTGGGTGTACGCCATGGTCATGACGTTGGGTATCAGGTGGACCCTGATGATGTGCCATGTGCCCCCGCCGCTGGCCCTGCTTGCCTCAACAAAGGCCTTCGTCTTCAACGTGAGCACTTGGGACCTGATGAGGCGGGCTATCCCCATCCAGCCCAGGAACCCTATGAGTATGATGACGCTCAGGATGGTCGGCCCGAGGACGGCTGTGAGCACGATGAGGAAGGGTAGGCCGGGGATGGTGAGGAGGACGTCGTTGATCCTCATCAGGAGCTCGTCCACCCAACCGCCTATGTACCCGGATGTGAGCCCGACGAGCACGCCCAGGGCCACCGCGATGACGGCCGAGAAGATGCCCACGAATATAGATATCTTGCTCCCGTGCATGAGCTGCGTGAATATATCGCGGCCGTAGTTGTCAGTACCAAGATAGCCGAAGGACTCACCCCATATGCGGGAGCTCACGTCGTCCAGGTACACCTTCACGGAGCCGTCCTCGCCGCTGGTCTGAACCCTGAGAACGAGATCGTAGGTCCCCGCAGAGGGGAACATCCTGGACGCGTCGCCCAGTATGTCGTTGAAGAGCCTCAGCCTCAGTATGGCGTCGTTTGTGTCGATCTGGGGCCTCGGCACGGTCCAGTCCTGAGACCTGCGCTGGGGCCCAGAGCTCCACAGCTCGAGTAGGTTCCCGTCCGTCTGCCTTAGGAGCACCTGTATGCTCCACGACGCCTCGCCAGTGACCTGCGCCATGTAGGCGACGTGGACCGAGAACCTGCGCGGAGGCCTGTACGTATACTGGAAGGTTCTCTCGATGGTGGCTAAACCCTCGGCGTCCGATGCGCTCCTCACCTCTATGGCGCCGGGGCCGCTGCCCTCCTCGACCAGGGGTATCCCGGGGTAGCCCTCCGAGCCCGTCCATAAGACCGCTGCGCCCCCAGTCGCCTCTGCGCTCCACTCGCCCATCGCGGCCTCAGATGAGAGGGCGGGGTCTGTGATCAGGTACAGGTTGGGAGGGAGTGATGAGTCCAGCCACTGGGGCTTGGCCCTGAAGTTGGCCAGCTGCATCGTGTACATGGGGTCGTAGGGCGTCAGGTAGGGTGCCAGCGCCGCCATGCCTATGAAGATGAACAGCAAGGCGAGGCCGGCCTGGCCCATCCTGTTGCGCAGGTACATGCGGCTGAACTCGGCCACGCTCTTCGCCAACTGCTTCCTGTCCATCCCGGTCACTCCTGCTTTATCCTCGGGTCAAGGAACCCGTAGATGAGGTCCGCGATGAGGTTGGCGGCCACCACCATCACCGAGATTATGAAGAAGATGCCCTGGAGGGCCGGGTAGTCCTGCTTCAGTATGGCGTCCCAGATGTACCTTCCCAGCCCGTACCAGCTGAACACCGTCTCAGTGAGGAGCGCCCCCGACAGGAGGAAACCGAAGGCCAGCGCTATCACGGTCACCATGGGCAGCATAGCGTTCCTGAGGGCGTGCTTGTACTGGACCGTCCTCTCGTCCAGGCCCTTGGCCCGGGCCAGCTGGATGTAGTCCTCCGTCAGGATGTCGATCATGGCGGCCCTCATGATGAGGGCGTAGCCCCCGAAGAGGATGATGACCAGGGCGAAGGTGGGCAGCGTCATGTGCCACATTATATCCAGCACCAGGGCGAGAGGGTCCGTGGGCGCCGGTACGCTTGTTGTGCCCCTTATGGGGAACCACTTGAGGTCAACCCCGAATACGAGCAGCAGTATGAGGCCCAGCCAGAATATGGGCACCGAGTTCCCCAGGAAACCGAAGCTTATCGCGGTGATGTCCACGAGGCTCCCGCGGCGCGCCGCAGCCAGTATGCCTATCACCATCCCTATGACTATGGAGAGCACCGTGGCCGTGCCCACGAGCAGCAGCGTGTTAGGGAGCCTCGCCATTATGTCCTCGGCTATGGGCCTCTGGCTGTAGAAGCTGTACCCGTAGAAGCCGCGGAAGCTCTGCACCATGTACTGGATGTACTGGTCCCAGAGGGGCCTGTCCAAGCCGAACAGCTCATAGAGGCGTGTCACCTGCTCGGGGCGGAGCCGAACCATGTCGGCGATCATTGCGACGGGGTTCCCAGGCATCATCCTGAAGATGACGAAGTTCATGGTCATGATGATCAGGATGGTCACGATGGCGAAGGCGACTCTCTTGGCGGCGTAGGAAAGCAGACCCATGTTATCAATTTAGTCCATTGACTGGATAGTATTTCAATTTTCTTTACAAAAAGGGTGAATGGGGCTATGCCCCGGGTGCTCTTTTCCGCATCACAACGTAGCCCACGGCCACAAGCACTACGACGACCACCAGGCCGGCGTAGTACATCGTGTAGTCCGGGGGCTTAGCCACTACTACCAGATTGTAGTCGTCGCGGGCGCCGATGCCCACGGCCGTCACGGGGGCGGTGAACTCAACCGTCACCGTGTATGTGCCTGGGTTGATGGTGGCCGTGTCAACGGTCACCGTGTAGGTACCGCTAGCGGCCGCGGTGCCTGTGAATGCCTTCACCGTGGCCCCAGCGCTGCTTAGGACCGTCGCGGTGTACGTGCCGTTGGTGATGGGCGTTGTGCCTATAACCTCTGTCTTGGTGAAAGCCTTGGTGTCTCCCTGAGTCAACGTGTACGTCGTGTAGCCGAGGGTGCTGTCAGCCGGCTTCAGGAACCACTTGGGGTTCGCCTCCACCAGCACGTACTCCCCGGGCTTGTACTCCTTGAACTTGTATGGGCCGGTGCCTATGAGGTTGCCGTCGGCTATAGGCTGGTACCTAACGGAGTCCTCTATGTTCTCCCAGATGTGCTTAGGTATCATTGGTATGTTGGACCCCACCCAGTGGAGCGCCCAGAAGCTTGTGGTGTTAAGGTAGGCGATGGCTGTGTATGTCCCGGCGGTCTCTGCCTTCTGCAGCCCCTTCAGGTAGCTGATGTAGACGGGGTTCACCTGCTCCTTGGCGTAGGTCCAGGTGAAGATCACGTCGTCGGCCGTGAAGGGTTTTCCGTCGTGCCACGTCACGTCGTCGCGTAGGTTGAAGGACAGCTTCAGGCCAGAGCCTCCCTCCGGCGTAGTCCAGGGCTCCGAGGTCCAGCTCTCGGCTAGCCACGGCAGCTCCTCGAACGTCATCGGGTCAAGCTGGATCAGCGAGTCGTAGATGACGTTGTTCAGCATGGTGTCCCACCACCAGTTGATCTCGTACATGGGGCTCGGCTGCTGCGGGTCTGAGGTCCAGCCTACGTTTAGCACGGAGCCGTACTTCTGAGTCTTATCGGTGGCGAAGGTCATGGTGAAGGCGTTAGTTACTCCGCTCCACCAGGGCAGGTCTACCACGTCCTTGAGCCTCGCGTTGTAGGGCGAAAGGTAGGCCTTGGCGTAGAGGGGTATGAAGGGCACCTGCTCGGACAGCAGGTACTGGGCATCATGTGCCCCCTCCAGGCACTCCTCGTAGGTTGAGCCGAACTTGAGCCTGTTAAGGGCCGCGTCAACCGTTGTGTTCTTGAACATCTGGTAGTTCTGGCTCGGAGGCGAAGTGGAGTGGAATATATCCCACAGCCAGTCGACGTCCGGGCCGCCGCCCCAACCCGATGTGTAGATGTCATAGTTCTGCTCAAGGAACACAAGAGGCGAGGCAACGGACCTGGGGACTTCCTGTAGGTCGTAGGGGATGCCCACGATGTCCATCTGGGCCGCCAGCTCCCTCGCAGAGTAGATCCTGTGGGGGTGCTCGGTCCTGGCGATGATGGTCAGCGGCCTCATGGTCTCTCCCGTCTCGGGGTCGATGCGTTTGCCATCAGGCCCCTTCACGAAGCCTATGCTGTCGAGGATCTCACCCGCCAGCGTGGGGTTGAACTCGTATGTGACGTACTCGGTGGCAGCCCACGGTCCATAGCCGGGGGACTCTATGAAGGTCTCGATCACGTACCCGAGCCCCTGCAGGCCCTCCCTCACGTACTTGTCCTTGTCCACCAGGTGGGCTATCGCCTGCCTGAACTTGGTCAAGGTCAGAGGGTACCTCTCACACTGGAGCGAGAAGCCCCACATGCCCTGCTCGGCGGACTGGGCCGTCTCGATGGTGCCGGCTGTGAGCCCCGGCTGTATGTCGGGGATCTGCTCGGCCTCGAAGAAGTCCATTATGTCCACGTCGCCGGAGAGGAGGCCAGCGACCTCGGCCTCCGATGAGGCGTAGATCTTGAACCTGATCTCCTTGAAGTAGGGGCCCTCGAGGGGTCCTATGGATGAAGAAACCGCGGCTGTCGCCATCGGCTGCACCAGGAATGATAGCAGCAGTGTCGATGCGATCAGTAGTAGCTTTGCTCTGAGGATTAATCTATGGTTATTCATTTTCCTCAGAGTAGGCTGGAATTGTAATGTATTTATCAATTTCTATAAATAACAGCGCGATCCCTATTCCTTGGATGCCTTTTGAGGTCAGGCGAGGGCCCCGATCAAGGAATAATGGAGGTGGCGGAGTACCCGGCGCCGAGGCTCCAGTTAGCCGTCTCCAGCGTGATGCTGTTGGTGTCCCTCATCCTCCTGGTCAGGGTCTTCATCCGAGGAAGCACGCTTCAGGGGGTGGCCGCTCTCCTGATCTCCTTCGCCTTCACCATCATTTTCCTATGTGCGCCGCAGCTACGGGAGTTCACGGAAGTGGGGCGAGCCATCGGGGAAGGCAGAGCGTACGTTAAGAAGGTCAGCGGCCAAGAACTGTCCCGGGTCCTGATAGAGGCGCTCTTCCTGTTATCCGTGGTAGTCGGCCCCTTCGCGCTGTCAGCTTTTCTCCCACCGGACACATGGTTCAGCGTTGTCCTCGGCGTGACCACAGGGTTCTCGGTCTCCCAGATCGGGTTCATCCTCTACGTCAGGGGCTGGGAGAAGTCGAACGAGGTAAAGCTGGAGCAGTACAGGGTCACGCTTGAGGGCGGCAAGGGCAGGTTAGTTTTGGAGCGGGGCGTGAGGGCGAGGAGATGAGGGACACCAGGGTCGTCGTGGGCTACCTCACGCCCATAGTGTCCAGCATGGCCGTGTCCCTAGGCTTCGTGAGGCTCATCGTGAGCAGTGGCCTCATCAGGCCAACACCGCCCACCTTGGGCGCCGACGCCTACGGCCAGGCTGTGTGGACCCTGAGCCTAACCCTTCTGGGCCTCGTGGGGGTCACATTCCTCTACTGGCTCATCACCAGGGGGAGGGACTTCGAGCTCCGCGTCATCCTGGCCCTTGTGGTGGCCCCCACATCGGCCATCCTTGTAATCATTGTGTCACAGACTGTGCTGCTTGTGGTGGCTAAGGCCGTGTCCACCCTCATGGCCTCCATCGTGGTGCTCCTGTCCCTCTACGTGGCCGTGTTCAGCGTCATATTCATACTGAGCAACGCCTTCGGCACACGCGTCAGGAACGCCATCTTCATACTCTACGGTGCCCTACTGGGCGGATTCATAAGCCTGCTGATGCCCACGGCGTCCCTCGTCGTCATGCTGGTCGCGGTGGCCGTCTACGACCTTGTGATGCTCAACTCGGCGTGGTTCATCGGGCTCGTCAAGGTGTTGGCCCAGTCGGGGCGGCCCGGCGCCAGGATGAGCTACGTCACAGACACCATGGAGATGGGCGTAGGGGAGCTCATATTCTACAGCTTCGTCCCGGCCCACGTGGAGGCGTACTACGGGTTGGAGATGCTGCTGGTCACGGTCGCCATGACGGGCGTCGGGGTCTTGCTGAACCTGTGGGTCCTGGAGAAGAGGGGATTCATAGCGGGGCTTCCTGCCCCCATCCTCCTCGGGTTATCCCCCCTCATGCTGACGTATATTTTGAGGTGAGAGAGAGGCGGCTGGTTAAAAAGTCGAGACGATCATTATGTACGCTTAGATGGCCGGGGTTACGCCGAACTCTCTGGCCTTCGCAGCGAGCCTCTTATCGAATGTTAGCAGAGGTAAGCCGAGACGCTTGGCCGAGGAGAGGATGACGAGATCATTGTACTCCCCAAGCCTCCTCACGTTGCCAACGGCGAAGGCGATGTCGTCGGCGTCGATGGGGTGGAACCGGGTCTTGGTGTCCATGAGGTACTCGTTCACCTTCATTCGTGTGTCCTCAGCAGTCACCTTCTGATCCTTCATGAACCAGACGTACTCGTGGAAGACGATGCCCGGGATCACCCACTCCTCCAGCGAGTCGAGCGCCTCCAAAGCATCCCCGTGGGAGTCGCTGTCCTCGAATGTGTCGAAGACGAGGACGTTCGTGTCGACTACTGCACTCATTCCCTGACGCCCTGCTCGATGGATCTCCCTATCTCCTCGACGGTGAGGCCCCTGCCGAGCCGCAGGGTGCTCCTCCTGCCCCTCCTAGGCAGCTTAATGAGTATCAGGTTCTCCGCCTCGCGGTACTCCAGGGTGACTGTGTCCCCTTCCTCGATCTCGGCGCTCGCACGGATCTCCTGGGGGATGGTTATCTGGTAGTTGCGGGTCACCTTGCTAGTAGGCATAGTTGGCCTAGTAATTGTGTTAGATGTCGTGTTTTATAAGGATTGTGAGAAGGTGGTGGTTAGTGTGCCTTGCTGCCGTACTATTTCGTGGCCCGCATCGGGGACCTGTCCGATTGCAGGTTCACCTCGAACGTGATGGTCTCCATCAGCGAGTTCGAGTCCATCATCGAGGAGGCCGAGAACCATCTGTGGGTCATAATCAACAAGAGGACCCGCAGCGTCCGGCCCTTCATAGCTCAGGCGATTGAGCGGGGGATAAGCCTGAGGTCCAACTTATATTAGTTCAGCGAGGCTCGTAGGTTGAACGCCGACGTGTTTTGCAGCGCGAGCGAGGCGTGCATCCTCGGTGGCGAGGTTAAGACCAAGCCTCTCCGCTGTATGGAGATATGAGGCATCGTAAAAGGTCAGGTCTGTGGACGCGGCTAGGCGGAGGGCCTCGGGCTCGTCCTCTACTTGGAGGACAACCATGTTTCGAAGAATGGAGGACGAGGCCTCTGCGAGTTCCATCGCCTCTTCTTCGGAGAGGATGCCTGACCTTAGCTGCCTTAGGGCCGCGTTGCCCAGCTCGTAGCGGGCGAGGTCGAGGGTAGAGGAGCCTGCGATGTGTACAGTCCTGCGGGTGATGAGGGCCAGGAAGATGGTTGAGGCGTCGACTAGGACGCTCATCTCCTCTCCCTGTCCTCGCGGATTCCAGCGACTACGTCCTCTGTCCTTATCCTGTCGAGGGCAGGGGCTAGGTGTTCGAGTTTCATATCAAGTTCCTCGGCCTCGGCCCTGGCCACCTCGCGCTCTAGAGCCTGTCTCACGATCTTGGAGGCGTTGATGCCGTGTCTCTTGATCTTGGCCTTAAGCTCCGCGGGTATCTTCGCGGAGACGGTCTCGTACTGCGTCATGGTCTACACTCTGGTTTACCTAAAAGGGATACATATAGGTTTGCCTAAGGAAACCACTAGCCCTTCGCATGCCTGAGCAGAATGGTGCGTGGTGGGCCCGAAGGGAATTGAACCCATGACCACCCGGTTATGAGCCGGGTGCTCTAGCCAAACTGAGCTACGGGCCCGCACCCACCACTAACTGGAGACGCAGATATAAAAATGACCCCGTGCGGTTAGCTTATAAAAGGGCTGGGGGCTAGTCTCTGGTGCGCGCTCCCGTGGTGTAGACCGGTCAAGCATTTCGGCCTTTCGAGCCGGGGAACCCGGGTTCAAATCCCGGCGGGAGCACCATTCTTCTCTTTCTCTGTGCGTGCACGCAGGGGGGAGGGGGTGGTAGTTATCGTTGCTTTTCCTCGTTTCAAGTCTCGTTTTACTGGTCGGAGGCTTTCAAGATACTCTAGTAGCGAAGGTGGGCGGCAGTTGTCATCCGCACTCGTTGGTCAAGTTATAACTTCGATATCCGAGAACACAGATGAGATCCTAGGCAGGAGTCACTTTATCAAGCTGCTGTGGGGGTTGCGGAGTTTTCGGAGGTTCCATCTGCTGAGTTTGCTGTATAGCTTGTTGTATGGCGATGTTCATGGTGAGCGATACTTTATCATTCTCAAACAATTTCGCTGACATAGGCTGCTGTTGCAGAAAGAAGATCGAGCGGCTATACAATTCCCAGACCCTATTCCAAAGCTCACTGTCTGGATTAAGGCATTCGACATTCAACTTCAGTTCGTTAGAGCACTCATCAAAGTTCAACACCTTCCCGTGAGATTTGTATTTCTTCTCGGTGTCACTTATTGAGAGCCATTTTGCTACTATTTCAGCATGTCTCGGGTTGTTCTTTAACTGGTACTGTTTTAACCACTTTTCTGCGAACTCTTTCGACTCGTCTATAGCACTCTGCGCTCTGGCTATCAGCTCGGGACGGATTTGTGAAAGCATCGGATAATAAAGCTGGATGGGATCACCTGCTTTGACTTTCTCTCTTATTATCTCCAATCCATCAATCAAAGAGCGAGCTGGTATTCCCGGACCAATTGGTCCCGTCATGAACTGCGGGTCGATTGGCCCTAATTCTGATAAATACCCCATCATGATCTTGTCGCTTCCCAACGCAATCATTGTGGCGGCGCTTTTAGCGAAATCAGGCACGATAACCCGGAAGGATTTATTGAACCTCTTTCGGCACATGAGCAGTATCTTCTCAGCGGCCTCTCCACTCCCGCCCGGCGAGTTGATCATGAGCACCCCGTCCTCGCTATCTACGGACCTCAACAGGTCTTCGAACAGGGGAATGTCCTGCTGCATCATGATAGGAATCGGATGATAAGGACTTGCGATGTATACGATCAATTTCGCGCCGAGCATCCCCTGAATATATTTGATCAGGGGCAAACGGTGGTTAGAATAGGTGTTAGTCGCGAGGAGATTACTGACGGTCGGTTCATGGGACACGCAGATTACCCAGTATTACTCTGAACAGTAACTAAATAGACTTTTTTCTCCGACTGCTGGATGCTCTCAAGAATCCTTTTCATTTCATCGAGTTCGTTCAGGTCCTTCTCAGACGTTTCCCAGACGGACTTTATAAATTTCTGAAGAGACAATCCAATCCCTGTATTTCTTTTACGCATCAAAACTTAAGAATTGCTCTATTTTATTAATTTTATGTACTTTTAATGGCGATTTAAACTATTTAAAACCCTCCTGAAAAGAACCTACATAGCATTGAGTAATAAATTGGAATGTGTATATTCAGGGAGATGTGAGCACGTCTTAAGAATCTTGGTGGGAGCGCCAAATAATATAAATTAAGACTCACCTCCGAGTATCCGTGGCCACCAGGAGACCCGAGGACAGCTTCAACCAGATGGCCCCCATATACGACACGTATCGCGGAGTCGACACCCAGGTCCTCGAATACCTGTCTCGGAAGGTGAAAGCCAGAGCATCAGGACGCGGCCAAACGTTGCTTGACATCGGCTGCGGCACCGGCAGATACTCGATACAGCTCGCCGAAACCTGCAGCCTACAGGTTACGGGCGTCGATGTCTCAGAGAAGATGCTGAACCAGGCCAGGGAGAAGCATCCCTCAGGCGTCTGGCTGCTGAAGCCCATAGAGGAGGCTGGGTTCAGCGACGGTTCCTTCGACCTCATCCTGATGAGCTACGTTATCCACCACCTGAAGGATTACCCGAGAACGCTGTCAGACTGCCACAGGTACCTGAGGCCAGGCGGCGCACTGTTCATAGTGACGGACAGCCACGAGCAGTTCCGCAACTCCTACTTCCATCGACTAGTGCCGAGGATACAGGAGATCGATTTAAACAGGTTCCCCGGCATCGACACACTTTGCGATGCGTTGACTAGGATGGGCTTCAAGGTCGACGTGACGGAGCTCTCCAAGAGAACGACCGTGTCCTCCAGCCGGGACGTCGAGGTCTTCTTGGAGAAGATTCGCCGCAGGTACGTCTCTACTCTGACCTACCTCACCGACGACGAGTTGGAGACGGGGGCTCGGAGAGTCGAGGAGTACCTGCTGAACGAGCTGAGGAGAGGACCGGTCGTGGAGGACAGGGTGAAGACCTTGATCGAGGCATCCAAGCCCTAGCACAATTATAAGCCCAAGCAACGTCTAGGATGCGATGAAGCTCACAGCCGCGATTGAGACTGGGACCACCGGCCTCTGGTATGGGCGCATCACCGAGCTCCTGGGCACACACGCGAGAGCCCCGACGAGGGCCGGCGTCCTCGACGAACTCCAATCCGAGCTGCTGTACCACATTGAATGGCTGAGGCGCCACCGGGAGAAGCCGCCTAGAGTCTCACATACAACTCTCAACGTGTCTGAGGAGGTAACAGGCATGGGCCTACTGGGCGAGTCCGGCGGCGAGGTGGCCCTGTTCAGGTACGACATGGA
>Ga0299912_10005535_pt1 | contig 10379 bp, 9 predicted proteins | sample RVTome_2_FD_207667 | JGI IMG/M metagenome (GOLD analysis project Ga0299912, IMG submission 207667) | Soil microbial communities from uranium-contaminated site in the Upper Colorado River Basin, Wyoming, United States - RVT95D214 (version 2) ... | reverse complement strand
TTTTCTTATCATCATCCCTCTTCTTAAACATACGTTGAACTTAGTTCGCTCCGCTCATCCCGCCAAGGCGGGAGAATGATGGAATATTGGAATGTTGGAATAATGGGTTTGGCAGAATGAACTCTTTTCCAGATCCATGACGGTTCTTCATAAATTGAGACCTTTCCCTCCTGTGTTCGTGTCTTATCGACTTTTTGTCCTAATATTCCACTATTCCATCATTCCAGTATTCCAGTATAATATCAGCCGGCTGCAGAATTTACGAGACGTCTTAATAATGCTTCTCAATCAGCTTTGCCTTCTTGGTTGGGTCTTTTTCAATGGTATTGGCTGGAACCAATTCAACGGCTGGATGAATGCGGAGCCTGGTCGAGACGGCCTCCTCAATCTCCGCCCTTAACGAGTCGATCTGTTCCTTGGCCACACCAGGGCCATACTCTACCTTTATCTTCAGGGGCGGCACTACCCTGGGGGGCGGCGTTTCAAGAAGAATTTTCATTTCTGAGGTAACCCTGGGATAGAAGGCATCAATCACCCCTTTGATGGCCATAGGATAGACATTGACTCCCTTCACGATAAGTAGATCGTCCGCTCTTCCGAGATAACGCATACGTATCCCAGGCATTCCACAAATGCAGGGCTCGTTCATGATTTCTATAATATCAGCACTGGCATATCGGAAAGCAGGTGCCGCCTCCCACTCCAGAGCGGTCAGTATCCATTCGCCTGTAGCTCGTGGGCCGCTCATGTCCACCGGTTTTTTTGTTTCCGGATCTACGACATCCATAAAGAAATAATCCTCTCCAACCATATGCATTCCTTGGTAGGGCTCTGCATCACAAGAGACTCCGAACATCCCCCAGATGCCCCCCGTGCAATCGTAAAGCTTCGCTCCATAGGCCTCTTGGATCTTCTTTCTTGTCTCAGGAATCCCAGCTCCTGGTTCTGCAGCCCCCTGGATCGTCTCCAGGCCTAACTCCCTGACCTCTATGCCCGCTATCTCCGGGGCCTTTCGGATCAGATATTCAACAAAGGAGGGAGTAGCCAGCATATGTTTGGGTTTTGTTAGGATAGCAAACTGCAGAAATCGCTCCGTCCCTCCTTCAGCCCCAACAGGAATACCAAGGGCCCCCATGAATTGCAGAGCTCTCAATGGTGATAGCCCGGCCAACCACATGCTCAACCCGAATCCATGGATCACGCCGTCACCAGTTCTGATGCCTTGCCGCCAGAAGGCCCTTGCAAGCACCTCATTCTGAACGTTGATATCATGTTCTGAAAAGGCCTCAAATACAGGCATACCTGTTGTGCCCGATGTGGTATGGATGGCCCGAACATTCTTGGGAGAGGTGCACAGGTATTCTCCAAAGGGATGACCTTGCTCCTTCCTCGTTTTCTCCTGAGTCTGGCGGTCTATTTCCTTATTGAGGAACGTGGGTAGTTTTCGAAATTCCTCAATGTCCTTAATCTCATCGGGATGGATCCCAAGGGCTTTAAACTGCTTTCGATAGAACTCAGAGTGATAATAGATGTACCGCATCTGTTTTCTCAATCTCTTCCATTGCAATTCTCTGAGTTCCTCTCTTGGTAAGGTTTCGATGGCTTCGTTCCAGAATTTTCGTTCCATATCTTTACTTCTTTCATAAAGAGTAAGGCGTTAGTCCCGCTTATGGCGGGATTGCGACTTGCGCCTCACGTTCTCACAGAATCTAAGATTTCGTGCTTCGAAATTAGATTTAAAGATTCTATTTTTATTATACCTCACAAAGCTCAATCAGAATGTCTTCTGTTGTCTCGGGATAAAAAAAGGCGATGCGGCCGTGGGCTCCTGGCCTAGGGCAGCCTTCTACCAGCTTCGCTCCATTTCTTTCAAAATCCCGTATACTGGCTTCAAGGTTATCCACCTCAAAACAGAGGTGATTGACTGTTCCTTTTTGGCCCCGGACCACACGCTCCATAGGATCGTCTCCCTTGAGTGACTTTTTGTGGTGGATAAATTCCATTGAGATCTCTCCAATGGGTAAAAAGGCAACCTGAATCCCCATTTCTTTGTTTTCGATCACTTCTGTACAGGAAATCCCAAAACCTTTGAACTTTTCAACAGCACGCTCAAGGTCTCCCACCATCACTCCAATATGCCGTAGCTTCTTCAACATGACCTTCTCCCTTCCTCCCCGGGCCAAAAGATCTTATTGTTTCAGGTTGATTTGACAAAACTGTTTGCTCAGTCCTCATTCCCTCTCAACTAAGACTGCAAAACCCAATCCTCCTCCGACGCAAAGGGTAGCCAACCCCGCTGTTAGGTCCCTCTTGGCCATCTCATGAATGAGCGTAACGATCAGACGACAGCCTGTTGCCCCAACTGGGTGGCCCAATGCAATGCCACTGCCATTGACATTGACAATATCCCGATTGAGTCCCAGTTCTTTCTCACAGGATAAATACTGAGCGGCAAAAGCCTCGTTGATTTCGATAAGTTGAATATCTTTGAGACTGAGACCTAACTTGTTTAATACTTTCTTGGTTGCAGGAACAGGTCCGATCCCCATATAGGATGGGTCCACGCCAACGATTGCATAACCCAATATTTTGGCCATTGGTTTTAGTCCCATCTCCTTGGCTTTTTCTCTTGACATTAGAATAGTCACTGCAGCTGCGTCATTGAGCCCCGATGAATTTCCTGCCGTCACGGTCCCGTCTTTTTTAAAAGCAGGGGGCAGCTTGGCCAATTTTTCAAGAGTCACATCAGGCCTCGGATGTTCATCTGTATCAATAACCTTTGTCTCTCCTTTCTTCTGTGGAATCGAGATAGGAGTAATTTCGTCCTTAAATCTTCCTTCTTGAATGGCTTTGCAAGCTCTCTGCTGGCTTAGCAAAGAAAACCGATCCTGTTCTTCCCTTGAAATCCCATACTTCTCTGCTAGGTTCTCCGCTGTCAATCCCATCCCTGCCCCGATAGGATACTCCTGCATGGCCTTCCATAGCATATCAATCAATTGCCCATGTTGAAGACGCTGGCCCCAACGGGCCGTCGTTAATATATAAGGAGCGTTACTCATGCTTTCAACCCCTCCGGCGATGACCACATCCACATCACCGTCCCGTATTGCCTGAGTCCCACAGATGATCGCCTGCATCCCGGAGGCGCAGTTAACAACAATGGTGAAGCCGGGCGTTTCAAGGGGAAGTCCGCTTTTAACCGCCGCAATTCGGGCAACATTCTGATCCAAGGGTTCAAAGCAGTTTCCCATGATCACCTGATCAACCGTCCTCTTCTCCAAACCCACACGATCAAGAGAGGATTCAATCACCCTCATCGCCAATACCACTGCAGAAACATCCTTTAATGTCCCACCAAAATCTCCAATGGGTGTCCTCGTTGCACTTACTATGACCACGTCTCTCATCCATCCTCCTTTTATTGATCCTCAAGAATTGTTCTCGGCACAGCACCTCTCAGCTCCCCAATTTATTGCTACAATTGTGGAATAACAAAATCAAGGCCTAAACTTCTCAGCGTTTGGGGAAGCGGTTTACCTGTCTTCTCATCCCACCCCATGAGCTTATAGTAATTATTCAGCATTTCAGACCAGTGAGATATAATACTTTTTCCTGCCGCTGGTCCATCTAACGGAGTGCTACCATATCTGGCGGAAGGAGCATCAAGTTCGGCCCCAATCCCATGGCGTAAATTGAATGCCCTCGCTAAGTTCACAGCTCTCCTGCCCACCACCATGGCTTCCTGAAAATCCATATTCCAGCCGGTAGCTGCATTGACTGCCTGGCAGAGGAGATCCAGCGCATTGGCAGTTTGAAAACGGCAAGTAACGAGAGAATCCTCGAAAATCATTGCACCCTTGATCTTTGCTTCTACTGTTGATATCGCCTCAGGGTCGAAAGGGTCGAAAGTACGAGGTACACCAAGCAATTCATACGGAGCTCCGCCGTGAACCTCCAAAGTACCGGTATTCGATACGCAGGTATCAAACAGTTCGAGCCTCATCATTCGATGGTCATGACCTCGTGGAGTATTGCCTTTTTGAGCATGGATAGCAAGGTTTGGTGCTTCCCCGCCGATGTGCTGAGAAGCCCGCATTACCCCATCTGCCAAAATATTGCCAAACCCTTGGCGGTTCGCAATCTTGTTTAGCATAGCCATTATTGCCTCGCCGTTACCCCAGGTCATTTCCAAGCCATCCGTATCCTTTTGGGTAAGGATGCCTCTTTCATAGCATTCCAAAAGCCAGGCTATAACCCAGCCAGCCTCATTGCAATCCATTCCCAAGCGGTCGACTTCACTAGCTAATACAAGGGTCGTGGTGACATCATCGATACCGACGAGTGCGCTAAAAGCGGCCATATTTTCATATTCCGGTTCATCCATGATGCGACCGGCATATTTGCCCTCTGTGATCTCTAGCGTCTGACAATGATTTGATGAGCACGCCCAACATGGATCTCTCTTGGCTTTGAATTTGAGCCTAATATTTTGTGAGGAATATGCCTCCAGTTTATCGGGATCAATCGCATGGATACTCGTAGTATAGTTTTTCACCGGGATGAAGCCTGCCTTTGTGGCCAGAACAACTCCACCTATTGTTCCCTCAATATTATTTAGGTGGCACATTTTGTCTTTTAAAGTATTGGCTAATATTTCTTTGGCCAGCCGTGACAAAGTCTGTTTGTCTTCGAGCGGAACAGTACTTCTACCCCTCTCAACAACAATAGCCTTCAATTTTTTAGAGCCCATCACCGCACCAACCCCATTGTGTGCAGCCATGTGCCCCCCATCAGCACAGATGCATGCAAATCGAACCATGTTTTCTCCGGCTGGACCAATGCATAAGACGCTTATTTCTCTCTTTTGCTTCTGCAGCTCTTTTTTAATCATTCGATCCACTTCGAAGGTATTTTTACCTACGAGATGTCCGGCGTCTCTAAGTTCAACCTTGCCATCATGAATGTAAAGATAGACCCAGTGAGAAGCGGCTCCCTGCAAGATAATACCGTCAAATCCGGAGAACTTCAGGAACGCACCAAAGAAACCATTGGCTTGGGTGCTAGCCATTCCGTTTGTCAAGGCGCCTTTGGTCACAATGGCAATGGATCCCGAGCCGCCTATCCTCGTCCCTCCTAATGGGCCTGAGCCTATGAAAAGGCGATTCTCACGATCAGACCACTCTATCCCCGGAGCCACTTCATTATATAGAAACGCGATACCCAAAGCTGCTCCGCCTACGTATTTCTGTAGCATACCATGCTCAGGTATTTCTAATACGCTTTCTCCATTGTCTAAATTTACTCTCAGTACTTTTCCTGCATAGCCGCATATCTGACGACTATTCGGAGACCTTAGATCTTCTCTGTTAGTCATACTGTAAAATTCCTCCCTTCATTTAATATGGTGGCATGCTCCCTACCACCCAACTTTTGATGATGACTTAGCCAGTACCCGGACGGCTAACATACTCGAAGTGGTGGAATAACCTCGATAAGTTCATCAACGGTCCACTTACCCATCTTACGAATGAAGGCATGTGGCTGTAATAGTCGAGCGTATATGCAGAGGTCTCCGCCAGAGGCATAGATCAGTTGGCCGGTTATGTTTTGGGCTTCATCCGTCGCAAGATAGACGATGATTGGCGCCACGAAATCTGGATCCAACATGAATGAGCTCGGCAAATCCCCTCCTCGAGGTGCTGTTCCTGGGAAGAGCTTGGTGTTTGCACTGGGCAATATTGCATTGACGGTTATGCCATGTTCCTTTAGCTCTCCGGAAAGCACCATCGTAAAACCCAGAATCCCTGCTTTGGCAGTGGAATACGCTAAACTTGGCAGACCGAAGGGGGGGCAAGAGAAGGCAGCGCGAGAGGAGATATTGATTATTCTGCCGCTTTTTTGTTTTGTCATCTCCAAGGCAGCAGCCCTGGTACAGTTGAAATGTCCTTTTAAATGAACCTCGATGATTGAATCCCAGTCATTCTCCGTCATGTCAACAGTGCGCGCAGCCCTAAAATTCCCAGCACAGTTGACCAAAATGTCAATTCGACCGAAGTTGCTAGTGGCAGTTTTGATGATATTCTCCCCACCCAACACGGTAGCAACGCTGTCGTAATTAGCAACAGCAGTGCCATTGGATTTTTTGATTTCCTCCACCACCTCATCAGCCATGCTCTTGCCATTAGGTTCACGTCCGATGTCGTTTACTACTACCATAGCCTCTTCGGCAGCCAGAGCTAAAGCTACTGCTCTGCCAATGCCATTTCCGCCGCCAGTTACCACAGCCGACTTACCTCTTAATCTGTGAGCCATTGTCTTATCCTCCTTCCAATTTTAGGAAGCCCACTTGTTGTCTCCAACTTTAGGACTTTCCAACTAAATCTCAATAGGAAAATCCATTTTTTACCCCTGATCAACCCATCAATCCCTTAAGCATAATATTCTTAAAAGTCTTAACGAAGGCTTCTCCATCAATCCATTTTCGGTTCATAGACCACTGAAGCAAAATCCCATTATGGAACGCAATAATGGAGAGCGCGGTAAGATCAGGAACAAGCTCCCTTTTGAATACTTTTTCCTTCTTCCCTTGAAGAATTAATTTTGATAAAAAGGTCTGATATTTCTTGTAGATTCGTTTGATTTCAGGCTCTATCTCATGATGAGCTCCAACAAGCTCCGCCGCCAATGTAGTAAATAAAACACAAAGTTCTCGATTGTAATAAGCAAAAGCTGAATTGAAGCGAAAGTACTTTTCGAACTTTTCAAGAGTTCCCCCATGGACTTCCCCAACAGCCTGAATCAGTTCATCGAGGAAACGCGTTTCGTGTTCTTTTATAATCCGCTTCAGGAGGTCCTGTTTGCTTCTGAAATGCCAATAGAGGGCTCCCTTTGTTAACTCAGCGGCTTGCGTGATCTCATCGATCGAAGTCCCATGATAGCCCTTCTCCAGAAATAATCTCATGGCTTGTTGCAAGATCCGGTCCATGGTATTCCCAGCCTGCTGATTTTTAGCCGTCCTCATATTTCTCACCTTAGTTACCATACTGACCATTTAGTATCTAAAACTAGAAAAAATGTCAAGGAATATTTTTAAGGAATATTTTTATGGAGCCTCACGTCCAAGGCAGTGCTTTCATGCTGAAGTGTGTTACTGCACGTAGGCGTAGTCTCCTGCGTAGGCGGATGAAAAAACTTGACAAGAGGAACTAAAAATGGGATAAAATCTCAACACTTTTAAACCCCTGAAAGACAAACTTTCATGTACGGCATTAATCTATTTGTAATAATCCCGAGATTTATGATCATACGCAACGAAGGTGATCCAAGCGATCAACACAAGGGTAATCGACAGAAAACTTAGGGGGCGATTTACATCTTATTATTAAAGAATTATACACAACGACTTTAATCACAGCAAAGGGCGCCATTTCCGCCCCGTATCAAGTACGGGATAAACTCCAGCGGGAATCCAGAAAAACGCTAGATTCCGGGTCAAGCCCGGAATGACAAACTGCATAAGACTTATGTCGTTATGTTTAAATAAAACCAAGGAGGTAAAGAAAAATGAAAAACACAAGGCCGGTAATTTTTATCTTGATGATACTCATGTTTCTGGCTATCCCTCTTTCGGGTGTCTGTGCTGAAAAACAGGCACCCACAGACACTTTAACTGTAGCCATGTCTACTTTTGAGACCGATACCTTCTTACCCTGGAATGGAGGTGTAGCACGACAAACATATCTGCTTATGATTTACGAATGTTTAGTTTACACGGATCCAAAAACTGAACAACAAATGCCCGGGCTGGCCACAAAATGGGAGATGTCCCCTGATGGGAAAACCTGGACCTTCTGGATCCGAAAAGGTGTACAGTTCCATGAAGGCTGGGGCGAACTCACCGCTGAGGACGTTAAATATTCCGTGGAAAGAATGATAGCAAAGGACTCGATTGGTAGTCCGGCCGGTCCCCTGCGAAATATCATAGATAAAGCCGAAGCCCCGGAACCTTACAAAGCAGTTATTTATCTGAAAAGCCCATATCCTGGACTGATCGGTGGCTACATGAATAATGGTAATGCAGCAGGGATCATTGTAAGTAAAAAATATGTTACAACCGTGGGTGACGAAAAGGCAAACTCTCACCCTATCGGGACGGGTCCTTATACTCTTGCAGAGGAGCATAAGAAAGGTGGGCCTATAAAGTTTAAGACCATTGAGGGTGTCGAGAAACACTGGAGGGTCACGCCCGAATTTAAGACGGTTACTTTCCTGCTCATTCCGGAAGAGTCTACCCGGGTAGCCATGCTCAAGACAGGGGAGGCTGACCTGGCTCCCATCTCCTACGATTCTATTGACACAATAAAGAAATCGGGACTTCGGATTGTTTCTATTCCCAAGAATTGGGCGCCCCTGATTCGATTTACCGGCCTGGTATCGACAGACCCCAAACGTTATAAACCGGATAATCCATGGGCTAATAAAAAGGTCCGCCAGGCACTCAACTTTGCTGTCGATAAAAACGCAATTGCCAAAAACATATTTAAAGATGAAGCGACACCCACGGGTGCATCAATGCCTCTTTACGTATGGCTTGACATAGCACCTTACCCCTATGATCCAGCGAAGGCAAAGCAGCTACTCACCGAGGCTGGTTATCCTAATGGTTTTCCGCTGACGCTCAAGACTCTTACCGCCAATCCCGGAGCCGAACTTCCCACCATTGGCGAGGCTGTAGCTATGTACTGGAAGGCGATAGGTATTGATGTCAAAATCGCCCCAAGTGATTGGGGTACCGTCAGAGTAGAGTTGCTGGGTCAAAAAGCAAATGACTATTTGTTTACTCAACGAGGCCAGCCATTTATTGATCCGTTGGCAGGATTGGACCTCGAATATGATGATAAAAATAACTTTTGCATATATGCAACACAAGAAGTCGTAGACAAATATACTAACCTGAAGAAAGAGCTTGATTCAAAGAAGAGAGACCAGCTCTCCAAGGATCTGGGCCTATTCGTAAAGGATGAATGTACGAATATTTTCCTGGTATTTGCTAACGAGCCTTATGGTGCCAGCAAAAAGGTGGGGCAGTGGCCAACCATACGCATGAGACCCTCAAACATTGATCTGATTACTCACCGATAATATGACTCGGTCTCTTATGAATTAGGCTACTCGATCTCTCCAATTGGCCCGCATACCTACGCAGCCAAGGCCATGCTAACACGCCGAAGTGCGTTATAGCACGCAGGCGTGGTCTCCTGCGTAGGCGGATGAACTGGATCGAACAAAAAAGATGGAACGATACATTGTTAAGCGTCTTGTTCAGTCAGTTTTTGTGCTCCTTTTTATTAGCATCATGGTATTCCTGCTGGGCAGATTAACGGGCGATCCGGTATCATTGTTACTGACGGAATATAGCACGGAGGAAGATAAGGTCCGCTTAACCAAACAGCTGGGATTGGATAAACCCCTTCCACTGCAGTATGCCATCTTTTTAGGCAATGCACTAAAGGGAGATTTAGGGAGATCGATCAGAGGTGACCGCTCTCCTGCCTCTGAACTAATCCTTGAAAGGGTACCTGCCACCTTGGAGCTGGCAGGAATTGCATTGCTCATCACGTTGATCTTTGGAATACCCTTAGGGGTTCTATCCGCATTGAAGAAGGGATCGCTTCTTGATATCTCAGCAAGAGTGTTTGCTCTCTTAGGGCAAGCGGCACCTGTTTTTTGGATCGCCATTGTGGCCATGTATGTTTTTAGTGTTGAACTCAATCTCTTACCGAGTTCAGGATATGGAAAACTCCAACACTACGTCCTGCCTTCCTTTGCGATGGGCCTCTATCAAGTTGCAGCGGTTACACGCCTGACCCGTTCAAGCATGCTGGATGCTCTCAGAAGTGAATATATTAAATTAGCCAGGATCAAAGGATTATCTTCGAAAATTGTAATTTGGAAGCATGCTTTAAGAAATAGCCTGATCCCTGTCCTTACTTTTTTGGGAACCATTTTCGGCCGTACGATAACAGGAGCAGTCATTGTAGAGACGGTCTTCGCTTGGCCTGGGGTAGGACGCCTTGCCTTTCAATCCGTTATGGAACGTGATTTCCCTGTGGTTCAGGCCGTGGTCCTGTTTATGTCAGCCATGTTTATGTTAGTGAACCTTGTCGTTGATGTTCTTTATGCCTATGTTGATCCTCGCATCAGGTATACTTAGTAACGGAACACCTAATCACATTAATATAGAAAAAATCTTTTGTGTGAGAGTAAGAACTAAATCGATGCTACAGATTAACTTATTGGGAGTGATTCGAGCATGCGCATTGAAACATCTACCGTCTTAACTGGTGCTGTTGGCTTGATATTGGTGCTGGGATTAACCA
>Ga0299912_10005534_pt1 | contig 10380 bp, 7 predicted proteins | sample RVTome_2_FD_207667 | JGI IMG/M metagenome (GOLD analysis project Ga0299912, IMG submission 207667) | Soil microbial communities from uranium-contaminated site in the Upper Colorado River Basin, Wyoming, United States - RVT95D214 (version 2) ... | reverse complement strand
CGCATGACTTCGAGCGCGCGTTGCAGCTCCTCCAGGGAGTGAGCCATCAGCATCTTGCGCTTGAATGCCTTGAAGAAAAGATGCCCGACGGAAGGCTTCACGAGACACGGAAAACCGACTTCGCGAGCGAACGCAAGGGCGTCGTCCGCGGCGCGCACCATCTGCAAGCGAGGGCATGGCACACCGGCCGTGCGCGCGATCTCGTACGTGAGATGCTTTTCAATCAGGCTGCGAACGAGCGTCCAGCGCTCCGCGACCACCTGAAAGCGCCCGGCGAGCCATTGCCTGTGCCGGGACATCGCCACCAGAGCGCCATCGTCGCTCGGGAACAGCACAGCGCCATTGCAGTGCTCCGGAAGCGCGGCGAGGCAAGCAAGAAAGCCCTTCTCGTCTTCCGCTGGATCGGCACAGAGCACTCGCTCGTGCACGAAACGGGAGTGCAGTCCGATCTGGCCGCGGCCGTATCCGACCCCCACAATCGGCACCCCGCGGGTCCCCAGCGCCCGGATGATTGCCAATCCTGCCTTGGAGCAGGACGCAACGATCGCCGGCGCCCATTGCACGCTGGTTTTGCTCAACTCTGCGTTCCTTCGTCCGGGATGACGTGCGTGTGCTTCAGCGACGTTGAGTCTCGTCATCGGTGCCGTCGCCACAGCGTGCGGTTGGTGAAGCAATCGGCATGCCGACGCAAGGAGCGGCCGGCTGTGGGTTGGCGGACGGCGACGCTGACCCTGAAGCCCCATGTCACTGCCACGTATACTGACTTTCCGCTCCCTCAACCATGAACGAGGCTTCGTAAAGATGCGCCCGAAGACGACCCTGGTGCTGCTGCCCTCCCTCGTTTCGCTCGCCGTCCTGGCTGCCTGCTCGCGCGAACAGCCGGCGCAGGCAGCCGCACCCACGGCGAGCGCCGCGAGCCCCGCGGCGAACAGCTCGCCGGAGACCCGAGAGCGCAACGGCGTCGATTTCACGCCGGCCTTCGAGAACCAGACTCGCGCGCCGGGCCTCAAGAGCGACGTGGCGCTGGACGTGCAGGTGGTCGCCGGAGGGCTGCAGAACCCCTGGGGCTTCGAGTTCCTGCCGGACAACCGCATCCTCGTGACCGAGCGCTCGGGGAACCTGCGCATCATCGGCACGGACGGCAAGCTCTCTGCACCCGCCAAGGGCCTGCCGAAGGTGTACTTCGCAGGCCAGGGCGGCCTGCTCGACGTCGCGCTCGATCCGCAGTTCGCGACGAACCGGACGATCTACTGGTCCTACGCCGAGCCGCGTGACGGCGGCAACGGCACCGCGCTCGCCAAAGGCGTGCTGAGCGAGGGCGCCAACGGCCCGAGCGTCGCGAAGGTGCAGGTGATCTTCCGCCAGATGCCGACGCTGGAGTCGAACTATCACTTCGGCTCGCGCATCGTTTTCGCGCCTGACGGCAAGCTGTTCCTCACGCTCGGCGAGCGCGCCATCCCGCAAGGCCGCGTGCAGTCGCAAGACGTCAACAGCCACTTCGGCAAGGTCGTGCGCCTCAACCCCGACGGTAGCGTGCCGCAGGACAACCCCTTCCTCGGCCGCAGCGATGCGAAGCCGGAGATCTGGTCCTACGGCCACCGCAACATCCAGGCCGCGACCCTGGATGCGAGCGGCCGGCTGTGGACGATCGAGCACGGTCCGCGCGGGGGTGACGAGCTCAATCGTCCCGAAGCCGGCAAGAACTACGGCTGGCCGATCATCACCTACGGCATCGACTACCCCGGCCCGAAGATCGGCGACGGCATCACCGCGAAGGAAGGGCTCGAGCAGCCGGTGTACTACTGGGATCCGGTCATCGCGCCGTCGGGCGTGATCTTCTACAGCGGGGACCTCTTCCCGCAGTGGAAAGGCGACCTCTTCGTCGGCGGCCTTGGCAGCATGAAGCTGGTGCGCCTGAAGCTCGCGAACGACAAGGTGGTCGGTGAAGAATGGTTGCTACAGGATCAGAACAAGCGCATCCGCGATGTGAAGCAGGGAGTGGATGGCGCCATCTATGTCGTCGCCGACGGCGCGAACGCGTCGATCCTGCGAATCGTGCCGAAGAGCTGAGAGCTTCAGGTCATCCGGCATTCACCCTGACCTGATCGCCAGCCAGCGGGAGCACGCGCAATGGGTTCGACCGGGTGGTGGGTGCTTGCGATCGCGCTGATTGCGATCGGAATCGTCGGCACGTTTCTTCCGGGTATTCCAGGCGCCGTAGCCGTCTTTGGCGGCATGCTCCTCGCCGCCTGGATTGACGACTTCCAGCGCATCGGCTGGGTCACGCTGACCATCCTCGGCGTGCTCACCGCGTTGACGTTCGTGTTCGACATCCTCGGTGGGCTCATCGGCGCGAAGCGGGTCGGCGCGAGCCGTCTTGCGCTGGCCGGCGCCGCGATCGGCTCACTGGTGGGCCTGTTCTTCGGGTTCATCGGCATCCTGATCGCGCCCTTCATCGGCGCAGTCATCGGTGAGCTCGTGAGCCGACGCAAGCTCGGCCCCGCAGCCCACGTCGGGGTTGCCACCTGGATAGGGCTCGCCGTCGGCGCGCTCGCGAAGGTGGCACTCGTGTTCGCGATGCTCGCCGTGTTCGCCACGAGCTATCTCATCGATTGAAGCCAGGCGGCTTCGCGCGATGCCCGCCTCATTCGAAACTGAACTGACATGAGCTCGGGCCAGGCAGGCGCCTGCCGACGTTGGCCCTGCCATACGTGGGCCTTACCTCCAGCGATGCGGCATAAAAATCCGGCGCGCCCGTTGCGCGATCGGTACAACTGCTACGCACCCGCACCGCAGCTTCGTTGCATGCGGTGTGTCTTTTCGTCCCCCTTCAGCATGGCGGATGGGGCATTTTTTCCATGACGCCGCCGCGGAATCGGCTTGCGCAGCGGCGGCGCAATCCATGGAGAACCGCAACACTGATGATTTGACGGCACATCCCCGCGTGTCGGCCTGACGAAACAGATCGGGACCGAACTTTGCTGGCCGGTTGTCTCTTTTTGGTCGGAGCCGGGAGGCATCTCATGCTTCGCAACGACGCAAACACGCAAACGGCATGCGGCCGCTTCATCCTGACATTTGCCGTCGCAACCGCTGCCTCCGCCGCGGCCTTTGCACAAAACACCCCTGCGGAGGAGGAACCGGAGACGGTCGTCGTCACGGGCTCGCGCATCCCCGCGCCGAACCTGGAAAGCACGAGCCCGATTCAGGTCGTGACCTCGCAGGAGATTCAGCTCGGCGGCCGGATGGACGTCAGCGATGTCATCAATCAGCTGCCGCAAAACTTCACCAACTCGCTGGGCCAGGATCTGGGCAACCGAACCAGCGGCCTGACCACCGCGGGCGGCGTCTCCACCGCCGACCTGCGTGGCCTCGGGCCGAACCGCACACTCGTGCTCGTGAACGGCCGACGACTCGGTGTGGGCTCGCCCTACACCGTCATTCAGTCGCCCGCGCCGAATCTCGATCAGATCCCGACGTTCCTGCTCGATCGCGTCGATGTCGTGACCGGCGGCGCCTCCGCCGTGTACGGGTCGGACGCCATCGCGGGCGTGATCAACTTCATCACGAAGCAGAACTTCGAAGGGTTTCAGATCGACTATCACATCGGTGAGAACTGGTATCGCAACGATAGCGACCTCTCCAGGCAGGTCCTGACAGACGCCGGCTACACCCCGACCTCGGGTAACAGCCACGACGGCCGTACGCAGACGATCAATGTCATGGCGGGCACGAACGTCGCCGAAGGCACCGGCAATATCACGGCGTACTTCAGCTACCGCAGCGCCGATCCCGTCGCGAGCGCCGATCGGGACTTCGGCGGCTGCCAGTTGAACTACGACCCCGATACCGATGCGCCAGTCTGCGCCGGCTCGGTGAACTCGAACTTCTTCGCCATTGACCCGAACAATCCGTTCGCCGTCGTCGGCAATCAGTTCGTGCCGCTGGGGTCGGTCGACTCGAACCCGCCGGCGATCTTCAACGCCCAGCCGTTCATCTTCATGTCTCGCGACGACCGGCGTTACATGGCCGGCTTCCTGGGCCACGTCGACCTGAACGACTCGATCAAGCCGTACGTCGAGTTCCACTTCATGAACGACCGGACGAACCAGGAGATCGCGCCCTCTGCGCTGTTCCTGCAGACCAACCCGAACGACCCGTCCGGTAATGGCAACTACAACATCAACTGCAGCAATCCCTTCCTGAGCGCACAGCAACAGTCGATACTCGGCTGCACGCCTGCGCTGATCGCCCAGGACCAGGCGGCAATCGCCTCTGGCGGCATTCCGGTCACCGTCAATACGTTCATCGGCCGACGCAACATCGAAGGCGGCGGACGGACCTCCGATTACGATCACACTTCATATCGTGCTGTCGGCGGTCTCAAGGGCGACCTCGGCGGCGCGTGGAGCTATGACGCGTATGGCCAGTTTTACTATGTCGATTTCTTCAATTCGAACAACAAGTATCTGAACTTCGCGAACATCGACAAGGCGCTGCTCGTCACGCGGGATGCCTCGGGTAACCCGGTCTGCGTCAGCGGGCCGCCGTGTGTGCCGTACAACATCTTCCAGGACGGCGGCGTCACGCAGGACGCAGTCGAGTATCTGTCCCTGAATGGCACGGCACGTGGCACGAGCACGCTGCGCACCCTCCATGCGGACTTCACCGGTGATCTCGGCGAGTACGGCATCAAGCTGCCGACGGCGAACGACAGTGTGGGAGTGAACATCGGCTATGAGCGCCGGCAGGAAAATCTGGACTTCGCACCGGATTCCGCCGAGCAGAGCGGCCAGCTCGCCGGCTTTGGCGGGGCTCCGGTCGCAATCGATCAGTCGCAGACCGTAGATGAGGAATTCATCGAGCTACGAATACCGCTGATGCAGGACAGGGCGGGCGTGAGCGATCTCGTGTTCGACACGGGTTTCCGTCACTCCGACTACTCGGTTTCCGGAAAGGTCAACACGCATAAGTTCGAGCTGCAGTACGCGCCGACAGCCGACTTCCGCTTCCGGGGCTCGTTCCAGCGAGCCATCCGGGCAGCGAGCCTCATCGAGCTGTTCAACCCGCAGGCGATCGGGCTCATCCAGTTCGGCACCGATCCCTGTGCACCCACTGCGGGAGCTGCGCCGGCCGCAACGGCCGAGCAGTGCGCGCGGACGGGGCTGGATCCAGCGCTGTACGCGGCGGGTATTCCGCAGACCATTGCGGGCCAGGTTACGCAGCTGGCTGGGGGCAATACGGGCCTGAAGGCCGAGACGGCCAACTCCTACACAATCGGCCTCACGTTCACCCCGACGTTCCTCGGAAACTTCACAGGAAGTGTCGATTACTACCACATCAAGCTCAAAGGCGGCGTCGGGGTGTTCCCGGCGGGTGTCATCATGAGCAGCTGCCTGCAGACCGGGGATCCTATTTTCTGCAGTCAGATCGTGCGTAACAGCACCAACGGTTCGCTGAATGGGCCGACCCAGGCAACGGGCGGCTACATCCTTCAGACGAACATCAACATTGGTTCGGCTCTGCTCAAGGGCATCGACCTCCAGGCCAACTATCGGCTGCCGATCGGGGAGCGCTGGGGCGATTTGGCCTTCTCGATGAACGGCGCGTACTTGCAGAAATTTGAGACGACGCCGGCCCCTGGCGTGGAATCCTACGACTGTGCCGGCCTGTTCGGGTCGATCTGCCAGACCGTGAATCCGAAATGGCACCATCTGCTGCGCACCTCGTGGGAGACGCCGTGGAACGTGACGGTGTCGGCCAATTGGCGTTACTTCGGCAAGGTGACCCTCGACCAGAACGAGGACAACCCGACACTTCATTTCGCGACCTTCGGCCAGTTCAACGGCTTCAACGCGAGAATCCCGGCCTTCAACTACCTGGACCTTGCCGGCAGCTGGTCCATCAAGGACGACATGTCGCTGCGTTTTGGCGTCAACAACGTGCTCGACAAGAACCCGCCGATCGTCACCTCCGAGATCACTTCCGGTGGCGCGGCGAATACGTACGAGATTTACGACGCGCTGGGCCGGCAGCTGTTCGCGGCCTTCTCGGTGAAGTTCTAGATCGACGTGCGTGCCTTCCGGAGGTCCCTTGCCCAGGGGACCTCCCTCGACGTTACGGCCGCAGATCGATGCGGCCGTACAAGCCGGCCGCCTCGTCTGCAATGCCCGCAGTGAAGTACAAAGTGGTAGCGGGCTGACTGTTCGTGTCATTGCCGAACGCCAGTCCCCACAGTCCTTCGTTCACGAGGGGCTGCCCAGAGGCATCCTTGATGGTGCCCACGAATGCGCCGCTGAGCGGATCGTAGGCGTTGATGATGCCGTCGCCGAAGTTTCCGATGAGCACGGTGCTGGCGAGTGAGCCAAAGCTCGCCGGTGCGAGCGCCACGCCCCAGGGCGCATTCAGGTTACCTCCCACGGGGACCAGATGCCGCAGCAGCACGCCTTGGATATCGAACACGTTCACGAGGCCGAGGCCGGCACCGGGCACATCTTCGTCGGAATCCGTGGCACGTTGCGCGTAGGTCACGACAATCACCGTTTGCCCGCCCACTTCGAGCGCCTGGATGCCGAACGGCGCGTAGCCCGGCGGCAGCACGGGGTCCGTGAAGCCGCCCGGCGCGGCAACCTTCTGGAACTGCGCGTCGAACATATCGACCTTGCCGTTGTGGAAATCCGTCGCATACAGAAAGTTCGTGCCACCGTTGCCCGCGAGGGCCAGCCCTTTGTAGACGGCCCCTCCCGCGCCATCGTCATGAACGATGATGGCGTTGGCGGCGTCGACGGCCGGTGACCAGGCCAGAAGAGTTCCGCCTTCGCCAGCGAATATGAATGGCGCGGCGCCAGAAGCCGTGCCATTACCGACGACGAAGTCTTCGGTGCCGTTGAAGACCAGGCCGGTTGCAGCGGCCGGGCCATTCGTACCACCGGGCAGGTTCACCACGGGGGGCAGCTTGTTGCCCGCGCCGTCATAAACCGTTGCCGTCTGCGTCGCATTGTTCGCAACCCACATCGGACCATCGGGAGCGCGGGCCACGCCCCATGGATTGATGAGGTTCGCATCGACAGCCGTGCCGCTCACCGCGCCGTTTGAGACGAGCACGGTCTCGGCGAACGCCGCTGGTGTCGCGGGCGGCCCTGGGGCCGGTGTGGGTATCGGCATGGGTGGATACGGTGGAATAGGGCCGTAGTCCTGGCCACTGGCGCTGCCGGCGTAACCACACAGCGCCGCCAAAAGCGTAGCCATCGCGGCAGTCATGCATGGGTGCGCCCGCCGATGCTGCTTGCGAGCGATCATGAGAGAAGTCTCCTGGGTTGCGAGCGGAATCCTCCGTGAGTCTCCGAGAGCCCAGCCGGCATCGGCACATTCGCCGGCACACCTTCGGGTGACCCTCAACGTTGCTTCATCGTCGGCGCCGCCGTGGGCGTCGACAGCCCTGGAATCAGCTGCCCGCGTATCTCACCAGCCGGGTTGGCAGCCGTGTGGACGTTTGCATAGATGAGCCCTGCCGCTGCGGCTGTCGCCAGCGACGCGATGTTGCGCACGGGCCGGCCGATCAGCTCTTCGCACGCCGCGGCGCCTTGCGTGATGTTCTCGTTCGTCACCCTCCCCTCGGCGAGCACGCCATTTGCATCGGCGCCCTGCTCGTTGGGCACTGACAGCGGCACGATGACGGGGCCGTTCTGCCCCGGCGCGCCACAATGCAGGTGCGAGGCCGTCACCGCGACACCGTTCTGCACTACGAGCTGGAAGTCGAGAACGGAGAGATCGCTCGACACCGCCACCGCGATGGTGCCCGACATCTGGGTGGAGATACCGAGCGATGGAGTGGCCGGCGCATCCGGCGGAACCACTTCCTGCGCGCCGCTGAGGCGGGCGCCGAAGATGAAAGTCTGGTCGTTTTCCTGGGCCATCATTGGCGGGCCCGACAGTAGAAGTGTGGCCGCTGTGGCCAGGGACATCACTCGCGTGTTCATGACGGGTTACTTCCGTGGGCTGATGCAAGCTGCCGGTGATGCGCTCGCAACGTGCGGGCGCACGCCGGGACCGCGCGCAATGTGAGCCGGAATGAGCCTGCGAACAAGCAATGCGTGGACGTTGCGGTAGTCATCGGACGATGCGCTCGAGTCCCAGCCTGTCTTCGCTGCAGCGGAAAGATCAGGTCGATTGGCTGGCCTTGCGCGCACGTTGGCGCGACCCTTCAGAGCGCGAGAAGCGGCGCGAATCCGCCGCCGGGCGTCCTGAAATTGGTGGTTTGTCCCTGATAGAGCCGGGCGGCCGTGAGCAGAATCCGGCCGTTGTAGACGTACAGGCGAACGTCTGTCTTGCGGGTCTGCTGAACGCCATCGAGCCGAATCACCCGCTCGCCCGGCGCCGCGAATTCCTGCGCGACATAGCCGCCGCGAATGATTTGCGCCCAGACACCCTTCGTCACCTTGTCGCCGCGATAGACCGCCTTGCCGCCATGACCGCCGGCCGGCTTGAAGAACAGCCTCTTGCGCGTTTCCCAAAGGTGCTGCGCGTTTTCGGCCGTCACGAGCACCGTGCGCGGAATCCCTTCAAGCGCAGCGAGCGCCTCAGGTGCCAGCCCCCAGGAGCGCAGAGCGGTCTGATCGGATAGCACAGTCATGTTGCGCTTGTCGGCGAAGAGCGCGTGCACGCGTGGATTCGGCGTGACAACGACGGCATCGTCGAGATAGGCAGCGCGAAGCGCGGCGTGCTCCGGCCGTTGGAGCGCGAAGTCGACGAGCCGGTTATAGACGAGATCGACGGGTTTGCCATCGACAACCAGCTGGCCGCCCTCGTATCGAAGCTGCGCGGCATCCGCGACACACGCGTCGATTCCGCGCTTCACGAAGAACCGCTGCGCGAGCAGGAATTCGGGGTAGAGGTACTGCTCCTGCGGGCGATCGTCGACGATCGCAACCTGCCGCGGCATACCGGCCTTTCGCTGCAGCCGCCACTCATTCTCGAACATGCGCAACACGGCTGGCTCGAATTCGTTCACCGCGGATTTGCCGAGAGCCGTATACACTTCCACGCAGCAAGTGTGTTGCGCCCTGGCCAGCAGCGCGTTCAGGAAAGCGCCGCCCGCATTCGTGTTGACCTCGATGAGCTTCGGCCCATCGGCCGTCAGGTGGAAGTCGTACCCCATGAAGACCCCGAGCGGCCCGGGATCGTGGCGGGCGGTGTCGGGCGCCCAGGACAGGACGGCGTCCCGGTAGCCTGTCAGTGCGGTCGCGGCTTCAATGGCCCGGACGATCCGCAGCATCGCTGCGATCTGACCCTCGGACAGGAACACCGGCGTATTGGAGAACAGATGCGGCCGCGCTTCGATGAAGGCGGCGCTCAGCTGTGCATCGCCCATCTCTTTCTCGAGAGCCCGGCGCAGCACATCTTGGTTCAGCGTAATGCAGAAGCACTCCTGATTGAGGCGATCGGAAATGTCCCGCGCCGGCGCGGATCCCGTAGCTCCAGACAACATGCTTACTACCTCGAGCCTGAGGGCCCGCGATGAATACTGAGCCAGTCGGGGAGTCCTGCCAAACTTTCGTTAGCGCGCAGTCGCGGCCCGCGCCGCTGCGGGCTCTAGCAACCGGCGCCGCCGCCCTATACGACGGACGCGGTGCCGAACCAGGCGCGCCCGACTCCCCATGCGGCGTGGTTCGTCAATGTGCGCCGGTCACGCGGCCCGCGGCCGAGTAGGGTCCGCCGCCCTCGATCGAGCCGGGCTCCGTGGGCTGGATGACCTGCTCGATTCGAAGTCGACGCTGCCCGCCCGGCATGACCCAATCGACCTCATCGCCTTCCTGATATCCGAGCACTGCCGTGCCGAGCGGCGCCAGCACGGAGATGCGATTCGCGCCGACATCGGCATCGGCGGGGTACACGAGCACGAACTCGCGTCGCTCTCCGCTGTTCAAATCCAGCACGCGAACTCGCGTCTGCATGGTGATGACACTGGCCGGCACGTCGACCGGATCGAGTACGAGCGCGCGCTCGAGCTCGAAACTGAGCTCTTCCAGGTGCTCGCGGTCACGCCCGGTGCACGCGCGACCGGCAAGTAGTGCCCGCAGCATCCGAGCATCCATCTGAGTGACTACAATGGCTCGATTCCGCATCGCTGACTCCTGAAACATCCGAGCGGCACGTGGAAGAATGCTGCCATCGGAAATTGGCCGAATACACGAGAGTCGCGCTCGGCACGTTGTGTGCGCCTGTGTTGGGAGCGGCCGGTAGTTCCAACGATTAGAATTATTCGTCCGCCTGGTTCGCTTTCCTGGAGCTCTTTGACGACCGCCGCGTAGATCGCAGTGTCTACGGCAGCATCAATGTCTCACGAGTTTGCCGATCAACCCGGCGACATCGTCGGCTCCC
>Ga0299912_10005533_pt1 | contig 10380 bp, 12 predicted proteins | sample RVTome_2_FD_207667 | JGI IMG/M metagenome (GOLD analysis project Ga0299912, IMG submission 207667) | Soil microbial communities from uranium-contaminated site in the Upper Colorado River Basin, Wyoming, United States - RVT95D214 (version 2) ... | reverse complement strand
ACTCAAAGAGTTCAAACGCATCGCCATGCGAAGCGACAAGACCGACAAGAGCTTCGCCGCAATGATCTACCTGGTCGCCGCCGTCATCAATTCCAGATGAATCTCAACAAGCCCTAGGCCGCGCCACCCCGATCCTGCTTGAACTGCAGATCGGGCAAACCCCTAGGCGCGGGCGATCTTGCCGCTGTGGTATTGCCCCCAGGCCAGGACTGCGATCGCAGCCGTGGCCACGGCAATGGCAAGAATGTTGATCGACTGCCAGCCGAGAAGTTGCAGCAGCAGGCCCGAAGCAATCGAGGCGACCGCCATGACGCCGAACACGACCTGCTCGTTGAGCCCCTGCACCCTGGCGGCCTCCTCCGCGCGGTAGCTCGAGGCCAGCAGCGCCGTCGAGGCAATGAAGCCGAGATTCCAACCCACGCCCAGCAGGACCAGCGACGCGACAAAGTGACCGACGCTGATGCCGCTCAGATTCACCACGCCAGCAGCCAGGATGCACAGAAGGCCGAGACTGGCAGTAAGGTGTGTACCAAGACGCGAGATGATTGCGCCGGTCACAAAACTCGGCGCGAACATCGACACGATGTGCCACTGGATGGCAAAGGCCGCTTCTTCGGTGGTGTGCCCGCAGACGAAGACCATGGCGAGCGGGGCGCCGACCATGACCAACGTCATCAGCGCGTAGCTGGCCGCACCCCCCACCATCGCGACGATGATCTGCGGCGAGCGCAGGAGTTCACCCAGCGAGCGCCCGGCCCTGCGGTCCTCTGCCCGCTTGACCGTCGGCGCCAGCCTGGTCCGCGACAGCACTCCGATGGCAACCACAGCAAGGCCCGCAATCGCCAGATAGGTGCCGGAAAAGGTAGCGCCCGGGATCAGGTCCTTCGACAGCATGCTGAGCTGCGGGCCAATGAACCCGGCGAGCACACCGCCGAACAGCACCCAGGAAATCGCTTGCGACTTCAATGCAGGTGGAACGCTGTCCGCAGCGGCGAAGCGATACTGCTGACCGAAAGCGCTCGACGAGCCGAAGATCGCGAGCGCTACGCAGAACAGCCAGAAGTTGCCAAGCCACGCAGCGGTCGCGGCGAGCAGCGCGGCCGGGATCGAGACAGCTGCGCCGAACATGAAACCCTGCCTGCGGCCCCACGAATGAATGAGCCAGGCTGCCGGGCCGGTGGCGAGTGCAGTGCCGATGATCATCAGCATGACCGGCAAGGTCGCAAGGCCCTGCGCCGGCGCCATCCCCGCGGCGGTAAGCGCCGCAACCGAAATCAGGATCGCTTGGCTGGAACCGGCCAGCGCCTGGCTGAGCGAGAGCAGTGCGATGTTGCGGAGCGGTGAACCTACACCCTCAGAATTCATGACGAAGACCTAGAAAGGTTTGTCAGCCGCCGGATTGTCGCGGTTTGTCTGCCTGGCGATCGCGTCCAGCACGCCATTGACCAGGCCTGCTGCGTCCTCCTCGTAGAAGGCCTTGGCGATATCGACATACTCGGTGATGACGACGCCGCTCGGGATATCCTTGCGCCGCAGCAGTTCGAAAGTGGCGGCGCGCAGAATGGCCCGCAACGTGGCATCGATCCGGGCGACCGGCCAACCCTTCTGCAGGGCGTTATCGACCGTCGGGTCGATGTCGAGCTGGTTACGGATCACGCCGGTCACGATCTGCCTGAAGAAGTCGGCGTCGGCCGGGAGGTATTGCTCACCCTCGATCTCGCGGCCGAGATGGTGGGCGCTGAACTGGGAGAGCGTATCTTCGAGGGACTGCCGGCCGACATCCATCTGGTACAGCGCCTGCACCGCGGCGAGGCGCGCTGCGCCGCGCTGATTGGCCGGCTTGGTGGCATCGGGCTTGCGTCGAGGTGCCTGCGTCACGCCTGGCCTCGGAGAGTAGTGTGTGGCGCGATGGCCATGAATGTCCGTCCTTGGTACGTGGCCGTGGATGCCGTGAACTGGTCCACCGCCTGGCGCGTCATCGGGGCGACCTGTTGACGCGATCGCCTACGGCATAGTCGCCCGAATACGAAACCGCAACCCAATTGGGGTGCTGCTCGAGACTGGAATTGGCGCGAGCTGTTCGCGCAGGCGTCAGAATTCTCGCTCGAAGGTGCGCAACATGTCGGCGCCGAGTGGCCGCCGGTCAACCTCGGCGAACCCTGCTGCCCGCAGCCGGCCCTCAATGCTGCCGAGCATGGCGGCCGGCACGCCCTTGCGGCCAAGCTCGGCAGTACCGGTCAAGAGGTGGAACCGGTCGACGAGTTCGGCGACAATCAGCGCCTCGGTGAGCCTCGCCCCGCCTTCGACCAGGAGGCGTCCAATTCCCCGATCCGAGAGTGCGGCCAATGCCTTGCGGAGGTTCGGGCGACCGCCCTTTCCCTCCACGCCGATCACCTGCACAGCCGGCGGGACGGCGAACGAACGCCCCTCTTCGGCAATGATTGCAGTTGGATAGCCGGAGACGCGGGCAATCAGATTCAAGCCCGGATTGAAGGCACGCGCGCCGACCAGGATCACCCGCTGGTGACTGCGGTGCTCAAGACCCGCAAGTCGAACGGTCAGGTCTGGATCGTCGATCTGCGCCGACCGCGCGCCCACCATGACCGCATCCGAAAGGGCGCGCTCGGTCTCGGTCCAGCGGCGCGCCTCTTCGCCCGTGATCGACACATTGGCCGCGCCAGGTAGCCCGATCATGCCATCTCGCGACACGGCAAGCTTGGCGGTGACGAACGGCCGCCCCTTGGTGCCCCTCAAGATGTGGGCTTCGTGCAAGAGCCGCGAAGGCATGTGGTCCACCAGCGCAACGTCGATTCCGGACTCCTGCAGCACTCTCATGCCGTTCCCAGCGGCGCGGGGGTCGGGGTCGAGCAGGCCGATGACGACACGGCGGATGCCTGCCTGAACGACCGCATCGGTACAGGGGGGCGTGCGACCCCATTGGCTGTGCGGTTCAAACGTGGTGTAGAGCGTCCGCCCGCGGGCGCCGTCGCGAGCTTCGGCCAAGGCCTGGACCTCGGCATGCGGCCACCCACCCCTGGCTGTCGCGGCGCGACCCAGGATCACACCGCGCTCTTCGTCGACGACAAGGGCGCCGACCGTCGGGTTCTCGGCGGTCGTTCCCAGGTACGGGCGGGCCAGTCGGGCCGCGGAGTCGAGCCAGCGGCCGTCCTGCACCGACGCCTCGTTCAATCCTCTTGGTCCTGCCGGCTGTCCTTGTCCTCTTCGCGCAGTTCGGCAAGGAACGAGCGGAAGTCATCGGCGGCCGAGAAGTTCTTGTAGACCGACGCAAAGCGAACGAATGCGACGTCGTCGAGGCCCTTGAGCCCCTCCATGACGAACTCGCCGATCTGATCGGAAGTGATCTCGACTTCGCCGAGGCTTTCGAGCTGCCGGACCACCCCCGAAATCATCCGCTCGATGCGCTCGGGCTCGACCGAGCGCTTGCGCAGCGCGGTATAGACGGAGCGCGACAGCTTCTCCCGGTCGAACGGCACCTTGCGGCCGGACTTCTTGATGACGGTGAGTTCGCGCAACTGCACGCGCTCGAACGTAGTGAAACGGCCGCCGCAAGCATTGCAGATGCGGCGGCGGCGAATGGCGCTGGAATCCTCGGTGGGCCGGCTGTCCTTGACCTGCGTGTCGTCGTTTCCGCAATAAGGACAGCGCATTGGCCGACCCTAGTTGGTGTAGATCGGGAAGCGCGCGGTGAGCTCAATCACCTTCTCACGCACCGCAGCCTCGACCGCGGCATTGCCTTCGTCCGAGTTCGCTTCACGGAGGCCGTCCAGCACTTCCACGATCAGGTTGCCGATCTCGCGGTATTCGGCCACGCCAAACCCGCGCGTGGTGCCGGCCGGAGTGCCCAGGCGGATGCCCGAGGTGACAAAGGGCTTTTCAGGATCGAAAGGGATGCCGTTCTTGTTGCAGGTGATGTAGGCGCGGCCGAGTCCCTGCTCCGCCCGCTTGCCGGTGGCATTCTTCTTGCGCAGGTCGACCAGCATCAGGTGGTTGTCGGTGCCGCCCGAGATGACGTCGAGGCCATGCTCCACCAGGGTCGCCGCCAGCGCCTTGGCGTTGGCCACGACCTGCTGGGCATACAACTTGAACTCCGGCGACAGCGCCTCCTTGAAGGCCACAGCCTTGGCGGCGATCACGTGCATCAGCGGCCCGCCCTGCAACCCGGGGAAGACGGCCGAATTGATCTTCTTGGCCAGTTCTTCGTCATTGCACAGGATCATGCCGCCGCGCGGCCCGCGCAGCGACTTGTGGGTGGTGGTGGTGGTCACGTGGGCATGAGGCACCGGTGACGGATGCACGCCGCCGGCGACCAGGCCGGCGATGTGTGCCATGTCGACCATCAGATACGCCCCGACTTCGTCGGCGATCTCGCGGAAGCGCTTCCAGTCCCAGAAGCGGGAATAGGCGGTGCCGCCGGCGATGATCAGCTTGGGCTTGTGCTCACGGGCCTTGGCGGCGACCTCATCCATGTCCAGCAAGTTGTCGTCGCGGCGCACGCCGTAGGAGACGACCTTGAACCACTTGCCGCTCATGTTGACGGGCGAACCGTGCGTGAGGTGGCCGCCGGAATTGAGATCCAGCCCCATGAAGGTGTCGCCCGGCTGCAGGAGGGCCAGGAACACCGCCTGGTTCATCTGGCTGCCCGAGTTCGGCTGGACGTTGGCGAAACCGGCGCCGAACAGCTGCTTGGCGCGCTCGATGGCGAGGGTCTCGGCGATATCGACGAACTGGCAGCCGCCGTAGTAGCGCTTTCCCGGGTAACCTTCCGCGTACTTATTCGTCATAACCGAGCCCTGCGCCTCGAGAACGGCGCGGGAAACGATGTTCTCCGACGCGATCAGCTCGATCTCATGCTGTTGGCGACCAAGCTCCTTGCCGATCGCGTCAGCGATCTCCGGATCGGACTGAGCAAGGGAGTCGGTGAAGAAATGCGGAAAGAGCGGAAGTGACGCGGCGGCGCTCATAGGCGTTCCCCGTTGGCAAAGGAGGCGTGGGTGCGATTGCTGCCTCGCTTACCACATTGGCCGACACGATTCCAAGCATGCATCAAGGTTTGGTATTCAGGCCGCTGAGCGTCACACCATCGTGTGTGCGTCATCCGGGCACGGGTCTGGTTCAATAGTCGCCGGGCCGCAGAAAGGCCGCGAGATGCCCGGCGCCGGGCGCGATCGCGTTCCAGCCGGAAGAGGGGAAATCAAAGACGGCGACCGCCGCGGTGGGGTACTTGGCGGCCAGCTTGGAGGATGATGCGGCGTCGCCGCCTGCAAGCAGGAGGGCAGCTTCCTGGATCATGGGATTGTGCCCGACCACCATGAGTGTTCCAGCCTCGCTGCCATTGGCGGCTATGACTCCCAGATAGCCCACGCCTGAGTAGAGGTCGTCGAGGAATTCGATCTCGGGCGCGCCTGGCAGATGCACGATTGCGTGTTCGAGGGTCTGGCGGGTGCGCAGCGCGCTCGAACAGAGGATGCGATCGGGGATGAGACGACGCGCCGCCAGCAACTTGCCCATCAGTGCCGCGTCACGCACCCCGCGCCCGGCAAGCGGGCGGTCGAAGTCGGCCAGGGCGGGATTGTCCCGCGACGATTCGGCATGACGAAACAACAGCAGGCGCGACAATGAAGTCCCCTTCCCATTTGGCCACCCTTGTACTCAGAATCGGCGGGGCTCGCTGGGAGTTGAGGTCTCGCTCAGTTTCCGCTTGAGCTTGGCAAGCGCGATGCTCTGCATCTGCAGGCGCGTCGCGGTGACCGGCGCAATGATCACCACCTCCGTGGCCGTGGCCGCGTCGATCGCCGCCACCCGCACCTGCTGCCCGAGTTGGGTGAATTCGAACAGGACCTCGACCGACGAACCGTTTCCGCCGCGCCCTGGTCCCATCGGCGATCAGCTCTCGAACGTGATCGTGCCGACCGCGTCGTGCTGGTACACGTCGTCGCGGAAGCTCACGGTGCCCTGACGATTGGCCCAGGCGGTGATGTAGGTGGTGTGGATCGGCACCTGGTTGGTGAGAGGCACATCCTCGCGGAGCCCTGCCTCGAAGGCCTGCTGCACGGTGGGCAAATCCCAGCCGCCATTGTCGCGGAGCAGCCAAGCGGCGAGGCTGTCGATGCCCTCGCAGCGGACGCAACCTGAGGAATGGAAGCGCGCATTCTCGCCGAACAGCGCTTTCTGCGGCGTGTCGTGCATGTAGACGTCGTGCTTATTGTAGAAATCGATCTTGCAGTGGCCCATCGAATTCTCAGCACCGGGATCTTGGCGAAACGTATACTTCACGGCTTCTTCGGTCTGCCAGTTGATGTCGGTCGGCTGAAGCTCGTTGCCGTTGCCGTCGAAGATGCGGATGCGAAACTTGGTCAGGTACTCCGGATCCTCGTTCATGTACTTGATCAGGTCGCGCTGGATGATGCTCTTGGGCACCGTCCAGTAGGGGTTGAACTTGACCTGGTGAATCTTGGAATTGAGGATCGGCGTCGGCCGGTCCACCTTCCCCACCACCGCAGTATGCCGCTGCACCACCGCGCTTGCCTCGACCGCCTCGATGGTGGCAGCCGGAATGTTGACGACGACGTAGCGGTCCGACAGCGCCGCGGCCCATTGCTCGATGCGCATCGCATTGAGCCGCAGCTGGTTGAGGCGGTAGTCGGTCGGCACGTTGAGGGCATAGTAGGTCGGTTCGTCGATCTGGCCGTTGATGATCAGGCCGTGACGAGCCTGGAACAGGCGCACGGCGGCGTCGAGGTTCTGGTCAAACGTGTCGTTGATCCGTTCTTCGACTGCCATGTCGCCATTGATCATCAGGCGGCGCTTGAGGGCTTTCACCGGCTTCCGGCGATGCCCGAGCATCAGCCCGAACCACTCCTGCTCAGGCAGCTCCCAGCTGCCGTTGACCGCCACGAACTGCTCGTAGTTCTGGATCGCCAGCTGCAGATTGTAGGCGGTGTCGTAGGAAAGGATCGGCTCTATCGTGTCGACGAGGCTCAAGGCGGTCGCCGTATTGCCGTCGCGATCGGCGTCACGCATCACCCGGTTGTGGGCGAACATGTCCCAGATGGTGTCTTCTTCCTGGGCACGCACCACAGCGGGCATGGCCAGGGCCGCCCCGAAAGTAGCCATGGAACCGAGAAGCCTGCGCCGATTGAACCGCATCAATTCACCTGAATTCGCCGATCTGCCCATACCTTAGCAGGGTGCCTCTTACCATCCGCTTACGGCGCCCTCAATTCCAGTCAAGCAGCTGTGATGCTGCCGAACCGGGGACGCCAGAACTCGTTGAAAAGCGGTGCCGATGGGTCGAACGTGGACCTCGTACCGTGTTCTATTCAGCGGGATTTGCGGCACAAATATGAAACGCCGGCGCAAGGCCGGCGTTTGTCCGTTCGGCTGTGGCCGCCGTGCCACATTGCCCACAGGTTCAGAGCTTGTAGAGGATCTGGTCGACCCAGAAGCGCTCGAGCCGGCCAAGCGCCTTGTTGAGGCCCTCGAAGGTGTCGTCGCTGAGCCCGCCAACCTTCTCGATCGACTTGAGATGCCGATCGTAAAGCTCGTCGATCACTTCGGCGACCTCTTCCCCCTTGGGGGTGAGACGGATGCGTACCGAGCGGCGGTCGGCGCGCGAACGCTCCTGGAAGATGTAGCCGGTCTCGACCAGCTTCTTGAGATTGTACGAGACGTTGGACCCCAGATAGTAGCCACGCGACCGCAGTTCGCCGGCGGTCATCTCGGCGTCGCCGATGTTGAACATCAGCAGGGCCTGAACCGGGTTGATGTCGTCCCAGCCCATGCGGTCGAATTCGTCCTTGATCAGGTCGAGGAGCCGGCGATGAAGCCGCTCTACCCGGCTGACTGCTTCCAAATAGAGCGGCTTCAGGCCTTCGGTCTTGCCCGGAACCATTGCCTCAGCGGCGTTGGATTTGATTGCCATTCTTGCCTCACTGTTTCTTCAACCTGCGCGATTTGTTTCGCGTCTCATGGGGCGAAAGTACGGCGCCCCAAATAAGATCGCCTTAAGCCGCACACTTAAAACTATCTTACTGAAAAAGTTCGGCATTTTGGCTTTATGATTGGTTACACCGGGTCATAAAGTTGTAACCTAAACGCCCCCTGAACGGGGGTGGCGGATCACTCCCGGGCCCGGCGCAGGCGCAGACCGAGAACAAAGATCAGAATGATGCCGACAAGCAGGACCAGCCGTACCGCAAAGCCGAAAGCCGACATGTGCACATCCTGGCTGCCGGCGAGGTAGAGCGCGAGTTCGACCGCTGTCGCGCCAACCAGAAGGACCGCACCCCAGCTCGCCTTGATCCAGAGCCCGACCGCTGCGAACAGGCGCGCCAGGGCGAAGATGGCGAGGTAGACGAAGCCGGTCGTTCCAAGCGTCGCCAGCGGGCTTGCCGCTCCATCCGAGATGCCCAGTAGCCGCGAGGCGTCGCTGAGACCGAGCAGCAGCGCGATCATGGCGACGATGCGGATGTAACGGCCGGAAATCTCGTTCTTGAAGTCCATCGACTGCCCTCGCTGCGCGCTTCACTTAGCCCGGAAGCCCAGGTGCGACAAGCACGAGGCCGTCCGTCCCCGATCGCAGGCTTGGCTCGGCCTCACCCGGGCTGATAAAGAGCGGACTCGAAAAGGGAGCATCCGAATGAGCGAGCGCTGGGTCAAGCACGACATGGACTTTCTGGCCGGCCGGCGCCACCGGCGGCTGCGGCAGTCGGGCTGGATGCGCGACCTCGTACGCGAAACGAGCCTTTCTCCGTCCGACCTGATCTGGCCGCTGTTCGTCATCGAGGGGAAGAACGAGCGGGCGCCGGTCAAGTCCATGCCGGGCGTCGACCGGCTGAGCATCGACCTGGTCGTGCAGGCGGCAAGGGAGGCGGCCGCCGAAGGCATACCGGCGCTGGCGATCTTTCCCAATACGCCCGGCCATCTGCGTAGTGATGGCGCCGAGGAGGCCTACAACCCCGACAACCTGATGTGCCGCACCCTGAGCGCGGTCAAGCAGGCGGTGCCCGAGATCGGGCTCATCGCCGACGTGGCTCTGGACGAGTACTCGAGCAACGGGCAGGACGGGCTGGTCCGCGACGGCGTGATCCTCAACGACGAGACGGTGGAAGTGATGGTGAAGTCGGCGATCGTGCAGGCGCACGCCGGCGCCGATGTCATCGCCCCCTCGGACATGATGGATGGCCGCGTGTTTGCCATCCGCCAGGGGCTCGATGCCGAAGGCTTCGACGGCACTGCGATCATGTCCTACACGGCCAAGTATGCCTCCGCGTTCTACGGCCCGTTCAGGGATGCGGTGGGATCGGGCGAGCGGCTCGTCGGCGACAAGCGCACCTACCAGCTCGACTACGCCAATTCGGACGAGGCCCTGCGGGAGATCGCGCAGGACCTGGACGAAGGCGCCGACATGGTGATGGTCAAGCCCGGCCTGCCCTACCTCGACATCGTGCGGCGCGTGCGCGACAACTTCAACGTGCCGGTATTCGCCTACCAGGTCTCGGGCGAATACACGATGATCACGCTGGCCTGCCAGACCGGGGTGATGGACCGCACGGCGGCGATGCTCGAGAGCCTGCATGCGTTCAAGCGGGCGGGCGCCAAGGGCGTGCTCACCTACTTCGCGCTGGAAACGGCTCGGCTGCTGAATCGGTGAATTCTCGGGCGCAACACTTGCGCCCGCCCCTACCGTCCCCATTTCTCTGCTATGACGTATGCAGGGCCCGCGGGGCGCACTATGAGAACCGACCTTCCCGATCCGATCTCGGCGCCAGAGCTGTTCGAGGGCGTGCTCCAGCGCCGGGTGATCGCCTATCTGATCGACCTGAGCGCCATCATCGTGATCACCCTGGTCTTGGCCGTGGTCGGTCTGATCGCCGGGTTCTTCAGCCTTGGCCTGGGCTGGCTGACGATTCCGATCCTGGTGCCTGTGGGTATCCTCGCCTACTACGCCACGACCCTCGGATCGCCGAGGCGGGCGACGCTAGGCATGGCGGCAATGGACCTTGTGCTGACGCCGACGCGCGGGCGGCCGCTCGATGGCTGGAGGGTGCTGATCCATCCGCTGGTCTTCTGGATCACCGTTTGGGTGGCCTGGCCGATCTCGCTCGCCTTCGCGCTGTTCACGCCGCGGCGCGAAATGGTGCATGATCTGATCACCGGCACACTGATGCTGCGCCGATCGCCGATGGAGCGCCACTGGCGGAGCAAGGCTCGCCGGGCCAGCACACAAGCTTGATGGAAGTGCTGTTGCGGTGGGAAGTTGCCGCGTCTAGACTGTTTCCTCAGTCAAGGCAGGGCCGTAGATGACGGACCAGACACCGGAAAACACCCAACTCTTCCTCACCGCGGCCATGCCCTGCC
>Ga0299912_10005532_pt1 | contig 10382 bp, 9 predicted proteins | sample RVTome_2_FD_207667 | JGI IMG/M metagenome (GOLD analysis project Ga0299912, IMG submission 207667) | Soil microbial communities from uranium-contaminated site in the Upper Colorado River Basin, Wyoming, United States - RVT95D214 (version 2) ... | reverse complement strand
ATTCAGCGGGAATCAGTTACCCTGGCTACCGTCACCTTCCAGAACTACTTCCGCATGTATCAGAAACTGGCGGGCATGACCGGTACCGCAGTTACGGAAGCCGAGGAGTTCCACAAGATCTATAAGCTGGAAGTTGTAGTCATACCAACGAACAAACCCTTGATTCGCACTGAACACCCTGAGCAGATTTACAAAGACGAAAAGACCAAGTTTGCCGCTGTGGCCAGGGAAATCAAGCAACTAAATGACCAGAAAAGGCCTGTCCTTATCGGCACGACCTCTATCGAGAAATCAGAACTTTTGTCTGATCTCCTGACGAAAAATGGCGTTCGCCATGAAGTGTTAAATGCCAAGCATCACGAGAAAGAGGCAGCTATAATTGCTCAAGCCGGGCGGCTGGGGGCGGTAACAGTCGCTACCAATATGGCCGGGCGGGGTGTGGATATTATCCTTGGTGGCAATCCCGAGGGGCGTGACGAAGCAGAATGGCGGGAAGAGCATAATAATGTCGTTGGGCAGGGAGGGCTTCACATTGTAGGTACCGAGCACCACGAAGCCCGGCGCATTGATAATCAGCTTCGGGGAAGGGCAGGAAGGCAGGGAGACCCGGGCAGTTCTCGTTTTTATGCTTCCATGGAAGATGAGATTATCAGCCGCTTTGGTGGCGAGCGTGTCAAGGGGATCATGCAGTGGGCAGGCATGGATGAAAACACTCCAATTGAGCATTCATTCGCCACCAAGGCTATGACCAATTCCCAGGTCAAGACTGAAGCCTATCATTTCGATATTCGCAAACACCTTGTGGAATATGATGATGTCGTTAACAAGCACCGCGAGGTGATTTACGCCGAGAGGAAGAAAATCCTCAGCGGGGCCGACCTCAAGGCCAATATACTATCTATGGTCCGGGATGAAATCCAGGGTCTGGTAGCCAAGCACCTCAGTGGCCCTCATCTGGCCTCTCCCTTGAAGGGAGAAGAAGGTGGGGGTGAACTGGAGAAATCTAGTCTCTCCGGCTTGCTTGATGATGTCTCCACCATCTTCCCCCTACCGCCTCAGTTAAGAAGCGACGGACTTTCTGAACTTAGCGACAAGCAGATCGCAGAGAAGTTGACTGATTATGCCACAGCGCTTTATGACCAGCGTGAGCAGGAGCTAGGTCCTGAAAACATGCGAATAGGGGAGAGGCTGGTGATGTTGCGAGTTATTGACCGGTTATGGATGGAGCACCTTACGACCATGGATCACTTGCGTCAGGGGATAGGTCTGCGGGCTGTTGGCCAGGAACAGCCACTGGTAGTGTATAAGAGGGAAGGGCATGCCTCTTTTGAAGCCCTGTTAGCCAGCATCCAGCATGATGTCGCCCATACTATTTATCACGTCGGTCTTACCAAGGACGCTCCGCAAAAGAAGAAGGAGGCAATGCCGGTGGGCAGAAGGGCTGGGCGTAATGACCCTTGCCCGTGCGGCTCAGGCAAGAAATACAAGCATTGCTGCGGTAAGTAGAAAACTTTGCGTACTTGTGATTGCAGGCGAAATGGTCGCCTGCTATTATGAAGGTGTCCCAAAATGTAGCGCGAGGCTTTAGCCTCGTGCCGCGCGACCCTAAAGGGTCGCACTACAAAATAGAGGATGTAGTTGCCCAATTTATTGGGCTTATGATCTATGAAAGGAGGAGGGTGCAATGCCAATTTATGAGTATAAATCAAGAAATGGTGCTCACTGCAAGGTATGTAAGGGCAAGTTCGAGGTCAGACAGGGTATAAATGATGAACCGCTGACAAGATGCCCCGAATGCGGCTCTGAGATAAAGAGGGTCTTTTCTCGCCTATTCCTGAGCAGAAAAGAGTCCCTTACCCATGAGGGCCCCCTCAACTATTTGGAGGACGAGGACGAAGAATTAGGGATGGAGGAAGACCTCGCCGAAGACGAAGTCTGGGAGTGAAAGGGACCTCCCAAGAAGTATGAATATTGCTGCGGGAGGCAAGAAATGGAAATGACATTGGGTGTTACCACCTGCGATAAGTGTGGAGAGCCTATGAGAGTGGGACAGGACATTGTTATGATAGGCCTAAGCACTGTTGCTAGAGAAAATTGTGACTTGGAGGTTCCAGAGCCTGAGATAAGATATGCATGTCACCTTGACTGCTGGGATGGCGTAGAGGTCGACTATTAGCACAGGACGAGATAACGTTGAGTAGTTATTGGTTAGTCGTGGGTTCCCCCCATAATTGGAAGACTGCTTTTGAGCACAAGAACATTTGGGGCCTCAAACAAACACAGCGACATCTTTGGGATAGACTAAATGAAAGGGATGCGTTGCTCTTTTATGTCACAAGTCCTGTAAGTGGAATAATCGGTCATGGCACTGTCCGTACGAAGTTTCGTCAGGACCAGCCTTTGTGGCCTCAAGAGATTAAAGAAAAAGAGGTTATATGGCCATTGCGATTCGAGTTTAATGTGGAGCGTTGCCTTCCCCTTGACAAGTGGCAAACATTCAGAATAACTTCGAGGGAACTGTTTCCTCGGGGAGGATTCCAGCCGTTGGAAGGTGGCATGGGGCGGCAACTTGTTTCGAGGTTCACATCCCTGCCCAAGGAATACCACGTGGAGACTCCCGCGCCAATCTCAGCAAAAGAGACTGGTCTTGCGTATTCCAACGAACTCTTAGAAGCAAAACAAGCTTCGCCTTCGCACGATGAGCTTAAACATAGACTGGCAGAGATTGGCAGACTCCAAGGTTATCTTGCCGACGAGGAGTATGTATTTGATATTGGGAAACTCGACGTTGTCTGGAGGAAGGTGGAGCGCTCCGTGCCAACCTATGTGTTTGAAGTCCAAGTCGGTGGAGATGTATATCACGCTCTGGGAAAACTAAAGCATGCCTTCGATTTATGGAATAGCCACATTTTTATCGTTGCGCCCCAAACAGAGCGCAATAGAGTCGAGGGTTTACTATCTGGGACGTTCCATGAGATTAATAAGCGTATCAAATTCATTGAGTTGGAAAAGGTAGAGGAGCTTTATAAACGCAAAAGGGCTTATTTAGACTTTGAAAAGGAACTGGGCATATAGTGTTTCCGGGAAGAGATAAATTTGCCGAAGAAGGCGAGAGATGCTTGATAGAGACGTTATTGAAGAATTCCTTGATTGCAGACTTAAGGAGATGAAGATAAGAATCCCTAAGGATATTAGGAAGGAAGCCCTAGTTGAGACTTTTTGCCAGTATGTTGAGGACGATTACTACGAATGGCTGAAGGACAATTTCAAGTCTTTCTTCGGGGATGGTGAGCTTGATTGGGAGTGGATAAAGAGGAAGATTAAGACATAGCTACCGTGTTCGACTAAAAGGAGGAATTCATGTCGCAAAAAGTAACCAAGGAAGAGCTCTTGGCCAAGGCAAAGAAGCCGGCGGAAGATGCTATGAAATTGCATGCATTCTATCGGGGCAAGATGCAGACAGTGCCCAAATGCGAGGTCCGTGACTTTAATGATTTTGCCATCTATTATACCCCCGGTGTCGCTGAGCCCTGCCGGGCGATAAAGGCAGACGAGTCGAAATTTGCGGAGCTGACTAACAGATGGAACACCATAGCTGTTGTTTCGGATTGTACCAGGGTGCTGGGACTCGGAGATATCGGTCCGAAGGCGGGCTATCCCGTGATGGAAGGAAAGTGCTTATTGTTCAAGTACCTTGGCGGCGTGGATGCCGTGCCTATCTGTCTAAATACCAAAGACCCCGATGAGATTATTCAGGCGGTTAAATGGCTGCAACCATCTTTCGGCGGCATTAACCTGGAAGATATTGCCAATCCTAAGTGCTTCTATATTCTGGATCGCCTGAGGGCCGAAGCTGAGATTCCGGTGTGGCATGATGACCAGCAAGGAACAGCTACAGTGATGCTGGCCGGATTGATAAACGCTTTGAAGATCGTGGGCAAGAAGATGAGCGAGGTGAGGATTGCCCTCAATGGTTCTGGAGCAGCCAACGTGGCTTCGGCCAGACTTCTTTTCGCCTCCGGAGCCAGGCCTGGGGCCACTATAGTGGTTGATAGTAAAGGCATCCTTCATCCCGGACGAAAAGATATAGCGGAAAAGAAAGAAGAATATGCCGATAAGTGGCGGTTTTGCCAGACTACCAACGGTGAGAAAAGGACTGGCGGCTTGACTGAGGCATTGAAAGGTGCTGATGTACTTGTCTCCTATGCCAAGTCAGGGCCGGGAGTAATTACGCCTGAGCAAGTCAAGTTGATGGCAAACGATGCCATATGTTTCATTTGTGCTAATCCCATACCTGAAATCTGGCCCTGGGAAGCTAAGGAGGCAGGAGCCAGAATTGTGGGCACTGGCAGGTCCGATTTCCCCAACCAGGTGAATAATTCCGTAGGTTTTCCTGCTATATTTCGTGGCGTTCTTGATGTCGGGGCAAAGACTATCACCGATGATATGTGCATTGTCGCCGCCCGGTCATTGGCAAGATATGCCGAAGAGCACGGTATGAGTGAAGATAAGATCGTGCCAACTATGGGGGAGACAGGAGCTTTTGTGCAAGAAGCTGTAGATGTGGGAATGGAAGCTCAGAGAGAAGGAATTGCCTCGATAAAGATCAGCCGCCAGGAACTGCGCAAGAAGGTTGAGTCCATGATTAATGGTGCCAAGGCAACCCACGATGCCCTGGTTAAGGCTGGCTGCATCCCTCGAGCGGTGACCGATTGAGAGCGCCTGTAGGCTTGTATCGAAGCCCGCGAGTTATGGCGACGAGTTAATGGCGAGGTTACCTCCTCTGCTATCTGGGCTTAAGCTTCAGCTATGCCACACTCGCCAGCTTGGCCTTTGAGCGTTTCCACGGCGTGGGGCAGCGCCGGCAGTATCACTTGAAGGCATTCTCGTACTGCTTTGGGACCTCCCGGCAGGTTGATGATCAGGCATCTCCCGCGAGTGCCCACGACCGCTCGACTGAGCATGGCATGGGGAGTCTTCTTGAGGCTCTCGGCCCTCATTGCCTCGGCAAAACCGGGGACAATTCTATCCACCACGGCAAGAGTCGCCTCCGGGGTAACATCTCTGGGAGTGAGTCCGGTTCCACCTGTGGTGATGACCACGTCCAGGTTGTCCTTGTCTGCCCAGTTAACCAGCTTCTCAACAATAAGTCCCTTCTCATCAGGAACGATGTCGTAATTCACAATGCGTGCATCCATGTGGGAAAGGATTTCGCGAATAGCCTCTCCGCTCTTGTCCTGACGCTCTCCTCTTGACCCTTTGTCACTGATGGTCAATATCCCTGCGGTAAACATTTTCTTCACCTATAGTCTTCCGGCGATGAAGATTCGCTCTGCACTATATCTCCAACCAAGATACGGGCTCTATTCTTCATAACTCCCCTTGCCCCTCTTGTCTTAAGAGGGGGATCATGGAATCAGAAGGCGTTGTTCTATCTGTTCAACACGAAACTCTTCTCTATGAAGTCGGCTATTGCCACTGTGTCACCCCATCTGAAAGTTGGCGGCCCACAGCTATCAGCGGTCACAGTGTCCAATGACCCATCGGTGACAACGGCTGAAAGTTCCCCGGGAGAACACAACAGGTCATCCCCGAGTTCTTTTCTGTGCACTTCGATCTTGGGGAGTCTGCTTTTCTTGAATCCTTCCACAAGAATGAGGTCGAATTCAGGGCCAATGATGGGCAGGACTTCGTCAATGCTAAGATCGTGGGCTACATTCTTGATGAATGCAAGCTTATCAGGCGAGCTAATGCACACGGCATCGCTGCCGGCTTCAGCAAACCTCCAGGTATCTTTTCCAGCATGGTCTATTTCCATCCCGCCATGGCAGTGCTTGACGGCAGCGACTTTGTAGCCTCTTCTCTTGAACTCGGTAATGAGTTGCTCCATAAGCATTGTTTTACCAGATTCCGATTTGCCCACGATGGAAACAACTGGCACCGTTTTCGCCTCACCTTGTTCCTCCCCCCAGTCCAGCATCTGCACCTCGACCACGTCTCCGGTCTTTACCCCTTTCCTGCTTTCTGGGATAACGGCCAAACCATTGGCCTTGACCATGGATGTAAGGATTCCAGAGCCCTGGGGACCGGTAACAGAGGCATAGTATTGACCACCGCGCCTGGTCACCATCACCCTGGCGAAGACGCGACGGCCGTCAGTATTGGTAATATCACCCTCGATAGTTGCCCGGATAGTTGGCTTTGCCAGCACTTTCTTTCCCATCATCTTCAATATGGCGGGCCGGGCGAATTGTTCAAAGGTAATCATGGAGCTGACGGGATTGCCCGGCAGTCCCAAATGAGGCACCTTCCTCTTCTTCCTTCCCATCGCCATCTTAATAACCCCAAAGGCAAGCGGTTTGCCAGGCTTCATGCAGACAGTCCAGAAACCAATCTCCCCATGCTCAGCCAGGACGTCCTTCACAATATCGTAGTCGCCCTTAGACACACCACCGGAGGTTATGAGCATATCTGCGTCCAAACCCTTGGCTATTCTCTCGGTTAAAGACTGAATTGAATCGCGCCCTATGCCCAGGATTCTGGGAATTCCGCCATAGCGAGAGACCTCGGCGGCAATGGTATAGGTATTGCTGTCATGAATCTGACCGGGAGCTAACGCCTGGTCAACACTGGTAAGCTCATCCCCTGTAGCCAGAATAGCCACAGTCGGCCGGCGGATAACCAGCGCAGTAGAGTGCCCCACTGATGCCAGCACTCCTATCTCTTGAGGGCGCAGCAACGTTCCCTTTTCAATAATTAGATTTCCCGTGGCGATGTCCTCGCCTCTGCAGCGGATGTTCAATCCCTTCTTTGCCTGGCATAGTATGCCAATCTGCGTCGAATTCCTTCTGGACGATTTGCGGCTGACTTCATCGGTATCCTCAAATTGAACTACGGCATCAGCGCCTTCGGGCAATGGTGCTCCCGTCATAATGCGGATAGCCGTCCCCGGCTTCACCTCTTTTGTGGGCATAGACCCGGCAGCAACCTCTCCGACCACGACCAAATGCCTGGGAGATGATTCATTGGCTCCACGAGTGTCTTCAGCCCGCAGGGCATAACCGTCCATGGCGGAATTATCGAGCGGCGGTATATCTATGGTGGAATAGACATCCTCGGTCAGAACCTGTCCCAGGCAATCCAGAATGGGCTTCCGTTCGGGTTCGAGGACCTCAACATAGCTCAGAACCTTCTTGAGCGCTTCTTCCACAGAGATCATGCAAGGGACTCCTAAGACCGTATTATAGATTATCTTTACCGTCATACCAATCTTCCCTTCCGTTTCCATTCAACAAAAACGAAATGCGTCGCTCAGCACTGTGCCTAACCTCCGTTCAGACAGAACACACACGAAGCTGAGGATACAAAGCCGGGCGGGAGAAAGTCATCGAGGATTTTGAGCAAGAAATCTCAAATTCCTATGCAAAACCCATTGCTTTTTTCTTGACGGTGGGTTAGAATAGCTAACATTATGCTTGGAGACAATAGCCAGTGATCAACAGTCTGGTAGGCTTGGCTATTCTATTCCCCATCATCACCGGCCTTATTTGCCTACTGATCAGAAACCACAAAGCCAGAGGCGGTATTGTTTGTCTTACCGCTGGGGTCCTCATAGTAACCTCCATGCTTTTCCTGCGCCAAGGTTCTTCTCCCATAGAATATTCACCCGCTTCTGCATGGGATTCAGTCATCCTGGTTTTCAATTATGTCATACTAGCGGTCTTCCTGATTCTGGCTATCAGGGATATTGCCCAGAGAGGTATATCTCGACACAATATCCTGACCATAGTTTTGACCCTGGCCGCAGGTATCCCCCTGGCAATTTTTGAGTTTTCCTGGGCACCGCACACACCATTGGAAGTTACCCCTGCCCTCTATATTGACCATCTGTCCATAATCATGTGCCTTATCATTTCCATAATAGGCTCGCTTATCTGCGTCTATGCCATAAGGTATATGAAAGACCATGAAGAGCACCGCATACATCTCGGGGAACTTGAGAAGACAACACAGCCGAGGTTCTTCTTCTTCATGCTCATGTTCCTCGGTGCTATGAACGGATTGGTCTTCGCCAATAATCTAATCTGGCTGGCATTCTTCTGGGAAATGACCACATTGGCCTGTTGGGGCTTGATTAGCCATGATAGAACTCCCATTTCCATAACCAACGCCTTCCGCGCCTTGTGGATGTGTCTTATTGGCAGCGTTGGCTTCAGCCTGGCTATCATGTTTCTGTGGAAGAGCTCAATCAACACAATTTCGTTGATGGAGGTCATCAGCAATGGCGCCTCAGCCGGTTCCCTGTTTCTTTTGCCCTTCGCTCTGCTATGTCTGGCTGGCTTCACCAAGGCAGCGCAACTCCCGGTTCAGAGCTGGTTGCTCGGAGCCATGGTTGCCCCCACACCAGTTTCCGCCTTACTGCATTCCAGCACTATGGTTAACGCTGGAGTTTACCTTGTGCTACGCATTGCCCCCGGCTTTCAAGGTACCCATCTTTCTACCCTCATAGCTGTTTATGGCGGCGCAGTCTTCCTGGCTACCGCCATACTGGCCATAAGCCAGAGCGAGGGGAAGAAGGTTCTGGCTTACTCCACAATTGGCAATCTCGGTCTCATCATACTTTGTGCGGGCATAAATACTCCGCTAGCCATAGCTGTGGGCATTATGCTCCTGATCTTTCACGCTATATCCAAGGGGCTCCTCTTTCTATGCGCCGGTGCTATTGAGCACCACATTTGGAGCAGGAATATAGAAGATATGGAGGGGGTAGCTAGAAGGCTCCCTCTTCTGACAGGCATAACTATGGCGGGAATGCTTTCCATGCTGGTAGCTCCTTTCGGTGTCCTTATCGCCAAATGGGGAGCTATGGAGGCAGCCTCTGGCATTGGCGTATGGTCAACTCTGGTCCTTGTATTGCTCATGCTCGGCTCAGGAGCTACTACCGTTTTTTGGGCCAAGTGGATTGGACGCTTTCTATGCCACAGCCCTGTGCCGGGAAGGGCCAAGATGGAACCATTCGTTCCCCTTTATCATGGCATCTTGTTGATGCTAATTACCTTTGCGGTAGTGTTTAGCATTCTGATTGCTCCGCTATATAACAACATTGTCGCCCCAGCTTTAACTGAAGCAGGCTACAATGCAGCTGCAGCTTTTACCACCGGCGGTGGGTTCTTGAAATCCCCCATGGGTGTTTTCGCGGCCTGGCCAATTTTCATAACAATCACCTTGGCTCTCTTAATTCCTGCCCTTGCCGCCAGAGCAAAGCCCGAAGCAAGTCGCAGTTCCTACATGTGCGGAGAGAATGTGGAAGTTGGGATCGACGAATTTGTAGCTGTAGCTGACGAAAGAACTAAGCTTAAGACCGGCGGATTCTATATTGAGAATACACTGGGAGAAGGAAACCTTAATAGATTTGTCGTGCCCGTGGGCATTGTGTTACTTGTTATTCTGTTCATTTTGGCGATGATATGAGCACAGGTTGGTTAATCGGAAGTGCGGTAATTGCGGTCATAGTAGCCCCTTTGATAGGGGGATTACTCAGAGGCATTGACCGCAAGCTGACCGCCCATATGCAGGGAAGAATCGGACCGCCGATAATACAGCCCTTCTATGATGTCATCAAGCTCTTTGGCAAGAAGCCAATGGTTGCCGGTGGGGCTCAGCTTGCGTTCGCCTATGCTTTTCTCGCCTTAATCATCACTGCAGTAGTATTCTTCGCTCTGAGGCAAGACTTGCTGGTGGTCCTCTTCATTCTCTTTTTTGGCAGTCTTTGCCTTCCTCTTGGAGCTTTGAGCGTGAAGTCCCCCTATAGCCAGTTGGGAGGACATCGGGAACTGCTGCAGTTCCTGGCCTATGAGCCGATCTTGCTTCTGGCGGCAATACCTGTTGCCCTGAAGTCTGGGGGATTCTCTATTGCCAATATATTTGAGGCTGGACAACCGCTCCTCCCAGACTTATGGATTACTTTTATTGCCCTGCTGATTGCCCTGGCTATAGTGATGAGAAAATCTCCTTTCGACATCTCGAGTTCGGAGCATGCCCATCAAGAGCTAGTTAGAGGGGTGGTCACAGAATACTCCGGCCCCTATCTAGCCCTGATAGAGATAGGACACTGGTACGAGATGGTTTTGATCCTGTCTATCATGGGACTTCTCTGGGTGACAGGCAGCCTATGGTGGCTATCCATCATAATAGCCTTAGGAAGCTGGTTCATCATGCTCATTGTGGACAATATCAATGCTCGTCTCACCTGGTCCTGGATGCTCAAATTCGCCTGGGGCGCCGGCATAACCTTAGTAGCTTTGAATATACTATTTATCAACTTAGGCTGGATGTAAGAAAATGGGAATTCTAAGTACGTCAAGAATGAAATCGCCCTGGCT
>Ga0299912_10005531_pt1 | contig 10382 bp, 7 predicted proteins | sample RVTome_2_FD_207667 | JGI IMG/M metagenome (GOLD analysis project Ga0299912, IMG submission 207667) | Soil microbial communities from uranium-contaminated site in the Upper Colorado River Basin, Wyoming, United States - RVT95D214 (version 2) ... | reverse complement strand
CGAGGAGGTTCGCCGGCGGTTCGGCGGGCTGCTCCGGTTTGGAGGGGAAGTCCATCTCGATCAGGTCGCCGCGACGGTAGGCGCGCAGCTCGCCGCTCTTGGTTGCGAAACGCGCGATCTCGGAGGGCCGAAGCACGCCCTCTTCCCACAGCACGTGGGCGGATGCCAGCGTGGCGTGGCCGCACAGCTCGACCTCCACCGCGGGCGTGAACCAACGCAGCCGGAAGCCGTCCCCCTCGCGCAGCAGAAAGGCGGTCTCCGAGAGGTTCATCTCGCGCGCCACGGCCTGCATCCAGCGCTCGTCGCGAGGCTCGGTGAGCAGGCACACACCCGCGGGGTTTCCGGCAAACGGTTCCGCGGAGAACGAATCCACCTTGAATGCCCTGATGCCCATGGTTACGACCTCTGCCTCTCGGCCTCCGCCAGCTCGGCGAGCGCCGCGTCGGCCACGAAGCGGACGAGCGTCGTGCACACCTCGGCGTGGACCCGGTCCAGCTCCTCCTGCGGGTTCTCCACGTTGAAGTCCAGGCCCGTGAGCTTGCGGCACTCCAGCGTGCCGAACTCCTCCTCGAAGCGCCGGAACACGCCGTTGACCACGCGGTAGACGAGCTCCTTGCTCTCCTTGTCGTCGGGGGAGGTGCGTCCGAGGCGAAGCCCCACCGCGGCGGCACACCCGGTGAGGCAGCCGCAGGTCAGACCGCGCCGGGCGATCCCCCCGCCGAACGCGGCGCCGGCGCGCTGCGGCTCGACAGCGCCATCGGGCGCGAGGGCCAGCAGCATCGCCTCGGCGCAGTTGTAACCGCGGTTGAACTGCTCGACTGCCATGTCGCGGGGATCGCTCGGTTTCGGGCTTGAGACGCTCACGATGCCTCCTAGTCCACGATGAACAGCTTCGCCCCGCCTGCCGTGCGGGAGCGATGGGGCGCTGCACCCTCCGCCACTTGGTAGCTCTCCCCTGCGCGCAGCACGTGCGCCTCGCCATTCGAGAGCTCGGTGACCAGCTCGCCCTCGAGCACCAGCAGCACGTGGCCGCGCTCGCACCAGTGGTCGGCCAGGTATCCGGGCGAGTACTCGACCATGCGTACCCGGACGTTTCCGGCATCGACGGTGCGCCACTTCGCGACCCCGGTCTCGCCGGGGTGCTCGGTAACCGGCACGCGGCTCCAGTCGGTGGTGCTGAACGGCACGCCTTCGATCCTCATGCTCGCCTCGCTCTCTCCGTCCCCGAGGCCCCTATGCTGCGCCTCTGACCCGTGCCAGCGCCAGTACCGGGTTGCGCCGCCGCGCGTACTCGGCCCGGACCTACTTCACGTGACGGGCGTAGTGGCCGTCACGAACGAACCGGTCGAGGAGGACCTGGCCTGGCGTGGAGGCGTGCGGGTCCACCGTCTGCTTGGCGAGCGCGAGCAGGCGAGCCGGGCGGGCGAGGGCGCCCGCGCGGAGATCCATGCCACCAAATCAGGCTGTGCGCTGCGTTCGAGGCGCTTTCCCCAGCCAGGGCGGCGCTGGTCCTGATCCACGAGGTGTTGCACCACTCCGGTATGAGCGAGAAGCCTCCTGACCCCAACGGGTTCACGTCTGAGGAGATCAACGGCCTGGTACGCGCTAACTGCGGGCGTTGACTTGGCGCTCGGTAATCGGCGGTCACGGCGCACGCGTCGTCCTGGGTTCGCAGCACGTGCAGGTAAGGGGTTGGTGGGACAACTGGAGGCGAGCCGGAGGAGATCCGTAGCGCGTAGGAACCAGAAGTGTAAAGACTCGTGAAGCGCCGCGCCCGAGCCTGGCTTCATGGGGCAGGCAGGGTGGAACGATGCCGAGAGGCGGCCCGGTTCGGCCAGTCCGAGACTGCGGCGTCTCATCCGGGTGTGCTGTGGCACATTGCTCCTCGCGCGGGCCGCGGTGGCGGCGGATGGGCCCGCGGTGAGCGCAAGTCCTGAGCGATCCGGCGCCAAAGCCAACGTCAACGGGAACCTTGCCGGCCCTGTGAGGCGACAGCTCACTCTGGCCTTTCGCTTTGCGCAGGAGAGAATCCGGACCAGTCCGACCTGCTCCGCGTTGTTCGACCGGCTGGGGGAGGATGGGGTTGAGCTGCTCGCGAAGCTCCGCTTCGACGAAGTGAGCTTCGAGAAGAGCGGCGACAGCTGCGGTCCCGGCGTACCCGCCCACACGAAGCTCGGCAGCCACCTGGTCAGGCTCTGCCCGGGCTTTGGAGTGCTCCCGTTGCCCGAGGCGGCGGTGACCGTGATCCACGAGGCGCTGCACAGCGCCGGGATGAGCGAAAAGCCTGCCGACCCGAGGGGCCTCACCCCCAAGGAGCTCAACCGCCTCGTCAGAGCCAGCTGCAGTTTCTAGCCGGAAGGGGAGTGGTCTAGAACGCTTCCGCTGGGGGGAAGTGGCGCGGCCGCCCTCAGCCGCGCACCACCTTTTGCCTTCATCGCAGGCCTTGGTGGGACACGCACAGTGGGCGAGGGCAGCGGGAGGCCAAATGGAGCACAGGTGAGTTCCTCCGTAGCGTGTAACGATTAGTAGCGTAAAGGCTTGCAACGCGCCGAACCCGATCATGACCTCATGAGCAAACCGGGATGGCGCGGCGCAACGTCGCTGCAGGCCCGGGCAACACCGCGACCGCCTCGGACCGCTCGGGACCCGCACGATGTTCTTTGGTCCCAAGAGCCCGGCGGTGCAGTCGGCGGTTCGCGCGAGGTTGCCCGCACGCGGTGCAGGCGGCTTCCCGCGTTGGCGTGCTGCACGTTCCTCCTGGTGGGCGTGGCGGCGGCCGCGGACGATCACGGGGAGGCGAAACCGACCACCAGTCGATCTTTGACCGCAACGCCCCAATTGACCGGTTTCCTGCCTGCCCCCTTGCGGAGCCATTTGCGCATCGCGTTTCGCCTCGCGCAAGAGAGGATTCGGAACAGGCGCGCGTGCGCGGCCCTGTTTACCAGGCTGGGGGCCGACGGTCTCCAACTGCTCGCGCGCGCCCGTTTCGCCTCAGCAGCCATCGAGAAGGATCGCAGGGCGTGCGCAGGACGCGTGGCCGCCCGCACGGAGGTCAGCGGCCGCGAGATCAGGCTGTGCCCTGCGTTCGTAACGCTTTCCCCACGCGACGCGGCGCCGCTCCTGATCCACGAGGTGTTGCACCACGCCGGCCTGAGCGAGAGGCCGCCTGACCCGAACGGGCTCACGCCTCAGGAGATCAACGACCTTGTGGGCGCCAGCTGCGGTCGCTGAGCTGGCGCGCGAAAGTCCACACTGACCGCACCGGGGAGGTGGCCGACCGCAGACCTTATAGGTGTGCGAAGGTCGAACACCATGAAGCCGAGGCTCCCCCGGTTTCTCTGGCAAGTTTCGCGCACTTCGCGAGGACTTGCCTGGGGCCAAACCAACGCCCTTGGCAAGGCGAGCTGCGGCCTCCAACTGGACGCGTAGTGATGCCCCTCCGTCGCGCCGGAAAGGCTGTCTGCAGGCGCCCACGCGTTGGATGGTGCCATGCCGTTCTGCACGCGCACGGCAAAGCTCGCCAGGCCCTGGCGATCGAAGCGAGCGGGGACAGAGTTTCTGTCCTGGATCGACGGGTGGTTGGCACGAACCGACTTTTGTGCACCCTCTTTGGACCCGCGGATGGCTCTAGCGCGTCGCGGGTGTGAATGGAGGGGAACCGTAGTGCTTTTGTAGGACGAATCGGTTAGAGCCGTAAAGACGTGTGAAGCGGTGTGGACGAGTCTGTGGTCAAGACCCATGGCATTCAAAAGGGTGCTGGCAAGAAAAGGAGGGCTTGGCAATGGTCACGTACTTCTGCCCCTACTGCGGACGCGAGACGGAGCACCTGAACGTCAGCGAGGCCGCAACCAGCGCTCACGTGACCCGCAGGACCGTCTACAACTGGCTCGACCGGTCGCTGGTCCACTACGTCCACCGTCCAAGCGGCAGGAAGTTCATCTGCATTTGCTCGCTGGTCATGTCGGACGGTTTCAAAGGCAGCCAGCCTCCGGATCATCTGCCGATTCACAAGCTCTTCTTGCGCCCACCTCGGACCGCGGACAACAATCATCCTTGACGACTCGCCGGAGTCGCGCAAGTTGACTTCCGCACTGAAGCGACGTGTCGACACCAGCACACTGAATCACACCTCTTCCCACTTACTCACAAAGCCCCACGTTGCGCGGGGACGGCCGCTGAGCGTTCGTAGCCACAACGTCTCGCGCGCACTCGCATGTTTACGATTCGGGTTCTATATTGGTAGAAAGTAACGGCGGTTCTTGTCAGGGGGCAGGATGGTTGCGAGCGTGGGCGACTTCCGTCTCAGCGAATGGCTCATCCAGCCGAGCCTGGACCGGATCTCGCGTGGCAAGGAAGTCGTCCACATCCGGCCTAAGCTGATGGATGTGCTGGCCCTGCTCGCGCAGCGCGCGGGCGACGTGGTATCCAACGACGAAATCATCGCGGCGGTGTGGGCCAAGGAGTTTATGGCGGAGTCGGTGCTCACCCGATCCATCACCGAACTGCGGCACGTCCTCGGCGACCACGCGACCAACCCTCGCTTCATCGAGACCATCACTAAGCGCGGGTACCGTCTGGTGGCGCCCGTCGAGTGGGTGCATGGGCCGCCGCCGGTCGCCGCGAGGGCACGACGTAAACGGGTGGTGTGGCTGGCCGTCGTGAGTGCAGCCGTGCTGTTGGTCGCGACGGGCGCCTTCCTCTGGTGGCGTGCGCGAGCCATTGAGCCTGCCGGCACCCTCGACCCCACGCTCGCTGTGGTTGCCATCTTCGAGAACCGGACCGGCGACCGGTCGCTCGACCCCCTCGGTCGCATGGCCGCGGACAGGATCTCCGAGGGTGTGATGCGAACGGGTGCGGTCAGGGTCGTGCCGAGCACCACCGTTTTCCACCTCGACCGCATCCGTGCCAGGACGGCAGGTTCGATGGAAGAACCCGGGGAGGCGCTCGCCAAGGCGACGCGAGCCGGGATCGTGATCTCGGGTGTGTACTACCTGAAGGGGGATGAAATCCTGATTCAGGCGCAGATCGCCGATGCGATCACCGGCACGCAGGTCTACGAGATAGAGCCCGTGACCGCACTGCGGGAAAAGCCGACGGAGGCGATTGAGACGGCGCGGCACCGCATCGTGGACGCCGTCGCCGCCCGCTACCTCACCAGTGCTTTCGACTTCTTGAGCTGGGAGTCGAAACCGCCCACCTACGAGGCGAACAAGGCATTCCAGACCGGGCGGGAGCTCTTCGGGGTGGACAACTCCGGGGCGGCGGACCATTTTTCCCGGGCGCTGGAAATCGACCCCGACTTCGTCATGCCCTTGATCTATCTTTTGGGACTCTGCTGGGTCCAGGACGACTACGTCGGCGCGGGAGAGTATCTCGATGTCCTCGAGAAAAAGCGGGTGCATCTGACGCCCATCTACCGGCGCGTGCTGGACTCTCGTCGTGCCATGCTCGCCGGTCGTTGGGAGGAGTCGGTGAACGCCCTGCGGGACGCGGTTCGACTCGCCCCGACCAGCGCCGTGTTTGCCTTCCAACTCGGCGTGGAGGCGGTTTTTGCCAACCACCCTCGTGAGGCGGCCGAGGCCTTGACACGCCCCCTTGGCTGGGAGCCCATTCCGAGTCGGGCTCAGGTGTGGGGCCTTTGGTACTTCCGGTACCTGACCTCCGCTCTTCACATGCTGGGCGAGCACGAGCGCGAGCTCGCCGAGGCAAGGCGCGGGAACACCATGTACCCGTTTGAGCTCTTCTTTCGTGCGTGCGAAGTTCGGGCGCTGGCCCCTCTTGGACGCGTGGAGGAGGTAGACCGAGTGATCGCAGGGAGCTCGGCCCTGGCTTCCCGTTTCGAGACGCCAGCTGGGGTCATGGTGGAGGCCGCGCTTGAGCTCCGCGAGCACGGATACCGCGTGGTGTCGCTCCGAATCGCGAACCAGGCCGTGGACTGGTACCGCAGCCGGCCCATTGATGAGGTCGTGTCAGGGGCCAACCCCCGCCTGCCCGCCTATTGCCTGCTCCTTGCCGAAAGGTGGGAGGAGGCGAAATCCGCCTACGAGGATTTGGCGGCGCAGCATCCGGACGACATTGGTTTCAAGGGTCACCTCGGGGCGGTTGCTGCGCGCTGCGGTGATCGCAAGGAGGCACTTCGGATCTCGGAGGAGCTGCGGCGCATCTCCCGCCCTTACCTATTCGGCGAGCACACCTACTATCGTGCGTGTATCGCGGCACAACTGGGGGAGAAGGAAAGAGCAGTCGCGCTGCTGCGCGAGTCTTTCGCCCAGGGGAGGCGCTTCGACCTCTACCTCCACCGTGACCTCGACCTCGAGCCGCTGCACGGCTACCCGCCGTTCGAGGAGCTGATCAGGCCTAAAGGCTGAGGTGGCGCAAACGGGGCGGGTGGGCGAGAGCGCCCGGCCGACCTCTTGCCTTTCGTGGCGCGGCCGCCGCGGCGGTGCACTTCACATTGTCCTGTCACCCCGAGCCCTGTCATGCGTGGCAGGTTAGGACGAAGGACCGGGGTGGAGGAGTCACCGCCATGGGCAACCTCTGCCCAGATCCCTCGTCGGCCCTTCGGACCTCCTCGGGATGATACCGGCGCGGGGCACCCCCTCACTTACGACCTGCTTCATTCTCATTCTTCTCTTGTCTTGCAGCGGTAGGCGCACACGGCGTCACATGGTCTTGTGGTCGGCACTTCATGGGCCTTTGCGACGCCCGCGTACGGCTCGGCGGACGGTTGTGAAGTAGTGAATACTGCAGCACCGGTCCGCACAAGAGCCTGTTTCTAGCACAGAACCACATTCCTGCGTTGCGGTTACGCAACGGCGTCTGGCTTGGGGACGTCTGGCACCAGCCTTGCTTAGGGGCTGGTCAGGCACAAGACCGGGCCGGCCAGCGTGTCCGGCTCGGGCGCAGAGCAACGCACGGCAGTCCGCGCATGGCCGGAAGGGAGGTGAAACGAGGAAGCACACGCGGTGGAAGTTCACAGGGTGATTGCCCAGGTTTTCAACCACCCACATCTTCACAACAGAAGGAGGAAAGGATGAAGCGTTTTGCGATCCTCGCGTTGCTGGTGGGGTTTGTGGCGCTCCCGCTGTTCGCCCAGACGTACCCCACTGGAACTCTCTCCGGTCACGTCACGGACGGCACGAACGCCCTCCCGGGGGTGACGGTGAGCACCACGTCGCCCAACCTGCAGGGCACCCGTACCGCGGTGACCACGACCAACGGCGACTACATTCTGAGCTTCCTGCCGCCGGGCGAGTACAGGGTACGGTTCGAGCTGCAGGGGTTCCAGACCCTGGACACCTCGATCAAGATCAACGCCGCGCAGACCTCCAAGCTGGACGCCGTGATGCCGGCTTCGAAGGTCGCCGAGGAGGTGACGGTCACCGGCTCGTACGATACGATCTCGAGCACCGGGACCGCCGCCACCACGTTCACCAAGGAGATGGTCTACAAGCTCCCCATACCCAAGAACCTCGAAAACATCGCGCTGTTGACCGCCGGCGTCATCGCCAACCCCGGGGCGCAGAACGCGCTCATCATCTCGGGCGCCCCGTCGTACGAGAACCAGTTCCTCGTCAACGGCGTGGCCATCATGGACAACGTCCGCGGCACGCCGACCGCGGGACTCTACATCGAGGACGCGGTCCAGGAGACCACAACCACGACGTCGGGGGTCTCGGCCGAGTACGGCCGGTTCACCGGCGGCGTCGTCAACATGCTGACCAAGTCAGGCGGCAACGAGTTCCACGCCTCGCTCCGGGACACGCTGACCTCGGACTCGTGGACTGCCAAATCGCCGCTCCAGACCACTTCGCGCAACGATAAGGTCAACAGCGCGTACGAAGCCACCCTCGGCGGCTTCATCTTCAAGGACCACCTGTGGTTCTTTGGCGCGTACCGCACGGTCAAGACCAGCCTGACGGGGAACCTCGGCATCACGCAAACCACCGTCCCCACGGGCAACGAACAGCAGCGCTACGAGGGCAAGTTGACGTTCGCCGTCAACCCCAACCACCGCATCGTCGGCTCCTACCTCACGACGGACAACACCGACCTCGGCTACTGGTTCCTCGTCTCGAACTACAGCGCCATGGACCTCCCGAGCGTCTACGACCGGCAGACCCCGCGCACGCTGACCGCGGCCAACTACACCGGCGTGCTCACCGACAACTTCTTCATCGAGGGCCAGTACTCGAACAAGACGTTCCAGTTCCAGAACTCGGGCTCGCGCTACACCGACCTCGCCAAGGGCACCTGGTTCCTCGACGTCAACAACTTCTTCCCCTACATGGCCTTCAACTCGCCGATCTTCTGCGCGGTGTGCGAGGGTTCCACCGAGAAGCGTGACAACAAGGACTACCTCCTCAAGGCCTCGTGGTTCCTCTCCAGCGAGGGGATGGGCTCGCACGACATCGTGCTCGGCTTCGACCGGTTCGAGGACGTGCGCCTGTCGAACAACTGGCAGTCGGGCTCGGGGTACTACATCCTCTCCGACGGCGAAGTCGGCTGGACCGAAATCGGGCTGCCCGGTCCCGGGGTCCTCGACGCCAACGGCTCGCCGTACCCGATCATGATCAGCGGCTCTGGTTCGTCGTACATCGGGTACACCCCGATTTCCCTCATCACCGAGGGGAACAACTTCCGCACCGACTCGGTCTTCATCAACGACAAGTGGCGGCTGAACAACAACTGGTCGTTCAACATCGGCGTCCGCTACGACAAGAACCACGGCGCGAACGGCGTCGGCGAGGTGATCACCGACGACTCCAACATCAGCCCGCGCCTCGCCGTGACCTTCGACCCGAAGGGCGACGGCAAGTGGCTGTTCAACGCGAGCTACGCGACGTACGTGGCCGCGATCGCGGGCAGCGTCGCGGACATCTCCGCGGGCGGCACACCGGCTTCGCTCACCTACCTCTACGAGGGTCCCGACTTCAACACCAACTGCGATCCCACCCACCCGACGGCGGCCACCTGCACGAGCGCGAACGACACGGCCTTGGGCGTGCTGACATGGTTCCAGGGGCTCACGCAGGACGAGCAGAACGCCCTGCTGGTCTACGCCTCCGTGCCCGGCTACAACACGGCGGTGCCGGAATCCCTCAAGTCGCCCAACGCCCAGGAGATCACGATCGGCGCCTCGACCAGGCTCGGCACCAGGGGCTCGCTCCGCTTCGACTACGTCAACCGTACCTACAAGGACTTCTATTACAACGTGATCGACACGACCACCGGCAAATCGGAGCCCGACCCGTACGGCAACGTCTACGACATGCTCTACCTCGAGAACACGAGCGACCTCACGCGCAAGTACAACGGGTTCAACATCTCCGGCGAGTACCGCATCGGCGACTCGCTGCAGGTCGGCGGCAACTACACCTACGCCACCCTGAAGGGCAACATCAATGGCGAGACCGGCGGCTCCGGCCCGGGCGCGTCCGCGGTCGGAACGTACCCGGAGTACAAGGCGTTCTCCCAGTACAACCCCGACGGTTATCTGCTGGCCGACCAGCGCCATCGCGTTCGCCTCTTCGGCGTGTGGGACATCATCAACGCCAAGCACAACAGGCTCTCGTTCAGCTTGATCGAGACCTTTGCGTCGGGGACCCCGTACGAGGCGACGGGTGCCGTCACCATTCGGCCGTACGTGACGAACCCCGGCTACCTCTCACCGCCCTCGAGCGTCACCTACTACTTCAGCGACCGCGGCGCCTACCGCTGGGACGACATCACCCGGACCGATATCGGGTTCACCTACGCGTTCGTGATCCCGGCGCTCGGGTCCGAGCTCCAGTTCTTCCTCGAGCCGCGCGTGACCAACGTGTTCAACGAGAGCGGCCAGGTCGGCGGCAACACCACCGTCTACACCTCGCGGACCTCCGGCAGGGGCTTGGTCGCGTTCAACCCGTTCACCGACACGCCGATCGAGTGCCCGCAGGGCGCAGCCGCCAGCGAGTGCACGGCGATGGGCGCCAACTGGCAGAAGGGCCCCAACTTCGGCAAGGCGATCACGCCGACCACGGCGACCAACGCGCTCGGCCACCTGCAGCTGCCGCGCACGTACGTCGTCTCCCTCGGCATTCGCTTCTAGTTTTTGCTCACGCGGAACTCAAAGCCCCGGTCTTCGGACCGGGGCTTTTTCTTTCTTTTCGCGGTGCGGGAGCCCTCGCTTCACGCGCGCGGGCGCGCCGGGCGGGCGAGGGCGCCCGCCCCACTCTGGCTTGTGGTTGGGAGGCTGGCGTGTGCGCGCGAGTGGGAGAAACAGGTCGTCGCGCCGCGTTTGAACATCAGTCTCAACTTACTCAGCATTCGTGATTTCGGATAGTCTGTCCAACCTTCCGTACACACGCTCCGCTGGCGTGCGGCGGGGCGGGGTGAGATTC
>Ga0299912_10005530_pt1 | contig 10383 bp, 12 predicted proteins | sample RVTome_2_FD_207667 | JGI IMG/M metagenome (GOLD analysis project Ga0299912, IMG submission 207667) | Soil microbial communities from uranium-contaminated site in the Upper Colorado River Basin, Wyoming, United States - RVT95D214 (version 2) ... | reverse complement strand
GACGGTGCCTTTCATAATCGTGTCTTTCGCGGTCTTAATGCTGATTACCTATGTCCCATGGTTGGTGTTGATCATACCCAATTTGGTAATGAAGTGAGCTCGGGGTCACAAGTATGAAACGATTGCAGCAACCCCAAGCTCCTGCCGTTGATCGGGCCTTTGACATTCTCGAGTACCTCCTCTCTAAGAACTCCGCCGTCGGGATGTGGGAATTGTCTAAACACCTCTATATCCCAAAAGCAACCGTATTCAGAGTCCTTAAGACCTTGGAGAGAAGGGGGTATGTGTACAGCCCGAGCAAAGGCACCTTTATCCTGGGGGCGGAGCTCATCTCCCTGGGATCCGGTGTACTGGACCAATTTGACCTGAAACAGGGTGACGTTGGTTTCTGATTAGGGCATTTCATCATCGAGGAGACCCAGCAAGAGGGACAAAAGAAAGATGGATCTTGTTGGTGTAATTCCAGCCATCATTACCCCTATCCGGAGGAACGGGAAGATTGACGAAGGTTCCCTTGAAAAACAGGTCGCCTTGTCAGGTGCGAGGGTCCATGGGTTCCTGGTGAACGGCACAACAGGAGAAGGTCCATTCCTTTCAGAGGAAGAGAGGAAGAGAACCTTTGAGGTGGTCCGGGGGAGCAAAGAAGGGGCCAGTTTTTGTGCACGGGTTGCCCGCTGCCTCCACGGAGCAGACGATGGATGAGATTATTGCCTTCAAATCCCTCTGCCCTGATTTTGTCGTCGTGACTTCTCCCTATTACTTTGGAGCTACGCAGAAGGAGATCATCGCGCATTTCAAGGAGATTTCCGCACGGTCTCCATTCCCGGTCATCGCCTACGATATCTCGCCATGTACTCACAACAAGATAGGCGTGGAGGCGATGGTGGAGATTTCTTCCATGGATAACGTCGTCGGTCTGAAGGACGGTTCAGGCGATTTCATCGCTTTCTCCCGTGTTCTCTTTCAGACCGGAAAACAAAATTTTGTCTGGATCATGTGCCACGACTATCTGAACGGCGATGCCTTGGCCATTGGGGCAAAAGGAATAGTCACGGGTTTGGGAAATGTCTGGATCGAACCGTATCTAGAGATGTTCAAGGCGGCTCAGGAGCGGGATTTCGCAACTGTCCGCAAGATCCAGGAAAAGATCAATAGACTCTATTAGATTATTGAAAGGGTTGGAGGAAGAGGAATTCCTGCGGTCAAAGGTCGGGTTTCTCTTCTGGGGAGATGCGAAAAATGGGTCAAGGCGCCGATCATGGCTCTAGGTGAGGAAGAACTCTCACGGGTAAGGAATATTCTTGTTGGTCTGGGCCTTTTGTCAACGTGACGGGCACTCTGTGGGAGAAGATCCCTCTTTTCAGGACAGGGAGACATAAACATGTCATTCAAGAAGAGCATTGTGCAAAACATTCAGAAAGAAGCGAAGCTATGCCATTGTCCCTCGATAGTTGAAACCAAGATAGGAGATCTCCTTTGCGTATGGTACGAGGGGACTTATGAAACCTCTCCGGACACAGTCATAAAGGGATCGTTCAGAAGAAGGAATGACTCTAAGTGGCATTCACAAAGGGTGGTGCTGAGAGTTCCCGGCGTTCCACTGGGCAACCCTGTCTTGTTCCGGGAAGAAAGCAACCTCTACCTGATCTTTTCGCTCCTGTTGAGAGAAAGCTGGGAAGGAAGTCTGCTTTGCATGGCAAAGTCGATGGACGAAGGAGAGACTTGGCTGGAACCCACAATGTTTTTCCCCAGGCTTGGGTCAATGGCCAAGACCAGACCGATCAAGCTGAAGTCTGGCAGGATACTCGTTCCTTTTTACAATGAAAGCGAATTGTGTCCATACGTTATGATCGTCGACGACATCAACAGATGTCTGGGGGCGCCCTTTGTGGCCGAAACCATGGCAAGAGGAAAGGTGATGCAGCCTGCCGTAGTAGAACTAGAAAGAGAAAGGCTGCTGATGCTCTGTCGCTCAAATAGAGGGACCCTCTGGAAGAGTATGTCCTATAACGGCGGCATGAGCTGGAGCATTTGCAAGCCTACGAACCTCTTGAATCCCTACAGCGCCGTGGACCTGATCAAGGTTCGTTCCGGGGAGCTTCTGCTTGCATTCAACAATTCGAGCACAGACCGATATTCCCTGAGCATAGCGTTGTCCGAGGATGAAGGGATGACCTGGACCTACCTCAGGGATATCGTGCGGGACACGGAGGGCGAGTTTTCTTATCCGAGCATAATCCAGGATGCCCGCGGAAGTATTCAGCTCGTTTACACGGAAAACCGATACAAGATCAATCATGTCACCTATGGTCTCGACTGGATCAAAGAAAAGCCTCTTGACACGTCAATACTGACCGACTGAAGCCAGAGGCACTCAGCGGAGGACCGAGATGAAAAAATTTATCAATGACCCCTTTGACGTAGTGGACGAGATGTTGGACGGGTTTCTCGACGTATACAAGGGTTATGGACGGAAGTTGGAAAGCGTGAGGACCGTGGTGCGTAAGAATGCCCCGGTCAAGGGGAAAGTCGGAGTTGTGACCTGAGGTGAGTCCGGTCACAAACCCGCCTTTATCGGCTTCATCGGCAAGGGGATGCTTGATGCCGTGGCCGTGGGCGAGATCTTCACCCCCCTCCCCCGCTCTCCGTCTTCCCTAAAGGCATCTGTAACTACTTGCTGATATTCCGGCTTCAGGCTTTTCCAGGATCTCTCATGGATCTGAGGGATAATGGAATCCACCATATGGCTTGTTAACACAAGATATTTGCACACTTCATTGAATTTGGAGGATTTGATTGTGGTTAAAGGATTTTCCTGGCCGTCAATAACCCCTGTTTTTAAGGCCATGTAGACCTCTCCAAATCCCATTGGCGTAGGATTAGCACCAAGAGCGCGTACTGCCTCGATATAGGTCGGGGCACCGGGTGCTCTTAATTTAATCCCCCTAAATTCCTCGGGTGTAGAGGCTGGTTTGTCTCTCAGGGTAGTCTGTCTTGTCCCTAGATACCATACATCGATGACCCTGACGCCTATCTTTGAAGGGAGTTCCTTGAATAAGTCCTGGCCAATCGGGCCTCTCAAAACCTTGTACATATGGTCAAGATCTCTGAAAAGGTATGCGCAACCTAATATTCCGATTTTGGGGGCGTACTGTGCTAACCAGGCAGGATTCGACATCCACATCTCCTGGGTTCCCTGAATGGTAGCTAACATCTGCTCTTGCTGAGAGCCGAGCTGACCAGCCGGGAATATTTGTAAATTTACTTCGTTTTTGGTCCTCTCGGCTATGATCTTGGCAACGAGCTCTAAAGCAGGATGATAAGGTTGGGTTGTTGCGCCATCATGGCCAATCCTATGATAATCGGTGCACTTTGGGCAGATGGCAAACACCAGGTTATAAAAGCAAAAATGGTTAAAATTGTTAATAAATATTTCTTCATTTTTTGTCCCTCCTTCCTTTTTAAAGGCATATGGGAGATAAATTCTCTCCATATGATAGAGAAATTGTAAAGTTTAAAATACCATCTCCCTTCCGAATCTGGCATGAAAATACACCCGATTTAACCCCATGTCAACTCCATTTATAAAAACCTATATGCCCTATTTCCTATGTGTCTTAGACAGTACGAATGAGAAATTTCATTGAGATTAGATTTAAGCGATAGAAACGAATCTGATGCGCTTCAACAATCGCTTGTGATGCCCAGCAATTGGGTTTACTGATTATAGGGTTCTTTAACATCACCTGCAATTCTACTAGGAATACCGAGATGGAGGCAGGTTGCTATAAACTCTTGTAGGACGTTTCCGTAACCGATGGTAATATGGTTCGACATGTGTGAAGCCATCAGTTGGTCCCGACCGTACCCTGAGATATAGACATTAGCAATAGGCCATTCAGATGTAGTCTTCTTCAAACGATCATTGACCTCTTCTTTCGGTAATTTAATGACTTTACCTGTCCCGCAGTCCATTCCAATCTCACCGAATTTCTCATAGAATCTCGCCCAGGTAATGACACCGGGCTTTGAAACACCCGAGCATGTGCCACCGCCTAAGGGGAAGTACATCTTAGGCTGTCGATAGATCTTTGTATTTTTCCAACCTCCAAAATGAGCGGGTGGTGCACCGCCAGAAATCTCAAAGACCCAAACGAATTTACCTCGGTATTCATTTCCCCAACGGACGTCATGAAGAGTAGTTTCGGGTGGCAGCCCTTTTTTTTCATAAATATTGCGCATCAGCACCTGTGGGATGCCTGAACCGATGTCCCCTTCATTGAAGTGGACAATGGGTTTTCCTTTGCGAATAACCTTCTTGGTATCTGGATCGACGACGTCAGGGCGTTCGGAGTTGTTTAACATCCCTTCCGCTAAGTCAGAAGCGGGCACAGACCGAACAAGACCGATCTGATAAGGAATGCCTATTGCACTAAGACCATATCGATGGTAGATCCGCGCTGCTGCAGAATACATTTTCATTTGCATGATCACTTGACTGTGAACTAAATTCTCAAACTGATCCGCACCCCAGTCAAACCAGGCCCCTTTCTTGATAAGCCAGTTCAAGTGGCTTTGGGCCTCTTGGTCATTCACAAGCGATATTTCCGCAACCAAGTCGGATTGGCTCAGAAGTTCGATCGGCATACCGATGGCCCCTAATTTAGCGGGATTGATAACGGTATTGAGCATTCCCATACAGCCAGGGTCGAATTGGCCCATAATACGTTTTTCGCGAATAATTTCCTTAGCTAACTTTTCCCCAAACTTCATCGCCTGCGAAGGAAGTCTAAGTTTTTCAGCATTGATAAGGTGAGAAAGATTGTACTTGACCTCACCAGTCTTGCACCAGATTTCGAGTCGCTTCATAAAATCGGGATCCTCTCCGAAGCCCTGGCTCCATAGACGTGAATGCTTGATGCAGAGACGATCTAACGTTGCAGAATGGTTCAATAGTGAAACAAGTCCTGGCCAAGTCCCATCAAAGTTCGCCAGAAGCAGAATAGGGCCTTTATGGGTCTGAAGACTCCCTGATACGTGGTGGGAATAAGCCCAACAACTTAACACAACGACAATGGGGGCGGCAGGATCGATCTTCGAAAAGGCCTGAGCCCCTTCACATTGTTTTGTTAGAAAACCATGTCTTCGCTTGACATCAAACTCAGGAATCACTTGGGTCTCATATCCCAGTTTCCTCAAGGCATCTTTGGCGGCTCTCAACGTCTCTTCCTGTTTAGGCCAGCAGACTTGCCCTGCAGTGTCTCGGAAATCCCCATTTGAAATAAGATAAATCTTTTTCTCATTTTTTTTCATAATTCTTCCTCTTTTTTTGTTTTTAGATTTTCCATTCTCTCACGCATGTCTCTTTGGAAATCGTACATCTCTTTGAAAACGCTGTACTTAGCTTCGTGAAATAAAAAGATAGATGGGTCAGGATGAATGACTTTTGCTGTCCTGCACATCGATCTCATTGCCTGGGGAATATTTGGATATTCCCCTCCAGCAACTGCTGCAAGAATTGCAGCCCCTAACAAAACTGCCTCAGTCTCTTTGGGTATAAGGATATCGCAACCTGTAATGTCAGCATGCTCCTGGATAAAAAGCTTGTTCTTCAAGTGGCCGCCGGAAAAGTGGATTTTTCGAATGTCATATCCTTTTGCATTCATTGCTTCAATGATGTGTCGCGTCCCATAGGCAATGGCTTGGATGGCTGCATAATATAAAAGGGCCACATCGTCTGGAGTGTTGCTCAGGGAGAGTCCACTTACCATCCCCCTTGCATAAGGATCTGCTCTGGGTGATCTATTCCCATGATAGTAGGGCAGCACATGGAGATGTCGGACCAACTTGAATCCAGTCTCTTTCTTCATCTGTTCAATCCTACGGTTCAGGAATGTGTAAATATCAACTCCGTTTATTTGAGCTGCTTTGATGATATCTCGATAAGAGGAATTGTTTTTGATGACGAGATCGATCAGGGATCCAGTGGCGGATTGTCCTCCTTCATTCAACCACATTCCCGGAATCATTGCTCCATAATATGGACCCCATATGCCATCGATGAATCGCGGATGAGAGGAAACCCCCATATGACAAGAGGAGGTTCCTCCGATCAAAGCAAGACTCTGCTCGAATGGATTTTCTACTGGTTCAGAGTCTCTTAAAATGGAACCGAGTGAACCAATGCCTCCCGCATGTGCATCGATGATCCCCACTCCTACGGGAATTCCCTGAGACAATCCCAATTCTTCTGATGCCTTCTCTGTCAATCCACCCGCATTCGTACCCATGGGATAAGCTCTGAAGGGAACCCGCCCCTTTTCAAAGAGATCCGGAATCCCGATTTGTTCAAAAAAGTCTAAATGATATCTTCCAGAGGCTTCTTCATGGCCAAGGTAGGTCCACTTGCAAACCATGGTGCAAAGGCTCCGCATATCATTTCCGGAGGCCCTTAAGACCATATAGTCAGCCAGGTCCATAAATTTCCTCGCCCTCTTCCAGGTCTCTTTTAGATTCTGCTTCATCCACAAAAGCTTTGGGGGTTGCATTTCAGGAGATATCCGGCCTCCGATATACTTCAAGACCTCGTGGCCGGTCTCATTGATGTGGTCTGCCTGCTCGATAGCCCGATGGTCCATCCAGACAATGACATTCTGATTCTCATTATTTGAAGTGGAAACAGTGATTGGCTTCAAGCCTTCCCCAAGTGCTACGAGGGAGCATGTCGCATCAAAAGAGATACCTCTGACCCATTTGGGGCTGATTCCTCCTGATCGAAGACACTGCTTGGTGGCCTTAACCGTGGCTTTCCAGATGTCTTCTGAGGACTGTTCGACAAAATCGGGTTGAGGCTTCCAGATTCTAATCGAATGCTCTGCCTTACCTCTCAGATATCCATGCCGATTGAAAGCACCTACACGAACACTTCCCGTTCCAACATCAATGCCCAAAAAAATTCTCTCTTTCATCTTCGGTCATCCCTTTTCATTTCTCTAAAATCGTCAACAAAGATTGTCTGCTAACTTTTCAAGAGGTTCAAATCTATAAGGATCTTCTTTACTCTGGAGAGCTCTTCTTCATCAATAGGCAGCATCGGAGCCTTAAGCCATTTTTCGGACCTACCAAGAAGAGAGGCCGCAGCCTTAATGGCAGGAACTCCTCTATCCCTTGCAGTTCGAATAACCTCGTAGAGCTTATTGATCTTTTCTTGGAGTTTTCGAACTTTTAAGAAATTCACCTCTTGGGCAGCCTGGTACATTTCGAGGTAAGGCTCAATCCATACATTTCCCAAACCTGTTACTATCCCTGAGATTCCAATCATTAATGAATCGGCATCGAGATAGTCTTCACCCATGATCCAGGAGAAGTTCTTTCTTTTGTCATGAAACATTACGCGAGAGAAGGTGATGAAATCGCCCGAGCTATCCTTGAAACCTACCACATTTTCCAACGAGGAGATCTCAATCATCGCATTATATTCTATTTTGTTAAAAGTACACTGGGGAATATTATAGACAATCACTGGAAAAGGTGAACGCCTCGCAATCTCCTGAATATGTCGGACAATTTCTTTTTGGGAAACTTTAAAATAATAAGGGGAGGTAACGACTATGAAATCTGGTTTAAGATATCTAAAGGCAAAGATTTCATCTACAGTAAGGTCTGTAGAGGGCTGGAGGCAACCCAAACAGAGGAGCTGCTTTCCTCTAGACACAGTCCGGACCAATTCAAAGCTTCTCCTCTTTTCTTCTCTACTAAGGAAGGGGCCTTCTCCAGTGGTCCCATTTATTAAAAAACCATGAACGCCGGCATTAGATAGATAGGAAACCTGTTTTTCGAGCATTCTTTCATGAATCTTTCCGTCCTTGCGGACGGGGGTAATGACAGCGGGAATCACTCCATGAAGAATTTTTTTCTCTTCCTTTTTTGAACTCATCACCTATGCCCTCCCTTCATCCGAAATGCTGTTTTTATAATATCAAAGTAAAATTCATTATACAACCCTCTCTTTATAGGCGACAACCTTTTCCAAGGAAACAAGAAAATTGACGCAAAGAGTCATGTAAAAAGACTTAAGAAGTTTAACATTGAATAATGTTTCTAATATATCAATATTGCTGAGGGATTACTACTATTTTATAAAAGACTTGACAAAATAAATCTGAAGAATTATATTATTCAGTACAATCTGATAAGTAAGAATAAGTTAATTATACTGAACTTTATTGAGGAGGTGAAAAATGGCAATCAAATCTAAAAAAAGGTCTTGCCTTGGGCCCACCTGCGAGAAAATGAGTTGCTGTAAGGTTGAGGCATTGTTAAGTGTAGATGAACGCGGACAGATGGTGCTTCCCAAAGAGATAAGGGACAAAGCCGATCTCCATGCAGGGGATAAGTTAGCCCTTGTCAGCTGGGAAAAAGACGGGAAGATGTGTTGTTTTATACTGATTAAAGCCGGTGAATTTGGAGACATGGTAAAAGGGTTGCTTGGTCCTATGATGAAAGAAATGATGGCAGGTAATGTTGCCAAATAACTTTGGAGGTGATCGGAAATGAACGAAGAAGAGACGAAAAAAATCGTCAGAGAGGGCTATGCCAAGATTGTGAAACAAAACAGCTCCTGTTGTGCTCAAGCAAAATCGTGTTGTGGGAGTACTAACCCCACACAAGAGATTAGTAAAAGAATAGGATACACGGAAGAAGAACTGGAAGTAGTGCCTGAGGGAGCAAATTTGGGTTTGGGATGCGGCAATCCAGTCGCCCTTGCTTCCTTGAAGGAAGGGGAAACGGTCCTTGACCTCGGTTCAGGTGCAGGATTTGATTGCTTTCTAGCCGCCAGCAGGGTGGGTAATAGAGGGAAGGTCATTGGGGTTGATATGACACCCGAAATGCTCGAGAAGGCAAGGGAAAATGCCAGGAAGGGCAATTACATGAATGTAGAGTTCAGGCTTGGTGAGATCGAAAGTCTGCCGGTTGCCGACAATTCTGTTGATACAGTGATCTCAAACTGCGTGGTCAATCTTTCCCCTAACAAGAAGAGGGTATTTGCTGAGGCGTTCAGGGCACTGAAACCGGGTGGCAGGCTGATGATTTCAGATCTCGTCCTGCTAAAGGAGCTTCCCGATTTCATAAAGAATTCCATCGAGGCCTATATCGGCTGCGTGTCTGGGGCGATATTGAAGGATGAGTATCTAAGGGTCATAAAAGCGGCAGGATTTCAGGATGTTAGAATAGTTGATGAAGCATCTTTTCCGACTGAGTTTATCGTTAGTGACCCAACGGTGAAGAAAATTATCGAAAATTTGAAGATACCACCTGAAAAAGTTAGAGAGGTTGCAAGTTCGGTTAGAAGCATAAAAGTTTATGGTGTCAAACCCATCTCAATGTAGATTAAGTAGAATGAACAAAATGATTGGAGTTGGCAAAGGGATGTAACCTTTCAAAGGCATTCTGCGTCTTATATGCAAAGAGTAACAAAAGGAGGGATAAAATGGAAAAAATGTTTAGTTCTTTCATGGCAGAGTTCATGAAGGGCCTGTCGGAGGATGACAAGAAAAGGATGATGGAAAAGATGATGTCATTCTGCGGCACCAGAAAGGGAGCTCCTTTTGGAGTGGATTGTTAGGGCAGAAATCTGTTTAGGATTAGGGTTGAAAGGATCTTGAGATGGTGGCCTTCGGGAGACTTACGGCGTATATTATATTGTCTCTGGCCGTCCTTTTCGGCGCGGGATCGCTGATCGCATTCTTTGTGTTTGTTCTAGCTGGCTCACCAGGACTAATAAGCCTTAACTTTCGTGCCGGTGAAGCGCTCTGGTGGGATGTGGGTCTCTCCCTAGCCTTTTTCATTCAGCATAGCGGGATGGTTCGAAGGTCATTTCGCCAGCGGTTGACCCACTTCGTTCCGGAGGAATATGAGAGCGCTATATATGCGATCGTCTCAGGTATAGTTTTGCTAGCCCTGATTGTTCTGTGGCAGAAGTCAGCCCCTGCCCTTTGGGTGCATCGCGGTGTATTTCGCTGGCCGTTCTACATCGCTTATTTCGTATCCTTCGCTGGATTTGTCTGGGGTGTCAGAGCACTGAAAGTCTTCGATCCGTACGGGCTGAGGCCGATTTTGGACCGTTTGAGGGGAAGGAAGCCAAGACCCCTGGCCTTCATTGTCAGGGGTCCATACCGCTGGGTGCGTCACCCTCTCTATCTCTTCACGATATTAATTATCTGGTCTTACCCTAATCCGACTGCGGACAGGCTGGTATTCAATGGTCTCTGGACGGTTTGGATCGTTATCGGTTCAATCCTTGAGGAACGTGACCTTGTAATGCAATTTGGCGATGCCTATCGAGAATACCAACGTAGAGTGCCCATGTTGATTCCACGCCAT
>Ga0299912_10005529_pt1 | contig 10383 bp, 9 predicted proteins | sample RVTome_2_FD_207667 | JGI IMG/M metagenome (GOLD analysis project Ga0299912, IMG submission 207667) | Soil microbial communities from uranium-contaminated site in the Upper Colorado River Basin, Wyoming, United States - RVT95D214 (version 2) ... | reverse complement strand
TCAGACCTGTCAGGTTTCCGAAACCTGACAGGTCTCCTCGGTCACAGCGCCATCCACGATGCGGAACGCTCGCACACTCGGCGGCTCTTGCGCGAGTGAGAGGATGACATAGATCGCGTCAGGGTAAAACGATTCGGCAATGTCTGTCGGCGAGGGGACGGACGGCCCGTGGGGGTGCGAATGGTAAATTGCCAGTGGCTCAAAGTCGCAGGCAGCCATGGCATCAAAAAACTCTTGACCGCCACCCATGCTGTATCTCACGTGGCTGCGCAACACGTTCGGCACAGGCAACACGTGCGTCGCTCGGCCATCGCGCCCGGCGAGTAGTCCGCACGTCTCCAGTGGCGCATCGGCGCGGGCCTGGGCGATCATCTGATGCAGGAACGCACGGGAAAGCCTCACCTCCTCACCTCAAGTGCGATGATGCTGTTCACAGTAGTGGCTGAAACATTTCACGGGTGATGATTAGGATTGTCCACAGCCAATCCTTCAGCAACCGCGGCCGCATTGAGGCGGTCATCAGCGGAAAGGAAAATCAACGGAGTTACGTCTGCCGATTGCAGGGCGCGGTTCGCGGCAAGTGCTGAGGCCAGTTGGACTGCATCATAGGCGCGTAATGGGTGTTGCTCCAAAAGGCTGCGCGCCAGAGTCACAACATTCAAGTCCAACTCGACATACTCGTATTGTGTTGCGCTGTGCGCAGTGAATGCCTGACCCGCGATGTCACAATCGGCGGCTGGCACAGAGCCTTCGCGCCGACGGCGTGCCAGTGCGCTGTATATCTCGACCATCGTAATACGCGCGGTTAACAATACGTGGCCAGCGTCCAGGGCAACCAGAGACCGCATCCAGATAGTGCCGGTTTCTTGAACATACCGCTTGCTCAATGCGCTGGCATCGGCATAATATGTCGTCATCTTTCGCCGCGTTCCGCCAGGACCAACTCTGAAAGAGGCCCAGCGGCAGCCAATGCCCTGGCGGCAGACTCGATCTGCGCCTCCGAGACCGGTTCGACAGGCTCTTCCGCCTGACGCGATCTGATGATGCCTGCATCCAGCAAGACCTGTCGCACGCGCTGGCGGTCTTCAGCAGGTTCAGCGAGAATACAAATTTGGACATGGGTTCGCTCCGGCATGTGCAACGGCATCAGAGGACGCAGCACCCCATGCTCATAGACAGCGGTAACAGTTTCGTTCATGCTTTCACCTCACACCCGATCTCGATTATACCTCAGGACACGCCGGGCAACAACGGCATGTCTGCTCGCGCTGATCCCGTAGAAAAAAAGCCGTCTCCCAGGAGACGGCTTTGCTTCCAACAGCTTATGGCTTTGATTTGGGCGGCCGGGTCTTGCCCGGCAATGGAAACCGCTTGCTCAAGTCAAGTTTCTCAGCCAGCTTGGCCTTGAGTTCATCGGCCTTGTCCTGCGTCAGCTTGCCGTTCTTGACTGCTTCGTCAATCCGCGCGTTGACCGCGGCCAGCATCGCCGTCTTGAGTTTGTTCGGGTCAATGCTCTTTTGCTGCGCAATCTCCGCCAGCGTCAGCCCGTCGCGCAGTTCGCCCAGCAGGCCGCGTGGACTCATGCCCAACGTGTTGGCGGCTGCGTCCAACATCAGCTTGCCGGCCGCAGTAGCGATTTTTTGCTTCTGAGTTGGCCCCGGGCGGCGTGGCAAGATTGGAAGTGGCATGCCCTTGAGCGGCAGTTTGTCAATGCGCTGGTTGAGCTGGTCGGCTTGCGTCTGCGTAACGCGAAGCGTGCCATCCTTGACGCGCTGTGCCACGACGGCTTTGGCGGCATCGCGGAAGGCCGCCTTGAGGTTATCTACATTCACGTTGAGCTTAGCTGCCAGCGCCGACCAGAACACGTCGCCAGGGGAGGGGGAGGCGGCGGATTGGCTGCTCGGCGGGTTGGGTGGCGTGGGTGTCTGAGCGAGGGCGATCCCGCCCCATAACCCGCTGCCCAACAGCACAACGGCCATCAGGGAAGCTATCAAGGTTTTTGTCCTGAGATGCATTGTATACCTCCAAGGTGAATGTCACTGTGACCCGAGTTTACCCTGCAAATGTAAACGATGTGTGAACGCGCCGTAAAAACCTGGTGATCCAGGTTGCCTTCATCCTGGCAAGATGTGCTATAATATTCCTACTTGTAAGTGTCAAAGGGAAGCGACGGTATGCTCAAAAACTTTTTGAGCCGGGTGATGGGCGACCCCTCCGAGCGCGAGGTGGCCCGGCTCAAACCCAGCGTAGAAGAAATCAACAGCCTGGAGCCTGAATTCCAGGCGATGAGCGGCGCAGACCTGCGCGCGCTCACTGACGAGTTTCGCGCGCAAGTGGCCGACTCTGCGGTGAACGAGCGGCAGCGGTTGGCCGACCTGCGTGCCGAGATGTCTACCGAAGAAGACGCCGAGCGCCGCCGGCGTTTGGATTTTGACCTCAAGCAAGCGCAAACAGAACTGGACAAAGCCGAAGGCGCGCTCCTCTGGGAAATCCTCCCGCGCGCGTTCGCCGCCGTGCGCGAGGCGAGCCGGCGCACGATCGGCTTGCGCCATTTTGACGTGCAACTCATTGGCGGCATCGTCCTGCACCAGGGCCGGATCGCCGAGATGAAGACAGGCGAAGGCAAAACGCTCGTCGCCACGCTGCCGCTCTATCTCAATGCCCTGACCGGGCGCGGCGCGCACCTCGTCACACCCAACGATTACCTCTCCAAAATCGGCGTGCAGTGGATGGGGCCGATTTATCACTCGCTGGGCATGAAGGTGGGCGTCATCCAGCACGAAAGCGCGTTCCTCTACGACCCGGATTTCAAGGCGGCCGACGACCGGTACGACCGGCTGCGTCCCGTTCCCCGCCGTGAGGTTTACGAAGCCGACATCACCTATGGCACCAACCACGAGTTCGGCTTTGACTATCTGCGCGACAACATGGTGTGGGAGCTGGCGCAGTGCGCCCAGCGCGAGCTGCACTATGCTATCGTAGACGAAGTGGACAATATCCTGATTGACGAGGCGCGCACGCCCCTCATTATCTCCGGCCCGGCGGAGGAATCGTCCGATTACTATACCCGGTTCGCCCAAATTGTCCGGCAACTCCGCCCGTCTACCTTTGAGCCGAAACCCGGCGAAGAGGCCGACGGCGATTACTATGTCGAAGAGAAAGTGCGCAATGCCGTGTTGACCGAGCGCGGTATCGAAAAGGTCGAGCGCACCCTGGGCATTGATAACTTGTTCAGCCCGGAACATTCGGATCTGACGCCGTACCTGGATAATGCACTGCGCGCGCACGTGATCTTTAAGAAAGACAAGGACTATATCGTCAAGGGTAGCGAGGTCATCATCGTGGACGAGTTCACCGGCCGGCTGATGTATGGCCGCCGGTACAGCGAGGGACTGCACCAGGCGATTGAAGCCAAAGAAGGCGTCACCGTCCAGCGCGAATCGCTCACCTACGCCACCATCACCTTCCAGAACTATTTCCGCATGTACCGCAAGCTGGCCGGCATGACGGGCACGGCCAAGACCGAAGAAGAAGAGTTTCGCAAGATTTATAACCTGGAAGTGTTCGCCATCCCTACCCATCGCCCCATGGTTCGCCAGGATTTTCCCGACTCGGTGTACAAAACCGCCGAAGCCAAGTTCCGCGCCGTCGCCCGCGAGATCGAAGAGTGTTACAATGCGCAGCGGCCGGTGCTCGTCGGCACGGTCGCCATTGAAACGTCCGAGATGCTCTCGGAGCGATTAAAGCGGCGCGGCGTCGAACACCAGGTGCTCAACGCCAAGCAGCACGAAAAGGAAGCCGTCGTCATCACGCAGGCCGGGCGGTCCGGCATGGTGACGATTGCGACGAACATGGCCGGGCGCGGCGTGGATATTTTGCTGGGCGGCAACCCGGAAGGGCTGGCGCGCGAAAACCTCCGCAAGCAGGGCGTAGACCTCACCCAGGTCACGCCGGAGCAGTTCAAAGCTGCATTGGCCGAAGCTGGAAAGGTTTGCGCCGCCGACAAGGAAAAAGTCATTGCGTCGGGCGGGCTGCACATCATCGGCACCGAGCGACACGAGGCGCGCCGGATTGACAACCAACTGCGTGGGCGCGCCGGTCGCCAGGGCGACCCCGGCTCGTCGCGTTTCTATGTCTCGCTCGAAGACGACTTGATGCGCCGCTTTGGCGGCGACCGCGTCAAGGGCTTTATGGACTGGGCCCAGATGGACGAGGACGAGCCGCTGGAACACAACTTGCTGTCCAAAACCATCGAGCAGTCGCAAGTGCGCGTCGAAGGCTATAACTTTGACATCCGCAAGCATGTGCTGGACTTTGACGACGTGGTCAACAAACAACGCACGGTCATCTACGACCAGCGCCGCCGCATCCTGACAGAGTCGAACCTCAGGCCCATTGTCTTTGAAATCATCGAGCAGAAAATCCGGGAGGCGGTCGCCGGGCATTGCGGAGCCTCGGACCGCGACCGCGAAGCGTGGGACCTGGCTGGGCTGATCAGCACGATGCGTGTGCTGATGCCGCTGCCGGTCACACTCCGACCGGACAAGTGGCAAGACCTGACGGTGGGCGAGATTGAAGACCAACTGATCGAGTTTGCCAAGGCCGCCTACGCAGAGAAAGAAAAGCAGCTCGGCGTGGACGTGATGCGCCAGGCGGAGCGCATCACCATGCTGCGCGCGATTGACGGCCTGTGGGTCCGTCACCTGACCGACCTGGACGGGCTGCGCGAAGGCATTGGCCTGCGCGCCTACGGCCAGCAAGACCCGCTGGTGGCCTACCGCAAGGAAGCCTTTGAGATGTACGAGGGCCTGTTGGAGGGTGTGCGCGAAATCGTGGCGCGCGATATTTTCCGCGTGCAGGTACAGGCTGCCCCGCCGCCCCCAAGGGCCGCGCTGCGCACGAATTTGTCCGAAGGCGGAACCGGACGTAGGCCGATCAAGACTGCCGCATCGCAGGGCATCGGGCGGAATGATCCGTGTCCGTGTGGCAGCGGCAAGAAATACAAACATTGTCACGGCAAGCCCGGCGCGCCTGCTCTGTCTGGTTTGGGGCAGGGCGTGCCTGTCCCCCAACCGGTGTCGCCTAACCCCGCCATCCGTTCCGCCACACCGGGCCGCGTCAAGCATCGTCGGTGAATTGGAAAATGACCGGAGGAGTGTATGGCTGCAATGGGAAGCAATGACCTGGCTGCGCGCCTGATGGGCGATATGGCCCCGCCGCTACTCGAGTTCCTCAAGACCAAAGTCAACTCTTTCATCAAGTGGGACTTGGTGCGGTTTTTCCACGAAAACCCCAACACGACCGACACGGCGGAAAACATCGCCCGTTACGCCGGCCGGGATGTTGCCATCATCGAAGTGGAACTCGACGAATTGGTGGGCGCAGGCGTTTTGGAGCGACAGCGCATCGGCGACTTGCAGGTGTACTCGCTGGTTAGCGACCTGGAGATGCGTTCGCTGGTCGATCAATTCATCCGAGCCTGTGATGACCGGCAATTTCGTGTCAAGGCCATCTACCACATCATTCGAGGCATGCGGTAACGGTTGGAATACTTGTCGCGCAGCACGTCACGTAGACTGGCGCGCCGCGCTGCGTGAAAGGATGGAGGCACAGCATGGAGCGTGTAAAGACTGGCATCAAGGGATTGGATGATATGCTGGCCGGCGGGTTCCTGGCCGAGACAGCCAATCTGGTCGAAGGGGCGCCCGGCACCGGCAAAACCACCCTGGGGATGCAGTTCATCTACAATGGCATCACCCAATTCAACGAGCCGGGCCTGATCATGACCTTTGAGGAATTTCCGCAGCAGTATTACCGCGACGCGGAAACCTTCGGTTGGGACTTTCGCGGCCTGGAACAGGCCGAGAAATTGCGTGTGATCATGACCAGTCCGGAGGTCGGCAAGAGCGACCTGGAGCGCGTGGGAGGCCGCATCGAAGCCATCGCGCGTGAGATCGGCGCCAGGCGTATCTTGGTGGACAGCCTTTCGCACTTTGAGCGTCTCTCCGACGATCCTGTGGAATTGCGCGGTGTGCTCTTTGGGTTCATCAACGCGCTCAAACGCGAAGGACTGACGAGCGTGCTCACGCGCGAGTCGCTGGCGCTCATCGGCGAAAACTCGAGCGCCGAAGAAGAAGTCGCCTTTGTGGCGGACTCTTATCTCATGCTTCGCTATGTGGAAATCGAAAGCGCCATCCGCAAGGCGCTGCTGGTGCTCAAATTGCGCGGCAGCGATCACGCCAAGGATATTCGCCAGTTCGAAGTGACGCCGAGCGGCATCGAAGTGCGCAGCAAGTTTGAGGGCCGCGAAGGGATCATGAGCGGCAGCCCGCATCGCATGGCCGAGTCGTTCATCGAGGCTTTTGTCCGACGTTAGTCTTGTAGTCGTATAGTCATGTGGTCGTGTAGTCAGTTGGTTTTGTGGTCATAGCCCTACAGTCATCCAGGCTGACCACCCACCTACCCGACTAACCGATTCTCTGACTATCCGACTACTTGGCTATCCGACTACTTGACTATGGACTTGATCGGTCGTTTCCTGACATTGATCGCCTGGGGTGGAGCCGGAGTATTGATCTTCCTGCTCTACCGCATCGCGCATTTTTACCAGGTCACGTCGGGGCAACCCACACGTTACCGGTTCTTTGTGATCCCTCTGGCGTTGTTGCTCCTGGGCGGGCTGCGTTATGCCACAGTCGCCGATTGGAATGGCGATGTAATCGGCAACACGCTGCAACTGGCCGGAGGCGCGGCGCTGATCGCGATGGGGGTGTTCGTGTTGCGAAAGATGACCGGAGGCCGCAGGTGAACGTGCTGGTCACGCCGTTGGGCGTCGTCGGGTTGATCGCGATCATGTACTTGCTGTTAATCTTTGCCAACCTCAGCCGGCGGTTGGGCGCGGTCACCAAGATGGAACCCTATTACCGTGGCTATTATGTGGCTCTCGCGTTCCTGAGTGTTTCTTTTGTGGCGCGCGTGGTGCTCAGCAGCCTGGCGCTCTCGCCTCCCTCGTCGCGCCTGGGCCTGTTGAGCAGTGCGTTCTTCTCGTTGGCCGCATACCATGTCCCATTCGCCATTGCCATGGCGATCAGCGTGGGAGTCACCTGGCAGTATTGGAGTTGGCTGTTAAAGGAGAAATTGGCGTGAGCGGCACGGGAGCCAAGAACCGTTCTCCAGCGAGCCGAAAGGTTCGCGTTTCATCTCCCGCCCCATTGCCCACGCCCTCCTCCTCCCGTCGCCCAACGGCGAAAGGAAAAGTTGCCACGCTTCCTGACGCGGACTGGCCGGTAGCCCGCTGGCAGATGATGTTCGAGGGGCTGCACGATCCAGCTTACCTGGTTGACCAACTCGGCGTCATCTGCTGCGCCAATTCGGCTTCCGAACACTCCCCGTTGAATTACCCGCGCAACAAAACCCTGGGCCGCGCGCTGTTCGAGTTCTTCCCGGCTGCTCAACAAGCATCGCTCAAAACCGCGTGGGCTGCGCTGCTCAAGAGTGGACAGCCAAGCTACCTGGAAACCGAGGCGACTCGGCGCGATGGCAATCTGACGCCCGTCGGGCTGTCATTTTGGCGACTGGATCAGTGCCCCCAGTACTGCTTTGTCATGCACGACATCTCTCAGCGGGTAAAATTGGAGGACTCGCTGCGCCGGTGCCATGCCGTGCCCGAGGCGGTCAACACTGTGACGGCGACGTTGATCAAGATGTCCGACCTGGACCAGGGCCTGCGGGCTGTATTGTCTCACGCGTGTGATGCGCTGAAGGCACACGGAGGCGCTATCGCGCTATCGGACGATGGTCAGTTAACCTTGCGGGCCACACAGGGCTGGCGTGCCGATCCAGGCGGCATAAGGCTGCGTGCAGGCCAGGGCTTGATCGGGCAGGTGGCCGCCCGCGGCCAAAGACTCGCGGTCTCGCACACGGTTCGCCGCGTCAGCCGGCGTCTCAACACGTCGGAATTCCGCGACGAAGACGTTCAAGCGGTTGCGCTGGCCCCGCTGCTTGGACAGGCTGGCGCGGTCGGCGTGTTGAGCGTATTTCGCCGTGTCCCTCATCCATTCTCTTCGGATGATTTGAGCGCATTGTCGGCCCTGGCTGGCCCGCTGGGCTTGGCGGTGGAAAACATACGCCTCGCTCGGCGCGCGGAGGAGCGCTGCCAGGAACTGAGCACTCTCCTGCAGGTGGATCGGGCCTTTTCCGCGGGGCTGGAATTGAATGCTGTGTTGCAGGTGGCCGTAAATGAGGCTGTGCGCGCGACGGGCGCCAGCCAGGGAGTGGTGTTCACAGTTAACCAGGACGCGGACCGTTTTGAGCCGCGCGTGATGCGGGGGCTGTCTGAACGCGCTATGCGCCAAGTCCAGGCCGCGCCCTTGTTGCTCACGCAAGGCGTCAATGGCCGCGCCTATCGCACGCGGCAGATCATCCGCGTGGATGATGTGTTGAGTGACCCGGACTATATCGTCCTGCGGCGCAGCACGCGCGTCCGTTCCGAGATAGTGATTCCCCTGGTGCACGGCGAACGGGTGCTGGGCAGCATTGACCTGGGCAGCTCCCGCCGAGCCGCCTTTGCCGACGCAGACCTTTCATTTTTGCAGACCTTGGCCGACCAGGCCGCCGCCGCCATCGAAAACGCGCGGCTGTATGAAGAGACCCTGCGCCGCGCCGAAGAGCTGGCTGCGCTCAACACCGTGGCCGCTACTGTCAGCCAATCACTTGACTTGCACGTCACGCTGGATGTGGCGCTGGACAAAGCGCTCGAGGTCATTGGCATGGAAGCCGGCGCCATCAGCTTGGTGGATGAAATGGTGGGCGAACTGGTGGTGCGAGTTCACCGGGGTTGGCGGCATCAAGACCTGGCTGACGATATTCGCGTCAAACTGGGAACAGGCATTTCCGGTCAGGCCGTCGCCACGGGCGAACCCATTGTCACGGGCGACGTGCGGGGCGATCCACGCCTGGCCGTGCCGGAATTTGGATATGAGGGCTTCCAGGCTATGGCCTTGGTCCCGATGCGCGCGCGCGGCAAGGTCGTCGGTGTGCTCAGCGCGATGAGCTACCGGGCGCATACGTTCACGCCGCATGACGTCGCGGTGCTCACTGCCATCGCGGATCAGGTGGGCGTGGCGCTGGATAATGCCCGTTTATACGAAGCGGAAAGCCGCCGTAATGCTCACCTGGCGCTCATCAACGAGATCGCGCGCCAGGTCACGGCGACGCTCGACCTGGAGGACTTGCTTGGCCGCACCGCGCAAGCGATCCAGCAATCCTTCAGTTACTTTCACGTGGCGCTATACTTGTTGGACGCGGCGCATGACCAAGTCGTGCTTCACGCATTCGCCGGCGGTTATCCGGCCGCCCTGCTCGTCGGCTATCGCCAGGCGGTGAATGTGGGCATGATCGGTTACGCGGCTCAGCACGGTAAAACGTTGGTTGCTAACGACGTCACTCAAGAGCCACGCTATTTCAACTTTTTGCCGGATCGCGAAAAGATCGGTTCTGAGTTATGCGTGCCCATTGCGCACGGACAACACGTCATCGGTGTGTTGGATGTGCAGCACCTGGAACGTGGCGCATTTGGCTTGGACGACGTACAGGCGATGGAAACACTGGCTGTTCAGATCGGCATTGCCATCCAAAATGCTGAACTGTTTGAAGAGACTCGCCAGCACGTGGCCGAGCTGACTGCGCTGCAAGAGATCAGCTTGCAGATCAGCGCCTCGCTGGACATTTCGATGGTGTTGGAAACCATTGCGCAAAACGCGCTCAAGCTGGTGCACGCTGACGACGCTCGCATCTTCTTGTACGATTCCGTCAAAGATGAGTTCATTTTTGGAGTGGCACTCCAGAAGGATGGTCGCCACTCTCCGTCTGTCATACTGCCGCGCCGGGATGGATTGACGGCGCGCGCGCTTCACGGCAATGAGCCGTTGGTCATCAACGACGCGCCGAATGACCCGTTGTACGCATCGTCCAACTACCGACAATGGGGTGTGCAGGCTATTGCCGGGTTCCCGCTGCGCCGCGTCGCTCGCTCGCTGGGTGTGTTGGTCATTGTCTTTTTCGCCCTGCACACCTTCACGCCGGAAGAACTGCGCGTGCTGAGGCTGTTGGCCGAGCAGGCCGCCACGGCGCTGGACAACGCGCGGCTGTATGAGGAGACGCGCCGCCGGTTGGACGAGTTGTCCGCGTTGCACGAGATAGCGCTGGCGGCTGCGTCCACGCTCGATCTGCCGGAAGTCGTGGAACGGATCGTCAAGGCCTTGCAGCACAACCTGGGCCTCGAACACCTGGGGTTGTTCCTTGTCAACGAAGTGGACGGGTATGCTGATCTGTACGCTCATTCCGGCACGGTAGGCGACTATTCTCGCAACATTCGCATCAAAC